>Ga0105049_10011180_pt1 | contig 10282 bp, 8 predicted proteins | sample MAT06_FD_78087 | JGI IMG/M metagenome (GOLD analysis project Ga0105049, IMG submission 78087) | Freshwater microbial communities from Lake Fryxell liftoff mats and glacier meltwater in Antarctica - MAT-06 | ecosystem: Environmental > Aquatic > Freshwater > Ice > Liftoff microbial mat | place... | reverse complement strand
CTTGCATCTGCGCTTGCCTCTGCGCTTGCATCTGCGCTTGCATATGCAGATCTATCTCCACTTGGCACACCTCATTCGGCAACTCCAAAGACCAGACACGCATTGCTGCCGCCAAAGCTGAAAGAGTTACTCGCCGCCACACGCAGCGGCTGCATGCGAGTCTGGGTCACGCAAGCGCACTGCAGGGCCGGGTCGGGCTGCTGCAGATTCAGGTTGGCGGGGATGAAGCCCTGCTGTAGTGCCAACATGACCACCACCGCTTCGACGCCGCCCGCTGCGCCCAGCGTGTGGCCGGTGAAGCCCTTGGTGCTGCTGCACGGCAACCCGGTGCCAAACACCGCTGCCACGGCTTTGTCTTCTGCCGCGTCGTTGCCTGGGGTGCCAGTGCCGTGCAGGTTCAGGTAGTCGACCTGCCCCGGCTGCAGATTTGCTTGCGCCAGCGCGCTGCGCATGGCGTCTGCTGCCCCGGCGCCTTCGGGGTGCGGGCTGCTCATGTGGTGGCCATCGCTGCTTTCGCCGGCGCCCAGCAGCCAGGCTTGCACGTCGGCCGCCTTGGCGTCCTTTTCAAGCAGCGCGAAGGCAGCAGCTTCGCCGAGTGACAAGCCATCGCGTGCAGCGTCCCAGGGCCTGCAGATGTTGGCAGACAGCAATTCCAGTGACTTGAAGCCGTACAGGGTGGTCATGCACAAGCTGTCGACGCCACCCACCACGGCAGCGTCGATCAGGCCGGCTTCGATCATGCGGGCGGCAGCAGCAAAAACCTTGGCGCTGGACGAGCAAGCCGTCGAGACAACAAATGCCGGGCCGCTGAGCCCCAGGGCGGCGCGTACATACCGCGCCACCGAATAGGTGTTATGCGTCTGGGCGTAGTGCAGGCTGTCGGGCAGGGCGCCGGTCTGGGCGTCTCTTTGCCGATAGGCCAGCTCGGTTTGCAGGATGCCCGAAGTGCTGGTCCCCAAGAAGACCCCTACGCGCTCGGGCCCCAGACGGCGCGCCACGGCCCGCACGCGGGCCGCAAAATCGTCGGCCAACAGAGCCAACTCAGCCAGCCGGTTGTTGCGGCAATCGAAATCGACCAGGTGCTGCGGCAGCCGCACTTCGTCGACCCCAGGCACGATGCCCAGCCAGGTGCCCAAAGCTGCAGTCTCAAAATCCTGCTGCACCAGGCCGCTGCGGCCCTGTTGCAAGGCTTGCAGATGCTCAGTGCGGCCCAGGCCCAGGGCACTCGCCACGCTGTAGTGTGTGACGGCCAAGGGCTTCATGCGCGCTTGTCTGCCACCAGCAGCACGTTGGCAAAGGGCGTGCCCTGGCTTTGTGGGATGCAGCGCACGTCAAAGCCCAGGCCAACCAGCAGAGACTGCCAGCGCGGCAAGGCACGGCCCCAGGTGGGTGGCACGCGGTGGCCGCGGGCCAGCGTCACGACACGGTCGACCCACTGGCTGATCGCAAACGCCCGCCCGGCCTCGGCATCACCCACGCGCAACAGCAGCCGCCCTGTGCCGGCGGGCAGCGCGCCGTGCACCTTTTGCAAGAGTTGGTCTTGCGCTGCGTGGTCCACATAGTGCAGCACATCCAGGATGACGACCACGTCGCAGGCCGGGAGGGCCGCTTCGCGCATGTCGGCGCAGACAAATTTCGGCTGCAGGCTGGGCGTGGTGGTGCCGATTTGAAGTGGCGCTTGCGGTGGGGCGATGAGTGGATCCTGGTGCTGAGTTGGGAGTTGGCGCAGGCCCAGCACAGCGGCCGGCTCAGCCAATGCCAACCGCGCGCGCTCGATGTCACTGGCCATCAGCTCGATGCCGGTGTAGGCGCTGGCAGACGCCGGCTGCGGCCAACTGGCGGGCCAGCGGCGCTGCTGGTGGTGGTGGTGGTGCTGCTGCTGCTGCATTTGCTCGCAAGCCATCAACAGGCTGGCCAGCAGCCCTTGGCCACAGCCAATGTCCACCACCCTGGCGTGCGCCGGCAGATCGCCACGCTGCAACATGCCACGGAAGACCGGGTCGCGCCCCAGTTTGCCGTGCGCCCAATGCCAGGCGAAGCGGCCAGCGCGACGGTAGGGAGCGCAGGCTGCGTCCAGCAGCTCGGCCCAGGCCTGTTGATCGTCACCTGGGTCTGCCGGCCACTTGCCGTCGTGGGGTGCTTGCGGGTTCATCGCTGTTGCCGTCGTGTCGGGCTCAAGCAGCGACTTGCAGGCGATGCGGCAATGCAGCGCCCAGGTGCACGGGTTGGAGCCCGGCGGTTGCCACGGCTTGCAGCAGCAGCGGCAGCACGTGCAGCAACACCGCGCGGCCATCGGCAGCGCGTTGCGCGTGGCCGTCGTGCAGCAGCAGGATGTCGCCTGCAGCCAGACCGCGGCACAGCCGGGCCTTGACACGCGCCGGGTCGGCCTGGCGGGTGTCAAAGCCGCGCCGGGTCCAGCTCACCAGATGCAGCCCGAGCCGGTGCAGCACGGGGTCGAGCAAGGGGTTGCGCAGCCCAGCCGGGGCGCGGAAACAATGCGGCGCTTGCCCCGTCAAGTCGGCCAGCAGCGCTTGTGCTGCGCCGATCTCGCGCCGCAGGCCCTGGGGGCCGAGCAACGAGAAGTGATGCCGATGGCGCAGGCTGTGGTTTTGCACGCTGTGGCCAGCGGCCACCACGCGGCGCACCAGCGCCGGGTGCTGGCGGGCCCGCTCGCCGATGAAAAAGAAACTGGCGGTCGCACCATGTTCTGCCAGCAAGTCGAGCACGGCGGGGGTGACCTCCGGGTCAGGCCCATCGTCGATGGTCAACGCGATCTCGCCACGCCGGGCTGCTGCTTCAGGCAGTCGCGTGACATTGGGGCCCAGCAAGCTGCTGCGCGGCCACAAGCCGGCGGCAGTGAGCAGCGCATGGTTGGCCACCACGCTGGCCAGTGCCCAAGGCGCTGCACCCGGCACCGCCACAGCAGCCCCAGCCGCCAACGCATGCCAAGCCACACTGGCCTTCAAACTGTTCGGCCATGGCCAGCGGCCTGCTTCCACGCTGGCGGGGCCAGGCGGTGTCGTGTTGCGGGCAGCTTGAGAGTCAGGTGCAGCTGCTGAAGTAGGAGTCGGGGCCATCGAGGGATACAACGTGGTCTCAAGCCTGTGGGGAATTCGGAGGAGTGACTTTACCCAAGCCCACATCGCACGTCGGCGCGGTCTTCCCACGCGCCAAGAACAAAGGCCCCAATCACTCACGGTGGCCACGCCGCGAAGGCACACAGGCTGCTGCCAACAGCAGCGCCAGGAACGCACCCGGCGCCACCACCTGGCCGATCGCCGAGAGCGCCGGGATCGAAGACATCGCGATCAACCCAAAGCCCAACACCGTCGTCAGGTTGGCCAGCAGCAGCGAGGCCAGCATGTCCAGGCGGTGAGCGGAGGGGTTGACCGTGGTGCCGATGCCCATCGGATCAGACCCCGCAGGGTGACGCAGGGCGTCAAAGAACAAGGCGTAGTTGGAGCCCACCGCCACCACCAGCAACAGGCCCACCAGGTGCAGGATGCCGAGCGGCACCTGCAGCGCGGCCAGCATGCCCATCGTCATCAGCACGGCCAGAAACAGCGGCTGGCAGACCGCCAGCAGGCGCTTCGTGGAGCGCAGCACCACAGCCATCAAGAGCACCACGGCGGCAGCCCCCCACAACGCTTGCTCGCGTGCCTTGGCGATGTAGACCGCATACAAACGTTGCATCTCCGGGCCCAGCTCCAGCACCAGGGGGGTCGCCTGATCAGACAGAGCCGCTGCAGAGGTCTCAGCCTGGCTGGACCCAGCCGCTGGGGTGGCCGCAGTGCCTGTGCCGGGGTTCAGCAGACGCCGCACTTCGGCGCTGTCCAGGCGGCCATCGGGCGTCGGCTGCAAAGGCATCAGGGCGACATACGAGCCGTCAGCACGGGCCAGCAGCAGCACGTCGAGCAAAGGCGCCAAGGCGCTGTTGCGGGTGCCTTCCAAGGTCACCAGACTTTGCTGACGCGCTTGCTGCACGGCTTGCACGAAAGGCTCCAGCCGTTCGGCGCGCAGCGGGCCATCTTGTGTGGCCGTTGCCAGCGCTGAACGCAACGATGCCGCGTCGGGCAGGCTGGCCTGGCGCTGCTGTTGGGTCTGCAGGCTGGGCAGCCAGCGGGTGACGCTGTCATAGCCGCCGATCTGGCCTTGTGCCACCAGCGTCTCCAGGCGCTGGCCTGTCGTTTCTGCGGCTTGCAAAGTGCGTTGCAGATCGGCACCTTGCACCACCACCAGCGTGCGCGCGTCGCCAGCGCTCAAGTCGGCGCGCAGGCTGGCGTCCAGCGCCAGTGCTGAGGCGGGGATCGGGCTCAGCGAAGCCAACTCGGTCTCCCACAAGGGCTCGCGTTGCCACACCACGACGGCAGCGATGAAAGCCAGGCCCCACAGCGGCCAGCGCCAGGCGGGCAGCCGCTGCGTCGCGCCGTCGGCAAAGCGGCCCAGCAATGAGCGCATGGCGTCCCCTCGCTTGACCCCGGCGCCGTTGGGCATCAGCAACGGCATCACCCAGCGCGTGAACGCCACGGCACCCAACAAGCCAGCCACCGAGAACACACCCAGTTGCGCCAGGCCCGGAAAGCCCGAAAAAACCAAGGCAGAGAAGCCGCACAGGCTGGTCAGCACGCCCAATCGCACCGTGGGCCAGCCGCTGCGCAGCCAGACTTGCCAGCCACCCTGGCGGGCCTGGATCAGGTAGTAGATCGCGTAGTCCACCGCTTCGCCGATCAAGGTGACACCGAAGCCCAGCGTCAGGCCATGGACGTGGCCGAAAACCCAGCCTACGCAGACGATGCCAGCCACCACGCCGGTGGCCACTGGCAGCAGCGCCACCAGCAAGGCTGGAAGTGAGGCAAAAGCCAGCAGCAGCACGGCACTGAGCAGCACCGTACCGGCAATGGCCAGCCAGCGCACTTCGGTCTCGATCAGCGCCCGGCTTTGCACACCGAAGACCGGCGCACCGCTGATCTGCAGCTGCAGCGGCGTGATCTGCGTGGCCGCTGCGCCAGGCTGGCTGGGCTGTGACTGCAAGTGCGCGTCGAACAGCGCCTGCACTTGGCGGATGGCGGCCGCCTGGGCGTCCAGATCAGAGCCCGGCGCCCGCACGATGGCCGCCAGCAAGGCGCGGGGTGGGCTGCCCTCGCGGGGTCTGGAAGCCCAGACGCCTTCGCCCAAGGCTGGCGCACTGCTGGGGATCAGCGCTTCGGCAATGCGCGTGGTTTCACCCGTGGGGTCGCGTTCAAGCAGCGGCTTCAGCGCCTGCCCTGCGGGCGTGCCCAGCAGCGACAGGCTCTCGGTGATGGCCCTGCGCAGCCCTTCGGGCGTGAAGCGTTCAGCATCCACCGCCGGGCTCAACAGATAGCGGTTGGCCAGCACAAACTCGCCGATCTCTGCAAAACCTGCGTTCTCGCCGTTTTGCACCTGCTCGAACAAGCCACCTTGGCGCAAGCCCGCCGCCAGCGCCTTGGAGGCTTGCGCGCGTGCAGTGAGGTCGCCCCCTTCCACCCCCAGCAACAGCGTGCGCGCCGGCACACCCGACTGCAGTTGTTCGATCAGCACACGCTGCTGCGCATCGGGATCGGCGGGCAGAAAAGCCGAAAGATCAGCCTTGAAATCGGTGCGCAGCAGCTGTCCTGCGGCCAACACCATCAGCAGCAGCCAGGCCAGCAGCGGCCAGCGGCGCAGCGCTGCCCTCATCGGTCTGCGAAGCTCAAATCGCTCACGCTCCTAGGGGCCCGTTCGCAGTGGCTGCAGAAGCGGTGTCACCAGCATCAGCGAGCGGTCACCGCCCTGCAGCCACAAGGCCACGCTGCGGATGTCTGCATCCTGACCAGAGATCTGCATCTCGCGCACTTGCGCAGCCAGCCGCTCATCGCGCGGCAGCAGCTTGAGCGTCCACAGACGAGGCTGGCCTTCGACCTGCACCTGGAAGTGCCGCTGCAGCGTGGCGGCATTGCCCATCAGCGTGCCGCGCATCGCTTCGACCAGCGCTTGCAGCTCCGGCACCGCATCGATGGCCATCTGCCGCGTGCGGCCTGCGCGTTGCAGCGTGATGGTGTTGCCCTGCACAGACATCGATTCACGCAGCGGCTCCAGTGTCTCGCGCACAAACGTGTCGGGGGCCTTGAAACTGAGCCTGCCGCTGGAGCGCAGCGGGCTGTCGAAGCCCGAGACAAAACGTTCTTCGCTGAAGGTGGCTTCACCGCTCTTGCGCTGCGCCAGCAAGGCGGCCAGGGCTTGCAGATCGAATGCGGCCCAGGCGGGGGCGCTGCCCAAGAGCAAGACGGCCGCCAACGCTGCAACCCAGGGTGCTTTGAAGTCAGTGCGGTGCCACATCTTCGCCCCAGAAATCAAAGAAATTGAACCAGTTGTAGGGTGCCTCGCGGCAACCTTTCTCCAGGCGTTGCACATAGTCACGCAAGGCCTGCTGGATCAGCTGTTCGCGGGCGGCTGGGTCGGCTGGCGGCTGCCTGAAATCAGCCAGGATCTCGAAGTTGGCGTCGTAGCGGTTGCCGCCGCGATACAAGCCGGCCATGAAGATCACGCGCCGCCGAAGCAGCATCGCAAGACGCAAAGGCCCGTCGCTGAAACGCGCTGGCAGACCCAGAAACGGCAAGGTCGTCAGGCCCGATCGGGCGGACTCACGTGCGCTGACTGCCGCACCGCCTGCTGAGGTGCCGCCTGTTGAGGTGCCGCCTGCTGAAGTGCCGCCCCCCGCAGCCAGGCTGCGATCCCCCAACAAGCCCACCAGGTGGCCGGCATCGAGCGCATCGCGGATCGCCAAGGTCGAGCCAGGCTGGCCGATGGCGATGATCCGCAACTTGAAATCAGGGGCCAAGGCCTGCAACACGCTTTGGATCTTGCGTGCATTGTCGGGGTACATCACCAGGCTGACCTGCATGCCGGGGAAGCTCTTGCCGCTGGCCTGCAGGGCTTCAAAACTGCCCAGATGGGCGCCAAGCAAAAAGCCGCCCTGGCCAGACGCGATCGTCTCAGCGCAGCCTGCGTCGCCGTGCATCTGCAGATCGAAGGCGTGCAACTCACCGCGCACGAAATACACCCGGTCCAGCACCGTGGCCGCAAAGCAGTGGAAGTGTCGGTACAGGTCCGACCAGCGCGCAGGCCGGCCCAGCGCGCGCGCCAGGTAACGCGCCGAATGCCGCCGTGCCGCAGGGGCAAACAGCAGGTAGTACAGGCTGATCGGATGCAGCAGCCACCTGGCCAGCCGACGGCCCAGCGTCGTGGCCACCCAGGCCATGAAGCGCATGGCCAACAGGTTGCCTTGCTCGCGCCGCGCAGCCCAGCCGGCGGCATGGGGCTCAGCCATCTGCGGGGTCATGAATCTGCCCCTGCGGTTTCGGCGGCAGCGGCAGACAACAAGCCACGCGCCACCACCGTGGTGTCTTGCAGCACTTCAAAACCTACACCCCGGCCCTGTTCGTGCCAGCGCAGTTGCAGCACTGCACCTGGCGTCACTGGCGCCAGAAACTTCGCGTTGTCGATGCCTGGTGACGCACCCAGGCGTTGCGCCAGCGCGACGTCTTGCTGAACCGCTGCCATCACCCAGGCCAGCAGCATCACGCCTGGCAACACCGGATGCCCGGGGAAGTGGCCTGCAAAAACCGGGTGGTCCGTTGGCACCTGCCAAATGAACGCCGACTCTGCTGGGGGCACAGCGGCCGCTGGCGCCTCCGCGGCTGCCTCCGCTGGTGCACCCGCTGGTGCACCCGCTGTTGCCACGCCCGAAGCTGCGACCGTCTGCAGCAGCCCCTGCACAAAAATCCGCAGCGCAGCAACCGTGAGCTTGCCGGTGGCTTCGCGCGGCAGGGCAGCCACGTGCAGGATGCGGCGCGGTACAAAAACGTCGTCGATGTGGCCACGCAGGGCCTGGATGATCTGTTTGGCCGTCAGCTGCGGCGCCACCACCAGCGCCCAGGGCCGAACCACCGCCGTGGAGCTGGGGTCGTCTGATTGTGGCAACCAGAAAGCGCCGTCCTGGACCCCTTCGATGCGGTTGAGATGAAAGTTCAGGTGCGCCAGAGAACTGCGTTTGCCGCCCACATGGATCAGGTCGTTGGCGCGGCCCAGCAGCTCGAAGCGGCGGCTGCCGTGCAGCAACAGCAAGTCGGCCAAGGGTGTGGGCTGGGTCACATGGCCACCGCTGACCATGTACTGGTCCTCGCCTTCAGCCAAGGCCTTGTGCTGCGTGATCTGCAAGGCGCCCAGGGTGGTCCAGGTTTGACCCTGAGTGGTGCGGCGGCTGGCCACCTGGCCGGCTTCGGTGCAACCGTAGATCTCGATCAGCTGGCCGCCAAAAGCGGCTTCGGCCTGCGCTGCCAGCTGCGGCGAAAGAGGGGCGGTGGCCGACATCACCAGCGCCACAGGGGGCAAAGGCACGCCAGAGTTCAGCAAGGTCTTGAGGTGAAAGGGCGTGGTGACCAAGGCACGTGGCTGCGGCAGTGCTGCCAGCGCCTGCGCGATGTCTGCTGGGTAAAAAGGCCGCCCGCTGTCGAAGGCCGCGCCCCCCAACAGGGCCAGCAGCACCGAGGATTCCAGCCCATAGCTGTGCTGTGCCGGCACCGTGGCAACGATGTTCAGGCCCGCCAGCATGCCGGCTGGCGTGGGTTGCCTGGATGACTCTGGCGGCTTTGGGGGTGCGGCCGGGTCCGGCGCCAGCATCTCGGACAAGCGGGCCGCCTGCGCGCCGATGTTGGCCACCAGCGAGCCCCAGCTTTTGGTGTGAGGTTGCGGGGCGCCAGTCGAGCCCGATGTGAGCAGACACACCGCTGCCAGCTGCGCTGCCACCTGGGGCACCTCGGATGCGTGGGCTTGCAGCTCGGGCTGCGGCTGGGGCCACTGCACCGCCAGCACGGGCAAGTCACCCAGGTCACGCCAGGCTTCATCCACGAGCGCATACACAGGCGCATACACGGGCGAATACACGGGCGCATCGGCGGGCCCGGCTGCGCCGGGGTGTCGTTGCGCCAATTGCTGCAAAGTGCTGGGCAGCGCGTTGGGCGGCATCAGGCTGGTCTGGCCACGCAACAACGCTGCAGCCAGGCCCAGAGCAAAGTGCAAGCGGTTCTGGCACAGGTTGATCGGCTGGCCTGCCGGCAGGCGCTCGGCCAGGGCGGTGGCAGCGGCCAAGAAGGCATGGCCACTGATCGGCTGGCCGGCGTGCCAGGCCAGCGGCGCTGCCAGATCGCGGGCGGCCAGCAGCGGCCGTGTTGCGGGCCTCGCGTCTGCGCAAGCCGGGAGCCAAGGCCCAGGCAAAGTCTGGGACCCAGACCCAGACCCAGACCCAGACCCAGACCCAGGCGCCCTTGACTCAGAACGTGCGCTCATTTGGCAGCGCCACCTTGGGCTGCCGCAGCATTGGCGCGGTAAGCCGCCAGCGTGGCGCGCAGCGACACGCGCTCAAACTCAGGGTGCCGCAGGTAGCGCAAGACGTACTCGCCGACAAAAAACAGCACCGCCGCCAGCGGTGTGAACAGGTTGCAAAACAGCGACCACCAGGGCCAGGGCGCCAGCAGGTACAGCAGCGCAGAGAGCATCACCATGCCCACAAAGTAGGCCACCCAGGCGGCTGTCAAGGTGCGGGTGTAGGCGCGCAGGGCCGGGCTGAACTGCTGGTGCAGCCGCTGCGCCATCGCCGTGATCAGCGGCGTGCTGCCGGTGCGAAGGCTCAGGCCGAAGCTCCAGGCCAGTGCCAGGTGGATGCCGGCGTGCTGCAGCACATACATGCGGTTGATGTCGGCCACACCGCCCTGCAGCACGATGGCCGCCAGCCAGGCCACCAAAGCAGCGCAGGCCATCAGCGTCAACCACTGTCGGCGCGGCCAGGCCGCGGCCACCACGCCCACCAGCAAGGGCCCGAACAAGGCGGCCACGGCCCAGGGCTCTTTGGCTGCATGCACCATCAGCAGGTGCGACAGCACGGCGTAGGCCGCCAAGGCGAGGACGGCGCCAATCAGACGCCAAGCGGACATCTGCTGCACTGCCCAGCCGCGCTATTGTGTGCGGTGGACAGCGATATGCGCCGCCAGGCTGCGCAAGTGCTGAAAGATCTGCTGGTTGTTTTCATCATCAGAGCGCAGCTGAAAGCCATAACGCTGCGAAACCTCCAGCGCCACTTCCAGGACATCGATGCTGTCCAGCCCCAAGCCATCACCAAACAGCGGTGCCACGGGGTCGATGTCTTCTGGCTTCATCTCCAGGTTCAACGCTTGCACGAACAAAACCGCCAAATCGCGCTCGAGCGCGGCGGGGTCTTGCGCGACAG
>Ga0105049_10011178_pt1 | contig 10284 bp, 8 predicted proteins | sample MAT06_FD_78087 | JGI IMG/M metagenome (GOLD analysis project Ga0105049, IMG submission 78087) | Freshwater microbial communities from Lake Fryxell liftoff mats and glacier meltwater in Antarctica - MAT-06 | ecosystem: Environmental > Aquatic > Freshwater > Ice > Liftoff microbial mat | place... | reverse complement strand
AGCGACGATGCTCGGCATATAAACGCCGCCGGCGAGGAAATAGCCGCCTTTGGGATCGAAAACGGCTTTGAGCTCCTCAACTAAGAATGTGACGTCGCCGCCTTTGCGGAATACTGCGCTAATGATGCGGGTGAGCGCGACAATCCATTGAAAGTGCTCCATGTTTTTCGAGTTGATAAAGATCTCAAATGGGCGGCGCAACTCGTAGTCGGTGCCGTCATTCAGCACGATATCGTTGATGGTCACGTACAGCGCATGGTCAAATAATGGCGTGCGAATCTTATAGGTCGAGCCCTCCAAGCGCTCGGGGCGCTCAATGGCTTCGTGCATTTGAATGACGTCGGCGCCTTTGAATAGCTCGCTGTCGGCTTCGGGCTCGGGCAGGGCGACCGGCTTGAGCAGATCTTCCGCTTTGAGCACGGAATAGCCTTTAATTTTTTTGAGGATTTTGATTGCCATGTTATTGCCCTAATTTACTTTTTGAAAACGCAGTAGCTTGCTTGATGGATAATTGCCTAGAATTTTCCATAGTAGCCTTCCTTTAATGCGTCAAACAAATTCGCCGCAGAATGCATTTCGCCGTCGTATTCAATTTCTTCGTTGCCCTTGACTTCCACGATCGAGCCGTCTTCTAACTCAAAGCGATAGGTGGTGTTTTCCAGGTCCGATTCTTTAACCAGCACGCCTTGGAATGCCGCGGGATTAAAGCGAAACGTGGTGCAGCCTTTCAAGCCTTGGCGATGCGCGTACAAATAGATGTCTTTAAACTGCTCAAACGGGTAATCGGTCGGCACGTTCGCAGTTTTCGAGATCGAGGAATCAATCCATTTTTGCGACGCCGCTTGGATATCGACGTGTTCCTTTGGCGAGATATCGTCGGCTGCCACGAAATACTCAGGGAGTTTCTCGTCCGCGCGATCGGTATATGGCATCGCTTTTGGATTGATCAGGTCGCGATAGGCGAGCAGCTCGAAGGAATAGACCTCGACTTTTTCCTTAGACTTTTTGCCTTCGCGAATCACGTTACGCGAATAGTGATGGGCGAAGCTGGGCTCGATGCCATTCGACGCGTTATTCGCCAGCGATAGCGAGATGGTACCGGTGGGTGCAATTGAGGTGGCGTGCGAATAGCGCGCACCCACTTCGGCCAAATCTGCGACCAGTTTGGGCGCGACTTCGGCTATGCGCTGCATGTAGCGCGAGTAGCGCGCGTGCAGGATGCGACCGGGCACTTTGTCGCCTAGTTTGTAGCCGTCCTGGGCCATTTCCGGGCGCTTGCGCAGCATGTCGCCGGTGACTTCAAAGTCTTCAAGCATGACCGGCGCAGGGCCTTTTTCGCGTGCTAGCTCGAGAGCGGCTTCCCACGATGCAATCGCCATTTCGCGGCTCACCTCATCGGTAAACTCAACCGATTCCTTCGAGCCATATCTCATTTTAAGCATGGTGACGGTGGAGCCTAAGCCCAGAAATCCCATGCCGTGGCGGCGTTTGCGGTAAATTTCAGCGCGCTGCTTCTCAAGCGGTAAGCCGTTGATCTCAACCACGTTATCGAGCATGCGCGAGAATACTTTGACGGCTTCGCGGAACTTAGACCAATCGAAACGGGCGCGCGAGGTAAATGGATCCAGCACGAACTTGGTCAGGTTTATGGAACCCAGCAAACACGAACCATACGGTGGCAGCGGCTGTTCACCGCACGGATTGGTCGCGCGGATTTCCTCGCAGAACCAGTTGTTGTTCATCTCATTAACCCGGTCGATCAAAATAAAGCCGGGTTCGGCAAAATCATAAGTTGAGGACATGATGATGTCCCACAGGCCGCGCGCGCGAATCTGCTTGTAGACCTTGCAAGCAACCAAGCCCGACGCGTTGACCACGTAGCCTTCGTGCTGCGGCCACAGGCGCCAAACCACCTGTTCGGGATCCTGCAAGTCGAGATCGTTTTCCTCTTTAAGAGCAATCGGAAACACCAGCGGCCAATCGAGGTCTTGTTCGACTGCTGCCACAAAATCGTCGGTGATCAACAGCGACAGGTTGAACTGGCGCAGGCGCCCGTCTTCGCGCTTGGCGCGGATGAAATCTTTAACGTCGGGGTGGCTTACGTCAAACGTCGCCATTTGCGCGCCGCGGCGGCCGCCGGCAGAGGACACGGTGAAACACATCTTGTCGTAGATATCCATAAACGACAGCGGGCCGGAGGTGTACGCGCCGGCGCCAGACACATACGCGCCGCGTGGGCGCAGGGTCGAGAATTCGTAGCCAATGCCGCAGCCAGCTTTGAGGGTTAAGCCCGCCTCATGGACGCGCCCGAGGATGCCGTCCATTGAGTCGGGGATAGTGCCCGACACGGTGCAGTTGATCGTCGAGGTGGCCGGCTTGTGGTCGAGTGCGCCGGCATTTGAGGTGACGCGCCCGGCGGGGATGACGCCCACTCGCAACGCCCACAAAAATCGCTCGTACCAGTGAGATTTAAGCTCGGGGCTGCTTTCAACATCGGCAAGTGCGCGCGCGACGCGCTTGAAGGAGTCGTCGATCGTTTGATCTACGGGGGCGCCCAGCTTATTTTTCAGCCGATATTTTTTGTCCCAGATGTCATACGACGCGGGCTGTAGCGGAATCACGCTGGTGGATACCGGCACGGGTTCTAGGCGCGCAATGCTCATCAAATCTAACCTCGGTTCTAAGCAAAAAATCAATTGGTAGTGTAAATCGGCCGAACAACCACAAGATGTAGCGGTGACCAATCGCGGCGAAGTATGCCCAAAGTGGACACCTTGTCAATCTGCACTGCGTCAAAATCGGAAACTTGTAAGCTAGTTGGGCACTCCAAATGCGCTCACGTCCCAAGGTCCGATAAACCATGCCTACTCCTTTCAGATTTTTCCTGGCGCTCGGCGTTGTTTTGCCGCTTTGCGCAAGTGCGGCGCTCCCCGCAGCGGTCGGCGGCAGCGCTTTGCCGACCCTGGCGCCGTTGATTGAGAAAGTCACGCCTGCGGTAGTCAATATCAACACCCAGCAGCGCGTGCAGGTCAACTCGGCCTACGCCAACGACCCTTTTTATCGCTATTTTTTCGGCGTGCCGAATGTGCCGCAGGAGCGTATCAATCAGTCGCTCGGCTCGGGCGTTATCGTCGACGCCGCGCGCGGCTATGTGCTGACCAACAATCATGTGGTGCAGGGCGCCGATGCGATCGCCGTGACGCTGCAAGACGGCCGAACGTTGAAGGCCAAATTTGTTGGCGCGGATCCCGATAGCGACGTCGCGGTGATTCAAATCGCGGCACAAAACCTAACCGCGCTCAAACTCGCTGATACCGAGCGCCTGCGGGTCGGGGATTTCGTGGTGGCGGTCGGCAATCCGTTTGGGTTGGGCCAGACGGTTACCTCGGGCATCGTCTCCGCGCTGGGTCGCACCAGTCTCAAGGGTTTGGACGTGCAGAATTTCATCCAGACCGATGCGTCGATCAATCCGGGAAATTCAGGCGGCGCGCTGATTAATTTGGCCGGTGAACTGATTGGGATTAACACCGCAATTTACTCACCGTCTGGCGGCAACGTGGGCATTGGCTTTGCGATTCCGGCCAATCTGGCAAAGTCGGTGATGAGCCAGCTGATCTCCTCAGGGCAGGTCACGCGCGGCACGCTTGGCGTTGAAACCCAAGCATTGGACGCGCGTTTGGCGCTTGCGCTGAAAGTGCCAAACGGGCAGGGCGCAGTGGTGACCTCGGTGCGAGCAGGTTCCGCAGGTCAAGCAGCTGGGCTGCTGCCTGGCGATGTGATCGTCGCGCTGGCCGGCAAGCCGGTGCGCTCGCCTGGTGATCTCAAAAGTTTGGAAGGCTTGCAAACACCAGGGCAGGGCGTCGAAATTTCGATTCTGCGCGACGGCGAGCCGTTGCGGGTGTCGAGTTTGCTCAAAGCGCGGGTGAGCGGCGAGGTGGCCTCAGCGGATATTGATCCGCGCATTGGCGGCGCGCTGTTTGTCGACGTGCCGCAGGAACTGATCGCGCGCGGCGTGCGCGGTGTGCTGTTAAAGGAGCTCAGCGCGCAAAGTATTTTCGCCGCTAGCGGGCTGCGCTCGGGCGATTTAATCAGTTCGGTGAATCGCGTGGCGGTCAATGACACCCAGCAGTTCACGCGGGTGGCCAAAGCTGCGCTGACCCAGCAGGGCGAGCTTCTATTGAAGGTTAGCCGCGGGCGATCGGCGTTTTTCGTGCTGATCCAGTGAGCGAGCGTTGAAATTGCACGCTTTGTCGCGCCACCAAGTCAAAGCGATTTCGTTTGATCTAGACGACACGCTATGGCCGATCGCGCCGGTGATCCGCGCGGCGGAGCAAGCGTTGCAAGACTGGTTCGCGCGCGAACATCCGCAGGTTAGCGCGCGTTTTGATTTGGCCGGGATGCGCGCGGTGCGCGAGGAAGTGGCCGCTGAGATGCCGCATTTGGCCCACGATCTAAGTGCGATCCGTTTGCGCTCCATTGAGCGGCTGTTAGTGCTTGGCGGTAGCGACAGCAACATGGCGTCTCGAGGTTTCGAGGCATTTTACGCGGCGCGCAATCGGGTGGAACTGTTCCCAGGAGCGCTGCTTGGGCTCGAGCGGTTAGCCGGTCATTTTCGACTGTTTTCGTTGACCAATGGCAATGCTGATCTCAAGCAAGTGGGCTTGGCGCAGCACTTTGAGCTAAGTTTTAGCGCGCGTTCAATGGGATTTGCCAAGCCCGATCCGCGAGGCTTTAGGGCGGTGGCTGAAGCCGCGGGACTTAAGCCTGAGCAAGTGCTGCATGTCGGGGATCATCCTGAGCAAGATGTTAGCGGTGCGCTCGCGGCCGGTATGCAGGCGGTTTGGCTCAATCGCGAAGCCTCACCGTGGCCGGGCGAGGGGCCTGAACCGGTCAGCGTGCGCTGCGTTGCGTCACTGGCAGCACTGCTATTGGCCTAACCGCAGTTAGCCCGCGGGCTGCAGGGTGCGCTGCTACACTTGTGCGGTTATTAAATCTCCTTGAGGTGTACCTATGCGTTCGATTTCACTTGCGATCATTGCCGCACTGCTGCCCGCAGCGGCGTTTGCTGCGCCAATGGCCGGGCTGACCAACTCAGGCGGGCTGGTGTTTTTTGATTCTGAATCGCCCGCGCTGGTCGGTGCGGTAGCGCTATCTGGATTGCCCGGCGGTGAAACTTTGGTCGGTATCGACACGCGTCCGGCAACCGGTGAGCTGTTCGCATTAACGTCCAGCGGACGTGTGGCGGTGATCAACCCGCGCAACGGCGTGGTCTCAGTGATCAGTTCGGTTCCGACAACCCTGTTGGGAAGCGCTTTTGGGCTCGATTTTAATCCGACCGTTGACCGCATTCGCATGATCAGCGATGCCGATCAGAACTTGCGTTTCGTGCCCAACACCGGTGATCTCGCTGCTATCGACAGCAATCTCACGCCGGCTGGCGACAAAGTAGGTACCGCCTATGATCGGAGCTTTCCGGGCTCGACTTTAACCACGATGTTTGTGATCGACAGCACCAGCAATTCGTTGGCGCGCCAGGGCGGCGTGGACGGTACGCCTTCGCCAAACGGCGGCGCGATTACAGAGATCGGTCCGCTAAATGTGGACATCAACTTGCAGTCCGATATCGATATCTCGCAATCGGGCGCGATGCGCGCGGCCTTCGGCGTGGGCGCCGGCAGCGGTTTGTACGCGGTTGATATCGCCACTGGAGCGGCCACGCTGCGAGGCAACTTTCCAACCGGCACGGTGGTCACCGACCTGACGTTTATTCCAGCGTTTCCAACGCAAACTGCGCAGTCCGTGCCGAGCTTGAGCACGTGGGGCACTCTTGGCTTAGGCCTCGCGCTCGCGCTGGGCGGGCTGGTTGCTGTGCGCCGTCGCGCCTAAGCTTTTTAGCGCCGTTTAACCGACCGCAGCTCGTTTAAGCGTGCTGCGGTTTTTTTATGAGTTTCACTTGAGACTAAAGAACCAGCGTGCAGCCACTTACTTTTTTTGACGCCGACACACCCAGTATCGAGCTTGATTTGGTTCGGCAAGCCGATTTGCGCGCCTGGATGGATCGTTTGAATGAAACTGCGCGCGCCTGGGTTGGCGCGCAGGACTTTCGCGCCCTTGCCCACACGCACCTGGCCATTCCCGCAGAAGATGGCCGCATTGCGCGCGTTGTGGTCGGCTTGGGCGAAGGCGCTGCGCTGTATTCGCTCAGCGATTTGCCGCTCAAGCTACCCAACTTCAGCTACCGCCTCAGCACCGCACTAGCGCCTGAACTGCGCGAGCAGCTCAGTTTGGGCTGGGCGCTTGGCTGCTATCAGTTCACCCGCTACAAAGCCGCCGCCCGCGCGCCCGCCAAGCTATCTATTGGTGAGGATTTGAACCGCGCGCATATCGAGCAGCTGGCGGCAGCGGTGTTTTTGGTACGCGATCTAGTCAACACCGGCGCCGAGGACATGGGGCCTGCTGATCTCGCCGAAGCCAGCTTAAGCATCGCCCATGAATACGGCGCGGCATTCAGCCAGGTTGTCGGCGATGATTTATTGAGCCACGGATTTCCGGCCATCCATGCGGTCGGTCGCGCATCTCCACGCGCACCACGACTTATTGAGCTCACATGGGGCAACCCTGAGCACCCGAAGCTGACCATCGTTGGCAAAGGCGTGTGCTTCGACACCGGCGGGCTGGACATCAAACCCGCTGACGGCATGCGCAACATGAAAAAAGACATGGGCGGCGCCGCACACGCGCTTGCCTTAGCGCAGCTGGTGCTTTCCGCGCGCTTACCGGTGCGCTTGCGCTTGCTGATAGCCGCAGTGGACAACGCTATTGCGGGCAACGCTTATCGACCCGGTGATGTGATCAAAACGCGTGCCGGGAAAAGTGTCGAGATCGGCAATACCGATGCTGAAGGACGCATCGTACTGTGTGACGCGCTGACCTACGCCTGTGAGGATCCGCCCGCGCTGCTGCTCGACTTTGCCACGCTCACCGGCGCGGCGCGCATTGCGCTTGGGCCCGATTTGCCAGCGCTGTTTGCCAATCAGCAACACCTAGCGGACGGCTTGCTTGAAGCGGGCCGCGCAACGGCCGATCCGCTTTGGCAGCTGCCGCTATGGAAGCCCTATGCACAGTATTTGAAAAGCACCGTCGCGGACCTTAACAACGACGGCGGGCGCATGGCGGGTGCCATTACCGCGGCGCTATACCTTGATGAGTTTGTCGCGGCCGAAGTGCCGTGGGCGCATATCGATACTTACGCGTGGGCGGATCGTGATCGACCCGGACGGCCTGCGGGCGGCGAGGCGCTGTCATTGCGCGCCGCGATGGCCTATTTGGGCACTCGTTTCCCGTTGCAGCACAGCACCTAAGGCTAGGCGCGCAACCAAGGGCGTTTTGGTAGGATCCGCGCTCTTTTTCTCAAGCTTTCACACGCATGCAACATTTCCAGTTTTCTGCCAGCCAGTCACTCCACGGTGTGCGCTACGAAATTCGTGGGCGCCTCGCGGCAAAAGCTGAAGAACTTGAGAATGCCGGCCACGACGTGCTCAAGCTCAACATCGGCAATCCTGGGCGCTTTGGCTTTCGCGCACCGGAATCGCTAAATGCGGCGATTCGCAGTCATCTGGCTGATTCTGACGCCTACGGACATCAAAAAGGCCTGTTTTCAGCGCGCTCAGCGCTAGCCAACCAGCAGCTCACGCGCTTCGGTGTAGCCGTGGCAGCTGAGAATATTTTCATCGGCAACGGCGTTTCTGAGCTGATCGATCTATCGCTGCGAGCGCTGCTCAATGCCGATGATGAAGTATTGATTCCATCACCCGACTATCCGCTCTGGACGGCCGCGGTGACGCTCAACGGCGGTCGAGCGGTGAGCTATCCGTGCCATCCAGAAAATGGTTTTGTCCCGAACGCGCTAGACATTGAGGCGCTGATTACCCCGCGAACGCGTGCCTTGGTCGTCATCAATCCCAACAATCCAACCGGCGCGGTGTATCCGCTGCAAACGCTAAAAGAAATCGCGGCGCTGGCGGAACGCTACAGTTTGGTAGTGATGAGCGATGAGATTTATAACGACATTACCTTTGATACAGCGCGCTTTGTGCCAATGGCTGCGCTGGTCAGCGAAGTGCCGGTGTTCAGCTATTGCGGCTTATCGAAGGTCCATCGCGCTTGCGGCTATCGCGTGGGCTGGCTTAGTTTGAGCGGCAATTTAAGCGGCGCGCGCGCCCTACTCGATGGGATTGAGCTGCTGTCTAGCCTGCGGCTGTGCGCGAACGTGCCGGCGCAGTGGGCAATTGAGCCTGCGCTGCAAGAGCACAGCATCTTCGAGCTCACCGCCCCAAATGGAAGGCTTTATGAAACCCGCCAGGCGCTGATCGAGGCGTGCGCGGGCAGCCGGCATCTACGTATCAATGCGCCGGCCGGTGCGATCTACGGCTTTCCGCAGGTGATCCAGCCCGGCTTTGACGACGAGGTATTTGCGTATCGTTTGCTTGAGAGCAAACATATTTTGATTGTGCCCGGCTCGAGCTTTAACTTCGTGCGGCGCGACCATTTCCGCATTACCCTGCTGCCGGAGGCTAAGCAAATGCGCCAAGTCATTGAGCGCATTGATGAATGTATCGGTGAAATGGCCGAGTCGCTGGCCCTTGAAGCTGCCTGATGTGGCGCATGCTCGCGCTGGGCGACTCCTACACTATCGGCGAAGCTGTCCGCGGCCCGGCGCGCTGGCCAAATGTTCTAGCGCGGCTGTTGCGTGCGCGGCATTTGCCGATCGCGCGGCCGCAAATGATTGCCAAGACCGGCTGGACTAGCGAGGAGTTGCTCGGGGCGATAAAGCGTCGCGCCCTGCGCGGTCCGTATCGGCTGGTCACGCTGCTGATTGGGGTGAACAATCAATATCGCGGCATGGATCTAGCGGACTACGCGCGCGATTTGCAAGAATTACTTGAGCGCGCACAAGCGCTTACAGGCGAGCAGGGCGGGGTGCTGATGTTGTCGATTCCCGATTGGGGCGTGACCCCCTTCGCCCAAACCCTCGATCGTCAACCCAGCGCAATCGCCGAACAGATAGACGAGTACAACAGCACCGCCGCGGGCCTCGCGCGCAGCGCGCAAATCCCATTTGTTGATGTCACCGCTATCTCGCGAGCGCAAAATGCCGCGCTGGCTGAGGATGGATTGCATCCGGCCGCGGCGCAGTATCGCGCGTGGGCGTCAGCGGCGGTTCACAGCGCCGAATCCATTCTCCGCCGCCTTAAGTTTTAAGCCAAGCCATGAATCCTTTGAGGAAGTACCCCAATGCTTAAGTTTTCACTAGCGGCAGCGATGTTGCTTGCCACATCGAGCCTTCAAGCCGCTGAAAGCGCCGCCAAAGTGGTGGACGTCAAAATCCCGCTAAATTCCTACATGGAAGGCCTGCAAAACGAAGGCGTGCAAGAGCTGCCGTCGCTGGTCGTGTTCAAGGCAACTGGCGAATGCTTGAAGGTGATCGATACCGCGAAAATCACCGAAATTGCGCCGCAGCTCAACCGCGCCATCGGCGACGGCGTGATCCATTGCACGGTTACACCCAGCAAGCATTTCGATAAAACCGGCGATATTTCAACGCCGATGGCGACGGTTCACCTACAGCTAGTGCTGCTGGATGCCAGCGTGTGCACGCTGTGTCCGGGATACATTGACGAGGTGCAGAAAGTACTCGACGCGCGCAAAGACGTGCGCTTGGTGGTAATCCGCGTAGTGACCAAGTAAAGGCAAGCTCAAGATCGATTGCCATCGGTCGATCACTATCGATTTTACATAATATACATTATACGAAGTTACTTGGACCGCTCGCTTAGCATTCCAATGTTTCTTGATCGCTAACGTGGTTAGTGGTTAGTGGTTAGTGGCTAGCGCTTGCTAATGGTTGCCGATCGAGACTGTATCCGCCATCGCCCACCCTACCCCGGTGGCCATTGCAGTGAGCGGCCGGCTAGCAGGTGGACGTGGAGATGAAAGACGCTTTGGCCACCGTCGCCGTTGCAATTGACCACGCAGCGGTAGCCGGCATCGGCGAAGCCTTCAGCTTTGGCGTACTGCGCTGCTGCGAGAAATAGCTCGCCGAGTAACTGGGCGTCATCAGCGCGACAATCATTTAGCGTGGGAATGACTCGTTTGGGAATAAACAGCACGTGGATCGGCGCTTGTGGCTGCACATCGCGGAAGCCGATGACCCGCTCGGTCTCATAGACAATCGTCGCGGGGATCTCGCGGTTGATGATGCGTTCAAAAATGCTCATGCGTGCT
>Ga0105049_10011175_pt1 | contig 10284 bp, 6 predicted proteins | sample MAT06_FD_78087 | JGI IMG/M metagenome (GOLD analysis project Ga0105049, IMG submission 78087) | Freshwater microbial communities from Lake Fryxell liftoff mats and glacier meltwater in Antarctica - MAT-06 | ecosystem: Environmental > Aquatic > Freshwater > Ice > Liftoff microbial mat | place... | reverse complement strand
GGGGCTTTCGACGGCGATGGCGAAGTTCCCGATGTTGTTCGAGATGGGTCAGTAGCAATGAGGCGAGCATGAACTTGTTGGCCGCGTGGAAGAAAGTGTTGCTCTTCGGCCTGTTCGGGGCCGTCGGGTGCCTCGCTGGCTGGGCCGTCGGCGAAGCGTACCTCGCCATCGCCCGCGCCGCCACGGATACCGGCACCGGCCAAGCTGGTTCGCTCATCTCGAAGCCGATTGCGCCGTCCGATGCTGCCCCCGCACCGCCGAACGAGTTCAAGAGCCGTCTCGAACGCGAGAAGGCCAAGACGGGCGACGTGCAACTTTCGCTCATCTGGTTCGACAAGAACGATCTCGATTTGCACTGTGTCGACCCGACCGGAGCCGAAATCTTCTTCAACAACCGGCGGTCGAAGTCCGGCGGCGAACTAGACGTGGACGCGAACGCCGGTCGCCTGCCCCTGACAAGTGAGCCAATCGAGAACATTTACTGGCCCAAGGACGGCGCGCCGCCCGGCAAGTACACGGTATTCATCAACTTCTATAACCACCGGCCGGACGGGGGTTCGCCCCGGATCGCGGATTACAAAGTGAGCGTGCTGTTCGCCGGCAACCGCGAAGAGTATTCGGACAAGATCGAGTACATTGCGGGCGGCGACAACCGGCGAAACATCAGGCAATTCGAGTTGTACCCCAAAGTCGAACTGTTCGCCCCAACGGAACTGAATCTGCCGCCCTCGGCAGTCTTGAAGGTTCCCGTTGCAGTGCGCCGGATGTACTACAAGGGCGAGATCACGCTGCGGGCCGAGAACTTGCCCGATGGTGTGACGGCTGAACCGGCCACGATTCCGCCCGGCAAGTCCGAGGGCGAGTTGATTCTGAAGGCAACGGAATCCGCGAAGGAGATCAAGAAAGCCATCAAGATCGTCGGCACGGGTGGCGACTTGGCGGGATCGGCCGATTCGCAACTCACCGTCCCGAAGCCGGAAGCGCAGTTCTCCCTCACGACGGTCATCATCATTGGCATCTGGACGGCGCTTCTCGCCGTGGGGTTATGTCTGGCGCTGCTCATGGGGCAGAACAAGTACCTGCACCGGCCGTTGTTCGCCGCGGGCCGGATTCCCCTGGTCGCGGTGATCGCGGGTGCCGTCGCCGCCGGGTTCGTGTCGGGTTCCGTCGGGCAGACGCTCTATTCGCTCTTCCTGGCCATCGGCATCGGGAGCCTGGGCTTCCTGGTCGGTTGGGTGCTGCTGGGCGGCTTGCTCGGCCTTGGCATCAGCTATTTCGTGGCGAACCTCGACCGCAAGAAAGCCGGGCTGGCGGGGTTGGCGGGCGGGTTGCTTGGAGCCGTGGCGTACTTGGTGTTTTCTCGCGCGGATGATTGGGTCGGTCGCTTCGCCGGCGCGGCCGCGCTGGGTTTCTGCATCGGGTTGGTGGTTGCCGTGGTCGAAGCGGCGTTCCGGCGGGCGTGGCTCGAAGTGCGGTTCGGCGAGCGGGAAACAATCACCGTGAACCTCGGCCCGGAACCCGTGAAGGTCGGGGGCGACGCGAAAGCCTGCACCGTGTGGGCACGCGGCGCGGCCGATGTCGCTTTGCGATTCTTCATTCGCAACGGGGCGGTGATCTGCGAAGATGTGCCCACGCGAACCGAATCGGTCGTGGGGAATGGCCACACGCAAACCGCCGGAACCGTGACGCTCACCGTGCGAACCGGGGCCACCGCGACATCAAACCCGCCCGTGCCGCCCCGACCCGCCGCGCCACGACTGCCGAGCAAGCCTGCCGCTACGCCGGAACTCTTGTCGCTCGACGACGCGCCGCCCCTCGCCGCAATCCCGGTAGCGGCATCGCCACCCGTTCGCCCCCCCGAACCGCCGAAGCCCGTTCCCGTTGCGACACCGAAATCGCCGATCCCCGATGACGATGACGGGTTGCCGATGCCGATGTCGAACGCGCCGCCGACCCGGCCCGTGGTGAAATCCATCCTTGATGACGATGGGTTCGCGCCACCGGCACGGCCGCTTCCCGCGAAGCCGCCGCTTCCCGCCAGCGCGAAGCCGCCGCTGCCCGTCAGCGCGAAGCCGCCGCTTCCCACCAGCGCGAGGCCGCCGCTTCCCACCAGCGCGAAGCCGCCGCTGCCCGTCAGCACGAAACCGCCGACCCTGACGCCGGCCGCACCAAAGCCACCCGTGCCCGTGGCCGCGAAGCCGCCGTTGCCCACCGCGCCGAAGCCACCGGCACCGCCGATGCCGGGGAAGGTGCCCATGCCCATGCCACCGAAACCGCCGGCTGTCTCCGCTTCACCGCCGACTGCGACTCCGCCAAAGCCCATTGCCGACGCGGAAGGCTGCCCGACGTGTGGGCGGAAAGCCCCCGGCCGGCCTGGTATGCGATACTGCATGCTCTGCGACAAAACTTATTAGCACACAAAGCCAGGGTCTCACGACACCTGGCTACAGACTGTCGCCCTATCCAGGGCTGAAGAGGCTGATTTCTCTTGGTTTTAAGCCCCGGATGGGGCAGTAGTTTGTAGCCAGGTGTCGTGAGACCCTGGCACACCTTGTTTCACATCAGGAGTTTACGATGCCTTACGAAATGCAAATCGACCGGGCGAATCCCGGCTGCATCATCTTCATGGTCGATCAATCGAACTCGATGCTCGACGGCATCGCTGGCACCGCCCGGCCGAAGTTGGACACGGTTGCCACCGCCATCAACCGCTTCTTCGCGGAACTCATCACGGGTTGCGAGAAGGGCGAAGACAAGCCCCGCAACTACTTCGAGATTGGCCTCATCGGCTACACCACCGATATGAACGGTGTCGCCATCGTGAAGCCGTTGTTCCAGGGTGTGCTTGAAGGCCGCGACCTCGTCAGCATCAGCGACTTGTTCGACAATCCCCTGGAGATTGAACGTCGGCAGAAGAAAGAGTTCTTGGACGACGGGGCCGGCGGGATGCAGGAAGTCATCAAGGAGATCGCCTTCCCGGTGTGGTATCGGCCGCCCGCCGCGACCGAGATGTTCGGCACCCCGATGTGCGGGGCGTTCGGGTACGTTTCGCAAGTCACGCGGCAATGGGTCGAAGCGCACCCCGGTTGCTTCCCGCCGATGGTGATTCACCTGACTGACGGCGAACCGGTGGACGGCGACCCACGGCCCTACGCCGAAGAACTGAAATCGCTCGCCACCGCCGATGGCAGCGTCCTGCTGTTCAACTGCCACTTGTCGAGCCGCGACTCCCAGCCCGTGTTCCTCCCCGCTACGGACGCCCTACTTCCCGACGACTACGCGAAAGACCTCTTCACGATGTCGAGCGTCCTACCGGACAAACTCCGCCACATGGCCGAGGTGAAAGGCATCTCCGCCCCGCTCGGCTGCAAAGCGATGGCCTTCAACGCCGACGCCGTGAGCCTCCTGAAACTGCTCAACGTCGGCACGCAAGTGGTGGCCACCGCGACGCTCCCGCCGCACTTGCGCTAAGTGGAGAGTGGAGAGTGGAGAGTGGAGAGTGGAGAGTGGAGAGTGGAGAGTGGAGAGTGAGGGAGAAATTCAACAACGTATCCTCATACTGTCCACTCTCCACTGTCCCGCGAGGAAGCCGATGGACCCGACGACCGCCGAGCCACAGCCCGGCTGCCTGGTGATTCTCACGCCGCTCTCAGCCGCGATGGCCGAGGACGTTCGGGTGTGGCTCGCCCATAGGTCTACTGCCGACGGTGAGCCGGAAATCAGTGAGGTGCCGAAATCGCTCGCGGCGCGGTTCCTCGCGGACGAATTGCTCGAATCGCTGGCTAATACGCTCGATGCCGGTTACTCCGTTCCGCTCGATGTGGCCGCACTGGGCTATTTCGCGGCCGACGATGGGGCGTTGCAACTCGTGTCGCTGTTGCCCGGCGACCCGGCAGCGCGACTCGTTCCGCTGTCGGATATCGCGGGGTTGGCCGTCGAGATGCGGAACCGCGCAGGCGATCCTCGAAAGTGGTGTCGCGCCGCGGAGTGTTCGGGAACCGCACCCGCTGGCACCGCGATGGCCGAGGTTTACAAGCTCGTGTCGGTCTGGCTCACGGGTCGGTTCGCCGCCCGCCCGCCGGTCATAATTCACTGCACGGGCGGCGAAGGGCTTGACGACACTTACGCGAGGAATGCCCGGTCACTCGGATTGCTCACGACGGCTTACGGCCCGGCGCGGTTACTCCATGTCGGGTTCATTCCCGATACGGAACCTGTGCTGTGCGGCATGGGTGAACTTCCCCTCCAATGGGCCTCGCTTCACGAGGTTTCGGCGGAACTCATGGCGGAACCCGAAGGCCGCCCCGCCCGGCGTGCTGTGTCGCTCAACGATTGGGCACCCGCCGACGCCTGGGCCGCAATCTTCGACAATGTGCCGGTCGATGAGGCGCTACAACGGGGTGAACACGAAGCCGATCCGGCGTCGCTCGCCCCGTTTCAGCCTTCGACCACACGCGGCATGTGGACGCAGAAGATGGGCAACTCGCCCGAGCAATGGGAAGACGCTTTCGCCCTGGAACCTGCTTCGGGAACCTGTGCCGTGGCCGACGGAGCCAGCAGCGGCATCTATTGCCGAACGTGGGCCGACCAGCTTGTGAAACGCTTCCTCAGCGACCGGCCGAATATGCGCGACCCCGTCGCGTTGGGCAAGTGGGTTCACGTTCTGCGGGGTGAATGGCGGGCCGCCATCGATTACGACAAACTGAACTGGTCGAAGAAAGCCAAGGTGGACGAAACCGGCGCGGCCGCGACATTCCTGGGTCTCGAAGTCGGGCCGGCCGATACCGCGGGCAACCGCCCGTGGCGGGCCTGTGCCGTCGGCGACGCAAGCCTCTTCTGGGTGCGCAGTGGATCGCTCATCGGTAGCTTTCCCGTCGTCGCGGAAGATCAGTTCGGTTCCGCGCCGCTGCTGATTCGGTCGAACCCCGGCTTCAAAACGCTCGCCTTGGCCGCAGCGGGAACGTGCCAGCCGGGTGACCGCTTCTTGCTCGCCACCGATGCCGTCGCCGCGAGGCTCTTCAAAAGCACCGCCCTCGGCCCTGGCCCCGACTGGGAACGCTTCGAGACGATGGACGAACTCGCCTGGCGCGCGGAACTCGATACCCTCCGCCAGGCACACGACATGGTGAACGACGACTGCACGCTCGTCTCGCTCCGCGTCAGTGCGCCGCCGAGCGACACGCAAGAACCACCGGTGTTGCCGACGCAAATCGGTCAGGCAGAGAGCGTGCCTGAACTGTTCGAGATTGCGGAACCCGACGAATCGACTCCGACGCCGGAGAATGAACGGACCCCGACCAGGGATGGTTTCTCGGATTCGACGGAACCAACCGTCTGACCTTCACGCGAGGAACTTATGACCCTGCCACCCGACCGATTCCGCCGTTTCGCCGCTCTCATTCTGGGAGTGTGCGCGTTCGCAACCTGCACATTCGCCCAGGATGAAAAGAAGGACGACAGCGACGAGGTCAAGGCTGCCAAGGTTAAGGCCGAAGTCAAAGCCATCTTCGATGAACTCAAGCCCGATGCCAAACTGAAGAAGGTGAAGGATAAACTCGCCGCCGACCCCGCCGGCAGCCGGTTCCGGCTCGACAAACTGGAAGCGGGCGACAAGGCCCTCGTCGTCCACGGCGTTATGCTCGTCCCCGGCATCGACGACGCGGAACGAGATGCCGCGGAGAAGGCGGCCGGGGCTGCCATCGGCAAAGCCGCCCGGGAAGTCGCGGGCACGGGTTTCGAGGAGTTCGTCAAATTCTCAACCGATTCTCAAGAGAAGGGGTCGGTGAAGGCCGTGCGCGGCGAGAAGCAATCACCGCACTTGCTGCTTCAAAAGGCCGCGAACGAGGCTGGCGAGACCGCCGCCGACGAACTCCAACTCACCGACTCGCGGTTCGACGCCGAGGGCCGCTTGGTGATCTCCGGGTTGAGTGGCCGTGACCCCAAAACGATCGCGTGGCTCGGCGGAGCCGTCAAGGACAAGTTGAAAGAGAACGCCGCCGCGCTCGGCACGGATGGCGCGCCACGGGCGGCGTTCATCCTCACGCCGCCCAAGGAAGGGGCCGTGTGGCCGCTATCGCCGACCGCCATTCAGACCGCCATCGCTGGTGCCAACGGTGCCGGCCCCGTTCGCGTGCGCGTCGATCGCGCGTACTTGGTCTGCACATCCGTGAAGGCGGACAAGACGAACAACGGCCAAGAGTGGACTTACACGCTCTCGGGCGTTGTTCTGGGGAAGAATCAACCCGATGCGGCAGCCATCGACACCGCGTGCGACCGCGCCCTGACCGCGCAAGGGTGGCCGCCCCTGAAGCGCTCCGCCAAGCCCGACGGCACGCCCGTAGACCTGACATTCACCACCGTGGACGATCCCGGTCCCAAGTTCCAGAAGGCGATTGCCGCCCGCACGAGCACCAACCTGGATGGCGTTCGCCTTGATGACCGCACGGAGTTCGGCCCCGACGGCAAACTCGTGCTGATCGGCCTGCAACCGGGTCTCGATGCGCAGGGAATGGCCGAACTGAACACGGTCGTTCGAGAAGTGCTCGCTCTCCCCACAGAGTCAGACAAGACCTCGGCCCGCACGCTCGCGGCTCGTGGGATTTCCACCGACAAACTCGAAAAGGTGAAGGTCCGCGAGTTGTACGCCGAACTGCGTAGGTGGGTCGCGGACAACCTCGACGATGTGCGACTCTCGCGGCTCTACTTCAACGAAGTGGGCGGCCTTACGCTTCTGTTCGAGGCACCCTCAACACCCAACGTCAAGCCGAAAGTCACGGAGCAACTAAACGCGTTGATGCCGAAGTTCATTCCCGCCGCGAAGTCTGCCGACCCGACCCCGCCAAAAGCCACCACGAAGGAACCTGAAAAGAAGGAGCCTGACGAGAAGAAAGAACCTGACGAGAAGAAAGACGGTGCCGGCGCGGCCTTCGTGTCGCCGACCGCAGCACGGCTTGCTGCCCAACCCACACCGACCGCGCCACCGCAAGCGCCCACCGTCGAATTCAAGCCCTTCAAGTCGGGCCTCACGCAATATCTGCAACAAGTCGTGAGCGACACGAAAACGCCCAAGTGGGAAGCCGTGCTGATCGAGCGAGGCTTCTTCAACGAGAAGAACGAATACACCGTGCGCGGCGTGGTAGACACCGAGAAGCAGAAGACGCAGTTGGTCGAACTCCTCGATTCGCTCAAAGACGACTCGGCGTGGGCCGCGTACTTCAAGCCGATGCCCGCGGCGGCTCCCGAACTCGAAGTGATTCCGATGGCGAAACTCGTGGACCGCGTCCGCCGCGTCATGCCCGCGTACCCCGCGTTCGATGGCATCCGCATCGTGCGTGCCCGGTACGAATCTGACGCCGCGAACCCTGGCCAGACGCTCGTCTTCGATGCCCACATCGTCGGCCGGCCCGATAAAACTGCCGTCGCGAAACTCCGCGCCCTGATCGCGGAAGATAAGGAGTACTTCGGCCGCCGGCTTCCCAAGAACCGTGATCCGAAGTTCGTAAAAGAGGCAGGAGTCGTGCTCGCGAACGACCAACTCGGCGACTTCAGCATCGGCTACGGCGCGACCGCACTCGCCCGCAACGATTTCGTGAAGGCCAAGGAGTGGATCGACGCCGGCATGCTGCACTACCCCAACGACGCCTCCATGTGGTTCCTCAGCGCCTATTACAACCATGTGACAGGTGACCGCGAACTCGCCCGCCGCGATTTGTACCGCATGATCGAAACCGAGGGTCGCCTCGAGTTCGACGGCGGCGTCGCCCGCAAACGCCGCTATCTCGCGGCCAAGGACATCCAGGGCACGCAACGCGACGAACTCGAAAAGCTCTGGCTGGAATACTGGAAGGAATCCAAGGACGGCGGCCAGCCGATCAAGCTGACCACCGGGAAGTGATTGTGGGATGCTTTGACATTTAGCTCGGCGTTTACGCCAGGTCTTCGCACCCCGGCAGAGCGCCGGGGCTATATGTGTTGGACCGCGCGCTCGACGCGGTCTCCCGCGGGTAGCGATACGAAGAGAAGGCGCGGCCGAAAATGGGTGAGTTGGTCGCGCGACCAACTCACAAGAACGGGAAGACCTTTTCGCAGTACTTTTCGATGTCCGCGAGATGCTTGTTGATGAGCGTTTTCTCGACGGCCTTTCCGGCGAACTGGCGGGCGAAGGCACCAATCGAGCCGTACCTCGCTTGATGTGCCGCGAAATGGAGATTCCCGTAAGCCTCGTGGATTTCGCAATGCTCGGGGTGGTCCGCAAGGTAGCGGTCGCGCTGCTTGTGGTCAGCGTTGCGGCAACCTTCTTGCGAAGCTAAGCTCTCGACGAGGTGAAGAGCGGTGTAGAAGGCGATAACTGCCGCCCACCGCTCGTCCGAATTCCACAAGCCCCCATTGGCGTCGAGCAACTTCCTGTTGACCTTGGCAACCAACTGGTGTTCTTTAGAAGTTGGCATCACCAGGCCCGTTGTGAAGGCCAATGGCGATCTTCGGGTTGAAAAACACCCGTAACTCCTCGTTCGTACTCGCGGGGATCAACGTCGCCACGACCGGGATCGATTTGGGCAGGTCGCGGGCCAACTTCGCCAACTCACCGGCCAACTCGAAGTTATACGCCTCTTCCGTCCCGATTGCGAATAACCGGAAGCAGTCCAGTTCGGGGACGAAGTAAAACTTCGAGATTTTCGACGAACGAGCCGCCATCCAATGGCGAATTTTCGTAAAAAGGTAAGCTAACTGGCGGGTAGCTCGGGGCAACGGGTGTCGGCTTTTCCGAGACACCCGCTTTTCGGGAACTGGTTCGATTGTTTCTGTGATGCTCATGTTACTTTCAGCCTCTTGGTTGTGCAAGTGGCTCGTATCTGACCGGCCTTAAATGTGCTTAACTGGCCGGAGGGGATTATAACGCATTTAACTTACTTCGGGCACCCGTATCATAAAAATCCTGAAAAGGGAAATCCTGACTCCCGCATTTCGGTCTATTTATGCAGCATTTCCGCCAGTAGGACCGCTTGACCGGCGCTCAGAGCATCGCCGGGGGGGGTGAGCTTACCATCGTTTGATGCGTTCAAGTGTGTGGTAAAACTCCCAACGTGACCGAGATGGGTTCCCGCACGACGTAACTCGTCCTTTGACATCCAGCCCCAGCGCTCACGCCTGCGTCTTCTCCCGGAAACCTCACCATGCCCGCGCCATCGTTCTTGAAGGGCTTGCCGAAGCCCGTGTTGTTCGGCCTCTACGGCGCGATCGGCGGCCTTCTCGGCGCGCTCGTCTTCGCTGAACCACTCTACCAACTCTTGGAACCCGCCAAAAGCCTCACCGGGCCGCAAGTCGCGGTCACCGCGTCCAAGGATGTCGAAGTCTTCTTCGGCAAGACGAACACCTTCACCGTTCAGATCGACCGTGCCGGTTTCGATGGCCTCGTCACTGTAACGTTCCCCGAACTGCCCACGGGTATCGCAATTAAGCCTGTGGAGATCGTGAAGGGCAAGACCGAAGCGGAAGTCACCATCAACTCGACGGGTTCCACGGCCGTCGCGGGAGCCAAGATCAAGATCGTGGCCACGGGTGACGCGGGAGACAAGAAGCCCACTGCCGAGACGAGTATGACCGTCGCAGTGGCGGACCCGGCGCGGCCCGCACAAGCCGATATCCTCTTCGTCATCGATGTGACGGCGAGCATGAACTGGGCCATTGACGGCTTGCGAGACGGTATCGGGGGTTTCGCGGGCTACATGCGTGACAACAAGATCGATTTCCGCGTCGGCGTGCTGGCGTTCCGCGATCCGTGGGTGAATCAACCTTCCCAATTGCTCACGTTCGGAAAAGCACGCGAGCCGTTTACCTCCGACGACCGCGAGTTTGCCAGCGATGTTGGGCAACTCAGGGCGTTCGGCGGGGGCGACGACCCCGAGGGTACGCTCGACGCCGTGGTCGAAGCATGTGGCCAACCGTTCCGCAAGAGCGCCACCAAGGCGCTGCTGGTCATCACCGACAACCCGCCGAAACCGCCGTTCAAGCAAGGGCGGCCGTACATTGAGGGTGAAACCGCGTCGGTCGCCGAGATCCGCGAGACCGCAGCCGTTGTGAAGTCCGCCAACATCGACTTCGTTCACCTCGTGCTTCACCCCCAAGACTCGGCCGTCTACCGACCCATTCAAGACGCGGCGGTTACGAAAGGCAGCAGGCTCTTCGAGTTGCGGAAAGCCGCCGCGCCGGGGGGCAAAGGCTTCAACGAACTCGTCAACGACTTCAGCCGGGATGTAGCGGTGGCGGCGAAAGCCAAAAACCCCG
>Ga0105049_10011174_pt1 | contig 10285 bp, 9 predicted proteins | sample MAT06_FD_78087 | JGI IMG/M metagenome (GOLD analysis project Ga0105049, IMG submission 78087) | Freshwater microbial communities from Lake Fryxell liftoff mats and glacier meltwater in Antarctica - MAT-06 | ecosystem: Environmental > Aquatic > Freshwater > Ice > Liftoff microbial mat | place... | reverse complement strand
CGAAAGCGATAGGTCTTGGCTTCGATCAAAACCGGCTTGCCACTGCGCGCCAGGGCGACCGCTTGCTGGGCGGTCTTCCACGAGGCGTACAGATCCAAGCCGTCAAAGGTAAACGAGGCCATGCCGTAACCGGGCGCCTTGGCCTCGGCGATGTTTTCCACCGAAACTGCGCGGTGACTGGCCGTACCCATGCCGTAGCGATTGTTTTCGATCACGTAAATCGCGGGCAGATTCCATAAAGCGGCCAGGTTGAGGCTTTCGTGGAAGGTCCCCTGCGGCGAGGCGCCATCGCCGAGAAACGTTACGCTGACGCCACCGGTTTTGCGATATTTCGCGGTCAGCGCGGCGCCGGTGCCGACAGGGATCTGGCCCCCGACGATACCGTGGCCACCGAGATATTTCTTTTCCTTGGAAAAGAAATGCATCGAGCCGCCTTTACCCTTTACATTGCCCGTGACCTTGCCGTACAACTCGGCCATCAATTCCTTGGGGTCGAGACCCAGCAGCAAGGCTTGCGCGTGGCAACGATACGTCGTCACCGAGGCATCGCGAGAATCGAGATGCGCGTAAAAACCCGTCGCGACCGCCTCCTGGCCGATGTACAGATGCAGAAAGCCGGCGATTTTCTTTTCCAGATACGCCTTTCCCGCGCGTTCTTCGAAGCGCCGGATCAGGAGCATGTCCTTCCACAGTGCCAACAGATTGTCTTTGCCGATTTCCTTGCGCACGGCGGCGGCATCAATGGGGAGCGCACTGGCGAGCGTGGTGGCCATGGAATCTCCGGAATTACTCGTCGATGCGAATGGTGGAAGCAGGCTTGCCAGGAGCGGGCTGGGCGGCGGGAGCTGGGGCGGCTTCGGCAGCAGGATCAACCTCGGGAGCAGGCGCAGCTTCCGCAGCCGGGGCGCCATCAGTGGGGACAACCGCAGGGTCGACCGGCACTGCGGCATCCGTGGGCTCCGCCGCATCGCCAGGGGTCACATCAGCGGGAACCGCTGCACCTGCACCAGGAATTCCCGTGCCATCAACCGGCGCCTTGATGGGAGCATCGCCAGTCATTACCGCCGCACCGCTTGGGATGCCCACGGTTTCGGCACGTTGCTTGGCCGAACCGACCGTGCCATGTGGAATCGCGAGCACGGCGACGATGACCAAAAAGGCCAACGCCATCCAGCCGGTGACTTTGCTCATTTTGCGGCCCGCGCCCACGCCCAGCGTGCTATCAAGCTGACCGCCGCCACCGAAAGCGCTGGACAGATCGCCCGCGCCACCTTGCAGCAGGATCATCCCGATAAGAAAGAGGCACAACGGCCACAAGAGAATGATGAAGGTAAAATTGAGAGATTCGAGCACGACACGCTCCGCTTAGCGTACAGGGAACGATCTCGCCGCGGGAGCGGCAGGGATCGCGAAAAGAGAAGAAGCCAACGTCAGCATGACGTTGGCCTTAGACCTGACCGGCCTGAATGATGGCATGGAAATCAGCGAGTTTCAGGCTGGCGCCGCCGACAAGAGCACCGTCGACATCGGCCTGACCGAGCAATTCCTTGGCGTTGTCGGCTTTGACCGAACCGCCATACAAAATGCGCACCGCATCTGCAGCAGCGCCGAGTTGTTTGTGCAGCAGACCGCGAATGACGGCGTGGGCTTCTTGCGCCTGCGCTGCACTGGCGGTGCGGCCGGTGCCGATGGCCCACACCGGCTCATAGGCGACGATCACGGTGACCAAGGCGGCCGTGTCGAAACCAGCCAGAGCACCCTGGACCTGGGTCGTCAGTACGCTGATCAATTGGCCCGCATCGCGCTCGCCCAGGGTTTCGCCGACGCAAAGAATCGGAATCAGTCCGCCCGCCAACGCCGCTTTCAGGCGCTTATTGACGGTGGCATCGGTCTCGCCGAACAATTGGCGGCGTTCGCTGTGGCCGATAATGACGTAACGGGCGCCCGCAGACTTTAGTTGCGACGCCGAGATGGCGCCGGTGAAAGCACCTTTCTCTTCCCAGAACAGATCCTGTCCGCCGACGCCGATGGATCCGGCCGCTTGAGACACCGCATGCAGCGCCACATAAGTGGGGCAGATGACCACTTCGACCGATTTGGCGCGGTTTCCATCTTTACCGAGCGCCTCCGAAAGGCCTTTTGCCAGGGCAACCCCCTCATCTATGGTGAGATTGAGTTTCCAATTTCCGGCGATGACGGGCTTGCGAGACATAAGGCGGCCTATTTGAGAGGATGGCAGAGGCGGGCTGGCACGGTAGGAGAAAGCACTTCCAGGTCAACATGCTCGCTTTCCGTGGTTCCCTTCATGGGAGGCCAAGGATGGCTTGGTTGGGCAGCAGAGCGGGGCGGAGCTATCCTGCCCCTGAACACCGCAATGCGGCCAGTGACGTCGAACACCCCCTCCCCCGACCAACGGCTCGTTCGGTCAGGGTCAAGAAACTGCCCCAATGTTAGCTTCCGCCGGGCCGCGGCTCACTTCTTGCGCTTGCGCCCTGCGACCACGGCGCGGCCAACCGCCTCGTGGTACTTCTTGTGAATAGAGGCGATGTCGACGGATGCCGCAGGAAGCTTAAAGTCGAGTGCCTCCATGGTCTCCACGATGATCTCGGAAATGGCGAGATTGCGGTACCATTTGTGATTCGCAGGGATCACAAACCACGGGGCATCCTCGGTATTGCACTTCCGAATCGCATCTTGATAGGCATCTTCGTAGTCGGGCCAGTATACCCGTTCGGAGTAATCAGCCTCACTGATCTTCCAATGCCGGGTGGGGTCATCGAGGCGATCCTTGAAGCGCTCAAGTTGCTCTTCCTTACTGATGTGAAGGAAGAACTTGAGGATGACCGTGCCGTTGGCGCTTAAGCGCCGCTCGAAGTCGTTGATCTGCTCGTAACGCTGGGACCACACCTTTTTGGGTACAAGATCGTGAACACGCACGATCAGCACATCCTCATAATGCGAGCGGTTGAAGATCGTCACCGCGCCACGCCGGGGGGCAGCAGCCTCAATGCGCCAGAGGAAGTCGTGCGCGAGTTCCTCGGCCGACGGCTGCTTGAAGCCAATGACACGGCAACCCTGCGGATTCATCGAACCGATGACATGGCGCACGACGCCATCCTTGCCCCCGGCGTCAAGCGCTTGCAAGCAGATCAGGACCGAACGCTGTTGTTCCGCATAGAGACGGAACTGCAGGTCGTCCATGCGTTGGTGGAGTTCGGCGAGTCGTTTGTTCGCAGACTTTTTGTCATGCTTTCCGGAATCATCCGGATCGAGGTCCTTGAGCCGAAAATGGCTGCCCGGCTTAATGCGTAATTTTTTGGTGAAGTTCATGTCTTTTCCATGGTGGTGAGATAGGCACCACGCAGGGCCTCGTGATTGTGTTGGGCACGCTGCAGCAGGGCCGCTTGTGCTGCCTGGGCGTTCGCTGCGTCGCCGCGCCAGATCGCCAGCACCGGTTCCTGCAAGGCGCGGCCAAACGAAAACGTCAAAACCCAAGGCACGTTACGTGTGTGTTGGCTAAGGTTTTGACGAACATGCATCGCATTCAGTCGCTCAGTGGCCTGTCCGGGCGTCTGTCCGCCCGAGAGAAAAGCCACCCCGGGGACAGCGGCAGGGACCGTGCGTAACATGCAGTCGATGGTCTCCTGAGCGATCATGTCCGCCGTGACCGATCCGCTGACCGATTCAGGCGAATCCGCACCGGGCACGACCATATTGGGCTTCAGGATAATGCCTTCGAGGAGCACCCCTTGCCCGCGCAACTGAGCGAATACCGCATGCTGCACGGCTTCCGTGACGTCCCGACACCGCGCCAGGGAATGATCGCCGTCCATCAGCACTTCCGGCTCGACGATGGGCACCAGGCCCGCTTCCTGCGCCAAAGCCGCATAGCGCGCCAGGGCATGCGCATTCGCCTCGATGCCGCCGCGGCTGGGCACGTCATCGTTGATGGTGATTACCGCCCGCCATTTGGCGAAGCGAGCGCCCAGACGCGCATACTCGGTGAGTCGCTCGCGCAATCCATCTAAGCCTTCGGTGATGCTTTCACCCGGGTGTCCAGCAAGACTGTGGGTGCCGCCATCGACCTTGATCCCAGGAATAATGCCTTGCGCTTTGAGCGCGGCGATCATTGATATTCCGTTCTGGGTCTGTTGATGGATGGTCTCGTCGTAGAGGATGGCGCCGCTGATGAAATTGCCCAGACCAGCTGTGGTCACCAGCAATTCGCGGTAGGCGCGGCGGAACTCCTCGTTCTGAGGGATCCCAACCGCAGCGAATCGTTTATTGCAGGTAGGCGTACTTTCATCCATCGCCAATATCCCTTTGTCGTCGTCGACGAGGGCAGTGGCGGTGTCAATAAGGGCTTGGCTATGAATACGTGTTTGATGAGTCATGGGTGGTTGCTCCATTCCCAGTTGCGGATTTCCGGCAGGTCTTGGCCGTGAATGCCGATGTAGCGCCGGTGTTCGATCAGTTTATCGTGAAGCTTTTGTTTGAGCGCGACGCCCAGTTCGCCGGTCTGCGGCAGGCGGTGGATCACATCCATGACCAAGTGAAAGCGATCCAATTCGTTGAGCACCGTCATGTCGAAGGGTGTAGTGATAGTGCCCTCCTCCTTATAGCCGCGCACATGAATATTCTCGTGGTTGGTGCGGCGATACGTCAGGCGATGAATCAGCCAAGGATAGGCATGAAAAGCGAAGATAACCGGCTTATCGGCAGTAAATAGCGCATCGAAATGAGCGTCGCTGAGTCCATGCGGGTGTTCAGATTCCGGCTGCAACTTCATCAGATCGACGACATTAACGACACGGATACGCAGGGCCGGCATATGCTCGCGGAGAATCGACACCGCAGCCAAGGTCTCCAACGTTGGTACATCACCACAGCAGGCCATGACCACGTCCGGATTCCCGTCATGATCATTGCTGGCCCACTGCCAGATGCCGATGCCTTCACTGCAATGCTTGACGGCAGCATCCATGGTCAGCCATTGCGGTGACGGGTGTTTGCCGGCGATCACCACGTTGACGTAGTGACGACTGCGCAGGCAATGGTCCATGACCGAGAGCAAACAGTTCGCATCGGGCGGCAAATACACGCGCACCACCTCGGCCTTTTTATTCACCACATGGTCAATGAAACCAGGATCCTGATGGGTAAAACCGTTGTGATCCTGACGCCACACATGTGAAGCCAGGAGGTAATTCAGTGAGGCGATCTTGCGCCGCCAGGGCAGATCATTGGTGACCTTCAGCCACTTCGCGTGTTGATTGAACATCGAATCGATAATATGGATAAAGGCTTCATAGCAGTTAAACAACCCATGGCGGCCAGTGAGCAGATACCCTTCGAGCCACCCTTCGCACTGGTGCTCGCTGAGCATCGAATCCAGCACCCGTCCGTCTGGTGCGAGAAATTCGTCGCTCGGTATCGTCGCGGCGTCCCACTGGCGCGCGGTCTGCTCGAACAGCGCACCAAGCCCGTTGGAAAGCGTCTCGTCCGGCCCAAAGACGCGGAAGTTTCGCTGCTCCTGATTCCGTTGTGCGACATCGCGCAGAAAAGGTCCGAGCACGCGCGTATCGCCAATACCACGTACGCCAGGTGATGGAACAGCTTCTGCATAGTCGCGAAAATCGGGGATATTCAGATCGCGTAGCAGCTTGCCGCCGTTGGCATGCGGATTTGCCCCCATGCGCCGGTCGCCCTGCGGTGCGAGTGCGGCCAATTCGGGGACTAGGCGACCCTGCGCATCGAAGAGTTCTTGCGGGCGATAACTGCGTAGCCAATTCTCGAGCAGGGCGAGATGTTCGGGATGGGTCGCCGGATCGGACAGGGGCACTTGATGCGCGCGAAAAGTTCCCTCGATCTGCAGGCCATCGACGACTTTCGGCCCAGTCCAGCCCTTGGGCGAGACCAACACGATCATCGGCCAGCGGCGGCGTTCGTGGTTACCATGGACGCGGGCGTCGTGCTGGATTTTATGGATTTGCGCAACTGCTCTGTCGAGCATGGTGGCCATGTCCTCATGCATCGGTCCCGGCTCATGCCCTTCAACGTAATAGGGCGCCCAACCGTAACCACGCAGCAGGTTGTCCAATTCCTCCCGTGAGATCCGTGCCAAAATAGTCGGATTCGCTATCTTGTAACCGTTGAGGTGCAAAATCGGCAGCACCGCGCCGTCACTGACGGCATTCAGGAATTTGTTCGAGTGCCACGCCGTGGCGAGCGGGCCGGTCTCCGCTTCGCCGTCACCAACGACGCAGGCGACGATGAGGTCGGGATTGTCGAATACTGCGCCAAACGAATGGCTGAGCGAATAGCCCAACTCGCCCCCCTCATGAATAGAACCCGGTGTTTCCGGCGAGGCATGACTAGGAATGCCGCCGGGAAACGAGAATTGCAGGAAAAGTTTTTGCAGACCCGCTTCGTCTTGGCTAACCTCGGGATATATTTCGCTATACGTTCCTTCGAGATACGTATTCCCAACCACAGCCGGGCCCCCATGTCCGGGCCCAGAGACATAGATCATATCCAGGTCATATTTTTTAATAACCCGATTGAGATGGACGTAGATGAAGTTCTGTCCGGGGGTCGTGCCCCAGTGACCCAGCAGCATATGCTTGATGTCAGTAAGCGCCAAGGGGCGCCGCAGAAGCGGATTGTCAAACAGATAGATCTGGCCGACTGAAAGGTAATTGGCAGCGCGCCAATAGGCGTCCATCAGCCGCATTTCTTCGGCGCTCAGGGTCGTGGGTGGTTGCGCTACAGTCGGGTTGGTCATGGGATCCTGTCACTGTTCGTGATGGGGATGTTGAGCAGCCGACAGACGGATCTGGCGATCATCAGTTCCTCGTCGGTAGAAATAACGCGTACAGCAACGCGGCTCGCGTCGGTGGAAATCACCGGCGCGTGTGCGGCATTGCGCGTCGCATCCAGATGGATGCCAAGAAATTCAAGGCCCGCACAGATTCGGGCCCGGATCGGCGCCGCGTGTTCGCCAATACCGCCAGTGAAAACAATGGTTTCGAGCCCACCCAAGGCGGCCGCGTAAGCGCCGACGTACTTTTTGGCCTGATAACAGAAAAACGCGATCGCTTCTGCCGCACGGATGTCAGTTGCCTCAACAGCCAACAGGTCGCGCATATCTGAACTGGTCTCGGAAATACCCCGCAAACCAGATTCGAGATTGACCATATGAAAAAAGCATTCCGTCGACATCTGTTCGGTTCGCTGCAAATAAGGAGCCAGACCAGGATCGACATCTCCCGAACGCGTGCCCATGGGCATGCCTGCCGTTGGCGTAAAACCCATGCTGGTGTCGATGCTGTGGCCGTTTTGGACCGCAGCCAAACTCGCGCCATTGCCGAGATGGGCAAGAATGACGCGACCGTGAGCTGCGTCATTCCCAGCTACGCGCGCCAATTCCTCGATCAGAAACGCATAGGACAGGCCGTGAAATCCGTAACGGCGAATGCCTTTGTCCTGATAATGGCGCGGAATCGCCAGCATGCTCGCCACCCGCGGCATCGCGTGGTGAAATGCGGTGTCAAAACAAGCGACCTGGGTCAAATCGGGGTGACGGGCCTGAAACGCCTCAATCACGTCAATTTCCTGAGGCAGATGCCCGGGGTCCAATGGGCACAGGAGATGCAATTCCTCCACCAGGCGCTTGGTGACCTTCTCTGGCTTCGCGTGCGCCATGCCGTGGACGATGCGATGCCCAACCGCAGTAACCGCAGCGAAACACGGCTGCGACTCAAGCCAGTCCAGCAGCAGAATCGCCGCTGAACGATGATCGACGGCGGCGAAAGCCACTTGGTGCTGCTCCCCATGGCTACTTTTCGTGAGTGAAAGAGTCGTGGGGGAAAGAGTCGTGAAGGTGAGAGCGGTGCCCGGCATGCCGATGCGCTCCACGAGTCCGCGCAATACTGGGCGCAATGAACCGCCATCCCGGTACACCGCGAAGCGAATACTCGATGAGCCGCCGTTAACGACCAGGATACTGGGTTCAGTGGACGTCATGAGTGATCCGATCGCCATCGCGTAAGCCAAACGCGGCCAATTGCGCTCGCGAAGAGGCGAAGTCCGTATGCACCCACAAAACGGTCATTTCAACACCTTGCGCTGCAGCGATCGATGCGTGACACAAGGAATCGGACGGAGGGCAGGCTGGCAAGGGAGCTGGCCAACACTGCCAGGACCAGACCCTGAAAAAACGGGTGCGCCCAAGCGCGACGTCGGCCATGGCAGGCATAACCACTAAACACCCAACCGCTGGCGAGGGTTATACGGCGAAGCGATGGCGAGTTCGCTCCACATGGCCTTTGCTTTGTCATCCGCGGTTGGCGGCACAGTTATGCGCAGGGTGAGATATTGATCGCCAGGCGGCGTACCGGGCAGCCCACGGCCGCGCAGGCGCAGGCGCTGGCCGTCGGTAGCGTTTGGCGAAATAGTCACGGTCGTTGCTCCCCCCAGGGTGGGCACCGGCACCTGGGCGCCGAGCACGGCCTCCCACGGGGTCAACGGCAGGTCGAGGAGAATATTCCGTCCCTCGACCTGATAAAACGCGTGCGGGGTGATGGTAATTTCTAAGTAGAGATTCCCGTTCAGTTCCGGCGAGGTCCCCGGCCACCCTTGACCACGCAGGCGGATGTTTTCGCCGCTGGTGAGGCCCTTGGGTATGGTGACGTGAATGGTCCGCACCCGTGCTGCTCCTGGATCCTCGCTACTGGGCAACTGGAGTTTGAGATCCCGCTCACCACCGGCATAGGCCTCTTCCAGAGACAATGGAATAGTATGGTGCATATCTTCACCGCGCCGGGCCCTCGGCCCGCGTTGACCGCCTTGACCGCCTTGACCACGGTGAGCCCCGAACATCGAACTAAAGAAATCGCTGAATTGATCATCGTCAGGTCCGTAGAATCCCGCGTTGCCCTGCCGGTTGCGATGCGGCGCGGTGAACTCTTGACCATCACGCCAGCCGCCGCGCCGGACCTCGTCATAGGCCTTGCGCTTCTCTGGATCGCTGAGCACCTCGTTGGCTTCGCCAAGATCCGTAAAGCGCTTCTGGGCATCCTGCTCTTTATTTACATCGGGATGAAGTTTGCGCGCCAACGTGCGGTATGCGGTCTTGATGTCGGCCTCGGAAGCCTCGGGAGGTACGCCCATGGTAGCGTAGTAATCTTTAAAGTGCGTGCTGACCATCAGCGTATCCTCAAGCCGAGATAAGCGCTGAGCATGCAAAACCGATCTCGGTCAGGCACGTGCATCGGCGAGATGACGTGGACGGTCGAACACCACCACGAAGCAACGGCGGGAAACCAGTGGTTCATCTTGTATTGCTCCGTTCCTGCGTTCCTCCGGGTGACACCTTCAGCAGGTATATCACGGGCCTGATTCCTGGCATTGATGGAGATATTCATGGCGTGATTTCCTGTGCGTCACTATTCGCAACAGCCGGGTGGCGCAACGCGGTGCCTGTCTTCGCGGTCGGATGAGACGATTTTTTCGCGGTGGTCAACGATTCGTAACCGGAAATGACATCGAACAGTTCTTCGTCGATCGAGCTTTGCCGCAGACGGTTAAAGGATTGTTGTAGGCCTTCCAAGGTTTCCTCGATATTGCGGTCCGCGCGCTCCATGGCGGCCAAGCGGCTGGCATTTTCGCTGGCTAATGATTCAGCACAGGCCCGATACAGCGAAATAAACAAATACTCGCGAACATACGCGCGCAGGGTCGCGGCCGCGTCACCCATAACTTCGGGCGCGAGCTTGGTCGGCCAGGCGATATTGGCCAACCCGTCCTGCCATTGACGGTCAAGCGGCAATAAGCGTTGGGTGACCGGTTCGTACAACGAACCGGATGTGGGCCGGTTGTGAAATACATACAGCTGGAGATTTTCGCCAGTCGCTCGTTTTGCTTCGATCGCGATTTGGATATCTCCAACCAAGGTCGTGATGGCATCTACCGCACTGGGCACTGGGAATAAACCAATCAACGGCATGTCAGCGTCAACGAGACGGGCATGAACACGTTCGCCCACGGCCCAACACTCCGACTCCCCAGGGAGATCAGCAAGAGTCGCGAGAGCGTGATCGGCAACGACCTGATTGAACTGTCCGACCAAGCCCTGGTCGGATCCGAAAACAATGGCACCGATCGTCCCCTGGTCAGCGGCGCCAGCCGCGGCTGGTACCGCAGGGGTTCGGGCAAGCTCGCGAAAACACACGCTCAGTCCTAATTCTACCGTGCGATAATAATCGACTAGGGCACGTACCGATTT
>Ga0105049_10011166_pt1 | contig 10291 bp, 13 predicted proteins | sample MAT06_FD_78087 | JGI IMG/M metagenome (GOLD analysis project Ga0105049, IMG submission 78087) | Freshwater microbial communities from Lake Fryxell liftoff mats and glacier meltwater in Antarctica - MAT-06 | ecosystem: Environmental > Aquatic > Freshwater > Ice > Liftoff microbial mat | place... | reverse complement strand
GAACGAGCCGAGGAGCGGCCCCAGTGTGAGGATCGCCAACCACCATGCGACGGGCCGCCCTCCGCCGAGCTGCGCCACGGCGCGCATTCAGCGTTCGGCAACAACAAGCACCGGGCGCGTGGAAACGAACGCCATGATGACGACGACGAACATCGGCTCGGTGTAGTTCACCTGATGGGCGATGTAGTGAAGTGCCGTGCCGAAGCCCTTGAACCACACCACAACCACGCCAAGGACCAAAACCCAGATACCAAAGACGGCTTCGACTTCCCCGAAAAAGCGGAGGGTTTCGCCCCAAAAGATCACCGCGTCGGGCCGTCCGTCCCCGCCGGTATCCGTCCGCCTGTCAGCGGAAGCTTCGATGGGCGCGAGATGCCGCTGCTCGACCGCGTGCGCCCAGTGCCGGATTTGGGCCGTTGCGAAGGTGTGTGATGGAGAGCACGAACACGACGGTCGCGGCAACATTCATCGGCTCGGCCATCGCGCGGGCCGCAATCACTTCCAGAACGTTTCCTCCGGTCGGATCGACATAGGCATCGGCCGGCCGAGGGAAACCCGACGCGCCGGCCACCGCAGTCACGGTCGCGCCGAGTGACGATGTCAGCGCCAGCATGCAAACCGCCCAAGGCACCGCCGCGAAGGGAAACCGCTTCATGAAGCAGCCGAGCGAACCTCGCCGCCGCAGTCGGCGCAGGAGCGGAGACGAACGTCCCTCGTCACCCCTGGTGCAAAAACGCGGCTGATGACATTCTCGATGCACGTGCTGCAAGCCTTCCGGCTGTAACCGCTAAAAACTAGGATTCCCCGTCCCGCCGCAGCCGTCCGCGCGTCCATCGCGGGACGCCGCTCCGCCACGCCAGCCGCGTGAGAAGGTGCGTCGAGACGGGAATGGTCACAAACAGTGAAAAGACGACGAGACAGATCCTCAGGCCGATCGCACCTTCCCCGAGTTCGCACCAGAGTCCAAGCAGCAGCGAGTTGATGCCCAAGGTGAACGCCTTGCCCACCGCATGGCAGCGACAATACACATCCGGCAAGCGTGCAAGGCCGACTGCGGCGACGACGATGAAAAATATGCCCAAGCCGATCAGCCCATGGCCGAGCCACTGAATGAAGGTTTCAATCACGGGACCCGCCTCCTCTTTCGGTTTCATCCTCGCCCAGCGCCGCAGCCGGCGGTTGGCGCGAGAGGAAAAAATAGAACGCCACCGTGGTAAGGAACCCGAGGCTCGCTATGATCACGATCAACTCGATAAACATATCCGTGTGCCAGTAGGTGGAAAACAGGACCAGCATCGCGACCATCGCGATCACAATGCCGTCAAACGCGAGAATCCGGTCCAGCGTCGTCGGCCCGAGCGCCATCCGCATGAAGCAAAGGAGCACCGCGATCATCGAGAGGCCGATGCAGGTGTAGGTAAAAAGGGCCGTCATCATCGGGTAAACGCGAGCAGGCGCGCCTCCAGGTTACGCTTGATGCCGTCACTCACCGCGGCGAGATCGGCACCGTCGAGCGCATGCAGGCGGAGCTGCGTGAAATCCGCTTCGATATCGATGGTCGAGGTGCCCGGCGTGAGCGTGATGCAGTGGGAGAGCAGAAGAATCTCGAGCTTGGTCAGACCCGCCACCGGGTAGAGAAAGATTTCGGGCTTCAGCGACGCATTACTGCGAAAAAGCACCACGCGCGTGAGCTGGAGATTGGAGACGAGCAGCTCCTTGCCAAAGACCGCGAGGAACACGAGCAACGCCAGGGCCCGCCGGGTGTAGCTCTCGCCCCCAAGCACCCCGCGAAAAGCCCGGACGAGCCCGAATCCGAGCATAAAACCGACAAAAAGCCGCGCCCCGTCGGGCTCGTCCCCGAGGAAGAACCAGATGAGCGCGAGCGCGAGGTTCAGCACGAAAGCCCTCATGGCAAAATGCTCCCCATATTTTCCGGCGCGGGCCGTCCCGTGACCACGGCGACGTAGCCCGGCCGGTCGAGCACCTGCCGCGCAGCCCGCTCCGCGACCGCAAAAAAGAACGGAGCACCCAAGCCGATTCCAACCGAAACGGCGGCCATGACGGCCGTCACCGCCGTCAGGCGCCCGACGCCGGGAACGACCGGCACTTTCCCGTCCGGTGCCGGCGCCCAGAAGCACGCGAGCCAGATCTTCAGCATGCTCACGAGGGTCAGGATGCTGGCGACGACCGACATCGCGATAAGGACCCACTCACCTTTGCCGACGCCGACGACGATGATAAGATATTTGCCCCAGAAGCCCGACAACGGCGGGAGGCCGGCGAGGGAAAGTGCCTGGAGCAGAAACGCGAGCCCCAGCCACGGCGCCGCGCGCCAGAGTCCGCCGGTCGCATCCAGCCGGTCGTGCCCGAAGATATGCCGCACGGTGCCACCCACGAGGAACAACGTCGATTTCACCACGATATGGTGCATGATGTAGAGGATGGCCGCCGTGATGGCCAACGGCGTGAAGAAGCCGATTGCCAGCACCATGAAGCCGATCTGGCTGATGATGTGGTAGGCCAAAATGTGTTGCACGCGCGTCTGCGCGACCGCGCCGAGCACTCCAAAGATCATCGTCAGGCCGGCGGTCCACATCAGCAGCTCATGCACGATCGTGAGCGTGGGGGGGAACACCGTGCCAAACATCCGCAAGAGCACATAAACACCGACCTTGGTCAGCATGCCCGCGAAGAAGGCCGCCACCGCTCCGGGCAGGATCGGGTAGCTGTTCGGCAACCAGTAATAGAGCGGAAAAAGTCCCGCCTTGATCGCAAATACCGCCAAAAGGATCAACGCGAGCAACGTGACGCGCGGGTCCCCCGCCAGCGCCTCGGATTCCACCGCGATGCCGGCGAAGTTGAGTGTGCCGAAGAGCCCATAGGCCCAGCCGCACGCGACGAGGAACAACGCGCTGCCGACGAGATTGAGTGCGAGGTAGGACCAGGCGTGCCGCACATTGCGATTGTCGGACTCGAGGGTGAGCAGCGCATACGAAGAGATCAGCATCACCTCGAAGCCCACGAAGAGGTTGAACAAGTCGCCCGTGACGAACGACAGGTTCACGCCCGTCACGAGAAACTGCAGGAGGGGTAATTGCAACGGGTGCTCCGCCGCCGCCGGGCGTTCCGCGCAGGCGAAAAGCACGCAGGCCAAGGCCGAAAAAGTCGAGAGTCCCAACATGATCGCCGACAGCAAATCCGCGACGAGGACGATGCCGACCGACTCGCCCCAGTTGCCGGGGAAGAGGACGAGCGCGCCGTCCGCATACGTCCGTGCGCAAAGCCAGAGCGCCAGGCCAAGCTGCAGCGCCGCCGAGCCCACGAAGAGCGCGCGCCGTCCGGTGGAAGGCCTGGCCCACAGCAGCGCGAGCAAGCCCGTCAACATCGGCAGCAGCACCGGGAGAATAATACTGTTCATTCGCCGGCCTCCTTCTCGTCACGCGCCGCCACGTCATCGAGTTCCACGGTGTCATGATCGACGAAGAGCCGGTAGAAGAGAAAGATCAGGTAGGCAGTGACACCGAAGCCGATCACGATGGCCGTGAGGATCAACGCCTGCGGCAGAGGATCGACCATCGCGCGCGCACCCGCGGCGCCCACCACCGGCGCACCCTTGCCGGAAGGGTCGCCGGCCACCGCGATGAGCGCGAGATTGGCGGCGTTCGAGAGCAAAATGAAGCCGAACAGGATGCGCACGAAATTGCGCGCAAGAATCAGGTAGATCGCCGCGGCGGTCATCAGGCCGACGAGAATCACGACATCGATCTGGACGTTCACGATTCGCCTCCTTTCAACCGCGGCCGGACCGTCTGCGCCTCGGGCTCCACCGGTTCCTCGTCCGCCGCCGCAAACGCGCGTTCTTCCTCCAGCAGAAACGCGCGGAAGCCGGCGGTCGACTTCGCGAGCGGGAAGACGATCTTCAGCGTGACGCCCACCACCAGCAGGTAAACTCCCAGATCGAAAAAAACCGGCGTCCCCAGATAGACGTCACCCAGAAACGGCACGCCCTTCAGGTAGGGATGGTAATGTTGGAAAAATGCGTCGCCCACGAAGAGCGGCAGCGCGCCCGTAACCAAAGCCAGCAGCAAGCCGCCCACGGCGAGCCGGACCGGCTCGATCCGCAGCAACCGATGCAGCCGCTCGATACCCTGCACGAAGCCCAGCATCACAAATGAGATTCCGGTGCATAACCCCGCGATGAAGCCGCCGCCCGGGGCGTTGTGCCCGCGGAAAAACAGATAGACCGCAAAGACGTTGATCGTGAAAAAAAGCAGGACGACCACGCTCGTGAGGATGTAGGAACCGCCGATCGGCGTCACATCCGGCACATCGCCTTGGGCCGGCGCGGCGCTCGGTCGCGGGGGGCGGTCGACCCGGCGGCGCATGAGCAGGCCGAGGCAGCCGAGCGCCGCGACCAACAGCACGAGGATCTCGAAAAACGTGTCGAGCGCGCGGAAGTCGATCAGCGTGGTGTTGACCGCGTTGGCCCCTTTGGCATCGGGCAACGAACGTGCCAGCAAACGCTCACCGAGCTTCGCGCCCTCCGTCTGAAACAGCAGCATCGCCCCGGCGACCCCGAGCCCGCTCGCTAGGGCGAGCCCGATGCGCACGGCGCGAAAAAGCGGATGGGGCGGCGGGGGCGGCGTGCGCCGGCCCGCTCGCTTCACGCGCATGATGAACATCAAAATGAGCAGCAGCGCCGCCGTCTCGACGAGTATCTGCGTGAGCGCGAGGTCGGGGGCCTTGGCCAGGACAAAGTAGAAGCTCACGAGAAATCCGATCACGGCAAGCGCGAGCAACTGCGTGATCCAACCGCGCGCCGCGAGCACCGCCAGCAAGGCGCCCGCCGCCAACGCCACCACAAAGTAGCGGTGCCAGCCATAAACCTCTTCCGGGAACATGCGCACGCCGGCGAGGCTGGCGCGCAGCGGTCCCGCCGCGTGCCAGCACCATGCGCCGCCCAGAACGAGCACCACTCCGATCACCACAGCCAGGTAGTGCATCGGCCGATCCGCGTGGGTCAGTCGGATCGTCCAACGACCGAATGCCGGGACGCGATCCAGCGTGTATTCGAACGCCCGGTCGAAGCCCAGCACACGCGGCACGCGCAATCGCTCCCAGCCGAAGCGGTTGAGCACGGCATACAGGGCGACGCCCGCGGCGACGATGCCCGCGCTCGTGAGCAACTCCGGCGTGATCCCATGCCACAGGTGCAGTTCCATCGGCGCCGCATGGACTCCCGAGATCGCGAACAAATCCCCCAGCCGCCCAAACGCACCCGCCGCCACACCGAATACCAGCGCGGCTCCCGCGAGCAGGGCCGGTGCGAGCTGCAATGCCAGCGAGGGCGCATGCCAGTGCGCGATAACGGCGGGCGTCGGCGCCCCGAGAAAGCCGCGGTGGAACACGCGGAGCGAGAACACGACTTTGAGCAGCGCCGCCAGCACCACCGCACCGACCGCAAAATCCACCAGCAGTTGCTGGCTGTGCCGGAAATCGAAAATCGATTTGAGCAGAAGCTCCTTGCTCAGGAAGCCGGTCGTGAACGGCAGGCCAGCCATCGCCGCCAACCCGATCGCCGCAGAGATACCCGTCAGCGGCATGAGCCGGAAGAGCCCGCCGAGCAGGCGCAGGTCGCGCGTGCCGGTCGAGTGGTCGATGATGCCCACGATCATGAAAAGGCACGCCTTGTAGAAAACATGGTTGAGAATGTGGACGTAGTCCCATCGCAGCGGCACACCCGCGGCAAACAACCCGTAGTAACCGATCAGCAGGCCGAGTTGGCTTATGGTCGAGAACGCCAGCACACCTTTCAGGTCGTGCGAAAGCACCGCCAGCACCGCGCCGAGCAACATCGTGCCGAAACCGATCGCGACCAGAAGCGGCGTCCATTCCGCCAACCCGTGGAAGCACGGCAACAGGCGCGCCGTGAGGAAAATCCCGAGCTTTACCATCGTCGCCGAGTGCAGGTAAGCGCTCACCGGCGTCGGTGCCGCCATCGCGTTGGGCAGCCAGTAGAAAAAAGGAAACTGCGCCGACTTGCCGAAGATGCCGATCGCACAGAACAGGAATGCCCAGGACAGCTGCCCGGCCTTTTCCGGCGGCACCGGCGCGCCGAGAATCTCCGCAAACTCATACGTCCCGAAAATCTGTCCCAGCATAATCACGCCGACCAGCAACGCCAGCCCGGTGAGCCCCGTCGTGAGCAACGCCATGCGCGCGCCATAGGCGGATTTCTTCTCCTCGTGCAGGAAGCCGATGAGCAAGAACGACGCGATCCCCGTAAGCTCCCATGCCACAAAGAGCACCATGAGATTGCCCGAAAGCACGGTGCCCAGCATCGCCGACATGAATACGAGCAGATAGGCGTAAAATTTGCCATGGTCGCGGTAGTGCGCGTCCAGATAATTGGCGGCGTAAAACACGACGAGCACGCCCACCCCCGCGACGACGAGTCCGTAAAAGAGCGCCAGCCCGTCCGGATAAAAAGTCAGGTTGATGCCGAGCGCGGGTATCCATTCCAACGTCACCGGCAGGACCGCCTCGCCCCGATTGACCAACACCCAAGTCAGCAAAAGCGTGGAAACCACCGGCGCGGCGAGCGCAAACCAGGCGCTGGTCGGCCCAAACCGACGCCCGAGCGCGGGCATCACGGTCGCCAAGGCTACCGGGCCGAATACGGCGAGGAGCAGGGCGTTGGAGATTTCGAGTGGCATCCGACGCAAAAAAAGGCCGAGGGATCGCGCGCGGTCAAGCTGCGGCGGCGTGATACATGGATACGCCGGCGCAATCGCCAAAGAGCGCGACCCATCGGCCCCTTGTGCAACCTCCGGCCGACAACGGGACCAACTCGCTCAGCCCGTGGATGAAACGGTCCGCACGCGCCCGCACAGCCGGGCGCGCCACACAGCATCCGAAGTCCACGGCAGGCCCCTCGATTTCCTTCGCCCAAGCGATCACGGCCACCCGGACCAGAACCCAAATGCCCGACACCGTCTCGCCTTCCCCGGGAAAGCGGAAAAATCGTCGCCGGAACCCAACTCTTTGCAGTTGCAGGGACCCAGCTTCGTCAGCGGGCCGCGCTGCGAACTCCTCCGCTCAGATGGGCCCGACTCGATGTGCCCGGTGCCATAACCTCACGATGATGAGGGACTGTCCAATGGTGCCCAAGAAAATCGCCGACATGAGGCTGGGGGCGCGGCTTGAAGGCGGCCGTCAACACTCGGCCTATCCGCGCCGCAGGGAAGCCCTCGAGGCTAAAGGCGGGAGAGTTAAACGCTCAAAAGGGGCCACGCTCGCGCCAAAGCGCTCGTTGGCGTTCGGATCATTGAGCGATCTTGGAAATCAACCACACCGTGTAGGCGATGTAACCCGCCAACAGCACCGCGCCTTCGACCCGTGAAATTTGTCCCCCGCTCCGCACCACCGGCAGCATCGCCACCGCCGCCGCGAGCATCACGCCGAGATCGACCGGCCGGATGCTCGACGTGTCGATCGGTTGGATCAACGCCCCCACACCGAGAGTGCCCAGGATGTTGAAAATGTTCGATCCCACCACATTGCCGATCGCTACATCCCCGTGGCCGCGAAATGCCGCGACGAGTGAGGTCGCGAGTTCCGGCATACTCGTGCCCGCTGCTACCACCGTCAGCCCGATCACCGCGTCCGTCACGCCCCATGACTTCGCCAACTCGACCGCCCCACTCACGAAGAAATGCGAGGCGACCACGAGCACACCCAACCCCGCCGCCACCAAAAATATTGACCGGCCCAGGCCGACAGCCGGTTTATGGAAATCTTGGTCATACTCTTCCCCCGCGAGCCCCTTCGTCTCGGCCCGCGCCTGGCGCACCGTCAGCCAGGTGTAGACCACGATTCCGGTGAACAAAATCGCCCCGTCGATTCGCCCGAGCGAACCGTCCCACATCAGGGCGATCAGTAAAATCGAGACTCCGATCATGATCGGAATCTCACGGCGGATGATCTGCGCTGAAGCCGATAGCGGCGTCACCAGAGAGGCGACGCCGAGGATAAGCGCGATGTTGCAGATATTCGAGCCCACGACGTTACCGATGGCGATCGGTCCGTTGCCCTGCAGCGACGCTTTGACGCTCACCACCAACTCCGGGCTGCTGGTCCCGTAAGCGATCACGGTGAGGCCGATCACGAGGGCGTTGAGCCCGAGCCGGAAGGCGAGGGCGGCCCCGCCTTTCACCAGAATTTGGGCTCCGGCATAAAGCAGGCCGAGACCGATCACGAGTTGAATCCAAGAAGACGTCATATTGGCGTGGAGTCCGAGAGCACAGCAGTCCGCTCCGGTCCGTCAAGCGCCTCCGGCCTCCGGGCCCGTCTCGGCGGAATCTTTGTTCGCACCCGCCGCTTCAACCGTAGGCCAAGACCGCCGGCAACTCTGCCAATCGCCCGATAAAACGGTCGGCGCCCGCGCGCACCGCCGGCCGCGCCACGTAGCGCCCAAAACCCACAAACAAGTCCGCCGCTGCCTTGGTCTCCAAATCGCTGACCCCGTCGCCCACCATCACGACGCGCGTCGCGCCGAACTCCGCCCGCAGTGCGCACACGATCTGCGGCTTTCCGCCCCGCCGGCTCGCCGGATGGTCCGCGTCGTAACCGGAATAGTTGCCCGATCCGTCGAAGGTCAGCGCCACCGCCTCGATGCGCCCGATCCCGAGATAGTCGGCAAGCGGCGCGATCGCCTGCGTGTAGCCACCGCTGATGATCAGCGGCGTCCAACCCTGCGCCCGCAGTGTCGCCAAGGTCGCCCGCGCATCCGGCTCGACACGCTCGATGTAGAGCTGCCCGATCGCCTCAGTCTCCGCCCGCGTCGGCTTCACGATGTCCAGCCGGCGCGCGAAAATCTCGTCGAGCGCGATCCGTCCTTCCATGGCGTCGCGCGTCATCGCGTCGATCCGGGCGAAACACTCCGGTCCCCGCAGCCGCGCGAGTTCGTCGATGCCCTCGATCGCACTCAGCGTGCTGTCACAATCGAAACCGATTAGCTTGATCCCGTTCACGCAATCCAAGACGCCGCCGCCGTTCCCGGCCGGCAACAAAAAAGCCCGCCGTTTCGGGCGGGCTCATCAAAGCAACTGCGCTGCGAACTTACTTTTTGGTCGAAACGCGCTTGAACTTGTTGGTGAACTTCTCGACCCGGCCGGCGGTGTCGACCAAGCGCTTCTCGCCGGTGTAGGCGGTATGGGAGTCCATCGTCACGTCGCGGATGACGATGTAGTATTCCACACCGTCGATCACCTCTTTACGGGCGGACTTCATCGTGGACTTGGTGATAAAACGCTTGCTCGTCCCGATATCGAGGAAGCAGACGTCGTTGAGAGTTGGGTGGCCTTCGGCTTTCACGGTAGTAAATGGATGTTGGTTAGCCTTGGCGCGCCTTGTAACGCGGCTCGACCTTGTTGATCACGTAGATCTTGCCCTTGCGACGCACCACTTGGCAGGCCGGGTGGCGCTTCTTGGCGGATTTGATTGAGGAGACGACTTTCATAAAACGCGTGAAAACAGAGCCCGCTTTATCCTCTGTCAACTGAATTGTCCCGGCGTTCCCCGCGGGAGCGAATTCGCTCGGAAATCGCCTTCAATTTTGACCGGTCTCGTCCGGTTCCTCGGCCAACAACCGCCACTCGGCCCCCTGCTGCGCCAAGAGTTTTCGCCAGAGACTCCCGTCCATCGGCAGGTCGAAAAGATCCGGCGGCGCGGTGACCACGATCCACGTGTTGCGCTCGATCTCGCTCTCCAACTGCCCGCCCGACCAACCCGAATAACCGACATAGGCCCGCAACTTCGCCGCATCGTCTTCGCGCAGTCGCTCCGCTTGTCCGGGCTCGATCCCGAAGTGCAGGCGAAACCCGTTCTCCTGGGTTTCCCACGCGACGAGCACGAGCTGCTTCTTCTCGACCGGGCCGCCGTCGCACAACGGCACGCTGGCCAGCGCCCCCAGCGCGAAATCGCCCTGCAGTTCCGCCAGTTTCTTTCCCATCGGCCGGTTCAACACCACGCCCATCGCACCTTCATCGGAGTGCGCCGACATCAACACCACCGTGCGGTGAAAGGTCGATTCCTTGAGCGACGGATGGGCCAACAACAGCGCTCCGGCCAGCGATTCTTCGCGACTGCGACGGGGAGAGTTCATCGGGCGGAAGGGATTTCGCCGCGACCCGTCAGAGTTTCAGAATCTTCACGCCCGCGTCCGCCAAGAGCGGCGCGACCAACGGGTCGTTTTGATAGTCGCTGCGGTAGTTCACCTCGGCGATGCCCG
>Ga0105049_10011164_pt1 | contig 10293 bp, 6 predicted proteins | sample MAT06_FD_78087 | JGI IMG/M metagenome (GOLD analysis project Ga0105049, IMG submission 78087) | Freshwater microbial communities from Lake Fryxell liftoff mats and glacier meltwater in Antarctica - MAT-06 | ecosystem: Environmental > Aquatic > Freshwater > Ice > Liftoff microbial mat | place... | reverse complement strand
CCGACAAGAACAGGCGCCGGTCGCCCTTGACTGCCAGGTCGAGCAGCCAGCGCGTCCGCGGCGCATAGGTGACGACACGGCGGCCAAGCACTTTGACGTTCTTTTCCGTGACATAAAGTGTTGGCACCGCAACGATATTCGACCGCCCGATACGATATAGCGCGCGATCGATGACGAGATTGCCCGACAGGACGCCGCCATATTCATCGGTCGCGATGCGCATCGTGCCGCTGGCGCTGCCGGTAAAATCGTCGCGATCGACGAGTTTGGCATTTTTGAGTTTCAGCCGGATATCCGTCGGAAATGCCTGTTCCGCCGACAGATCGATGCCGCCCGATCCGGTGATGCTGCCATCGGAACCGACCCGACCGGCAAACCGCGTCAAGTCCAGCCGCGACCCGTTGAAGCGGGCGGCGAGCGAGACCTGGTCGATCACCGCGCCCAACGCGGCAGCTTCAACGCGGGCACCTTCGCTGCGCAGCGTGCCGGTCAGCCTGGGGTCGCCAACCTTGCCGGTGATATCGACTGCGACTGAAATTGGCCCGCGCACATCGATCGCTTCGACGCCGGACAAGCCCCACAGCGCCTGCGCCGGGCCATTGTAGCGCAGTTGCGCAAAAATCGAGCTGGCAAAAATCCGGTCTGTCAACGGGGTCTCGCCGTCGGCGACGGGGCCGATTCGCACCTGGGCACGGCCTTCGACCTTGCCACCGCGCACAATGACGGCACGCGCAACGGTGCCGGCGGCAGACAGTTCGGCATTGATGCCGATGTCGATCGGTAGTGACGCCGAGGCGATACCGGCGCGCGACACATTGTTGAGCTTGAGGCTGGCGGTGCCTGTCGGCACATTGTCCGGGGTGAGCGCAAGGTCGATGGTGCCCGAAACCCGGCCGTTGATGTGCAGCGACGGGGTGGCGACCGTCAGCAGCGCCAGCGACACCTTGTCGAAACGGCTGCGCAGCACGCTTTTGTCGCCGAACTGGCCCGACACTTCGGCGCTGCCCTCCGGCGTGACGATGTTGAACGGGGCGAGCTGCCACCCGGTATTGCCGCGGCGCGTCAGGCGGATCGGCCCGCTGAGCGTGACAGCCTTGCGGTCGAGCGTGCCCTCTCCGGAAATGGTGATGCTGTCGGGGTCGAAAACGGCGCTGGCGGTCAGGGTGAAGGGCAGGGTGGTGCTGCCGCGCGCACTGCCTTTGGCGCTGCCACGGCCATCAGCATAACGGATGCTGCCCCGGGCATTGTCGATGCGCAGCTCGTCGCGTTCGATCCCGCTGAAATCGAACGTGCCGGTGATGGCGGGACTGCCCGGTTGCTTGCGGTCGGGGATGAGGGCGACCAGCGTCAGGCTGCCGCTGTCGATGCTGACCGGGGTTGCCAGCGCCAATTGGGCATTTTGTGCCGTGGCGGTGATGTCGGCGCGCTGCACGGCGCCCGCGGCGGATAGTCGTGCGGCGCCGGTAAAGCCTGGTCCGGCAAAGCCGATTAAGCCGGCAAACGGCCCGGCGGCGGTTTGCACCAGCCGGCCCTGGCCCTTTATGCCCGCAATGCTGCTGTCGGTGATATCGATCGAGATCGGATCGGTTGTGGTGTTGATCAGGCCAGTCGCCGTAACGGGGCCGTAGCTTGACCCACCCAGCGCGGTAAAGCGCCAGCCGCCCGGCGCCGGCACGACGTGAGCACCAACCCGCACCAGCCCGATGCCCAGCCCGGGCCGGGCCAGAACGACATCGACCACCGGTGCGGTGATCGGCCCGGCAAGTTGCAAGGTCAGCGGTCCGTAGTCGCGCGATACGCCAGCACCGCTGGCGGTCACGATGCCGGCCGGTGTGCGGCTGCCGCTGGCGTTGAGCGTAATCCCCGGCGCGGTGATGCGGGTGTTGCCAAAGACCAGAGACAGGTCAGGCGCCACGTCGAAATCGGCGGTGATGGCGGGCAGGCCATCGGCAATGCTTTCGAAAAAGCCATTGTCGAGCCGGGTTATCGCGATCGCGGTGCTGCCGGTAACACGCGCGCCGGTTCCTGCCGGGGTAACGCGGACATTGGCAGTGACATCGGCAAGGCCGAGCCCGGCGATGGCATAGCGCGGCAATATGGTTTTGGCGGTGATGACATAATCGGCGGTGGCGAGGGTGACGGTTGCATCGGCGGTGCCCGACAAGCGGTCACTGCGGAAGCGCAGACCCGTGCCGGTCATCCGGCCGTTGGCAAACACCAGCGGACCATCGATGTGAATTCCGGTCAACAGCGGGTCGCCATAGTCGCCGGTGCCCGTAAGGCGTTGCGCCGTCAGGCTGACCGGGATGGTCAATGGCGTGTCGCCGCCGCGCACGATACCCACGGCACGCAACTGGGTCGCCACCCGGTCGCCGAAACTGGCGGTCGCTGCGGTCAGCCGATAATCGAACAGCGGCGCGGCAAAGGTGCCGGCGACCTGTGCCACCAGCCGCACGTCGCGGCCGCGCACCCGGGGATGCAGCGCCGCCGGATCGAGCAGCTGTGCTTCCACGATCAGGCTTTTGATATCTTCGCCGCCAAAATCGAGACCGCCGCGCACATTGAGTGTCAAGGCCCGGCTCGCCAGCGCGGCGGCGATCGCGGTCTCGCCATCGCGCGCGCTGGCCGTTGCATCGATGCGCAGTTGCGGCCCCAGCAACCGCGCCGTCAGCCCGGTCAGCAGCCGTGCCGGTTGCGCCGTGCCGTGCAGGCCGAATTCGCCCGATCGAGCCGAAACCGCCAGATCGGCCAGCGGCGTGCCGGCCAGCGACGCCGCCAGCCGGCCCTGCCAGACCTGCCAGCTGCCATCGCCATCGAGATTGATATCGATCGGTTGGGCAATGCCCAACAGGCCGGTGATGGCCCCGCCAACGGGTGCTGCGATCCTGGCGGAAAGATCGAAACGATTGGCATCGGGTTCGGCATCAAGCTTTAGCCGGATGATGTCGCCACTTCGCTGCGGGTCGCTGCCCGGGAGCGACTTCCCGTCCGCCAGAGTTTGCACCACCAAATCGAGCCGGGCGCGCCCCGCCCGGATATCGGCACTGCCGCCGACCTCCAGCACATGGCGGCGGCCGGCCACCGGCGCTTCCAGGATGAGGCGATCTATTTTCAGCCGCCCGATATCGAAATCGAAATCGGGCAGGATGCGATCAGTCTGGGTCGGCAGCAGCGCCGGCCGCCGCAGCACGCGGACCTGCGGGGCGAGCATGTAGCGCGCCGTGAAGCGTTTCTGGAGCAGATCGAACGGCCGCCAGTCGATCGACAGCACCGGAATTTCGGCAAAGACACCGCCGGGGTCGCCGATCTTGACGTCACGGATCACCGCTTCGCCAAAGATCGACCCGTCGATCCGCCCGGCGCTGACCGTCAGGCCCGATTGCAGCTTGTAACCGGGCAGTTGCCGGATGATGAAAGCGCGGCCATTGTCGGTATCCAGCCAGCGCACACCGGCATAGCCCAGTATCGCCAGCAGCAGCACGCCGAGCATGAAAAACGACAGCACGCGGGCGATGCCGCGGCCGCTTGCCATGCCGCTGGCGATGCCGCGGCCACTTGCCATGCCGCTGGCTCCGCCGCTGCCGCTGGAAATGCCGGTCTGGCGCGGGTCGGTGCGATCGGTGGCCATCAGAACGACTGGCCGATGGATACGTAAAAGGCGATGCGCGGATCGCCCTGCGATCGGGTTATCGGCGTGGCCACATCGATCCTGACCGGGCCGAAACTGGTGTAATAGCGCAGGCCAACGCCGGCCCCGACCTTGAGATCGGAGAATTTGGGCAGCGATGTGGCATAGACCTGTCCGGCATCGACAAAGCCGACAAGGCCGATATCACTGCCGAACAAAGTGGTGCGATAGCGGACTTCGACCGCGGTTTCGGACAGGCTGTTACCGCCGGTCGGGGCGCCATCGCTGTCCTTGGGGCCAACGCCCTGGAAATCGAAACCGCGTATCGAGCCGCCGCCGCCGGCATAGAAGCGCCGGTCGGGCGCGATGCGGCCGCGGCTGGCGCCAGCGATGGCACCGAAAAGCAGCCGCCCGGCGAGCACGATATTGCCGAACGGCTGATAGGCCGTCGCTTCGATCTGCGACTTGACATAATTGACGCTGGCGCCGCTGCGCAGCGTGAATTCCGGCGAGATGCGGGTGCTCAGCCGGAAACCGCGTGACGGGTTGAGCAGATCGTCCGATTGGTCCCAGGTGACATTGCCTGGAAAGGCCAGGATGTAATAGGTGTCCTTGGGATCATTGGGGGCGGAACGGTCACGCTGGCGGGTCACCAGCGCTTCGGCGCCGATCGAATAGGTCCAGGGCTTTTGCCAGATGATGTTGCTTTCGCGGGCCAACCCGGCACCGATCGAAAAGGTCGTCGCATTAAAGGCATTTTGCTGTTCGGCCGAAACGCCGATGCGCGCCGACAGCGACTGGTCACGCTTTTTGAAGTTGCGACGCAGGAATTCGGTAATCAACACCTGTTCGCGTTCGGCAGCGATACCGCGAACCGTAAAGCCGCCTTCGGGCCGGAACAGATTGCGATGGCTCCAGCTGGCTTCGGCCCGCAGGCCCTGGCCGGTCGAAAAGCCGCCCCTTGCCGAAATGCTGCGCACCGGCGCGGCTTCGGCAGTGATCATCAGGTCAACGTGCTGGCTGCCATCGGTAACGGGATCGCCGGCGGCAACCGGCTTGATAACAACGCTGCCGAACAGCCCGGTCTGGATCAGGGCGCGGCGCAGATCATCGCGCCCGGCTTCGGTATAACGATCCCCCGGTTTGAAGCGGGCAAGCATGGTGACATGCTGATCGGACAGTCCCTGGGTTTCCCCGGCAATATGGATGGTGCCGAAAAGCCCGCGCGGTCCAAGATCGATGCTTTGCAACAGCGATGCGGTGCGGGTCGCATGATCAACGACAATGTCGGGCTTTCCAATATTGGGAAACGGGTAGCCGGCATCGGCGAGGCGGACCAGCAAGGCATCCTGGGCAAAATTAACCTTTGTGGCATCGATCGCATCGCCGGCGGTGACGCCAAGCAGTGGCAGCACCACGGCGGCGGGGTCGGCGACCGCCGCTTGGTCCGGTGCGACGACGCTGATTGAGTCAAAATGATAAAGCGGGCCAGGGTCGACGGCCAGGCTGACTTGAATCGGGGCCGAATCTGTTGTCGCCGGCGTGACGGTAGCCTGTGTTGTGCCGCCATAATAACCGACCGAGCGCAGCAGTTGATCGACAAGATCGCGGTCTTCGGCGACGCGGCGATTGATCTGGGGGAGGTTTGAATCATCGCCGCGCTTGGTCCACAACGATGACAGGCTGCGAAACTGGCTTTCCAGCCCGAGCGCCGAAAGGCCGGTGACATCGACGCTGTAGCGGAAGTCGCCAGCGACAACTTCGGGATCGCCATCGCTGGTCGACGAGATGGTCGGCCAGGGGACATCGCCGGGCAGGGGCGCAAAATCTTCCAGACGGGGTTCATCGGTCGGGAGCGGGGTTCCGGCCGGAGACTGTGCCTCGGCCTGGGCCTGATCCAGATTTTGGGGCGGGTCCGCTGTCTCGGCGTTGACCGGCGTTGCCGCGGGCGGCGCCTCTTGTGCCGCAGCCGCGCTGCTCAACAAGACGGCCAGCGGCAAGAGCTGCGCAAATCGTCGTGGCGTGAGCAAGCAGGGGAACACCGCTTGCGTCTAGCCGGTTGCGGGGCTGGCGCAAAGTCGCCGTGACAGTATGGGGGCTTGGCGTTGCTGCCGTCGTTGTGCCACAGCGCCACCATGTCGAACGATCGCCTCCCCGGAACCGAAACTGCCCGGCCCGAAAACGCCGAATCCCGGCCTGTCGCCCCGCCGCCTCGCCGCGGCGGCGGTTGCCTGATCGCGGCCGGGGTGATTCTGGGTCCCGTCGCCGGGGTGTTGGCCGGCGAACCGTCGATCGGGCTGGTTGCCGGCCTGGTGCTGGGCGTTGCCGGGGCAGCAGCGCTGTTTTTCATCGACCGGCGGCAGCAATAAGTCCCGACCCTGGGGTCAGGGCCTAATTCAGCCGGCGACCCACCCAGACCACACGGCCGATCACCGTAACTGCTGCCGGATCGCAATCATCCCAGCTTGGATAGGCATCATTGTCGCTACGGATAGTCAATCGCCGCGTGGCGGGGTTCACCGATAGTCGTTTGACCAGCAGCGCATCATTGGTGCGCAGCACATAGATGCCATCGCGCAGCCGGTCGCGATCATCGCTATCGACCAGAATCTGGTCGCCATCGGCCAGGGTGGGCAGCATCGAATCGCCTTCGACTCCGATCACCGACAAGGCTTCTGGGCGGCCGCTGGCGACGTCGCGAACCCAGTGTGATTGAAAAGCCAGCGCTGCCAAAGCTGTTTCCGACCCGGCTTCGCGGCCGCTGCCCGCCGATGCCCCGACATCGAGCCGGGGGATCAGCACATAATCGCCCTGGCTGCGACCAAGGCCGGGCCGTGTGACGACTCCGCCCGATTCGGGGCCGCCGAGCAGGCGTTCGGCGATTCCGAAATGTTCAGCGAGCGTGCGCCGGTCAGCCTCGGATAGCCGGCGTGGTACCCCGCGTTTGATAAATTGCTGAATATAGGTTGGATTTCGGCCGAGCCGACGCGACAGCGAGGCATAATCCTCGCCGCACGTCGCGATCAGCTCGTCCAGCCGCTTGCGGATGGCAGTGCTGTCCATATGTCGCGGCACCTCCTCTCCTGGCCCGCTTGCATCAGGCCTTAGCATAGTTTTTTACCTAGACTAGTAGGATTTCTGCGCGGATAAATCGTTAAACCAGCCGAATCGGTTGTTAATCGTTGCCAGGTGGGAGAATAGGAAATGAGTCTTTTGGTTACGATCGAGCGCCATTTGCGGCGTCGCTCGGTGCCGCCATCGCGCTTTGGTCGCGAAGCCACCGGCGATCCGCGCTTTGTCTTCGATCTTCGCCGCGGGCGCGAGCCCAGGGCGCAAACCAGCGCCAGGGTACTCGAATTCATCGCGCGATCCGACACTGCCGCCGTAACGAGCGGCATGCCGGCGCCGTTGCGTGCCGGTGCCGCCAGCCGGACGGAAGTCGCCTGATGCGCAACGCAGCTAACCATGTTCACGCCGCCGTCCTGCGCGCCGTGGCAGCCATCACCGGGATCGACCCGCTGGATAGGCAAAAACCTGCCATGATCGTTGAATCGATCACTAGCCAGGATTGGGCGAGCGTTACCTTTGTCGGCGCCACGCATACGATCGCGCTGCGGCTGGAAGGCGATGCCGATGCGATCGCGCGGATGACCGAATGCCTGGCGGCACGCCTGCCGGACCATGATATTCCGGTTGCCGGCCAGATCGTCGCCGATATTGCGGTCATGTGTTCCCTTGTCGACGTGCGCTCGGACAATATAATTACACAATCGTTAACGGTCAATCTTTTAACAATTCAGGATTGAATCCGGGTGTGACCGATGCGCCGTCGGCCCGGTATCGTTTCGGTCCGACGGCAGGTATCGGCGCCATCTTGTCACAGCCATCCTGTAAAGTTGAGCGTCGCTCGAATTTTGCTTGCGTCGATGCGGCTTGTCGTTATTCGATATGAGTGGGAATCAAATTGGGGGGCGGGCCTCGTGCGTTTGCAAAATGCGCCTTTGGTGGTGCGCTTGTCTGTTGTGTCGCTGTCGTTGCTGGTCGCTGCCTGTTCGGCAACACCGGCGCCGCCTGCCCGTGACGCCCAAGTGCCGGTTGCCGTTGCCGCGGCGGTTCCGGCCGGCGGCGACGCATCACTGCTGATCAGCGGCATCGTGCGCCTGAAGCGTGAGACCGCGCTGGGCTTCAACACCGGCGGGCGCATCGCAGCGATTAGCGTACGCGAAGGTGACCGGGTCGCCAATGGCCAGGTCCTCGCCCGGCTCGACCCGATCAGCCTGTCGGCCGCTGCTGCCTCGGCCCGTGCCGATTGTGAGCGTGCCAAGGCAGATTATCGCCGCCTGGACGGGTTGTTCGCCAAGGGCTGGGTGACGGCGCCGCGTGTCGAATCGGCCCGGGCCGCGCTGGCGGCGGCGCAGGCGCGGGTGCAGCAGGCCGGTTTCGATGTCGGGCTGGCGACCATCCGTGCGCCGTCCGCCGGCGTCATCCTGCAGCGCCAGGCCGAACCCGGGCAGATCGCCAGCCCCGGCCAGACCATATTGATTTTGGGCGAAGCGGCATCGGGCTATGTCCTGCAAGTGCCGATGTCGGATGCCGATCTGGGCCGCATCAGCCGCGGCCAGCCGGCGCAGGTGATGATCCCGGCACTGGGCACCGCGCCTGTGCTGGCCAGCATATCGGAAGTCGGCGCGCGCGGCGATGCCGGTACCGGCACGTTCCGGGTCGAACTGACGCTGCCGGCGCGCCCTGAACTGCGGTCCGGCCTGATCGGTTCGGCGCGGCTGCGACTGGCGCCGACATTGAGCAGCGGCGGTGTCGCGGTGCCGGCGACAGCGGTGTTCGGGGCGCGCGCGGACGAAGGCTTTGTCTATGTGTTCGACGCGGCGCTTTCGGTGGTGCGCCTGCGCCCCGTCGGCGTCGGCCCGATCGGCGATAGTGCCGTGACCATCACGACGGGCCTGCGCGCCGGCGAACAGGTCGTCATCTCCGGCGCCGAACGGCTACGGGATGGCATGAAGGTCAGCCTGCGCGCCGGTCCGTCCGCTGGGCGCGGCTGACGCCATGGGGTTGATCGATTTTGCGGTCCGCCGCTGGCAGATCACGCTGGTGGTCTTTGCGCTGCTGTTCGCCATTGGCCTTTCGGCGTTCCTGACCATCCCGCGCTCGGTTGATCCGCATTTCCCGTCACCGTTCGTCAACGTTATCGTCACCGTACCCGGCGCCGAACCGTCGGATATGGAAACCACCGTTGCCAAGCCGATCGAAGATGTCATCCAGGGGCTGGATGGCATCGTTCGCGTGCAATCGCGATCGACCGATTCAACCGCTGTCATCACCGCCGAATTCAGCTGGAGCGGCGATCCCGAGAAAAATTACGATGAAGTCGTGCGCGAGGTCAACGCCATCAGGTCGACGCTGCCATCGGCGCTGACCCGGCTGGAATTCCAGAAAACCCGCACCACCGAAGCTGCGGTCATCCAGTTTGCGCTGGTCAGCGACACCGCGTCGTACCGGCGGCTCGAAAAATATGCCAAGGACCTGCGCGAACGGCTGAACCGCGTGAGCGGCGTGCGCAACAGTCGCGCCTGGGCGATCCCGACGCCCGAAGTGCGGGTCGCCATCGATACCGGCCGGCTGGCGCAGCTTGGGCTACCAGTGACGGCGATCACCGATGCGCTGCGCCAAGGGTCGACTGACCTGCCGCCGGGGGCCGTGCACAGTGGTGACCAGCGGCTGAACGTGCAGGCCGGCGGCGCGTTTCGCAGTGTCGATGAAGTCGCCGATGAACCGGTGCGCGCCGGCAATGGCACTGTTGTGCGCGTCAGGGATGTCGCCGCGGTTGGCTGGGGCTATGAGGAACAGCCGCATCTGGCGCGTTTCAACGGCAAGCGCGCCGTGTGGGTGACGCTGACTCAAAAGGACGGGCTCAACGTCCTTGATATCCGCAACGGCGCGATCAAGGCCGCAGATGATTATCGCCGGCTGTTGCCGCCCGATGTAAAACTCGAAGTCGGTTTCGACCAGTCGTTCGATATCGCCCGCAAGCTTGATCAACTCGGCCGGGATTTCGCCATCGCGCTCGGGTTGGTACTGATCACCCTGCTGCCGCTGGGCTGGCGCGCGTCGATTGTCGTCATGGTGTCGGTGCCGCTCAGCCTGATGATGGGGGTCGCCATTCTGGCTTTTACCGGCTTCACCCTCAATCAGTTGGCGATTTCGGGCTTCATCATTGCGCTTGGCCTGTTGGTCGATGATTCGATTGTCGTCACCGAAAATATCGCGCGGCATCTGCGCGAGGGCGATGACCGGATGACGGCGGCGCTGTCGGGCACGCGCGAAATCGCCGTGGCGGTCATCGGCTGCACCTTTGTGTTGCTGTTCGCCTTTCTGCCGCTGGCCTTCCTGCCCGAAGGCGCCGGCAAATTTACCCGCTCGCTGCCCGTCGCGGTGCTCGGTACGGTGGCGGCGTCGTTGCTGGTGTCGCTGACGATCGTGCCGTTTCTCGCCAGCCGCATCCTGCCACGCAACGAGCCCGAACAGGGCAATCGCTTCCTCCAGGTCATCCAGAACGGCATTCAGCGCTTTTATGCGCCGGTGCTGCACTGGTCGCTGTTCAACCCGTGGAAGGCGATGGCGGCGGCGACGTTGATCGTGCTTTCTGGGCT
>Ga0105049_10011161_pt1 | contig 10293 bp, 10 predicted proteins | sample MAT06_FD_78087 | JGI IMG/M metagenome (GOLD analysis project Ga0105049, IMG submission 78087) | Freshwater microbial communities from Lake Fryxell liftoff mats and glacier meltwater in Antarctica - MAT-06 | ecosystem: Environmental > Aquatic > Freshwater > Ice > Liftoff microbial mat | place... | reverse complement strand
TGGAGGAATTTATTGAAACCGGCGAAGCTCTCGTCGATTTGCCATCGCTCGGCGCGGGCTTGGATGACGAGAACGAGCGCGTCCGCATCCCGAATGGCATTACCCAACTCGCCCCGGGCTTTATTCCGGGCGAGTTCACCCGGTTGATTCAACAGCCGCGCGCAGGCTTGCCCATCGCAGTCCAGGAGGACGACCGCGCGCGACGAACCGGGGACGTCGGGTAAGTCGACCAAGAATCGATGCGGCACCAGCGGAGTCGGATTCTCGCTCGGCGACAACTCGATCGGTTCGTCTTCAGCATCCCCTGAGGCCAACGATTTGAACGAAGCGAGCAGGTCGGACTTGCCCGAACTCGGCATCCCGAAGAAGACGATTCGCGGCGCGTTTTTCTCCGCCGACAGGGGCGTCTGGGGGCGAGGAATCATGGCTGTTTAGCCCGCAATTTCTGGTACTCTTCGGCCGAGAGCAACGTAGCGCCGAGCGAGTTTTTCGCCTCCAATAGTAAGATCCCGCCGGAGGTTCGCGTGCTGGCGGTCGGCGCGAAATCGTAGATGATGATCAGATTCGATTTCGTGAGCTTGGCCTTGGTGGACACGCGATCTTTGACACCATTGAGATCGATCTTCACCGCGCGACCGTCCATCGCTTCGTCGCCGAGTTGGAAGTAGTTATTTGTGTCGGCTTGAACGTCTGCACCGCCGAAGACTTTCAAAAGGATCACTTCATCGATTTGAATCTTCGGCGGGGTCGCCGGATCGGGTTTCGTCGCCGGCGTCCCAGTGCCGTTGGACGTGGGTTCGGTGCCGGTGCCGGTCGTCTCGCCCGGTTTCGCTCCGCCGCCGGTGCCATCGCCCCCTTGGCCATCGCTGCCGCTACCGCCGCGAAACATCAAGAGCGCCACGATGATCGCCACGATCAACCCGCAGGTATAGCGCATGACTTTGTGCAAGCCGTGCGGCGAATCGCGCTTCACGACCATCTTGTCGAAGCCATACCCGAGGAGCATCCCTAACAGGTAGCCCGCGAGGAAGCCGCCCGCCACAGCGAGGGCCCCCTTGGCGAGCGCCGCGATGTTGGCTTCGGTAAAAAAATCGGTGAAGGATATGGCCAGCATCGGCTACTCCGCTTTCGTGGCCCAGGGGTTGTCGAACGTGTGTTCCTCGGTTTGGAACCACTGGCTGTACATCTTCAATTGCGGCTCGTCCGGGAAGCGCGTTTTCGTCCGCGGGTGCAGGATCAGAAAGTACGGTCGCTTCGATCCCGACTTTTGTTTGGCCCGGGCGATGAACAGATTCGCGCTCGCCTGATCTTTGATTTCGCGCCGCTCCGGCTTCGGCCCGTCCTGGCTGATGAAATACAGTTTACCCCGGCCGGCCTCGGTTTCGCTCCCGTCGATCTCCAAAACCCAGACGCTCGCCCGGTCGGCGATCCGCGACCGCTCCTCCATCAATTGCCGGATTTCCTCATCCCGCAGTTTCAGTTTGTCTTGGGCTTCGTCGAGCAATTTCTTCAGTTTCGCGGCGTCTTCGGGGTTGCTCGACTCGGCCGCGCCTTCGTCCGTCCGGCTGACGAACGGCAGTAGCAGGAACATGCAGAAGAGCAGGATGAGCACGTCGATTAACGGCACGAAGAACCGCGTCACGGAGCGCTTCGGGAGGTCGATCACGCGTCTTCCCCCGATTTATCGAGGGACGGTTTGAAGAGCGCCACGACCGGCGAGTCCGACAGCTTGCCGATGAGCATCCGCCCCGTGTTCACCATCCAACTCGGCAGGATGTTCATGAGAGCCATGAACAAGCCACTGCCGGTGGCGGTGATGGCGGGACCGTATTCCTTGATGATTTTGTCGGCCGTCGGCCGAGTATCGCCACCGAAGGACCCGAAGGTTTGCAGGATCGCGGCGACGGTACCGATGAGGCCCAGCAGCGGGAACCACTCGGCCGCGGAAGCGAGGTGCTTGAGCCAGTCGTCGCCCGATTTGTGGAAGTCGTGGGAACGTTCGTCCCACCGCATCGCTCGCCAGGCGAGGATCGTTTGGAAAAAGAAGAGGATGCCGCCGATGCCGAGGATGACCCAGTCGATGGCCGATTCGCGCAGGCGGTTGAGGTACTCGCCGCGCGCCGCCTGGGGGATAGCGAAGAAGATCATCAGCGCCGCCGCGACCGGCACGGCGCAGAAGAGCAGGGGGAGCAAGTGGTGAATCCAGAGTCGCCGCACGCCGCTATCCTCCGGGGACGATCGGTCACTTCGCTTGCGTCAGCCACGGCGGCATCGCTTGGATTTTGCCTTCGCCGTTGACGCAGGCGAGGGTCGTTGCGCCTTCGCAGCACAGGTCGCCGGCGGGGCCGAAGACTTCGTACTTGTGTTCCAACCGCACCGGCGAGGTCTTCACCACCGTGGTGCGGATCGTCAGTATGTCGTCGTAGTGCGCCGGCCGTTTGTATTTCACGTCGACCTTGGTGATCACCAGATAGTAGCCTTGGTCTTCGAGGTCGCGATAGTTCGTGCCGAGGCCGCGGAGTAAGTCGGTGCGGGCCTGCTCGAAGTAGACCAAGTAATTCGCATGGTGGAGCAGGCCCATGCGGTCGGTCTCCGCGTAGCGCACCCGGATTTGCGTTTCGCCCGACAGCATCTGCGGATCCTCAACGGATGAAACCGATTCGGCGGAACGGCCAGAAGGTAAATACGGCCCGGCCGAGCATCAGCCGTTCCGGAACCAAGCCCCAGCCGCGGCCATCGTGGCTTTGGGAACTGTTGTCGCCGAAGCAGAGGAAGTGCGCCGGTTGCACGAAAAACGTTTCGGGTTGCAGAGTCTTGTGGCCGGGGGTGTGCGTGTAGAAGGTGTCTCGCCAGAGGACGATGTTGGCGAGCGTCACGCCGCCCCGCACTTCGATGGCGGCCGGTTCATCAATGTCGTTGACCTTCGACCAGCCTTCGCCGGTGCTGTCGTCTTTGTCGGGTTTCTCCGACAGTTCGTAGGGGTAATCGGATTGGCCACCGAAGTCGATGGCCTCGCCGTCCACCCAGACGCGCAATCGGCAATCGACGTTGGCGAACCGCAGCGCGTATGTTCCGGCTTTCGTCATCGGCGTCGGCCGCGTCGATAGTTCTTTACCGCCGGGGCCGGTGCGGATCAGCTTGACTTGGCCGTCGGCGAAATGGGCTTGGTACCGGTTGGGCCCGCGGGCGAGATCGAGGATCACGGACGAGGCCGGATCGGCGATGGTGGCATTGCACTCCACGTGCAAATCGCCGACCCAGTTGTCGTTGGCGTCTTCGTTCGCCATACCGTCCGGCCCGCCGGTACCCTTGCTACCGGCGTTGTAGCCCATGAAATTCGTGATGCGCTGCGGTTTCGTGGCCTCGGTGAAATCCCTCATGCGCTGGCTGTTCTTCACGCGCAGGTGCTCGTACTTCAGGAATCCCCGGCCGTCGCCGGTGTGTGTGTAGATCTTCTGGCCCGCTTCGGCAGCGCCCCAGCCTTCGCCGCTGGTTTTCCAGCGAGGCGGTATTTTCGTCAGATCCTTCGCTTGGAAATCGTTGTGGTAGACGATGCGTCGCATCGCCAGCACTTGGTCGTCCGGCTTGCGGATCAACTCGAAGCCGGTGCCGTCCTCCGGGAACCCGAGCGCCTTCGACGAATCGAAGGCTTTGATCGCAGTGTCCGCACACGTGTAGGTGTAGCGCTTATCCCAGAGATCTTTCGGATCTTCCGGCAGTGGATGCAATTGCGAATCGGTCGGATAGGCCAGTGATTTGTGGACGAAAAGGTCGCCGTGGTAGATGGCGATAGTCTCGCCGCCGAAGCCGACGAGGCGCTTGATGTAGTTCTGTGCGACGTGATCGAGTTGCGGGTCTTTCGGGAATTTGAACACCACGACCGAACCGCGATGGTCGATCCGCATCGCTTTGTGAACCAGCACGCGGTCGCCTTCATCGGACTTCACCACTTTGCCGTCGCCCGAGGCGGCGTCGTTCGGTTTCAACCGGCCTTCGTGATCGCAGTTCGGGCAGTGGTAGCCGATAACCGGGTACCTGCGCACGTTGCCTTCGTTGTCCTTCCGGCCCTCTTCTTCCTCGCTGGCATTCACGGGGAAAGTGTACCCGCACTGATCGCACTGCACCGTCTTGTGGTAGCCGAAAAGCGTTTCGGCCATCGACCCCGTCGGGATGACGAACGCTTCGACGACGAACAGTTTCAAGATCAGCACGAGCACGACGACGAAGACGATGGTCTCGACGAGTTCGCGCGGGGAATCCTTGGGGGGCTTCTTGGCGGGCGTCGGGTTCGCGGCGGTGCTCATGCGGTCGCTCTCGGTCATCTCAGAAATCGGAATCGGTCCCAGTCGATCGTCTGGAAGCGCTGTTCTTTCCCGTTCACCACCATTCGGCTGATCCGCAGCGGCTGGTGAGCCAAGAATGGTTTACCAATAAAATCGGCTTCCGGCACGCCCGGCTTGTTCCAAGCGCGGCTATCTTCCGAACTCGGGGAGTTGTCCCCCAGCATGAAATACTCTTTCTCCCCGAGCGACAAGGCATCCGAAATCGCGTTTTCACCCTCGGAGCGATACTGCACATCCCGCGATAATTTCAGGTGGTGCAGCACGACCGAGACTCCGCGGGCCTCGAGTTGGAGCGGCCGACTCGTTCCGCGACGCTCCGGGGGCAACCCGCTCTTCGCTTTCGCGGCGCTGATCTTGACAACGGCCACATCCAGCGGATTTCCCACCGGCTTGCCATTGACGATCACAAACGTCCGGCGATCCACGAAGGCCAATTCCAGATGGTATCGTTGGCCCGGCAACAACCGCAAGGTCGGTAGTTGCTGAGGCGGCGTCGCACCGTCGTGCGTGAGTGTCGATGCCGCAGAATCGCCGATGGCGAGGTCGAGCCGGACGGTATCGGAACCGTCGCCGAGGCGGATCGACAAAAGGCCCGAGCCGCCGAGGACTTCGATCTCGCACGCCGCCAGAAAATCGTGGACGGGCTTGGGCACGCCGCGGATGCCGTTGTAGCCGAGGTCGTCGCGGATGATGTCGTCGAGGCCCGTGTCGATGTTGCGATGGCGGTAACTCAGGCCGAGCACCGACTCCGGTGTGGCGCTCGCATCGAGAATCAAGCGCGTCTCTTGAACGACGGCCTCGATCGCGGTCGGCACCGATTGGTCAGCGACACCGGGCAGTTTCGGCGTCGCCATCGGTTCGATCACCCACCGATTCGTCCAGCCCATCGGCTGCGGTGGATAATCTATATCGAAGAATGGTATCGTCATTTCCCGGATCGCGTCGAGTGGCTTGCGGAGCAGTTCTCCGTTCGCGTAGACATCGCCGTCGAAGATGCGAATCGCTTCCCTTGGCAATCCGACGACGCGCTTCACGTACGGAATCTTCGAATCGTCCGGCGGGTGGAACACCGCGACTTCCCAACGCCGAGGCGGTCGAATCCGGAAGACGATTCGATCCACCAGCAACCGATCCCCCGAAATGTTGTCCGACATCGGCACGATGTCGATTTTCGAAAGGCCGCAGTTCGTGCAGTACGCGCTGTGTTGCGGGTTCGGTTGATCTTCTGTCGCCGGCGTGCCCACCACGATCGGGTAGCCGCAGCGCGGGCAGGGGCATTGGCGGTGGTTGCCGAAGATGGTCGGGGCCATGCTGCCAGTCGGCACGCCGTGCGGCTCGACGAACGTCGTCCGGACGACGAGGAACAGGCAGAATAGCAATATGATGATCTGGAAAAATCTGCGAAACATCCGTCCGAATGCCAGTTCGTCGGGAACGTCCGATACGAGTGTGGCGTCGGTCATGTGTCTCTTTTCGCGACCCGTGGATACGGCTATGCTACATAGTATTCAATGAAGCGAGGCCGCCCGATGCCCAGCCCGTTCCCAGGAATGGATCCGTTCCTCGAAGCCCACTGGGGCGATATGCACACGCGCTTGGCCGCTGCGATCAGCATCGAACTCCGCAATCAATTGCCCGATGGATTGAAGGCGCGACTTGAAACTTCGGTCGTTCTGGAGACTGAGGACATCGACCGGGTGCAGGAAGAGGGAGAGAACGTTAGCAACATTTTCTTCCCAGATGTAGGCATTTACCAACGCGAAGGGGCCGAACCCGCGTTCGCGGCCGAGTTGGCTGGGGTCGCAGTCGCCGAACCGCAGTTGGTCGCCCCGAGGCTCACGGCCCGGAAGCGGCACTCAGTCCAGATCCTTGATGGCAATAAAAAGCTCCGGTTGGTCACCGCGATCGAGATCATCAGTCCGGGCAATAAGGTCGGCGCTCGCAATCGCGAGGATTACCAAGACCGCGTCGACCGAATTCTCGATGCGGACGCGAGTTTGGTCGAAATCGACTTGATTCGCCGGGGGCAGCACGTCGTGCAGTCACGCCCGCAGCCGGGCCAAGGCCACTACGCGGTCGCCGTGACGCGGGCTTGGAAATCCAATCGCATCGAATACTATCCCGCGCGATTCGATTTCCCGCTGCCGACGATCCGCATCCCGCTCCGCCGGAAAGATCCGGACGCGACACTCGAACTGCAGAAGTTGATCGCCCAAGCGTACTACGACGGCGATTACGGCGATACGGACTACACCCAACCGCTGAGACCGCCGTTCACCGAAGCCGAGAGTAATTGGCTCCAAGCGCAATTGAAGAAGCGCAACCAATAGACCCGACCCCGTTCGCGAGGCCACCCGATGCCCAGCCCGTTCCCCGGAATGGATCCGTTCCTCGAAGCCCACTGGGGCGATGTGCACACGACGCTCGCCGCGTCGATCCGGAGTGCGTTGCGCGCACAATTGCCCCCGGGGTTAGTCGCGCGGATCGAAGAGAGGGTTTTGTTGGAGATCGTCTACGAAGACGAAGAGGGGACTCTGCGCGAAAGCGTGTATCCCGATGTCGGGGCTTTCGAATTGCCGAGTTCCGAGTACAGCCCGGAGGCGTCCGCGGCCTCGGTCGCCGTGGCGACGCCTCTGTTCATGGACACCAAGTACGTGTTACGTACGCAACGGACGGTGAACATTATCGAAACCAAAGGCATGCGCGTGATCACGGCGATCGAGTTGCTCAGCCCGAGGAATAAAATCGGCTCGCAGAACCGAGCGGCTTATCTCACGCGTCAAGAAATGCAATTGGATGCCGGCGTCAGCTTGGTCGAAATCGATCTGATCCGCCAAGGGAAGCACGTCCTCTATTGCCCGCCGATCGGCAGAAGAGGCCATTACGCGATCAGTGTGGTTCGGAGCTGGAAACCGACGCGAGCCGAAGTCTATCCGGCCCGGTTCGACGCCCCGCTTCCGGTCATCAACGTTCCCCTCCGCGAACGAGACACGGATGCGATCCTCGACTTGCAACCGCTGTTGGAACGCGCGTACATCGACGGGGACTACCACGTGCTCGACTATGCGGAACCGTTGACGCCACCGTTCACTGTTGCCGAGAATCGTTGGTTGAGGTCGCGGCTCGATAAACGCAAATGATTACTTCTCGTCGAGCAGCTTCTTCAACGCTCGCGTCATCGAATCTTTATCGGCCGGTTCGGGAGCGGGAACTCGTTCGCCCCGGCGGTTGTAAATCAACGTCGACGGAGTGTAGCGGCAATCGTACTTGTCGAACCAATCGTCGAGTTTGTCGCGGTGGTCATTGAAGATCAAGTTGATCGTATCCGCCCCTTGTTGCTTCAAGAAGAGGAGCACGTCGTCTTTCTTTTTCAGTTCCTCCGGCCGCACGTCCAGCGAGATGCACACCAGGCCTTGGGGGCCCAACTCGCGGTGCAATTGCACGAATTCCGGGAACTTCCTCACGCACGGGGAACAGCCCAAGAACCAGACATCGACGAGCACGACTTTGCCTTGGTGCGCCGCGATCTCTTCTTCGTACTGGGCGGTGGAGATGCTTCGCAGCTCCACCGGTTTGGGCGTATCCGGGATCGGAGGTGGCGTGCAGCCGGCCGCGATGACGAGCCCCAGAGCCGCGACAACGAGAATCGCTCGGTGGATCATGCTTATTTCTCGGCGAGGAGTTTCTTGAGTAGCTTCGACACGTTGTCTTTGTCTTCGGGTTGCGGGGTCTTCACCCACTCCCCTTGGCGATTGAAGATCACATAGCTCGGGGTCGCCACGGCGTCGTATTTCTCTTGCCAAGCCCCGAGCGCCTTTTCCGTGTCATCGACGATCAAGTTGATGGTGTCAGCCCCTTGTTCCTTCAGGAACTCGTGCACTTTGTCCTTCGTTTTCAATTCTTCGACGTAAACGTCTAAGCTGATGCAGACCAAGCCCTCGGCTTTCATCTCTCGGTGCAGCTCGACGAATTTCGGGAATCTTTTGACGCACGGGGCGCAGCCGCGGAACCAGATATCGATTAGGACGACTTTGCCCTTTTGCTTGGCGATTTCGTCGTTCAGTTCGGCGATCTTGACCGCACGGAGTTCAATCGGAATTGGTGTTGTCGCTTCGGTCGAAGGCGTCGGAGCCACCGAACGAGGCTCGGAACAGCCCGCTGAGATGGCGAGCACGAGAAAACCGGCTTGCATCCATCGCGGCATCTTCGACCCCCGGTTCGACCCGAACGCACTTCACAGCCCGGCGCACGCTCGTATTATACTACTGCGTACCCGATTCCTTACCGCTTCCCGCCGAGCGCCGACCCAATGCCGACGCCGACGTCGAATATTCGCAACTTCTGCATCATCGCCCACATCGACCACGGGAAGAGCACGCTCGCCGATCAATTCCTGCTGAAGACGGGGACGATCAGCGAGCGCGACATGCGCGAGCAAACCCTCGACAGCATGGATCTCGAGCGCGAGCGCGGCATCACCATCCGCATGCACCCCGTGACCTGCTACTACGAGCACAACGGCGAGAAGTACGAGCTCAACCTCATCGATACCCCCGGTCACGTCGACTTCAACTACGAGGTCTCTCGATCGTTGGCCGCCTGTGAAGGGGCCGTGCTTTTGGTCGACGCGTTCCAAGGGGTGCAGGCGCAAACCTGCGCCAACGCCTTTCTGGCGATGGACGCCAACCTGAAATTGATCCCGACGCTGAACAAGATCGACCTGCCGCACGCCCGGCCCGACTTCGTGATCGCCGAGATGGAAACGGCCGTGATGACCGTGCCCGAGGAGGTCATGAAGGTCAGCGCCAAGGCTGGACTCGGGATCGAAGAGTTGCTCGGTGTGATCATCGACCGTGTGCCGCCCCCGGCCGGTGACCTCGCCGCGCCGACCAAGGCCCTCGTTTACAACAGCCACTTCGACAGCTACAAGGGCGTCGTGGCATACGTCCGCATCATGGACGGCGAAATCAAACCGGGCATGCGCATCAAGATGATGCGGGCCAACCGCGAGTACGTCGTCACCGAAGTCGGCCAGTTCCGCCCTGGCCAAGAGAAGTGCAGCACCCTCGGCGCGGGCCAAGCCGGGTACTTCATGGCGAACGTGAAGACCATCGGCGACGTCAACATCGGCGACACCGTGACCGACGCCTTCAACCCCGCGGCCGAACCGCTGCCGGGGTACAAAGAACCGAAGCCGATGGTTTACTCGGGGCTGTACCCCGTCAACAACAACGACTTCGAAGATCTCCGCGAAGCCCTCGGCAAACTCAAACTCAACGACAGCTCATTCACCTATGTGCCCGAAGTATCGGACGGCCTCGGCTTCGGCTTCCGCTGTGGCTTCCTCGGCATGCTTCACCGCGAGATCATCCAGCAGCGGCTGGAGCGCGACAGCGAATTGAACCTGATCCAGACGGCGCCGAACGTGACGTTCGAAATCGAGAAAACCAACGGCGAGATCATCCAAGTCTACGGGCCGCAGGACGTACCCGACGGCGGCGGGATCAAAGAATTCCGGGAGCCGATTTGCAAAATCAGCTTCCTGATCCCCGCGGGCAACATCGGCGACATCATGGGCATGTGTACCGAGCGCCGCGGTACGTACCTCCGCACCGATTACCTCAGCCAGCAGCGCGTCATCATCGTCTACGAGATGCCGCTCGGGGAAGTGATTTACGACCTCTACGACAAGTTGAAGTCGGTCACCCACGGCTACGGCACGATGGATTACGAAGTCACCGGCTATCGCCCGGCCGACCTCATCCGGCTGGACATTCTCGTGCACGGGCAGAAGGTCGATGCCCTCAGCATCGTCGTGCACCGTAACGTCGCCGATCGCCGCGGACGCATGGTGCTGTCGAAACTGCGCAAGGAAATCTCCCGGCACATGTTCGAGGTGGCGTTGCAGGCGGCCATCGGCGGCAAGATCATTGCGCGGGAAACCATCGCC
>Ga0105049_10011160_pt1 | contig 10296 bp, 9 predicted proteins | sample MAT06_FD_78087 | JGI IMG/M metagenome (GOLD analysis project Ga0105049, IMG submission 78087) | Freshwater microbial communities from Lake Fryxell liftoff mats and glacier meltwater in Antarctica - MAT-06 | ecosystem: Environmental > Aquatic > Freshwater > Ice > Liftoff microbial mat | place... | reverse complement strand
GGGAGTCGATCAGCGCACCGCTGCGCGCGTCGTCCAGCCAGTACCACTTGGTGGTGGTGGTGGTGTGGCGGCCGGCGTTCAGCGCCTTCGATATCTCGCCCACCTGCACCGCGGCGTGCGGCAGCAGCAGATTGATCAGCGTGCTCTTGCCCATGCCGCTGGGGCCCAGCACGAGTGTGGTCTTGCCGGTCAGCAAGGGCAGCAGGGTGTCGTGCGAGCGATCGGGTTGCGCCTTCAAAGCCAGCTCGATGACCTTCACCCCCATCCGGCCGTAGGGCGCCAGCCGGGCGCGGGCGGCGTCGGTGGCGGGCAGGTCGATCTTGTTCAGGCCGATCAGCGTGGGGATGCCGGCTTCGGCTGCCGCCACCAGCGCGCGTGTCAGCTGCGACTCGCCGAACACCGGCTCACCGGCCACGAGCACGAGCAACTGGTCGAGGTTGGCGGCGAATGACTTGCTGCGCCATTCGTCGGACCGGAACAGCAGGTTGCGTCGCGGCTCCAGGCCTGCGATCACGCCTTCGTCGCCGGCTGGCGACCAGCGCACGCGGTCACCGACGACCAGCTCGCTTTTCTTGCCGCGTGAATGGCAGAGCACCCGGTGCGCCTCGGTCGTCTCGACGATGACGTGGCGGCCATGCGCTGCGACCACCAGGCCGGTATGTTCGGTGTCGCTCAACGCAGCCGACTCAGCCTCTCACGGCCGCAACGCGTCGACCTGGGCCGCGCAGATGAAGTCGTTGATCGAGATGCCGCCCACCGAATGGGTGTTGAAGCGCACCGTGCAGCGGCTGTAGCTGATTGCCAGATCCGGGTGGTGATCCTCGGCGTGGGCAATCCAGGCCAGCGCGTTGACAAACGCCATGGTGTGGTGGAAATCACTGAACGGGTAGCTCTTCTCGATCGCCCCGCCCACCAACGCCCAGCCGGGCACGGCAGCCAGGTGGCTGGCGATCTCATCGACGTTCATCGCAGGCTGTCCTTCCAGCGGTCGGCAGCGGCGGTTCTTCAGGTCGGTCATGGCAGCGGTCTTCAAATCGCTTGAGTGGTGGCGGCCGGCGCGGGCAGGGCGGCCAGTCTGGCCGATGCGGGCGGGTGGGAATAGTAGAAGCGCGCGTACAGAGGATCGGGTGTCAGCGTGGCCGCGTTGTCCTCGTGCAGCTTGAGCAGCGCACTGGCGAGGTCGCGGCCATCGGCCTGCGCGCAGGCGTAGGCGTCGGCCTCGAACTCGTGCTTGCGCGACAGGTGCGCCATCAACGGCGAGACGAAGAACATGAACGGCGGCAGCGCCAGCATGAAGAGCAGCAGCGCCAGCGCGTCGTTCGGCGCCTGCAGCACGTTGGGCGTGACGCCCAGGCCTTCATAGAAACTCGCCTGCCCGGAGAGCCAGCCCAGCAGGGCCAGCCCGGCCAGGCTGGCGGCGAAGATGCCCAGCATGCGCTTGGTGACGTGCTTGTGCTTGAAGTGGCCGAGTTCGTGGGCGAGCACGGCCTCCACCTCGGCTGCTGACAGCCGGGCCAGCAGGGTGTCGAAGAAGACCACACGTTTCGAAGCGCCCAGGCCCGTGAAGTAGGCATTGCCGTGCGCAGAACGCCGGCTGCCGTCCATCACGAACAGGCCCTTGACGGCGAAGCCGCAGCGCTGCATTAACGCCTGCACGCGCGCCTTCAGTGCCTCGTCGGGCAGAGGCTCGAATTTGTTGAAGAGCGGGGCGATGACGGTCGGGTAAATCACCAGCAGGACCAGGTTGAAGGCGACCCAGGCCGCCCAGGCCCAGAGCCACCAGAACGACCCGGTGGCGCCCATGATCCAGAGGATGAGCGCGGCCAGCGGCAGGCCGATGACGGCGCCGACCAGCGTGCCCTTCAGCAGGTCGGCCAGCCAGAGCCCGGTCGTCATGCGGTTGAAGCCGAAACGCTGCTCGATGCGGAAGGTGCTGTACCACTCGAAGGGCAGGTCGACGAGGGCGCCGATGAAGGCGAAAGATGCCAGCAGCGCCAGCTGATAGGCCATCACGCCCCAGGAGGGCAGCACCGCATCGCGCAGCCCGACGTTGAGCATTTCCAGCCCACCGAGCAACGTCCAGCCCAGCAGCACGGCGGTGCCGAAGGCGGTGGAAATCAGGCCGAAGCGGCCCTTGGCCAGCGTGTAGTTGGCCGCCTTGCGATGCGCCTCGGCAGTGACGGTGCCTGCGAAGGCGGCCGGAACCTTCTCGCGGTGCAGCGCCACGTGGCGCATCTGCCGCGTGGCGAGCCAGAACTTGATCAGCAGCGACACCAGCAAGGCGCCGGCGAAAGCCAGTGTGAGATCGGAACTTTCCATAGAAGCGAAGTGTAGGCTTCAGCGAGAATGCCTGTTTGACGTTGCACCCTTGCCCATGACCGACACCCTGCTGCCGAAGAGCGACCAGAATCTGGTCTGGATCGACCTCGAGATGACCGGCCTGTACCCGGAACGTGACCGCATCATCGAGCTGGCTGTGGTCGTCACCGACGCGCAATGCACGGTGCGCATCGAAGGCCCGGTATTCGCCGTGCACCAGAGCGACGCCGCACTCGACGCGATGGACGCCTGGAACAAGGGCACACACGGCAAGAGCGGGCTTGTCGACCGCGTGAAGGCGTCGACCATCGACGAAGCGGCGGCCGAGACATTGGTGATCGATTTCCTGCAGCGCTACGTGCCAAAAGGCAAGAGCCCGATGTGCGGCAACAGCATCTGCCAGGACCGCCGCTTCATGGCCAACGGCATGCCCAAGCTGGAGGCGTTCTTCCACTACCGCAACATCGACGTCAGCACGCTGAAGGAACTGGCCAGGCGCTGGAAACCGGCCGCGCTGGACGGTTTCAAGAAGGCCCAGGCACACACCGCGCTGGCCGATATTCACGAGTCGATCGACGAACTGCTGCACTACCGGCAGCACTTCCTGGCGGTCTGATCAGTCGCCGATGGTGTCGGCGCTGACCACCGACTCCGGCCGCTTCGACTGAGCCGCCGCGGCGCGCACGTTGAGCCAGGCGCTGGCCGCACCGCAAACCGTGATCACCGCCATGCCGACCCAGCCCCACTGGTCGGGCAGGTGATCGAACACGAGCCAGCCGAGCAGCGCCGCCAGGCCGATCTGCGTGAAGACGAAGGGCATCAGCGTCGAGGTGGGCGCGATGCCCAGCGCCAGGATCAGCATCAGGTGGCCGAAGGTGCCGCAGGCGCCTATCAGCAGCATCAGCCCCCATTGCCCGGGCGTGGCGGCCGCCAGCACGGCAGGCACGTCGATCGGGCTGGCCATCAGCAGCGGCAGCAGGATGAGCGAGCCGACCAGGCCGGTCCAGAAGTGCGTGGTGTACGGACTCTCCAGCGCGGCCAGGCGACTGGTCAGCACCTGGAACGACGCGTAGGTGCAGGCGCCGGCAAGCGGGAACAGCACAGCCCAGCCGAACAGGCCGCTGCCGGGGCGGATGACGATCAGCGCGCCCGCAAAACCACCCGCTACCAGCAGCCAGCGCAGCCCGCCGATCCGTTCGTGCAGCAGCCAGCCTGCCAGCAGCGTGACGAGCACAGGGGTCAGCATGTTGATGGCGGTGAACTCAGGCACCGGCATGTGCTGCAGGCCATAAAAGCTCATCGCGCTGGTGAACAGCAGCAGGCTGCCGCGCAGCCACTGGAAACGCGGGTGCGCACTGCGCAGGCTGTGCTGGCGGCTGCCGGCCAGCCAGACGGCCATCAACGTGGCCTGAAACAGGTAGCGCGCGGTCAATAGCAGCAGCACCGGCAACTGGCCGCTGAGGGCGCGGATCGTCGTGTCCATGCCGGCGAAACACGCCGCCATGCCGACGATGAGCGCGACGCCGAGCGCAGGCCGGTACGGCCGCGGCCCCACTTCAGCCCGGACGCTGGATGCGGTGCTGCAGCGCCTGCCAGACGGGCGTCAGGCGGCCCGGCAGGTCGGGCAGGCTGCCGAGGTCGGTGCGGCTCTCGGCGGGCGAATGGAAGTCGCTGCCGCGTGACGCCAGCAGTTCGAACTCGGCCGCCGTCTCGGCATAACGAATCTGCTCGGGCGCGCTGTGGCTGCCGGTCACAACCTCGACACCGCGGCCGCCGTGGGCGATGAATTCGGTGAACAGCGCGTATTCCTCGGTCGGCGTGAAACGGTAGCGCGCCGGGTGCGCGATGACCGCGATGCCGCCGGCACCGGTGATCCAGCGCACCGCGTCACCGAGGCCGGCCCAGCGGTGCGGCACGTAGCCGGGTTTGCCTTCGGTGAGATAGCGGCGGAACACCTCGTAGGTGTCGCCGCAGACGCCCGTTTCCACCAGAAAGCGGCCGAAATGGGTGCGCGAGATCAAATCCGGGTTGGTGACGTACTTCAGCGCACCCTCGAATGCACCCTGGATGCCGGCCAACGCCAGGCCGTCGGCCATGCGGTGGGCGCGGTCCAGGCGGCCGCTGCGCGTGGCGGCCAAGCCGGCGTTCAGCGCGGCGTCATCGGCATCGAAACCCAGTCCAATGATGTGCACAGTCTCACCGGCAAAGGTGACCGAGACTTCGGTGCCGGTGAGGTAGGCCATGCCGAGCGCCAGCGCGGCGTCGCGCGCCCGCCGCTGGCCACCCACTTCGTCATGATCGGTCAGCGACCACAGCTCTACGCCGTTGGCATGGGCCCGCGCGGCGATCTCTTCCGGCAGCAAAGTGCCATCGGAGACGTTGGAATGCGAATGAAGATCGGCGTTGGTCAGGTGCACGAATGGGATTTTACGGATTAACCCTCCGCTTCACTGGTCCAGGGTCATGGTTCGGTCACAGCGTGCGGCCAACGTCGTGTCATGCGTCACCAATACGAAGGCGGTGCCACGTTCCAGCGCCAGTTGCAGCATCAGCGCGAAGACGCCGTCGGCGGTGGCTCGGTCGAGGTTGCCGGTGGGCTCGTCGGCCAGCACGCAGGCAGGCTGGGAGACCAGCGCGCGCGCGATCGCCACGCGCTGCCGCTCGCCCCCCGAGAGCTGCGCTGGATGGTGCGCCTCACGTTCCTGCAAGCCCACCTGGGCCAGCACCGCACGCGCCACGGCCTGCGCTTCGGCCACCGGCACCCGGCGGATGCGCAGCGGCATCGCCACGTTGTCGAGCGCGTTGAACTCGGGCAGCAGGTGGTGAAACTGGTAGACGAAGCCCAGGTGCAGGTTGCGCCAGCGACCCTGCTCGGTGGCGTTCAGCGCGGCGAGGTCGCGGCCCATCAGTTCGACGCGGCCGGAGGTCGGCGCCTCCAGTCCGCCCAGCAGATGCAGCAGCGTGCTCTTGCCCGAACCCGAAGCGCCGACGATGGCCAGCGTCTCGCCGGCTCGCACCTCCAGGCTGACGCCGCGCAGCACGTGCACGTCCAGCGCGTCGACGCCGCTGCCTTCGATGAAACGCTTGTGCAGGTCGGTGGCGCGCAGCACCACAGCGCCGGGCTCACTCATATCGCAGCGCCTCGGCGGGTTTGACGCGGCTGGCTCGCCAGCTCGGGTACAGCGTAGCGGCAAACGACAGCAGCAGCGAGATCAGCACGATGGGCACGATGTCGCTGGCCAGCGGCTGGCTGGGCATGCGGCTGATGACGTAGATGCTGCCGGGCAGGAAAGCCACGCCGAGCAGGCGTTCGATGGCCGGCACGATGACGTCGATGTTGAAGGCTACCAGCAACCCGAGCGCCACACCCGACATCGTGCCGATGATGCCCGCCGCCGCGCCCTGCACGATGAAGATGCCCATGATCGAACGCGGGCTGGCGCCCAGCGTGCGCAGGATGGCGATGTCGGCGCGCTTGTCGGTCACCGTCATCACCAGCGTCGACACCAGGTTGAAGGCAGCCACGGCGACGATCAGCGTCAAAATGATGAACATCAGGCGCTTCTCGATCTGCACGGCGTCGAACCAGTTGCGGTTGGTGCGCGTCCAGTCGCGCACGATGACATTCGGCCCCAGCGAGGTGGCGAGCTGGCCGGCCACGCCGCGCGCCAGTTGCACGTCGCTGAGACGCAGCTGCACGCCGGTCGGGCCTTCGAAGCGGAACAGGCGGGCCGCGTCTTCGACGTGGATCAGCGCCAGACCGCTGTCGTACTCGTAGTGGCCGGCATCGAAGGTGCCGACCAGCGTGAACTGTTTCAGGCGCGGCACCACGCCGGCCGGCGTGACCTGACCGCCCGGCGCCACGATGGTGACCTTGTCGCCGATGCGCGCGCCCAGCATGCGCGCCAGTTCCCCGCCGAGCACGATGTTCCACTGGCCGGGCCGCAGGCCGGCCAGCGTGGTGTCGCGCAGCTGGCGCGCCAGGTCGGTGACCTTGGCTTCCTCGGCCGGTTCGATGCCGCGGATGACCGCGCCGCGCAATTCGTCACCGCGGCCCAGCAGAGCCTGCGCGGACACGAAAGGCGCGGCGGCGATGACCAGCGGGTTGCGCTGCGCGGCCGCCGCGGTGGCGCGCCAATCGGGCAGGGCGCCGCCGCTGGCGTCGAAGACCTCGATGTGGGCGATGACGCTGAGCATGCGGTCGCGCACCTCCTTCTGGAAGCCGTTCATCACGCTCAGAACGATGATCAGCGCCGCCACGCCCAGTGAGATGCCGAGCATCGACACACCGGAGATGAAGGAGATGAAACCGTTGCGCCGGCCGGACCGGCCTGCACGCGTGTAGCGCCAGCCGATCTGCCATTCATAGGGCAGGTTCATGGTCGGCCGATGCTAACCGAGCGCCCGACGACTGGCTGGCAGCGCGCCCGGCATGTGCTGGCGACCCGGATAATCCGCCCGATGCATCTGTTGATCCCCTTTGCCGCGCCGGGCTCCGAAGCCGGCAGGTCGGCCTTGCGCACGCTGGCGCTGCCGAACCTGCAATTTCTTCTGGCGCGGCTGCTGGCGGCGCCGGCCGACGACGGCGAAGACATCAGCCTGACGCCTCCGCATGAGCGCGCGCTGGCTTCTCTGCTCGGTTTCACGGGCGGCGACGGGCGGCTGCCCTGGGCCGCCTGGCGTGCCGCCGCGGACGGCATCGTGGTGGGCAGCCAGCCGTGGGGCGAGCTCACACCGGCGCACTGGCATGTGGGCACCGATCAGGTCAGCCTGCTCGACCCGGCGCAACTGATGCTCGACGAGGTTGGCTCGCGCGCCTTGTTCGACGCCGTGGCCGAACTCTTCACCAGCGAAGGTTTCGATCTGCGCTGGGGCGCGCCGCAGCGCTGGTACCTCTCGCATGCCAGCCTGGCCGGGCTGCCCTGTGCGTCGCTCGACCGTGTCATCGGCCGCAACGTCGACCGCTGGCTGACCGCGGACCCGGCGTCGCGCCTGCTGCGCCGCCTGCAGAACGAGGTGCAGATGCAGCTCTACAACCATCCGATCAACGAGCGGCGCGAGACACTCGGCCAGTTGACCGTCAATTCGTTCTGGCTCAGCGGCTGCGGCGTGGCGCAGCCCGTCACCGGCAAGGCGCCACAGGTCGACGACAGGTTGCGCGGCCCGGCGCTGGGCGTTGATTGGGCGGCCTGGGTGCGTGCCTGGGACACGCTGGACGCCGGCCCGCTGGCCGCACTGGCGGCCGCCTGCAGAAACGGCGCCGACGTGCGGCTCACGCTCTGCGGCGAACGCGCCTCGGTCACCTGGGCGAGCAGCCGGCGCAGCGCCTGGCAGCGCCTGGCCGGCATCTGGCGTTCGCCGGCAGTGGCGCCCTTGCTGGAGCCGCTGTGACCACATTGCAAACCCGCGACGTGCCGCCGCGCGCCAGCTTCGCGCTCGAGCAGGCCGGTGTGCACCCGCTGCTGGCGCGCCTGCTGGCCGGCCGTGGCGTGCGCAGCGCCGATGAGCTGGACGACGGCCTGGCCCGGCTGCTGGCGCCGTCCACCCTGCGCGGCGCTGTCGAAGCGGGGCGATTGCTGGCCGATGCGATTGACGCGAACCTGCGCATCTGCGTCGTCGCCGACTACGACTGCGACGGCGCCACCGCCTGCGCGGTGGCGCTGCGCGGCCTGGTGATGCTGGGCGCGCTGCGCGGCTCGGTCGGCTACGTGGTGCCCGACCGCGCGGTGCACGGCTACGGCCTGACGCCAGCCATCGTCGACCTGGCGAAAGACCGCTCGGCCAGCGGCCCGCCGGACGTGCTGCTGACGGTCGACAACGGCATCGCCAGCCTGGCCGGCGTGGCGCATGCACGCGCCCTGGGCATGCAGGTGCTCGTGACCGACCACCACCTGCCGGCCATCGAAGACGGCCTGCCGGTGCTGCCCGATGCCGACGTCATCGTCAACCCGAACCAGCCGGATTGCGGCTTCGAGAGCAAGGCGCTGGCCGGCGTCGGCGTGATGTTCTACGTGCTGCTCGCCACGCGCGCCGAGATGCGCGCGCGCGGCCGTTTCGACGCGGCCACGCAGCCCAGGCTCGATGCGTTGCTCGACCTGGTGGCACTCGGCACCGTGGCCGACGTCGTCAGGCTCGATGCCAACAACCGCCGCCTGGTCGCCCAGGGCCTGAAGCGCGTGCGGGCCGGCCGCCTGCAGGCCGGCATGGCGGCGCTGTTCACGGTGGCCGGACGCGACGCCCGGCGTGCCGCCGGCTTCGACTTCGGCTTCGCGCTCGGGCCGCGCATCAACGCGGCGGGGCGCCTGTCCGACATGACGCTGGGCATCGAATGCCTGACCACCGACGATCCGGCACGTGCCGCGGAACTCGCCACGATGCTCGACACCATCAACCGCGAACGCCGGTCGGTCGAAGCCGACATGCGCGAGATGGCCGAAGTGACAGTCGAACGACTCGCGCCGCAGGAAGACGAGGCGCCGCCCGCGCTGGCGATCTTCGACGAGAGCTTTCACGAAGGCGTGGTCGGCATCGTCGCCGGCCGGCTGAAGGACCGGCTGCACCGGCCGACCTTCGTCTTCGCACGCGGCGCCGACGGCCGGCTGAAGGGCTCGGGCCGCTCGATCGCCGGCTTCCATCTGCGCGACGCGCTCGACCTCATCAGCAAGCGCCACCCCGGGTTGCTGCTGCGCTTCGGCGGCCACGCGATGGCAGCCGGCGCCACGCTGGCAGGCGACGCCTTCGACACCTTCGACGCCGCGCTGCGCCGGGTGGCCGGTGAATGGCTGGACGCCGCCACGCTGGCGCGCACGCTGCGCACCGACGGCCCGCTGGCCATCGAGTGGTTCAACACAGAGACCGTGACGCTGCTCGACGCCCAGGTCTGGGGCCAGGGTTTCGAAGCGCCGCTGTTCTGCGACGAGGTCGACGTGCTGCAGCAGCGCCTGGTGGGCGAAAAACACCTGAAGCTGCGTCTGCGCCATGCCGGCGTGCAGCGCGACGCGATCTGGTTCGGCCGCACCGAGCCGCTGGCCGGCCACGTTCGGCTGGCCTACCGGCTGAATGCCGACGAATACAACGGCCAGCGCCGGCTGCAGATGGTGGTGGAGGCACAGGCCTGAAGCGCCTGAAGCGCTTGAAGCGGCAGCGGCCGCCAAGGTTTGTCCCTGCCCGCGCGCGGGGCGGCCGGATCACGGCACCATCCGCAGTCATGAAGATGATTGCGAACGCGTTGTTGTGCTGGGCGGTTCTTGCCGGCGCAGCCGCTCAGGCTCAGGAACTGCGGCCCGTCGTCGTCGCCCGCGGTTTCGCCAACCCTTGGGCGCTGGCCTTTCTGCCCGATGGCCGAATGCTCGTCACCGAACGGGCCGGCCGGTTGCGCATCGTCGGCGCCGACGGCCGGCTCGGCGAGCCGTTGGCCGGTTTGCCGCCGATCTCTGTCGGCGGCCAATGCGGCCTGCTCGATGTGGTGGTCGACCCGAAGTTCGTCGACAACCAGCTCATCTATTGGACATTTGCCGAGCCAGCGCCGGCAGGCCAGACCGGCAACGGCACCGCGGTGGCGCGCGCCCGGCTGGTCGGCGACAAGCTCACCGAGGTGCGCACGATCTTCAGCCAGCAGCCCAAGGTGAGCAGCCAGCTGCACTGCGGATCGCGCATCGTCTTTGGCCGCGACGGCACACTGTGGGTCGGCCTGGGCGACCGTTTTTCGCGCAAGGAAGACGCACAGACGCTGGGCAACCACCTGGGCAAGGTGGTGCGCATCAACCCCGACGGCAGCCTGCCGCCAGGCAACCCGTTCGCCGCCACGCCCGGCGCCTTGCCCGAGATCTGGAGCCGGGGCCACCGCAATATCCAGGGCGCCGCGATGCACCCGGCGACCGGCGACCTGTGGGCCAGCGAGCACGGACCGCAGGGCGGTGACGAGATCAACCTGGTCGAAGGCGGGCGCAACTTCGGCTGGCCGCTGGTGACCTACGG
>Ga0105049_10011157_pt1 | contig 10296 bp, 8 predicted proteins | sample MAT06_FD_78087 | JGI IMG/M metagenome (GOLD analysis project Ga0105049, IMG submission 78087) | Freshwater microbial communities from Lake Fryxell liftoff mats and glacier meltwater in Antarctica - MAT-06 | ecosystem: Environmental > Aquatic > Freshwater > Ice > Liftoff microbial mat | place... | reverse complement strand
GGGGGTGCCTTGGGCGCGGAGATGGAGCTGTTGGCGGGTTTTGCTCAGGATAAGGGTGATGAGGGCGCGCACAATGTCGTCGCGGCCGGGTAAATCATGGGCGGCCTCGGTGAGCAAGTGGGTGAAGTTGCGAGCCATGTCCTCGGCCTCGGCACCGGTGAGGTTGAGAAGAGGGCATCCCTCCTGGTGGAGAAAGGCGAGGCGCCCGATCAGGCCGGGGTGGACGGTATCGGCGTTAAAAAATGCGGCGGGAAAACCGAACATTATGCCGCGGGGCTCGATCTCGTGAGCCCAGGCGTGGAGACGGCCCGGTGCGAAGAAAGCGAGGCAAGGGCCCTCGAAAGCGTAAGTGTCGAGATCGCATCTAAGGGTGCCCGAGCCTTGGACTAACCAGAGGATTTGGAAAAAGTCGTGGCGATGGGGACGAGAGCGAATTTGCCGCGGATCGAGGCTTTCCTCGTAGCGAAAAACGTGAAAAGCACCTGGACTGCGAAAGCCCTGACTATAACCGACAAAGGGAAGATCCGTGACGGGCGCAGCGGCTGAACCCGAGGCTGAAGAGATAATGTCAGATTTAACCACAATACAACCTCAGCAGCTTCGGGACCAATAGTGTTAGTGAACTGGCGCCATGGAGTGATTTTATCGAAGAGTGACAAGCTTACATCAAAAACGCCAAAAACACCATTTGCCTAGGCATTGGATGTGCTTGTAGATCTTTGTTCGGGTGATAGCGCCCACACTGCGGAGACCTTACGCGGGTTGCTTTGCGGTGAATATGTCCCCCGCGAGGCTTTTAAGGTTTTATTATGAATTATTCTTTATCGAGCTGGCGCCGCACATTGCGTGCGACTTTGGTTATAACGCTTCTAATCCAAACAGCATTTGGGTTGCAGCTGCACGAGAAAAAAGAGAGCCCTTACGATCTGGCATTAAAAGGACGCCTAGTCGGTTTGGCACCGGGAGAGACCCGTTATCTGAAATGGGCGGAATTGCGGGAACTGCCCAACCGAAAAATAGTGCTCGAAGGAGAATTTGTGCCGGGTAAACAGGAAGTAACGGCGGTAATGTTGAGCGATATCCTAGCCATGTTACCGCGTGAGGCGCAGGCTGATTCGCTTATTGCCACCTGTACAGATGGATATGCGTCTATCTATAACGAAGCATTCTTGACCAAATATAAGCCATTTTTGGTTCTGGAGATAAATGGCAAAGGGCCGGAACAGTGGCCACCCGAGGGTCTAAAGTTTAATCCAGGGCCTTATGTCATAAGCATCACAGAGGTGATTGTGCCTGAGGCCAAAACACTCTTAGATGCGGGCCATAAGCGGCCTTGGGGTGTGGACACCTTAGAGTTTGTGAACTACGCGGACAGGTTCGCGGGTTTTTATAAGGGAGCTTTGGCAAACCCATCAGACGTAATCAAGGAGGGGCGGGAATTATGGGTTAACTCTTGCTTTAGTTGCCATAATCAACCGGAGAAAAATCTGGGTGGAACCAAGGCGGCTTGGCCGATGCAGATCGTTGCTACACATGCCACACATAATGCAGCTTACTTTCGTGATTACGTGCGAAATCCAACCAAACTTAATCCCATGGCGAAAATGGAGCCGCACCCGCATTACACGGATGCCCAGCTCAACGCATTGATCGAGTTTTTGAAGGTTACGATGGCCACGCCTTGAGATTACCCTCCGGAGTGGTATAAGCCTAAAAACGGGAATGCAAATCTTGCATCCCGTAATGGCTAAAGTTTCTCAGCCTTTTAGTGGGTGAACGACTTGTAATTCACAAAGGAAACGGAATTTTACAAAGAGAACACAACGGTCATCTAAAGACTAAGTTTGGGCTGCACTCGCTCTGTGAATTCTGTGTTTGGGCTCCGTCCCGGCTCCATGACCCACTACTCAAAATTTTACTTTTGAGGCTATTAGGGACGGTAAGGCATATGCAGGATGGCCTTTGCTGGCCATGGGGCATGCGGTTCGTCTGCTTCGTAAATAGGCATTAGTCCGAGTTTTTGCAGGTGCCCGACACTATCGTCAAAATATTCGCACCAGAGGATCAGTTTACCATCCTTGATACGACCAAAGCCCATGGTGCTTTCCCACTGTTTAAAGCCATCTGTTTTGTCGGTCGCTCGATAACTCCACTCGACAGCGAACCACTGACCATCAAAGGAATAGTTGCGATTAAAGATAAGCCAGTTGTCGGTAAGGGCATGCTTGATTGCGACTTTGCCGAAAATCCACTTGTCGTGGTAAAAGTTGGACCGACCTCCGGGAAACCAGCCCTCGTAGGCGGGATGATAGTGGTGCCACCATTCTTCGCCATAGAGCGGCACCCATTCTGCGGCGGTTAGCTTGGGATCGTAAATTATGGGTTTGGCGGTTTCTGCAGCTATGGCTGAAGTGCCTGCCACGCTCGTGACAAGGGCAAGCGAGGCGAAGAGCGCTTTGAGGTGGATTAAACCGGGAAGGGGAGAAAGGTTCATTTTGGTCAAGGTCTATAGGGCATACTAAGGGTGTCGGTGGCTTTGGCGGGCCATGGAGCGACTGGTTCTCCGGGCTCGCACAGCGGCATGAGACCGAGTTTTTGGAGGCTACCGACGGAGTCATCGAAATACTCTAACCAACGAATTTTTCGACCTTCGTGAATCTTGGCGAAGGCCAGGGTGGTTTCCCATTGGCGGAAGCCGTCATCAACGTATGTGGAACGATAATGCCACTCGACCGCGAACCATTGGCCATCGAAGGCATAGGCTCGGTTGATAATCTCCCAGTCTTTGGTGAGGGCATGTTTTTTCATCACCTTGCCGATCCACATGTCGTGGAAACGGTTGGAGCGTCCGCCGGGATACCAGGCCTCGTAATCGGGGTGATAGTGGTTCCACCAATCTTCGGCGAACAGTGGCACCCATTTTTCGGCGGTGAGGGTCGGATCGTAAACGGGAGGCTTTGCTTTATCTGCGGCGAGGGCGGAGCTTACCGAGGCTAGCAGGGTGAGGCCAATTAGGAGGCGGATTTTTCCTTTGCGTAGTTTCATAATGGATACGCGTTAGTCAATGGTGTCAAAACGCAGCCAGATCGAGGAGGGCCAAGGCAGAACGTCGCCTTCGTCGAGGGGAAGTTCACCGGCCTTCTGGCGTTGGGCGACCTCGGCGTCCCAGTATTCGCGGAAGGCGATGATAAGGCCGTCCTTGATCTCCCCGGCCACGCCTGTGCCGACGGCGAAGCGCTTGCCGGTGGCGCGATCGGTGGCGGCGAACTGGTAGGCGGTGAAGTGTTTGGCCTTATCGCTGACGAAGAAGTCGGCGAGATAGATTTTGATGTCCTTCTTTTCCTTGTGGTAGGACTTAAAGGTGGCGACGAGCTGGTCTCGCCCGAGGACTCCGCCCGGATACTTGAAGACGATGTCGGGGTGCAGGCAGGCGGCGAAGGTCTCGGCGTCGCCGGTCTCCCACGATTTTAGGAACTTGGAATAGAGGGCCTGGGCGGCGGGTTCGGCAGCGCGGGCGGCCGTCAACATACAGAGGATAAACAGAGCGCAGAGAAAGCGCATGAGGCGTTTTTGCATGATAACTTGGTGAGCATCGCACATGCCAACGTTCGCGCGCGGACGCCAATCGTGGAACCGGTGCCAGATACCGTGTAAAAACACCGCAAGGGCTGGACGCAAAAAAAGCGGGCTCCCGGAGGAGCCCGCTTCGTAGTGACTTTAAAACTACACCGAATCAGAACTTATATTTGACGGAGATCTCCCAGTTCATGGGCTCGGCCTTCGTGACAATCATGGTTGGCGCGAAAGTAGAACCAATGAAATAGTCTTCGTCGGTCACGTTGTTCACGCGCAGGAACACTTCCCAAGTAGTGCCACGGTAGTAGATGTTGGCGTTCCAGACCAGAGCGCTGGGCAGCTTGATGGTCTTTTCGTTGTCGTTAAAGAACGCATCCTTGTATTGCGGGCCGGCACCGATGCCGAAGCCGTTGTCAAAGGTGTAGGCGGCGAAGAGGTTCGCGGTCATCAGCGGATAGCCTTGGCGGATCTTATCAGGATTATTGGCATAACGGGCCTCATAATCAGCAGCGGTAAAGCCGGGGAAGCCGCCGTTGGAGTTGTAAGGACCATACTGAATGGCACCTGAAGTTAGCGCCACATCTTGTTCGGACTGAGGAACAGTCGTGAATGGGAAATCCCCGGTGTATTTGGATTCCTGTTCGCCTAGGCTGGCACTGACCTGGAAGTTCCGGTTAGGCTTGTAGTTAAGTTCTAGTTCATAGCCGATCGACTCATAGGACGACTCGCCGCTTCCTATGATAGTGTTGCTTAGAACTGTCTTCTCAAATTTGTAAATCGAGGCGGTGAAGAAGAGTGTCTTGTTGAGCAAGGCAAACTTCGTGCCAGCCTCGTAGAACGGGGCTTCGATAAAGTTGCTCGCGCTACCAATGCCACCGGTCTGACCAGGGGCAAGCGATGTGCCGGCTTGGGCGGCTCCATAAATGCTCCACCAATTGGTGATTTTGACGACCGGGTTTACGGAATAGTTTTGGTACTCCTCGTTACCCTCAACAGCAGGGGTTTGAACAGGGTTTTCATTCGGGCGACTCTTGGAGAATTCCGTCAACTCGTGGCGGATGCCGCCATACACGGTTAAGTGTTTACCGAAGTCGGCTTTGGTCTGGAGGAACAGTCCATACTGGTCCGCCTTGGAACGGTCGCCTGCTAAGGCGGCCCAACCTATGCTGGGACCGGCAAGAGATATAGAAGCCGGGATGATGGGGCCGGGGGCGCTGATGTCACGGCGGCTAAATGGCTCGTAGAAAAAGTCCACCGCGTCGTTGACGTCGGTGCGGCGCCACTCGGCACCGTACTGGAACGACATGGGTACCGGACCTATGTCATGGGATTCCTCGATGAGGAGCTTCTCGTTAATAGCGAAACCCTCGGAATCGTGAGCGAAACCGTAGCTAGAGTATTTCTCGGTCTGTGACGTCTCAACCAGAGATTTTAAGGTGATGGTGCGCGTATCACCCTTCCAGACGAGGTCGCCGAACCAGACACCGATCTGCGAGTTGGCATAGTCATTACGATCTGCGAGCACGGTGTCGCCGCTGATTTTGCGGGTCAGGGCACGACCGCCGGCAGCGAAGTAAGCGGGGGTGTATTTGTAACCGTAGAGATTTCCGTTCACCGTAATCGGCAGCATGGCGGCGGCGGCGCCCGAGTAAGGACCGTTACCATAAACGTTCTGGAAGTCGGCGGCGCGCACCACCAATGCGATGTTAGGGATGTTCGCGTTTTGGTATGCCGCAAATTGATCAGTTCCGAAATCACCGTACGTGGTAGGATCGGCAAATCCGGCATAGGGTCCGGTGGCGGCTATGAGGTTGGGATCCGCGTCTCCGATGATGTAGTTGCCGTTGTCAACCAAGTCTTGGGTGAGGCGGTTCCAGCCAGCATTCTCGTTGGACTTGAAGTTGTAGTATTCACCGCCGGTGAAAAATGTGAGCTTTGGAGTGAGCTGTCCCTTTAGTGCGGCGTAAACCGAGGTGTAGTCATTTTTGACGCTTTTATAGTAGCTCTCGGATTTCTGCTCCGTCACCGAGATTCGGAAAGCCATAGGTTTGCCTAGCAATTCGAGCGGACCACCGACATCGAACTGACCCTTGTATTTACTGTATTCCCCAAGCGTGAACTCGAAGGAACCACGCGTTTTATCAAAATAGGGCGACTTGGGAATGGTCTCCACATAACCACCGGCGTTGGTGATGCCGAAATGGGCGGGCGCGGGGCCCTTGATGATTTCGAATGACTCGAAGGAGCCGAATGAGGTGGGTGTTTCGTTTTGGTTGGCGATTCGCAGCATACCGTTAAAAAACACGCTGGCATTGTCGCCGCGGATAAAAGGCAAACCAGGTATGCCAAAAATATTGGGCCGACTAAGACCAGCGCCCACGCGATCCAAATCCTCGAAACCATCGATCGCCAGTTCTTGCATATCTTTCATGCTTAGAACGTTCACCGAGCGCGGTAGCTCAAGGGCGCTAACCTGGTCAAGAAACGCTCCGCCCACGGGACGTTCCGCGGGTAACAAAGAGTCCAGTGCTTTGGTGCCGCTCTCTCGAACGATGAATTCTTCAAGGGTCACGACTCCGTCGTCCGCCGGCTTTGCAGCGGCGGGGGTGGCTGGTTCAGTTTGAGCAAGGGCGAGGGCGCTGAGCGTTGCATAGCTAAGTCCGCACAACCCGATCTGACGTATTGTTTTTTTTGTAGTGATCATTTGGTTACGGTTATCTGTTGCGACCCATGCCGCAGTTAAGAAGCGATGTTGGCTTTAGCATTTTCTTGACCATGCGAGGGCCAGGTTCCCCGCCACTTGTGGTGTTTACGTCTTAAAAAATAGGACAAACGGGCTGTTAAAGCCTTTCGCCCCGTTTCGGCTAGCGCCTGGCATCTTATTTTTAGGCACGTGGCTCGTGCGATAGTGCCGACCGCACAGTTTGGGGCAAAAAGCGCAGTCGTAGGGGTATTTTCGATACACTAATCTCGGAGGCCGGGGTCGGCCGTAATGGTTTTTTTCACCCTCTACCCAATGGTGTAAAAATTCGCTTACCCTGCTCGCAATTGCTTACTTGAGGTAAGCTGCAAGCTGTGGCGGCGGGGCGCTGCGAACACGCTACTTCAAAGCGCTTTTTGAGGGAGTTTTGCCGCAATGGCCTCAACTGCCAGGGCCGCCTTGAGGTCAAGACTCGTGATCTTGTTGCCCTGATCGTGTGTGGTGAAGCCGATGTAAACCTTGCCGTAAACATTACGAATCTCGGGGTGGTGATCCATGGCTTCCAACGGGTGCGAGATGCGCACGATGAAAGCCACGGCATCGGAGAAGCCGGCGAACGTGTAAATTTTTCCGATTGTGCCATCTTTGGCTTCCCAGCCCGGTAAGGTGGTGAGTGCGGTGACGATTTCTTCGACACTCAAAAGTTGGGTGCGGGTAGTGCTTAAAGTTTCGTAAACGGGATTCAGGACAGGCATGGGGATGGTCACGTCAGCCAGACCAGTGGTTCCGCTTAATGCTAAGGCAAGCACGATGACGTGAAGGTTGGGCGAGATGTTTTTCATGCAATACAGTTAGCAATTAGTGTGCGTGAACCGGCAAAGCGGTGGCGCGCGACTACAAATAATTCAAAAGCACCAGAGTTGCCCGAAGAGGTGGCGCGTTCTGCGCTTAGCATTAGCCTATGTATTCATGGTGCCGCTGTATTTCTCGCCTGTTGATCGCCGTGTTTATTTCCTCCGGTTCGCTTATCGCTTCGGCACCGGTGGTTGAGTTGCTAATCGAAAACGCCCGCATCATCCCGGTTGATGTGGGTCTGCCCGAGCTGCTCGATGGCTATCTCGCGGTCGGTGTGGATGGGCGCATTCTCGCCCTTTCTGCCGTTCCCGCGCCCGCTGGGCTGGTGTCGTCCGCTGTTCGCCGCCTGGATGCCGCCGGACGCGTCGTCGCACCGGGTTTTCTCTCCGCCTACTCGCACCTCTACATGAGCCCGTTGCGCTGCGTGGGCCACGACGGCACGCTCTACCAGTGGGGCGCGGTTTTGACCCCGTTGCTCGATGGCATGAGCGCCGAGGACGCCTATTGGTTCACTTCGCACGGCTCGCTGGATTATCTGCGCAGCGGCGTCACCACCGCCTACGATTTCACCTATTCCGGAGCGGTGGGCGCAGCGGCTGTCGGACCGGGCGAAAAAGTGCCGTCGTCAACATTGAAGCCCGGCCCCTTCGAGGAGAACCAACTTAAGGCCAAGGCCGACGCCGGCCTGCGTTTCGTCAACTCCGTCGGAATGCCGCGCATCAGCCCGTGCGAGGTGATCCTTAAACACCTCGAAGCCCTGCTCGACCACGACAAGGCCACCTGCGCAGACATCCGCTTTTCCTTAAAATGGCCCTCAGCGGCGGCCTGCAACGCGCCCCGACCATCGAGACCGCCCACCTCGAGGCTTATGTGATGAAGACCTACGGCCTCATTAATCAAGCGCACTTCCTCGAATCGCCCGAACGCGTGACCGAGCAACGGGAGAAGTTTTACTGGTATCTTGAAGCGGGCGTGCTCGGCCTAGACTTTATCTTTGGCCACTTCATCCAGACCACACCCGAGTCGCCCGCCTCCAAGCCGCCATTGGCCGCCCCAGCTACGCCGTGCCCGGTGGCGAGGGCGGCACGCCCACCGCGTTGCCCGCCGCCTGCGCCGCCACCTGCGGGCACGCCCACGCCCACGCCTAAGCGGCCGCCCTCGCCTTTGTCCACCCTTATTCCAACCCATGATACTTCCAATGTTTCCATCGCGTTTCCAAATCGTGCCCGCGCTCGTAAGGGCGTGGCTTAACGAGCGACCTTGGCAGGATTGCCACCGTCTCACGACGGCGGCCACGTTGAGAGTAGTCCGCCGTCTTACGACGGCGGCCACGTTGAGAGGAGTCCACCGTCTCACGACGGCGGCCACGTTGAGAGGAGTCCGCCGTCTTGCGACGGCGGCCACTCTGAGAGGAGACCACCGTCTTACGACGGCGGCCACGGTGGCTAGGGCGGCGGCTTGCGCCTTTTTGCTCCATCCGTTCTTCGCCCTTGCCGCACCAGCCGCCGACTTGCTGGTCAAAAACGCCCTCTTTATTCCCTGCGACCCGGCCCAGCCGTCGTCGTTTTCCGGATACATGACGGTCGGCGCGGACGGAAAGATCATCGCAATCGCCGCCGGCGAACCACCTGCCGATACGCTCGCCAACGCCGTGCGCACGCTGGACGCCGCCGGCAAGATCATCGCGCCCGGCTTCATCTCCGCCCATTCCCATCTCTACATGAGCCCCCTGCGCGGCCTGGGCCACGACCAGACGCTCTACGGCTGGTTTCGCGCGTGGGACAACTACCTGAAGCACTCGAGCGCCGAGGATCTTTATTGGTTCACTTTGCACGGCTCGCTCGATTTCTTGCGCAACGGCGTGACCACCGCCTACGATTTCACCTACGGCGGCACCGAGGAATGGAAACCCACGATGGGAGCCGGCGAAGCCGCCCCGCAAATGCGCCTCAAGCCCGGTCCCTTCCAGGAAAATCAGATACGCGGCAAGGCCGATGCCGGCCTGCGTTTCTATAACTCCGTCGGCCTGATGCCCGTGGGCACGACCGAGGAAGTGAAGCAGCGTTTCCGCGACCTGCTCGCCTACACCAAGGCCAATTACGGCACCGATCCGCTTTACCTTGGCACCGCCATCTCCTGCCTCGTGCAGTTCCAACCCGGCAAGGAGACCGCATTCCTCGAGGCCGAGGTCGCGCGTGAGCACGACATTATAAACCAGTCCCACTTCCTCGAATCGCCCGACCGCGTGGCCGACCAACAGGTGAAATTCGACTGGTATGTCGAAGCCGGCGCGCTCAACCCGAAGTTTATTTTCGGCCACTTCATCCATACCAACGATTACATCATCGAAACTACTGCCAAGGCCGGCGCGGCCATGAGCTGGCAACCCACCTCCAACGGCCGCCTCGCCGACGGTTACGCCGACATCGTCAAATACCGCAAGGCCGGCATCCGCGTCGCCGTCGGCCTCGACGACCAATCCTGCACCGACGTGCCCGACCCGTTCCAAAACATGCGCATCGGCCTCTACACCACCCGCGCCATCTACAAGGACGCCACCGCACTCTCCATCCACGAGATGCTGCGCCTGCACACTCTGGGCAGCGCAGAAGTTCTCGGTATCGCGGACAAGGTCGGCTCGCTCACCCCCGGTAAGTTTGCCGACTTCCTCGTCGTTGATCCGCGTTCGCCAGATACCGGCCCGGTTTATGAAGCCATCGCCACCTACGTGCTCGCCACCGATTTACGCGGCCTGAAACAGGTTTACGTCGGCGGAAAACTGAAGGTCGAGGGCCTCACCCTGGTCGGCGTTGATGAGACCACCCCCCGCACCGAGATAGACACCCGCACCGACCGCCTGCGCGCCGCCGCCGCCGCCATCTCCACAACGTCCGTCGCACCCACACCATGACCCTGAAAACCAAAACCCTGCGGCGCATCCTGCCGCTTGCCGCTGTCCTCCTAGCCACCGCAGGCCTTGGCGAGGCCGTCTAGGCCCTGCTGGTCAAGGATGCCATGCTCAACACCATGAAGCGCGGCGAGCCCGGGCCCTTTGTCGCCTATTTCGCCGTCGCCGCAGCAGGGCGAATCTCCGCGCTCGCCGTCGGCCCCGCGCCCGAGGGCCTAAAAATCTCCGACCCGTTCCAAAACCTCCGCATCGGCGT
>Ga0105049_10011155_pt1 | contig 10298 bp, 7 predicted proteins | sample MAT06_FD_78087 | JGI IMG/M metagenome (GOLD analysis project Ga0105049, IMG submission 78087) | Freshwater microbial communities from Lake Fryxell liftoff mats and glacier meltwater in Antarctica - MAT-06 | ecosystem: Environmental > Aquatic > Freshwater > Ice > Liftoff microbial mat | place... | reverse complement strand
TCGAGGCAAGATCGAGGGAACCCTCGATGCCCTGCGCATCGCGCCACAGAAGCCGAGCCACGTACCAAAAAAATAAGCCAGAACGGTCAGATCCACAAGTTTGCGGCGGGCCCCATTGTTGGGTCCCCGTGCTACAGAAGCGCTTATGTGCGGCGTCTTTGGCATCCACGGCCACGAAGAGGCAGCCAACATCGCGTACCTCGGCATGCACGCGTTACAGCACCGCGGCCAGGAGTCCGCGGGATTGGTCACGGCCCAGCCCGATGACGGCAGGCTACGGCGCCATGTCGCGATGGGGCTGGTATCCGACGTGTTCAACCGGGATGTCCTGGCCAGGTTGCCGGGACGGATGGCGATCGGCCATGTCCGGTACTCCACGGCGGGCAGCTCCGAGCTGCGGAACGCCCAGCCGTTCCTGTTCGAATACGCCGGCGGTCAGGTCTCGATCGCCCACAACGGCAACCTGGTGAACGCCGAGGAGCTCCGCAGCGAGCTCGAGGCCCTGGGGTCGATCTTCCAGACCTCGAGCGACACCGAGGTGATCGTTCACCTGATGGCGCGGGCCAAGGAGCCCGACGTGGTCGGCAAGTTGACCTCGGCCCTCCGCCGGGTCCGTGGCGCGTACTCGCTGATCTTGCTGACCGGCGACGGGCGGATGATCGGCGCGCGAGACCCCAACGGCTTCCGGCCACTGGTGATGGGCCGGCTCAAGGAAGCCTACGTGCTGTCGAGCGAGACCTGCTCGTTCGATCTGATCGAGGCCGAGTTCATCCGCGAGATCGAGCCGGGCGAGATCGTCATGGTCGGCGGTCCCAACGATGCCTCGCTGACCTCGCACCGGATTCCACAGGAGACCAACCCGCGGTTCTGCGTGTTCGAGCACGTGTACTTCGCGCGGCCGGATTCGCTGGTCAACGGCAAGAGCGTGTACCGCGCGCGCGAGCGGATGGGCCGCCGCCTTGCCGAGGAGTGCCCGGTGCCAGGTGATGTCGTCGTGCCGGTGCCGGACTCCGGCGTACCTGCCGGGATCGGGTACTCCAAGGAGAGCGGCGTCCCCTTCGAGATGGGCCTGATCCGCTCGCACTACGTCGGCCGCACGTTCATCGAGCCGCAGGATTCGATCCGCCACTTCGGCGTCCGTCTGAAGCTGTCGCCGGTGCGCAGCGTGGTCGACGGCAAGCGCGTGATCGTCGTCGACGACTCGCTGGTGCGCGGCACCACCTCGCGCAAGATCGTCAAGATGTTGCGCAACGCCGGCGCGCGCGAGGTCCACCTCCGGATCAGCGCACCCCCCACCACGCACCCGTGCTTCTACGGCATCGACACGCCGAACCGCGCCGAGCTGGTCGCTGCCTCGCACACGATCGAGGAGATCGGCCGCTACGTGACGTGCGATTCGATCGGGTACCTCTCGCACGAGGGCATGATCCAGGCGGTCGGCTCGGTGGCCGATGCGCATGGTGATGGCGCCGGGTATTGCTCCGCGTGTTTTACCGGGCGCTATCCGGTCGCGCTTGGCTCGTCCGACCTCGTCCAGCTTCGCGCTCGCAACCGCACCGCCTAGTTTGTATAGTCCACGGTCTATGGCGATCGAATCGGTAGATGTTCGCGCGGTACGTGCGCGCATTCTGGAGCTCGGTGCCAAGGTCGCCGAGCTCCGGAGGTTACTTTGACGTCGACCACAAGCGTCTGAAGATCGAGGAGCTCGACTCCATCGCCTCGCGGCCAAACTTCTGGGACGACCAGAAGAAGGCCCAGGCGTTGCTGCGCGACAAGAAGGGCCTCGAGGTCGTGGTCTCCGGCTACGACTCCCAGCTGCGCGCGCTCTCGGATGCCGAGGTGCTGCTCGACCTCGCCGAGGAGGTCTCCGACGAGGCCTCCGCGAAGGAGGCCGAAGGCGCGGTCGCGGGCGTCCAGAAGGCGCTCGATGATCTCGAGTTCCGCCGCATGCTCTCGGGCGAGCTCGACGCCGGTGGCGCGATCATCCAGATCACCTCGGGCGCCGGCGGCGTCGATGCGTCCGACTGGGCGCAGATGCTGATGCGCATGCTGATCCGTTACGCGGACCGCAAGGGTTGGAAGGTCGAGGTGCTCGACGAGGCACCCGCCGAGGAAGCCGGCATCAAGAGCGCCACGTTTACTGTCACCGGCGACTTCGCCTACGGGCTGATGAAGGCCGAGAACGGCGTCCACCGCCTGGTCCGCGTGTCGCCGTTCGATGCCAACGGTCGCCGGCAGACGTCATTTGCCGCGGTGACCGTGACCGCGGATATCGATGACGATATCGAAGTCGAGATCAACGACGTCGATCTCCGGATCGATACCTATCGCGCCGGCGGCGCCGGTGGTCAGCACGTCAACAAGACCGACTCGGCGGTGCGCATCACGCACTTGCCCACCGGCATCGTCGTGCAGTGCCAGAACGAGCGCAGTCAGCACTCGAACAAGGATCGCGCGTTCAAGCTGCTGCGCGCGAAGCTGTACGACTACGAGCTGGCGAAGCGCGAGGCGAAGGCCCACGAGGATGCGAGGGCGCGCCTCAAGATCGAGTGGGGCTCGCAGATCCGCAGCTACGTGCTGTTCCCGTACCAGCAGGTCAACGATCACCGGACCGAGATCAAGACGTCGGACGTCAGCGGCGTGCTCGATGGCGATCTCGACGAGCTGATCCGGACGTTCCTGCTCAAGAACGCGAACTCGAGGAACTGATGTCGCTCCAGGCCTCTGCGCGCGTTGCAGCGGCACCGCGATCGGCGTGTTCCCGGAGGTCACCCTCGGCTGTTCGGATGGCAACGGAGCCATCGCGATGAGCGGGCTCTCGATGACGCTCTACACCTGCGCCGCCTGCGGGTTCTCGCAGCTGTACATGAAGGAGCCGGTCTCGAAGTGGAAACAGACGCCGGAAAAGCAAGCCATGGAGCTCGAGTGGCTCCGCCCGCCGGCCGGTCCGTACCGCTAGCGCGGATCGTACTTCGCGATCTCGGCGACCAGTTGCTCGACCGTCAGCTCCGCGCCGGTGTGCCGCGCGGTGCCGATGAACAGCGTCGGTAGCGCCGTGACCTTCGCGGCATGCGCCTCGTTGACGTCGACCTTGACGCGCTCGATCGCCGCCGGGATGTCGCTGCGGTACTTCGCGAGATCGACGCCGAGCTTCTCCGCGATCCGCTCGACACCATACGCGGTCAGGTTCTCGGGCTCCGCCGCGAACAGCGCGCGTGCCATCGCCTCGCCCTTGCCCTGCATCTCGACCGCGGCCCACGCGAGCGCGGCCGGCACCGCGTTCTTGTGATTCGGTAGCGGGACCATCTTCCGCACGACGCGCACCGGCACCTTCGTCAACGTCAGCGCCTCGTCCAGACGCTTCTGCATCTCGCGACAGAACGGGCACTCGAAGTCGACCAGCTCGACGATCGTCACCGCCTCCTTGGTCTGCGCCTTCAGCACGAACTCCGGCGTATCGGACGGTGCGGCGGGCAACCCCGGTGGCTTTGACCACATGGCGAGGCCCAACACGATCGCGGCGAGCGCGGGGAGGGCGAGCAGCGCGCGGCGATCGCGGGGCACCGTCGACGCACCGATCGCGACCGTGATGCCGAGGACGATCGCCGACGGGTCCGCGATCATGCAGAGCTTGCACCAGGCCTCGATCACGAACGCCTGCAGGATGATCAGGAACCCCGCCCACGCCGCGCCGGCGATGCCGAGCGCGATCCGTAGTCGCGGCTGGTTGACGAAGCTGAGCCCGACCATCGTCGCGAAGTACAGAACACCGACGATCGACATCGGGATCCCGAATGGCCGCGCCCACCACGACTCCTTCACCGCCTGACAGCCGGTCTCGGCGCAGAACGTCAGCGCCGGCCCGAGATCATCGATCGCGCTCGCGATGCTGGCGCCGAGGCCGACCAGGGCCGCACCGAGCGCGAGGATCGAGAGGCGGTTCCACATGGCGGGGCAACCACGTTCTTAACACGAGCCATTCCCCTGGAAATCTCCGGTGATCCTCGGCGTGACAACGACACGTACCCCGGGAGCGAACCCGATTCCGGAGCCGAAGATCAGATCATGGACCCCACACTCGCTGCCTCAGTGGATGAGTTCTTTCACGAGATTGTAACCGAAGCGATCGAGGATGTTGCCGTCGACTTGTCCGCGCGAGACAACCATCGCGACCCGGCGCTGATTCGCAGGGTCGTTACTTCGCCGAACCCGAGCCCGGCTTGTCGCCTCGGTCGTCGAGATCCGCGACTGCCCGCTTCGCCTTCGCGATCGCATCCGGCGTGGTCTGCCCGGCGGGCAGCGCCTCGAGCACCTTCACGATCTCTTCCTTGTACTTCCGCTCACCCGCCTTGTCGTTTTGCTTCGCGGCGATCTCGGCGCGCGCCGCGAGCACGCGCGTCTTGCGCGGACCGTAGACCAGCGCGAGCGCCTGATCGGTCCACTTCGCGGCCTCGGCGAGCCTGTCGCCCTTGAGGTAGATCCAGCCGAGCCGCGCACGAGGGTCGTATTCTCTCGGCAGATCCGCGGCGCTCTTCTCGAGGGCCGGCACGAGATCGAGCGGACGACCGAGGTAGGCGTAGACCTCGGCGCGCGGCCAGTTGTAGGTCATCGCGGCGATCGGCGTCTTTGCCTTCGCGGCCGCATCGTCGAGCAGCGCGCGCTGCTTGTCGGCGAGTGCCTTGGCTGCGGATTCCTTGCCGAGCGACACCAGCGCCTCGCGCTGATTCATCATCGCGTCCGAACGATCATCGACCGAGAGCGGCGCCTGCGCATCGTCGAGCAGCGCCTGCCACTTCGCGACCGCGCGCTGCCGGAACTTGGTGACGCGATCCGCTTCCGGCTGCTCGCGCTCCTTCGCACAGTCCATCGCGCTCGCGAGGAAGTCGCTCGCGCTCGCCGCGTTGCCGGTGTCGTTCATCGACTTCTCGGCGAGCGTCAGGCACTCGGAGTACTTGCCAAGCTTGCGCTGCGCAGTGATCAACGTGACCAGCGCATCGGCCTTGCGCGGCCATGCTGCCGGCGCATCGGTCAGCGCACCGAGTAGCTCGCGCTCGGCATCCGCGTACTGCTTCGCGGCCATGTGGCGATCCGCGGCGAGCAGGTGCGCGGCGGCACCCTCGACTCCGCCCTTCGATGCCATCAATCCGGTGTCGAGGAACGCGTGGAACTGCTCGACGCTCGCCGCGCCGATGAATCGCGACAGCACCTGGCCGTCGGTTCCGATCACGTAGAACGTCGGCCACGCCGACGGTGGGTACTTCGCGACCGCCGCCGCGTTCTCGTCGCGGTCGGTGTCGAGCGCGACGAACACGAACTTCGAGTCCTCGGCAACGAACGACTTGTCGGTGAACACTTCGGACTGCATCGACAAGCACGTGTGGCACCACGGTGCCCAGAGGTCGAGCGCGATCGGCTTCTTCGACGCCTTCGCACACGCGAGCGCCGACGCGAAGTCATCCTCGATCCACTTCATGGCGCCGTGTTGCTTGGCCTTCGCACATGGCAAGTCCGCGGCGGTCGCGAGCGTGGTGGTTGTCGCAGGTTTCGCCGTGGGCGTTGGCGCCGGTGGTGGTGTGCTCGGCTCGGACGTTCCGCATGCGATCGCAAAGCTCGCCAAAGCCACGCTGAAGCGCTGCATGTCGGCGTGATAGCACGGCTTCATCGCATTGGATGTTGTATGGTCCCGACCCGAAGAGGAGATGAATGTCGCGACCGACCGATCAGCCCGCTGAATCCAAGCTCGACACCATGATGGAACAGCGGCGGAACAAGGTGCGCGAGCTGCGCGCGGCGGGTCACGAGCCGTTTCGCAACGACGTCAAGCCGGAGACCACGATCTCGATCGTGCGCGAGCGCTACGAGGCCACGAAGCCCGCGCCGCCACCGCCACCGGATCCGGCGGCTGCGCCCAAGGTCAAAGGTCCGCCCGCGCCGATCACTCCGATCGACGGTCACTCCGTGAAGATCGCCGGGCGCGTGCTGGTCAAGCGCGGCATGGGCAAGACGGTGTTCGCGCCGATCCGGGACGTCAGTGGCGAGATCCAGCTGTTCTGCAACATCGATCACCTCGACCCGGGCGACTTCGCCGACGTGCTCAGCCGGCTCGACGTCGGCGACATCGTCGTCGCGGAAGGCCCCGCGTTCTGGACCAAGACCGGCGAGCTCTCGATCCTCGTCAAGCGCCTGCAGATCGCCACCAAGGCGCTGCGCCCGCTGCCGTCGAAGGAGTTCGTCACCGAGACGGGCGAAGCGCGCGGCGGTCTCACCGATATCGATCAGCGCTATCGCCAGCGCTACGTCGACATGATCGTGCGCCCCGAGGTGCAGACGGTGTTCCGCAAGCGGTCGAAGATCGTCGGCGGCATCCGATCGTTCCTCGACCGCCGCGACTTCCTCGAGGTCGAGACCCCGATGATGCACACGATCATCGGCGGCGCTGCGGCGCGCCCGTTCGTCACGCATCACAACACGCTCGACATGCAGCTCTTCATGCGGATCGCGCCGGAGCTTTACCTCAAGCGGCTCGTCGTCGGCGGCTTCGATCGGGTCTACGAGATCAATCGCAACTTCCGCAACGAGGGCATGGACCGGAGCCACAACCCCGAGTTCACGATGCTCGAGTTCTACTGGGCGTACGCGACCTACACCGACCTCATGGACCTCACCGAGGAGATGGTCATCGAGCTCGCGAACATGGTGAACAGGAGCACCAGGGCGTCGTGCGACGGTGTGGACATCGATCTCGCGCCGCCGTGGCGCCGGCTGTCGATCCGCGAGGCGTGCCGCACCCTCGGTGGCATCACCGACGCGAACCGCGTATTCGACGAGCCCGCATTCGCAGCCCGGATTTGCCTCGAGCGCAAGGTCGCCCCGAACAAGGTGATCGGCGTCCTGCTCGAAGGGTTGCCCGGTGGCGACGGGAATTCCGATCACGCCGATCTGGTTCTGCGCTTCAAGAATGAGCGCGAGGCTGTGGTGAACGAGGTCGTCGAGCGCATCGCGCCCGAGCAGCGCCGGATCACAGCCGGTCACCTCGGCTACCTGCTGTTCGAGGCCACCGCCGAGGAGCACCTGATCCAGCCGACGTTCCTCACCGAGTTCCCGCTCGCGGTGTCGCCGCTCGCGCGTAAGAACGACCAGGACGGCGCGTTCTGTGATCGCTTCGAGCTGTTCGTCAACGGCAAGGAGATCGCGAACGGGTTCTCCGAGCTCAACGACCCCGAGGATCAACGTGCGCGCTTCCAGGCACAGGTCCGCGCCAAGGCCGCGGGTGCTGACGAGACCATGGATTACGACGAGGATTACTGCCGGGCGCTCGAGATCGGGATGCCGCCCACGGCAGGCGAGGGCATCGGCATCGATCGCCTCGCCATGCTTCTGACCGGGCAACCTTCGATCCGGGATGTCATCCTGTTCCCACTGATGCGGCCAGTCGAGTAAGTCTCGTGAGCACTCCCCGAAGCGACAGCAACAAGCTCGCCGGCATCATCTCGCTCTCGTGCGGGCTGTTCATCGTGCTCGACTCGGCGTGGGTCCTGCACCTCCTGCTGACCGGCCCCGACGCGCCGCCACCACAGTTCGCCGGCGAGAAGTTCTTCCAGGTCACGCCGGTCGTGTTCGCGAGCTACGTCCCCACGCTGCTGCTGCTCGCGCTCGGGTTCGCGATGTCGATCTGGGGCGTCGTCCTGATTCGCCGTCACGTGCGCGACCGGCGCCTCACCGTCGGCACCAGCCCCAGACCGCAGACCAACCAGCCGGTCGCTCCCGCGCGCTCGCCGATCCCGGTCGCGCTGCGCTTCGTGCCCGGTGTTGGCTATCGCGCGTTCGTCGCGTGGCGCTACATGCTGGTCTACGCGCCGCGCGTCAAGCTGCGCCACCTTGGTCTGCTGGCCGGTCTGATCGCGCTCCGCGTGGTGCTGGGCTTCGCCGGCATGCAGTTCGTGCCTGACGAGCCGGGGTCGCCGCTGGCGATCACGGGGTTCTTCCTCGACGGCACGATCGTGATCGTCTGGTACCTCGGCATCATCCGGTACTCCAAGCTGGCCGCGATCTTCTTCGTGTTCGGCATCACGCTGATGCTCCACTGCCTCCAGATCGATCGGATCGCGGCGCACGGCAAGCTGCCGCTGTTCGACCTCGAGCAGGCGCGGATGATCCGGCAGGTCGCCGGCGGCACGCTGATCTTCGGCGGCGTGGTTGCGTTCCTCGCGTGGTTCTTCGGCACCATGCGTGCTGGCTTCACGTTCTTCACAACCGTCCCGATCGGCGGCGTGTGGATCGGCACCGCGGCCCTCGTGCTCGTGCTCGCCGTGATGAGCGGCTTCGAGACCGATCTCCGCGACAAGATCCTCGGCTCCAACGCGCACATCCAGATCACCAAGGAGGATGGCGAGTTCGTCGAGTGGCGCGAGATCAAGAAGAAGATCGACAACATCCCCGGCGTCGTCGCGTCGACGCCGTTCGCCGTCAGCGAGGTCGTGATCGCGGCCAACAACAATGGCATGCCCGTGATCATCAAGGGCATCGACCCTGCAACCGTCGCCTTGGTCACCGACCTGGTCAACGACCTCGAGGACAAGGACGCGATGCGGCGGATGCAGCCGCTGATCGATCTCGGCAAGGACCGCACGACCGTCGAGCCGGCGAAGCACGCCACACCCGACGGTCGCGATCCGCCGCCCGACGACATGGTCACCGGTGGCGATCCGATCGACTTCTCGGGTGGCAACCAGCCAGCGCCAGATGCAGGTGCTGGGTCCGCGGATCCAGGCACCGTGAAGGTGATCACGCCCTTCGGCGGCGATGCGCCCAAGCTGCTCGGCACCGAGCTCGAGGACGACGTGCTCGATCTGCTCGACTCCGATCTGATCCGGTGGATGGTCGGCTACGAGGAAGCGCCGATCGTCCACATCGTCGACTCCGAACCCTCGCTGTCGCGCCGTACGCAGGCCCTCCCCGGCATCCTCGTCGGACGCGAGCTCGTCAAGCAGACACACCTCTACACCGGCGAAGAAGTCCGCGTCGTCTCACCGCTCTCGGATCCCGCGAACCCCGACGCGACCGGCACCCCGATCCCGTTCAACCGCGACTACCGCGTCGCTGGCGTGTTCTTCACCGGCATGTACGAGTACGACCTCAAGTTCGTCTACGTCACGCTCGACTCGCTGCAAGACTTCCTCGATCGTGGCGACACCGTCGACGGCATCGAGATCCGCCTCGAGTCCGACGACACCGAGGAGTACGTGCCGACCGATGCGCGGCCGGGCCTGATCCGCGAGGCGCTCGGTCCTGGCTATCGCGTGCAGGACTGGCGCGAGCTCAACCGGTCGCTGTTCTCCGCGCTCAAGCTCGAGAAGATCGCGATGTTCCTCGTGCTCGGCATCGTCATCCTCGTCGCGTCGTTCTCGATCATCGGGAACTTGATCATGGTTGTCGTCGAGAAGGCGCGCGAGATCGCGCTACTCAAGACGCTCGGCGCGTCGGACATGGGCGTCATGCAACTGTTCGCAGTGCAGGGGATGATCATCGGCTTGATCGGCACCGCACTCGGGATCACCACCGGCCTGATCGGCTGTGTCCTCATGGAGAAGTTCGGCCTGCCGCTCAACCCGGACGTCTATTACATCGATCGCCTGCCGATCCACGTCGACCCGCAATCCGTGATGGCCGCCGCTGTGACCGGCGTGCTGATCTCGATCGGCGCGACGCTGTACCCGACGCTGCTGGCCGCGCGTGTTCGTCCTGGGATCGGCATGCGTCACTGAGCGTGCGCGCCACACGCGCTGGGAGCACGAGCGTGCTCCGGTCCGGCACATCCCTACGGGAGTAAGGTCAGGTCAGCTTGGCACGCGTCCGCGAGCTCACTCATCTGCTGCGCGGACTCGCTCCGGGATCGTGAGGCGTGCCCCTGCGGACCGAACTCGATCTCACGCCTCGGTCGGGTGTGAAGACGTGGCTACGATCGAGCACCTCGGGACGCGTGAATTCAACGACTTGGTCGGTGGCACGCCGGATGCTCATGTCGTACGTGTATGAAGCGCGCAGCCCTGGCAATCGGTCTTCTGGCGGCAACCGCTGGCACGGCGTCGGCTGGCACGTACCTCGGCATCGGGATCGGCACCCTTCCCGCGGTCAGCGAGGACTCCGACCGCATCGACTCCGACACGCGCGCCCTCAAGGGCCTGATCGGGATGCGCTGGGGGCAGTGGTCGGTCGAGGGCTCGATCGGCGGCAACACGCTGGTCAGGACAGCGGACAACGGCCTGATCAACCCGTTCGGCGACTTCTACAACCTCGGT
>Ga0105049_10011152_pt1 | contig 10298 bp, 5 predicted proteins | sample MAT06_FD_78087 | JGI IMG/M metagenome (GOLD analysis project Ga0105049, IMG submission 78087) | Freshwater microbial communities from Lake Fryxell liftoff mats and glacier meltwater in Antarctica - MAT-06 | ecosystem: Environmental > Aquatic > Freshwater > Ice > Liftoff microbial mat | place... | reverse complement strand
GGCGCGGGTTCACCCTGCCGGGCCGGTGGTTCGGCGTGCAGGCCATTCTTTCCCGGCTTGCGCGTCGGGCCGCCGGTCTGGCTGCCTCTGGCGTGCCGCAAGGAGATCACCACTCCCCACCCGCACCTTTCCCCCTGATCTCTGCAGCGGTGCCGGGTCCGGGCAGCGCCCGTGTTCTTCTTCGTCGAGCTGCTGCGCGTCTCCGAGTCGGCCTCGTGGCATCAGGCGTCCCTCGGTGGCCGGCCCCGCGCGCCGCCGCAGGCGGCGCCTTGACGCGCAACAGCGTCACGTGGCGGCTCAACGCACAGATCCTTCCGTTCTTCGAACGCCGGGAACTGGGTGCCATCCGGCCGACCGACGTCCGGGCGTGGATCAGGGGGATGCAAGACAAGAACATCGCGTCGAGCTACCAGGCCGGCTGTTTCGCGCACCTTTCGTCGATCCTGAGCGCCGCCGTGGACGACAAGATCATCCGGGAGAACCCGTGCCACGCACGGACCGTCGTCCGGCCCCGGCCCGTCGCGCCGAAGGTGGTCCCGTGGTCGCGCACCCGCGTCGCGGCCATGCGGCTGGCGATGGCGGAGCGCTACCGGATCGTCATGGTGATCGGGGCCGGCTGCGGACTGCGGCAGGGGGAGCTGTTCGGCGTCGCACCCGAGGACTTCGACCGCGAGGCCGGCGTCCTGCACCTCGTAGGGCAGGTGCGTGTGATCGACGGGAAACAGGTGTTCGCGCTGCCCAAGCGAAACAAGACTCGGGACGTCCCGCTCGCCGCGAGCGTCCTGCGCCTGGTGGACGAGCACATCTCACAGTTCGAGCCGCCTGCCGTGACCCTGCCCTGGCGCATTCCCTCCGGGGCACCGACGACGTTCCGGCTGCTGCTCACGACGGAGAACGGCCTGCCGATGTGGCGGAACCGCTTCAACGACCGGATCTGGAACCCGGCCCGGCGGGCGGCGGGCGTCACCAACCCGACCCGGCAGGACGGAACCCACGCGCTGCGGCATCACTACGCATCCGTATTGCTGGACGCGGGGGAGAGTATCAAGGCGCTGTCGGAGTACCTGGGCCACCACGACCCCGGCTTCACGCTCCGGACGTACACGCACCTGATGCCGACCAGCACGGCCCGGACGCAACGCGCGATTGACAGCATGTTCGCGGACGGCTCGGAGCCGCCTGACGGCCCCACCACGGCCCAGTAGTCCTATGCGGCTGTCTGACCTGCGGGCCCTTCTGTCTCCGGCTTACAGGCCAGCTCGTCCGCACCAAGCCTGTGAGCTGGGAAGACAAGCTCGGTGATCAAAGAATTGGCCCGGAGTTGGCCCAAGATCCTCCTGCCAAGATTTGATCGTCCATAGTAGCACCGCGTTGTGACACTCAGTGACGGATTGTCGGTGGGGGCGTTCGCTGGGAGCGGCCGTCGTCGATCAGGTCGACGGTTGCGGTGGGCGACGTGTCGAGCGTGTCAGAGCGCGGGGCCACCCGGTGCCGGACGCTGACTCATGGTCCGCGGCTCAAGGCCTGTCGGCTGTCTCGCACCGCGGCTCGTAGGCGGGCGTAGCGCCTCGTCGATCGCGTCGCGGGTGCGGTCGTCGGAGTCCGGCCAGAGGTGGGCGTAGGTGTCGAGCGTCTCGGCCGCGGTCGCGTGCCCGAGCCGGCGTTGGACCGTCTTGACGGACTCGCCGTGCCGGATGAGCAGCGAGGCGTAGTAGTGCCGGAGGTCGTGGAATCCTGTGCCTCGGCGGGCGCCCACCGTCGCGACGGCTGGTCGCCAGATCTCGCGGGAGAACCTGGTCCGGCGGAGCGCCCGGCTGTCGTCGTCGGTGAAGACGAGTCGGTCGGGGTGCTGAATGGGGAAGCGTTCGAGGTGCTGACGGAGGGTTTCCTCGACGACGGCGGGCAACGGGACGGTCCGGTGGGAGGCGGATGTCTTCGGTGGGCCGAGGAACGGGTCGCGGTGGGGGAGCAGCACGAGATGTTGCTCGACGCGCAGGGTGTGGCGGTTGACGTCGAGGTGCTCGTCGTCCAGGCCGAAGCATTCGCCCTGACGTAGGCCGGTTCCGGCGCCGAGGATCACGAGAGCCCGGTAGCGGCGCCGGAAGGCCTTCTTGCGTTGCTCGCCGGCGGGGTCGCGCCAGCGGACATCCCAGGACAGGCCGCCGGAGCGGGTGCGGCGCTGGATGTTCCCCACGTCGCCGAGCCGGTCAGCGCCCGGCTGCGATGGTCATGCGGCGCCGTCGTCCTGGGCGGCGAACCAGGCGCGTACGTCTCGCGGGTCGTAGCGGACGTAGCGTCCCACTCGACGCCCATGCGGGCCGTAACCGCGGTAGCGCCACTGGTGGAGCGTTGTGACCGGCACGCCGAGAAAGCGTGCTACTTCGACGACGCCCCACAGGCGTTCTGGCTCGTCATCCATTTCGTCCTCCGCTGATCACCGCACCTCGGTCGGAGGGTCGGCGGTGCGTTGGTCGCCCCCGTGGTCGATCCGTGGTCGGCGTGGTGTCGGAGGACGAGAGGCGCTGTCGGAACGTGGTCATGTCCGATGTCGCAGGCCGGCGTCGGGCCAGCGAACTATCGGTGCCGCATCCTGGCCGGTCTGCTGCTCGACGATGAGGCGCTACCGGACCCGGTGGATCGACCGTTTCGTCCTTGTCGACGCGGATGAGGCCCGTCTGGGGATTGCCTGGATCTGCGGGTGTCGTGGTGCGAACGCGCCGCTCCACGGGAGGTCGAGGCGGGCGTCATCGGTGTGCTGCGACCTCCGCTGCATGTGGACCACGCTTCAGGGGCGGAGCGTGAGGTCGAGGACGCCGCTCGGCGGCGGTTCTGTGCCAGCGCTGGCCCTCGGTCGGGCACGTGACCTGGTGTCGATGCTGCCGGTCCAACACAGTGCGCCGGCGGAGACCCCGGGGCGTCGGTCGCGCCTGGAGCCAGACGCTCAGGAGCCATGCGGAGTCGACAGGCGCACTCGGGCGGGTAGGCGTACCCGGTCACCTGTTCATGAGGGGCCGTCCGTGATGCTCGTCAGGTTCTGCTTCACCACGGTCGGTTGGACGGGCTGTTGGGTACCGTGACCGCCATGATCACCTGACTGGCGACGGCCGGTAACGCCTGCACGGTTCACGGCGACGGGCTGGATGCAGAACCAGAGGAGAGCACGTTCGTTGACGTCACCCGTGTGGTGAGGAGGGACCGATCCCAGCCGGTGCTGTGCTCGGTCGGCCCAGGGTGGGTTGGGCTGTCCGTACGGAGCTGGTTGCCCTCGGGACGATGTGTCAGGAAGATCCTGATTCTGGATCGGCATGGGGTGGGCAGCACGTGAAGGACGACATTCCGGGCGACGCACAGCGACGTCTCGTCCGCGACGCGATCGCGGTGTGGCGCGACAGCTTGGTGAACCTCTCTGGATCCAACAGGCTCCTCAACTTCCGGCCGCGCAAGACGAGCGCTGTGCGGATCGTCTTGCCCGATTCCTCGAGCATCGTGCGTGACCTGCTCGCCGACGCCACCTTCTCGTTCTCCGGGCCCTCGGTGGACCTCGACAAGTCAGCGGCCACTCCGGAGGAGGAGCGATCCACTCGGCCGACGGGCCGCGGTCGCCGCCGGCCCGTCCCACTACGCACCGAGAGCGGCGGACGCGATCTGAGCGGGGCGCTTCGCAACCTGATGCGGAGGTCCCAGCAGGAGTACCTCGACCGTGGGCTTCGGATCCTCTATCTGGCAGTCGGCGCTCTGAACTGGACCGACGAGGCCGGATCCGAGTACACGAGCCCTCTGCTGCTCCTCCCGGTCGAACTCCTCACCAACGGTCCCCAACAACTGCCCGATCTCGGCGCGGTCGAGGAGGACGCCGTCCTCAATCCGGCCCTCATCCTCAAGCTGGCCGAGTCGGGCATCGAACTGCCTGCCCTGAAGGAACTCGACGACATCGATCCGGCGCAGGTACTCGCACAGGTGCGCGCAGCCGTCGCCGGCCGCCGCACCTGGCGCGTCGAGAACATGACGGTGCTGTCGTACTTCACCTTTGCCAAGGAGGCGATGTACCGCGATCTGCTCGACAATCAGGATCGGATCGCCGAGCACCCAGCGATCCGGGCACTGGCCGCCGGCGGCCGCGGTGCGGAGACAGGCGACTTCGATTTCGACGAGCTCCGCGATGAGGACGTCGACGAGCGTGCGCCGGCCGACGCCACCCCGCTCGTCCTAGACGCCGACTCCTCACAGCGCGCATGCATCGCAGCCGCGGTCGACGGTCGGTCCTTCGTCATGGACGGTCCACCGGGTACCGGGAAGTCGCAGACGATCGCCAACATGATCGGCGCGCTGTTGAACGCCGGGCGCACCGTTCTCTTCGTGTCAGAGAAGGCGGCCGCCCTCGACGTCGTGCGGAACCGGCTCGACCACGTCGGTCTGGGTGCCTACCTATTGGAGCTGCACTCGAGCAAGGCCACCCGGAAGGAGGTGGCAACCGAGCTGGGGCGCTCGCTCGACTCCAAGCCGGTCGCCCCGTCCCGGATGAGCGCGGTCGACGTCGTTCAGCTGCGGCGTCGTCAAGCCGAGCTCAACCGATACGCCGCGGCTATGAACGAGCCCCGAGCGCCGCTGAACCTCTCCCTGCACACCGTGATCGGCCGGATCTCCGAGCTGGCCGACCTACCGACCGCCCCGGCGACAGGACGGCCGGTCGACGGTCTGGACCCTAGGCTCTTCGGCGAGATCAAGCGGCAAGCACAGGACATGGCCGCGGCCTGGCGGCCTGCGCTGGAGGGCTCCACCTACCTGTGGCGCGACATCCGCGAGCGTCGAGCAATGACGACGCGGCTGCAGGCGGCGCTGCGCGCGGTCGACGACCTTCACAGCACGATGCAGGCGAACCGAGCTGTGATGGATGCCTTCGACCTCGGCCGCCCGGCACAGGCCGAACAGCTGGCGACGCTCCTCGAGCACCAGGCAGAACGGCCACCTGGAGTTCCTGACCATTGGCTCACCGTCATTTCCAGCCAAGACCTCGGCATGGCGGTCCAGCGACTACACCACCGGGTCGAGGTGTTGCGTGTTCGGCAGGGGGAGGCCAGTTCCGCGGCCGGAACGCTGTGGTCGGACCTCCCGTCCCCGGACGGACTCGCCGCGCTCGATCTACGCCGGCTAGATGGGCTCCGAGCTGCGCCGCTACCGGTCGACGACATGACCGGCCCCATGATCGACAGCGTGCTCGATCGGCTCACGAACGACAGCAAGGCGCTGCATGTCCTGCGCACCGCGCTCGACGACGTCGCAGGGCTCCTTCGGCTGCCGGCGCCCAGCACGTTCGATGACGCGGACAAGATCCTGTTCGTCGCCTCGACGGCCAGCGAGCCGGACCGTCCCGAGGCGGCATGGCTGTCGCCACGAGGTGGCGCATCGGCCGCAGCGGCCCTCGACCATTTCGGGTCTGTTCGGCGAGCTCTGGACGATGCAGAGGCAGCAGCTCGTCACTACTACGACGATTCTGCCCTTCTGGTGGATGCGAAAGTACTGGACGAGCGCTTCCGGACCCGGCACACCGGCGTACGCAAGCTCTCGGGCGCCTACCGTCAGGACAAGACGGCCGTCGCGGCGTTTACCCGGGACGGAATCGCGCCGGGCGACGCATACCAACAGCTCGCGTCGGTAGTCGCCTGGCAGGAGGCGGTGGCGGCACTTCAGGCGGCGGCGCCGGCCCACGCCCGGGATCTTGGTTCCTACTACCGGGGCCGCGCCACCGATGTCGCGCGTACCGGCGCCGCGATCCAACGAGCGGCATCGATCGTCGGACGGTTCCGGCAGGACGACCTGCACGGGGTCGCCGCGCAGATCGCGCGGGGCGCCTCCTCGGCTCCGGCACTCCTGCATGCGACCCGGACCGCGGCCTCCACCCTGCAGAGCTGGCGGAACGCGCTGAACCAGGCCGTGGATCTCGGCCCTCGACCGCAGCTGCTCAACGGGTCGCTGTCGGACGCGATCACCTGGATCGACGCGCATACGACCGTCCTCTCCATGGTTCGCGAGGTGGTCCGACGCCTCGATGGCGCGACCGGACGTTCGTGGACCGTCAGCGCTACCCGACGAGTCCTCGGCCTCCGGCTGGCAGTCGACCGTGCCGCGTCGGATCTGGATGCCGACTCCACCGATCACGAGGCCACCTGCGGTCAGCTGTTCCAGGGCGATCGAACCGATCTCGATGCGCTCCGCGTCGCTGCGGAGTGGGCCGAGGGCGCCCGTTCCCCGACCGGCGGGGTCCATGGTCCAGATCAGCTTGCTGCACTGGCGCAGAGCTCCGACGTCCGAGCGCTGCGTCCAGCGATCTCCGAGTGGCGAGCCCGCCGGGCCGATGTCCTGGAAGCCTTCGATCCTGTCCGGCGTCGCGAGCTGACCGAGGAGCTCGACGACTTCGACGATGCCTGCCGCCTGCTGTCGGCGCTGCTGGAGGATCCGGCCGGACAGGACGAGTGGACGGCTTACCGGCACAGCAGGGACGAGCTCGTGCGGGTGGGTCTCGGCGAGGCAGTGAAATTCTGCATGCGGGAGCAGATGACAGCGGATCAGGTTCCCGATGTCATCGAAAAGGCGGTACTGACCGAGTGGGTGGACCACTATGTCGCCACCGACGAGGCACTACGGGCGGTACGCGCCCAGGATCGGGACACGGCTGTCGCCGAGTTCCGCGAACTGGACCGCCGACTGATCACCACAGCGGTCGGGTCGATCATCGACGCGTGCAACGAGCGACGCCCTCGCGCCGTCACCGGGCAGGCCGGTGTCATCCGCCGGGAGGCGGAGAAGAAGCGCAAGCACATGCCGGTGCGCGATCTCGTCCATCGCTCCCGTGAGGTCACCCAGGCGATCAAGCCGTGCTTCATGATGTCGCCGCTGGCGGTGAGCCAGTACCTGCCGCCAGATCTCACCTTCGACGTCGTGATCTTCGACGAGGCCAGCCAGGTGGCACCCATGGATGCGATCAACTGCATCTACCGCGGGCGGGCGCTGATCACTGCTGGCGATCGCAAGCAGCTGCCGCCGACCAATTTCTTCGCCCTCGCTGGGGACGACGGTGACGAGTGGGTCGACGACGCCGACGACGCCAAGGACTTCGAGTCGATCCTCGACCTCGCAAAGTCGTCGGGGGTCTACCGCAGTCTGACGTTGAAGTGGCACTACCGGTCGCGGCACGAGTCGCTCATCTCGTTCTCCAACGTGTCCTTCTACGAAGGTCAGTTGATCACCTTCCCCGGGGCCGAGCACGAGGGGCCGGACGTAGGAGTCGAGCTCGTGCCGGTGCAGGGGGTGTACCGCCGCGGTTCGACCAGGGACAACCCGATCGAAGCCCGCGAGGTGGCTGAGCGGGTGCTGCATCACTACGACACAAGGCCGGGGCGTTCCGTCGGGGTGGTGACCTTCTCCGAGGCGCAGGCGACGGCCATCGAAGCAGCCGTCGAGGAGGCCCGCCGCGATCGGCCGGAACTCGACGATCATTTCACCGAGAGCCGCCTCGACGGGTTCTTCGTCAAGAGCCTTGAATCGGTGCAGGGCGACGAACGCGACGTCATGATCTTCTCGGTCGGTTACGGGCCGGACGAGGCCGGCCGCACCACGATGCACTTCGGGCCGTTGAACCGCTCCGGCGGATGGCGGCGGCTCAACGTCGCGGTCACCCGCGCCCGCTATCGCAACGAGATCGTCACCTCGCTGCGCGCCGGTGACATCACAGCTTCGGCGTCCAACGAGGGATTGCGCCACCTGCGCCGCTACCTCGACTTCGCCGAGCGCGGCCAAGCCGCGCTCGCGCTCAGCGTCGCCACCGGTGGCGACGCGGAATCGCCTTTCGAGGAATCGGTCATCAGCACGATCCGCTCTTGGGGGTACGACGTCACCCCGCAGGTCGGTGCGGCTGGGTACCGGATCGACATGGCCGTCCATCACCCCGACCACCCGGGCGTGTTCGTGCTGGCGATCGAGTGCGACGGTGCCCAGTACCATTCCTCCCGGGTCGCTCGGGATCGGGATCGACTGCGCGACCAGGTCCTTGTCGGGCTCGGATGGACGATGCACCGCATCTGGGGCACGGCGTGGTATAGGGATCGTCGGGGCGCCGAACGTCGGCTGATCGAAGCGATCGAGGCGGCGATCCGGGCACCGGTCAGTGGAGTCCTCGGTGGCAGCCCGGTCGCCCCCGCACTGGAGCGAACGACGGTCGAGCTCGAATCGGTGGACTACGCCGAGGTGCCCGACTGGACGGTTCCCTACGCGCTGGCCGAGATCAGCGGACGTCCGCGCTGGACCGATTCCAGCGACCCGGCAGTCGTCCCAGCCATGCGCACCGCGGTGGAGCAGATCGTGGCAACGGAAGGCCCGGTACACATCGAGGTCGTGCACCAGCGCTTTCGGCAGGCGTGGAACATCGGGCAGATCGGATCGCGTATCCGGGCCAACATCGAGTCCGCTGTCGTGCGCTCCGCGCAGGTCTCGCGGATCGGCGACTTCCTCCATGTGACCGGCGTCGGGGTACATGTCGTCCGGACGCCGGTCGACGGTTGCCGCCGCACGGTGGAACAGGTCCACGGCTCCGAACTCGAAGCGGCGCTGGTGAACCTGGTTCGGGACGCCGGTGGCATCGCCTTGGACGACATCACCGTGCACGCGGCGAAGCTGTACGGGTGGGGGCGGCGAGGGCCGGACATCACCCGCCGACTCGATGCGACGCTCGAGTCGCTCGTCTCCTCGGGTCGGCTCCGCCGGACTGGTGACGAACTCAGCGTTCAATCACCTCACTGACACGGAACGGACGACCACGGACCGCTCTGCATCGTGACTACCGTTGTCCGGCTCCTGACTCGAGTTCGAAGCGCTCGTGCAGGGTGTCGAGTTGGTGGTCGAGGGTGACGGCGTCCGGCCAGAGTTGCTCGACGTTGTAGATCACGATCGGGACGACGAGTACGAACAGCACCATGGCGAGCGCTGCGAGGTCGTCACGGCCCGGTGCGGCGACAGGGGTCCGTGCAGGGCGGGCATAGGGGGATCGTCGCGGGCGGCAGCAACGTTTCGGTCGGCACTGATCACGAAGGCAGCCCTTCCGGCTAGCGCCAATCGCCCGCGGCGCCCGCATGAACCGCGTGGATAGTGTGTGCGCCGCTGGACGATGTGTGCCAGCACAAGGGGGATGCTGTGGACGCCAACTCCGGCCGATGACACGAGGTCACGCCGTCGTCATTCGCCCACGAGCGGGCCGCCCTGGAGTACGTCCGCGAGATGCTGCCCGACCGGCACCCCTTCCAGGCCTGGTCGAACTTCACGTTCGTCTCCGACCAGGGCCACATCCGGGAGGTCGACCTGCTGGTGGCCGCCCCCACCGGCCTGTTCCCGATCGAGACAAGAACTTCGGCGGCAGGTTGCGCAACGGCGGCTCAACATGGGTACTCACCGGCGGGCGGAAGAGGTCGTTCGACAGTCCACTCCCGCTGGCCGACCAGAAGGCCAAGGAGCTCAAGAGCCTGCTGGCCAGGGCTGCGGCGAAGGACCGTGGCGTTCGGATGCCGTTCGTCCGCGGGTGCGTGTTCCTGGCCGAACCGCAGATGGTCTGCGACATCGACGCGGACAAGCGTCACCACCTCTATGGACCCGACCGGCCACCGGCGAACGATCGGTTGCCGGGTATCGGTGCCGGCCTGCTCCTGGCGCCGGTCACCCACGCCCCGCCGCAGCCGGAGCTCCTCCGAGCGTTGCCGCGGCTGTTGCAGAGGGTCGGTATCCATCGCACCCGGCGCAGCGTCGCGGTCGGCCCGTGGCAAATCGACCCGCACCCGAGCAGCGGAGCGGCACGCACGGCTAGGTTGCCGGGCGTGACCATCGCCGAGGATCCGCCCGACATGAGTGGCACGCACAGCCTCGACTCCATTGCGATGCGTGAGCAGCGCGAGAACCGGGTGCCCAGCGTGGTTCTCGGAACTGCGCGGGCGGGCGCCGTGTGCGGTGTCGCGGCGGCGGGGTGGGCTGATGCCGAGGTGGGCGTCGCCGCGGAGGTCACGGCGCCTTACCGGATTGGGTCGATCACCAAGACGTTCACTGCGGCACTACTGCTCGGGTTGGTGGATGAGGGGAGGGTGGCCCTGGACGCCCCCGTGGACCGGTATCTGCGTGGGACCTCGTTGGGGGAGGTGCTGTTGCCCGCCACTCGCGATGACGATGTAGCCGCCATTCAGGATGACGACGAAGAGCGGACATATCCGGCGGGTTCGTCGTCACGTTGGCGGCTACGTCGTCACGTTGACGCCGCTCGGTCC
>Ga0105049_10011149_pt1 | contig 10300 bp, 6 predicted proteins | sample MAT06_FD_78087 | JGI IMG/M metagenome (GOLD analysis project Ga0105049, IMG submission 78087) | Freshwater microbial communities from Lake Fryxell liftoff mats and glacier meltwater in Antarctica - MAT-06 | ecosystem: Environmental > Aquatic > Freshwater > Ice > Liftoff microbial mat | place... | reverse complement strand
TACCTCAAAAGCACGCAGGCGACGGACGCGGGCGTGAAGGCGATCAAGCAACGCTTCCCCGGCATCGAAATAACCCGCTGAGCCGCGATCGTCACCGCGTACACATCGCTTCACGGCCTGCGCCCCGCCGCCCGCAAGATCGTGCCGCGGGTGCTGACCGAACGGAGGATGCAGACCGCGCTCTTGATGCGGGCTTGGAGGGGGAACTCGGCGGTGTCGGGTGCGCGGTTGGCGATCAGGAAGGCCCGTGCCAAACTCAAGTCGATCTACCGCATGTTTTGATGGACTGCTCGTAGCCCGATGCGCGGGCAACGATGACCCCTTCGGGGTCGCTGGGCTTGGGCGGCTGACCGGGGGTGTCGCTCCTCGCGGACTCGTCGTTCCACCCCCGGCTACTCACGTCCAGGCCTTCGGCCTGAATGCCCGCCCGCCGTCTTCGACCCCGGGTTCTTCAAGGGCTGTAGCCACGGGTCGTGTGCGCGCTTCGCCGATCATGGCCCGTGGGCGGAGGCGGCCCGGCGACGACACCCCCGCAAGGCCGCGCGTGTTCCTGTGCATAGCCGCGTTGGATGGCCGGAAATGAGGATTTTCCCCGGTCATTTTACACTCCCCAGCGGGCGGAGCGGGGTAGGGCTTATGGGTCCAAGGACGAAGGACCAAGCACTGAATACATTGATGCGTCCAATACCCTGGTTTGCCCGCGCCGGGCCGCGGCCGCTTAACCGTTTCCTGCAAGGTGCCCCGACGGAGTCGCGACGTGATGATGGGTGGCGCATGGCTGACCGTCGGAATCTCCGCCCTGGGCGTCGGCGCCGTCTTCTCGGCCTTGTCTCAGTCGCTCCGCAACCTCTCCAAGCCAAGGCTCGAAGAACTGGCCGCCATCCGCAACGTTCCTTCCGCCACCGCACGCATCGATCGCATCCTCGCCAACGTCGATGGTCACGCCGCCGCCATCGCCCTCCCCCGCATCGTCTGCAACCTCCTCGTCGCCGTCGGCGTCGTCATGTGGATCACCGAACGCCGGAACCTCGCCGGACCGACCTGGGTCGAGGGGCTCATCGGCGTGGTCTCCTCGGCCCTGTTGCTCTGGGTCTTCGGCGTCGTGGTTTCCAACGCCGTGGCCCGGCACGCGGCAGAGTCCACCGTCTATGCGTGGTCCCGCTTCCTCCGCATCGCCTACTTGCTCTCCGGGCCCCTGCGGTTCATCCCCGATGCCACCGATGAGGTCGTCAAGCGGCTCTCCGGCCGCACCGACCGCGACCAGGTCGAGCAGGTTCAGGAAGATCTCCTGAGCGTCGTGGCCGAGGCCGAGGAAGACGGCACCGTCGATGAGGCCGAACGCGACATGATCGAGGCCATCGTCCGCTTCCGCGAGCGCACCGTCGCCCAGGTCATGACGCCCCGCACCGAGATCCGGGCCATGGAACTCTCCGACAACCTCGGCACCGTCACCGCGGCCCTCCGCACCATCGGCCACAGCCGCATCCCCGTCTTCGAGGGCGACCTCGACCACATCATCGGCATCTTCTATGTCAAAGACCTCATGAAGTGGCTCGCGGGCGATGGTCGGCCACGCTCGGGCAAAGGCTTCAACCTCCGCGCGCTCCTCCGCGATGCCCACTTCGTCCCCGAATCCAAAACCCTCCGCGAACTCCTGCGTGAACTTCTCCAGAAGCGCGTCCACATCGCCATCGTGGCCGATGAATACGGCGGCACCGCCGGCCTCGTCACCATCGAAGACATCGTCGAAGAAGTCTTCGGCGACATCCAGGATGAATATGAAGTCGTCGATGAGTCCACCGCCGACGTCCGCCTCAACCCGCTTGAGCACACGGCCGAAATCGAGGCCCGGGCCTACATCACCCATGTCAACGCCGAACTCGAACCCCTCGGCATCGAACTCCCCGAAGGCGAGACCTACGACACCGTTGCGGGCTTCGTGACCGCCCACCTGGGCCACATCCCCTCCGCCGGTGAATCCTTCCGCCACGACACCTTCACCGTCTCCATTCTCGCCGCCGAACCCACCCGCGTCACCCGCATCAAGGTGAGCCGCTCAACCCCCGAAACCGGCGACGATGCGTCGGCCTCGGATGATTGATCGCTGCCTTCATACCGGGTGACTCGGCTTACACTAACTCCCCATGTTCGACTCCATCACCGTCAAGCCCAAGGGCTCTTCCAAGACACTTATCCTCGCCCACTTCAGCGGTGCACCGCTCGATCCGCGCTCCAAAGCCCTCGCCGCGGGCCTTGGCGTGGCCGACACCGTCTCCGCCGCCCTCACCCGGCCCGAGGCCACCGGCGACGCCGGCTCCATCACCGAAGCCTACCCCGATTCCAAAAAGTCCGCCCTCGAACGCATCATCATCGTCGGCCTCGGCAAGGCCGAGAAGTTCGAAATCGCCCACCTGCGGGCCGCCGCGGCGTCCGTCGGCCGCCGCCTCTCCACCATCAAAGCCACCTCGGCCTCCTTCGAGTTTGAGGGCCCCGTCTCCACCATCAAAGGTGATCCTGCGGTGGCCGGTCAGATGGTCGGCGAGGCCCTCGGCCTGCTCGGTTGGGTGTGCGACGACTTCAAAGGCAAGGCATCAACACCCACAAAGCGGACCCGGCTCGAACTCCGGAGTTCCGATGCGGATTTCGCCGCCGGCCTTGACCGGGGCCTCGCGCTCGCCGAATCCACCAACTTTGCCCGCACGCTCAGCCAGACTCCTCCCAACATCGCAACCCCCTCCTTCATGGCCAAGGCCGCGCTCACGCTCGCCCGCAAGGTCGGCCTCTCCTGCAAAGTCTTCGAGGGCGACACGCTCGAACGCGAGAATCTTGTCGGGCACATCAACGTCGGCAAGGCCAGCGAAAACCACCCCTGCATGATCCGCCTCGAATACACGCCCAAAGGTGTCGCCAAGGGCAGCAAGCCCCTCGTGCTCATCGGCAAAACCGTCTGCTATGACACCGGCGGCCTCTCCCTGAAGGTCAACAACACCATGGTGGGCATGAAGCGCGACAAAGACGGCGGCTGCGCTGTGCTCGGCGCTATGCACGCCATCGCCACGCTCATCAAGCCCCGCAAACGCGTGGTGGCCTTCCTCACCGCCGCCGAAAACTCCATCAGCGATGAGGCCTACCGCCCGGACGACATCCTCACCTACCGCAACGGTGTGACCGTCGAGATCACCAACACCGATGCCGAAGGACGCCTCGTTCTGGCCGATGCCCTCTGCTGGGCCTGCGAGAAAGAGAACCCCGCCGCCATCATCGACCTCGCCACCCTCACGGGCGGCGTCATCACCGCCCTTGGCAGCACCTTTGCCGGCCTCTTCTGTGAAAACGATGCCTTCCGCGCCAAAGTCGAGGACGCCGCCAAAGCCGCGGGCGAGCGCGTCTGGCGCCTGCCGATGCACCAGGAATACAAGGACATGATGAAGAGCCCCGTGGCCGACATCCTCAACAGCAACCCCAACCGCAAAGCCCACCCCATTCAGGGCGCGGCCTTCCTCTCCTACTTCGTCGAAGACCGCATCCCCTGGTGCCACCTCGACATCGCAGGCGTCCACGTCGCCGAGAAGAACGCCGGCATGTTCATCGAAGGACCGACTGGTTGGGGCGTCCGCCTGCTCGCAGCGCTCGCGGAATAACCCGCGCGTTCACGCCCCCGCCCGCTGCACCCCTCTAGCCTTCCAGCATGCCTCATCCGGCCGGCCAGACGCAACGCTTCATCCTCTTCCGCCCCCGTACGCAGTTGGTCCTCTCGATCACTTCGGGTGTGCTGCTGCTGCTGGGCTTCATCGCCGACCGCGCGCTCCGATCCGATGCCCCATCGTCGGGCCAAGCGCCAGGCCAAGCGTTCGGCCAGTGGCTCATCTGGATCAGTCTGGCCCTGGGCCTCATCTACGGCCTCGAAGCCGCCTGGGCCTCCCTGCGCAAACTGGTCTTTGATATCGACGTCCTCATGTCGGTCGGTGCGCTGCTCGCTGCGTACGTCGGCCACCCCGAGGAAGGTGCACTCCTTCTCTTCCTCTTCGGTTTCGCCGGTGCGCTCGAAGACCTCGCCATGCTCCGCACCGAGCGCGAGATCGCCTCCCTCCACGCCCTCATGCCGCAAGACGCCCTCGTCTGGCGCACCAACGACTGGACCTCGGCCCCCGCCGAAACACTCATCACCGGCGACCGCATCAAGATCCGACCGGGCGAACGCGTGCCGGCCGATGCGACCGTCGTCACGGGTCGATCTTCCCTCGATCAATCCGCCATCACCGGTGAAAGCCTGCCGCGCGACGTCGGCCCCGGCGATGAACTCTTCGCCGGCACCATCAACACGGACGACGCCCTGGAAGCCGCCGTCCTCCGGCCCGTCGCCGAATCCAGCCTCGCGAAAATCTTGGAACTCGTCACCACCGCCAAAGAACGCCGCCTCCCCGTCCAACGTTTCATCGACCGCATCAGCCAGCCCTACGCCCTCGGCGTCCTCGCCACGTCCACCATCGTCGCCCTCATCTGGTGGCGCGTATTCAAAGAGCCGCTCGTCGGCACCGAAGACGCCCCCGGAGCCCTTTACACCGCCATCACCTTCCTCATCATTGCCTCACCCTGCGCCATCATCATCGCCACACCCGTCGCCACACTCGCGGCCATCGCCCGGGCCGCCCGCTCCGGTGTGCTCGTCAAAGGTGGTGAAGCCTTCAGCCGCCTCGCCGGCATCGGTGCCATGTGCTTCGACAAAACCGGCACCCTCACCCACGGCCGCCCCCACCTCTATGAAGCCCATCCCGTGGCATGGTCCGATGGGCCCAAACTCCTCGCCCTCGCCGCCGCCCTCGAGGCCGATTCCACCCACCCCATCGCGCACGCCATCCGCGAAGCCGCACGCGAACGCTCCCTCCCGGCCATCACGATCGACGACATCAACCACACCACCGCCGCGGGCTTGGAAGGCCGCTTCCAATCCCACAAAGTCCGCCTCGGCCGGTACTCCTTCACCGAACCCGTCATCCCCACCTGCCTCCGCAACCGCGTCAAAGACATCCTCGACAAAGTCCGCGATCGCGGCCACGTCGCCGTCGTCATCGCCCTCGCCGGCCGCGAAGCCGCCGCCGAAGGCCCCCAAGTCAGCCAAGCCGCCGCCGAAGGCCCCAGCATCGGCGAAGCCGCCGTCCTCATCATGGCCGACAGCGTCCGCCCAGGCGCTGAACGCCTCGTCGCCGACCTCCACGCCCTCAACATCCGCCCCGTCCGCATGCTCACCGGCGACAACGCCGTCACCGCCGCACGCGTCGCCCAATCCCTCAACCTCGACGGCTTCGATGCCGACCTCCAACCCGCCGACAAGCAACGCATCCTCGGCACCCTCCGCCGCCAACTCGCCCGCGACGGCCGCCCCCGCCGCGGCGTCGCCCACATCGGCGACGGCATCAACGACGCCCCCGCCCTCGCCTCGGCCGACGTCGCCATCGGCATGGGCAACATCGGCACCGCCGCCGCCCTCGAATCCTCCGACATCGTTCTCCTCACCGACGACCTCTCCACGATCCCTTGGACCATCCGCCTCGCCCGCCGCACCAGCCGCACCATCACCTTCAACCTCATCTTCGCCATGAGCATCATCGCCATCATGGCCACGCTCACCCTCGTCGGGTCACGCACCGGTCACACCATCCCGCTCTCCCTCGCCGTCCTCGCCCACGAAGGCGGCACCGTCGTGGTCGTCCTCGTCTCCCTCCTGATCCTCCGCTTCCCATCTCCCACCCCCAAGCCGACGCGAACAATCAGCCGTGCCTGAACTCCCCGAAGTTGAGAACGTCCGCCGATCACTCATCCCCCACCTGGTCGGCCACACCATCCGCTCGGCCTCCCTCCTCCGCCCTGATATCTGCACCACCGATTCCGGCCACCCACCCTCGCCCGCCTCCCTCCTCTGCGACGCCACCATCGACCGCATCGAGCGCAAGGGCAAGCAACTCGCCGTCATCGCCACAGACGGCCGCGTCCTCTCGATCCACCTCGGTATGACCGGTCAGGTCCTCGCCCGCGCCACACCGCCCGACCCCTCCGAGAAGCACGTGCACGCCCTGTGGACAACCTCGACCAACCCTTCCAATCCCTCCTTCATCCTCTTCAAAGACCCACGCCGCTTCGGCGGACTCTGGACATTCCCCTCCATCGCCTCTCTGCACGCCCTCCGATGGTCCCTGCTCGGCCCCGATGCCCTCGACGCCCCACCCGACGCCTGGTCCGCGGCCCTCCGCCGGGGCCATCGACCCATCAAGGCCGCCCTCCTCGATCAGACCTCCGTCGCCGGCGTCGGCAACATCTACGCCGATGAAGCCCTCTTCCGTACCGGCATCCGGCCCACTACCTCCACCCACCGCCTCACCATCGCCGCGGCCACCGCCCTTGCCGCCAACGTGCAGGCCCTCCTCGCGCAAGCCGTCGAGGCCGGTGGTTCCACCCTGCGCGACTACCGCAACGCCGATGGGGTCGCCGGCACCCAGCAACTCGAGCGCCACGTCTACGGCCGATCGTCCCGAACCTGCCTCCGCTGCGGGTCGCCCCTGCAAACCGCCCAAGTCGGCCAACGCACCACCGTTTGGTGTCCAAAGTGCCAACCGGCCCGAACGATTCGTTCAGACTCCGTGAAGCACTGAAGGCTCCGCCCTTTCGGGGTTTTCCACACGGGGCCGATCGCTCCGCGGCGTGTCGGCCTCCTTGGGCGTTCGAGCCGAGCGCCTCTTCTTATAGAACAGAGAGAGAGATCAGTCGTCGTAGAAGTAAGCCCTGTCGGAACGTGGATATCTTTGCAAGATCGTTCATAACCTAAACAAGGCAAATGAGTTACGCGGAAAACCGGTTGTGCACCCACGAGCGTTTATCTGTCATGAAGGGCGCATGAGAAGGGTTTCACGCAGCGATAGCAGTTTTTTACCCCTGCTTGGGTGGAAAACCGCCATCCGCCAGCGACACCAAACCGCCCCGAATCCACACACTTTGCACACCCGCCTGTCGGTCGCATGTAAACACAATACTCACGGCACGTTCGGTGTCAGGTCCCGGACCGCGGCACCGTCGTCCGGGGGTTCTTGATCCGCTCCTCCAAGGACCGCAAAACCGCATCAAACTCGGGATCCCCCAGACGCCTCGCTTCGACGATCTTGTTGGCGTGCATCACCGTGGTGTGGTCGCGCCCACCGAAGTACCCGCCGATCTCCTCCAGCGAATACCGCGTAAGTCGCCGGGCCAAGTACATGCAAATCTGCCGCGGCAAAGTGATCGATCGCTGCCGGTGTTTGCTCTGGAGATCGGTCAGGCGAATGCGATAGAACTCCGTCACCGACGAGATGATGTTCTGGATCGGCGGTTCACCGATCTCGTCACGGCCGATGTCGCCCAGCGACGCCCGCGCCAAGTCAAGGTCGATCGGCCGCTTCTCGACCGCCGACTGGATGTGCAACTTGACGATTGCCCCCTCGAGTTCACGAATGTTCGTGTCGATCCGGTTGGCGATGTACTCGGCCACAAGGTCGGGCATCGGCATGCCGCGCAGCCGGGCTTTGGTCTTGAGAATCGCGACCCGCGTTTCATAGCACGGCGGCTCAATCTTGAGCACCAGGCCCCACAGGAACCTGCTGACCAGCCGATCCTCGAGTTCCGGGATCTCTTCCGGCGGCGCATCCGACGACAAAATAATCTGCTTCTTAGCGTGATGAAGGACGTTGAACGTGTGGAAAAACTCTTCCTGCGTCCGGTCGCGCTTCGCCAAAAAGTGAATGTCGTCGATCACCAGCACATCAACCTCGCGGAAGCGGTGCCGGAACTGGCTCATCTCGCCCGATTGCACACTCTCAATGAACTGCGTGACGAAGGCCTCGCACGAGGTGTAGTGCATCACCGGCAACGGCGTCATCTGGGCCAGTTTCAGACAGATAGCCTGCAAAAGATGCGTCTTGCCCAGCCCCACCCCGCCGTGAATGAAGAACGGGTTATACTCCCGCCCCTGATTCGCCGCGATCGCCACGGCCGCGGCATGCGCAAACTGATTGTTCGGTCCCACCACAAAGTGGTCGAACGAATAGTCAGGGTTGATCAGGAACGATTCAGCCCTCAACGGATCCCGCCGCGGCATCTCGACCGGACGGGGCCGCGCAGGCAGCATGAACGTGCCCGGACCTTCGTCCACCGCTCCACCGCCGCTCGACGACCCTTCCAAAGGCCGATCCGGTTGCCCCGGCTCGCCCCGCACGTCGGGCAGTTTCTCCCCGCCCCGGTCCAGACCCCTATCCGGCCCCCTATCCGGCCCCCTGTCTGGCTTGGGCTCAATCGCGAGGTTCTCCCGCACCGGCTTTGCAGGCTTGGGCGGTGGCAGCACCGCCTCATCGTCAGGTCCGAGAAACCGCACCGAAATCAAATGGCCCGAAATCGTCCGGGCCGCATCATTGAACGGTTCGACATGGGCTTGCAGGTAGTCCCGATGAAACGCCGACGACGTCCGCAACTGCAGGGCTCCGCTGGAGATGGCGAGCGGCTCGATCTCCTCGAACCACTGCCGGCACATCCCAGGATGATGGGCCCGCATATGCACGAGCACCTGATTCCAGAATTGTCGATCGGAGTCGCTCATGAAAGGTTGCAGCATCGCGGCGCGGCTTCAAGCACGCCCGCAACGCGTTTCAAAGACCAGTCTCTCTGTTTGAACTGTGACCACCCACGCCCACACCACACAAGATCCGCCAACCCGCGGCCGCGCTCGAAAACGATGTCGCGCGCCGGGGAAAGTACTTCAAACCGGCGGAACTGTCAACGAGAAACCGACCGATTTTCCACAATGAAGAATGTTCCGCCCAAACCCGACGATCCCCTTGACTTTCACACCGCCGGTTGCTCCGGTGCAGCGGGCCCGGGCCCGGGCGCAGACGGAGCAACCTCCGGGCTCCGAGGCTTCCGAACCGCCGGCCCTTTGAGCGGCAGCGGAACCCCCGCATCGATGCACTGCTGCTCATACCGCAACTTGTTCGTCTTGTGATCCATCAAGAACATCACCTTGCTCGCCAGTTTTTCACCCGAGACCTGCGCAATCCGGGTCCGCGCATAGAGCATGTCCGTCCGCCGCGAAACGTGGATCAGCACAATGTTCTGGCACTCCAGCACCCGCAGCCATTCGGCCACATCGTCAAGGTGCATGTGCATCCCAACCTTGGCCCGCTCTTTGTGGTCGGGCTCAAAGAACGTGCACTCCGTGATCACCAACTGGGCCTTCCGAACGTCGGGCCGAATCAGGTGCGGGCCCGGCCGCGTGTCCCCCGTGTACGCGATCAGCGGGATCTCGAACGAATTGGTGATCGGCATGCCCCGGTCCTTGAGTTCCCGCAGTTTCTCCTGCGGCAACTCCAGAAACTCGGGCTTCAGTTTGGTCCGTTTCTCAAAGACCACATACCCGAACGAGGGGCACGTGTGCTCGGTCTCGAACCCCTTGATGAAGATGTTGTTCTTGATCTCATACGGCTGCTCCGGCAGCAGCGGGATAAGTTCAAACGGTGTCCGCTGCTGCTCCAGATCGACATACCCCGACATCATCCGGTTGATGGACGATGCGATCCGGGTGTCGCAGATAACCTTGGCCGTCCCCATCCCCTGGAACTTGCGCTGCGAACAGAAATAGGCGAGCCCACCAATGTGGTCCATGTGCCCGTGACTGATGGCCAAATGCTTCGACGGAAGCATGGGCCGCGGGCACGACCCCATGTCGAAGCCAAGGTCCAGTTCGGGGATCTGCAGGCACGTCGCCTCGCCCGCCACAGACTCACCAAAGAGCCGAAAAGGGGGCATGTACAAAAACCCCATCGAGGTGTCGCGGGGCGGTGGCTTGGGAATCATCGGAAGGGCAACTCCATCTCGGCTGCTGTCGCAACCAGAGGGGACCAAATGTGACCACGGGCAAAGACGCCCGACCAACCATGATACGCCAGACGCGGCGGCCGCTCCGGCGTAACTCCAACCCGCCCTCATCCCACCGGAACCGGCTCCCTCGCCCGCCTCGCACCCGCGCGGGCCACACCCCGCCACACGCCCAACGCTACCGCCGCCAGCAGCACCCACCACACCAGGCCGCCAACCAGCACCCGCACGAACAACGCCGCGGTGTTCGCGAGCGAGCGGAGCGACACTTCCCACGCCTCCTCCACACTATCGAGGAAGTACGTACCCAGCGTCTCGGCCGCTGGAGGCACCACCGGCGAGTTCTCGGCACGAATGGTGATGAGCACGGTCGCCAGCGAAACCAGCCGCCCGATGCGCTCGCGCTGCC
>Ga0105049_10011147_pt1 | contig 10301 bp, 6 predicted proteins | sample MAT06_FD_78087 | JGI IMG/M metagenome (GOLD analysis project Ga0105049, IMG submission 78087) | Freshwater microbial communities from Lake Fryxell liftoff mats and glacier meltwater in Antarctica - MAT-06 | ecosystem: Environmental > Aquatic > Freshwater > Ice > Liftoff microbial mat | place... | reverse complement strand
CGCTATTGGGGGCAAGGCACTTGGACAGACTATGCGAGGGAATTGTACCGTCGGGGTGAGGCTACTTTGGGAAAATAATCCTATACTATGTATGTAGTCTATAGCAAGGAGAGAAATAATGAAATTACTTGATGGAGCTAGTAAACTGAATATTAGAGATGCTTTAGATTTTACTGACTTCTTCAAGGCGGTGCAAACTCTTTCTGCAAGCATCGAATTAGACCAGCTTATTGTTAGCTTCTTACAAATAGTTTTGGAGATTTCTGGGGCAAGAAAGGCAGTTTTGATGTTGCCAGATAAGGAGATTTTTCAAGTTAGGGCAGTGGCTTTTGTAGAAGATATTGATGATATTAACGACCCAAAAAACTCGGCGACCTCTATCCAAACTATTCTTGATCGCCAAGTCCTAGATACTTACCCAGAGATCCCGACCCAAATCATCGATCATGTCAAAAATACTCAGCAATTGATCGTCATCGAGCAGGGAAAAATAAGTCAGGAGAATTCAGGGTTTTCTAGCTTATCTAGCTTAATTTCAGAAAATATTCTTGATGATATTCTCGAACATCAACCCCAGAGTATTTTGTGTACACCAATTATTAATCAAGGAAAATTATTAGGGATTCTTTACTTAGAAAATAAACTCCTGAGTGGAATATTTACGATCGATCGATGTCAAGTTCTCCAAGTATTGGTAACCCAAGGGGCGATCGCTCTCGAAAATGCCTATCTCTACCAAGAATCTCAAGGCAAAGCTCAACTCCTCGAAAAGTCTCTCCAGCAACAACAAACCCTCTTTAAGGTGGTAACGCAGATCCGAGATTCCCTAGATTTGGATACAATTTTTCGGGCTGTCACCCAGAATATGCGCCGGGTACTGGGGGTATCACGGGTGGGGGTTTATCAATTCCATGTCGAAGAAAATTACCAGTATGGAGAATTTGTGGCGGAGGACGTTCTGCCAGAATATACCTCTGGTCTAGCAGCCAAAATCCGGGATCATTGTTTTGGCGAAAACTATGCAAATCTCTATAAAAATGGACGATTTTACTCGATCGCCGACGTGAAATCCGCCCCAATGCTCGAATGTTATCGCCAGACTTTAGAAAGATTTGAAATCAGAGCTGCCCTGACTGTCCCAATTATGCAAGATAAGGAGCTTTGGGGTTTACTCTGTGTGTATCAGTGCGATCGACCCCGGGTGTGGCTACAACAGGAAACGGAATTTACCCATCAAGTGGCTGCCCAGTTGGGAATTGCGATCCAACAAACAGAGCTATTAATAGAAACCTATGAACAGGGAACTCAACTAGAAGAAACCCTAGAGCATCTCCAAGCAACTCAACTCCAATTAATTCAAAATGAAAAAATGTCGGCTCTTGGTAATTTGGTGGCGGGAGTTGCCCATGAGATTAATAATCCTGTGGGTTGCATTGTCGGCAATGTGGGGGTGACTCAAGATTATATTGATGATCTATTGGGGGTAATTGATCTGTATCATCAGGAGTTTCCCCAGCCCAGTCTCAAAATCGTTGAAGAGCTAGAAAGAATTGATATAGATTATGTACGGGAAGATTTACCCAAGTTGATTCGAGCTATGAAAGATGGGGCCGATCGAATCAAAGCTATTAGCCATAGTTTACGAACTTTTTCCCGTGCTGATAGTGACCAAAAACAGAAATTCAATCTCCATGAAGGGATTGATAGTACTATCTTAATTCTCCGACATCGTTTGAAGGCAAGTGATCAACATCCAGAAATTATAGTTGAAACTAATTATGCAGAAATTCCAGCGATTTATTGTTTTCCGGGGCAGTTAAATCAGGTATTTATGAATATTATTGCCAATGCGATCGATGCCTTGGATGAGTCGAATCAAGGGCAGAGTTTTATAGAAATTCAAGCCCATCCCAACCTTATTACTATTGGAACTAAGCTGGTAGATGAACAGGTACAAATTAAAATTAGCGATAACGGGACAGGAATTTCTGATGAGGTCAAGGCACAGATTTTTGATCATCTATTTACTACGAAAATAGTCGGCAAAGGGACGGGACTGGGACTAGCGATCGTCCAGCAAATTATCATAGAAAAGCACGGGGGATCGATCGAAGTAGACTCAACTTTGGGTGAAGGTACTACCTTTACTATCACTCTCCCGATTGATTAATCATCTTCAAATTAAATATTCAGGTAGTGATGCATAGAAATGGTGATTTTGGTGTCAAACGGTTAGTCTCCTGTTGCTGATAACATCACATTGCACCACTACCCAAATTAAATATTCAGGTAGTGATGCATAGAAATGGTGATTTTGGTGTCAAACGGTTAGTCTCCTGTTGCTGATAACATCACATTGCACCACTACCAATATTCAATCTTATAAGGTATGGCAACAGCAACGAATGGACTATCTTAATAATCTCTTATTGTTAATTCTACAAATTTTCTATCCTTTATTATACTTAAATAAGTTGACAACCACTATAAAATATACAAGCTGAGAGTCAAATTTCTATATTATCCTCTCCATCAATCTATTTTCAATCTTTTTTTTCTTAAGTTCAATCATCCGTTTCACAAAATCTTCTAGAGTCTCTTTAGGAAAATTAGGATTAGGAACTCCTAGAAATGATAATGCTGGCATAGCTTCCTTACTAACTATAAAACGATCTATCTGCTCAAATAAAAATTTGAGTTCTTGAAATTCTTTTTGAAGATCAAACTCACTTTGTGTAGAGTAACCAGTTTCGATACGGCGATTTAGTAGTGCCTGAATTTCTTCGTAATTTGCTTGCTCTGATGCGGCTCCACGCCGAATATAAATAGCAGACTTTTTTATGTCTTTTCCGTCAGCCTTTGAAACAAAAGGAAGATATTCAGGTGTATCAAAAACTAGTACTATTTGAAATTTTTTGCCTACGATGACTTTGTATTCACTCTCTGTATAACTAAAGTCTAGTGTCTCATATTTAACTTTATCTGGTAAGTACTTATCAACTCCATTTGATATTTTTGTTTTATCTGTAATCTCTGATAATCCAATTGGTTCCAGACTTTTATCTTCTTTTTCAGTAACTCCAAAAATAATACATCCACCTCCAGTATTTGCTATAGCCAAAATATGCCGTGCTAAGGTAACAAACTCTATCATTTCTTTCTTGAAATCGAGTTGATTAGTTTCTCCATAGTTTCTTTGCAGCAAGTTTCTCAAACTATCACGAGTCGGTTTTTCAAAGAAAAGGGTAAATTCTTCGTATTTGCTTTTAGTTTCTTGAGACATATGATATTAGTAATAAAGGATGTTATTTGTTTGATATTGTGTATAGTTACAAAACTAGTTATTAATAGAAAGAGTCTATCCTACTATGAATATATTTTACATAGTCTGAGAATCAAATTTATACTCGAAAAACTAATTAAAAAATAGGAGTTACAGCCACTTCTAATTTACCAGAGGGGACGATCGTAATCCCCCGGCGGATTGGTTTAACTGGTTTGGGGTCGATTAGTTTTAGCTCGAACTGAGTCAAGATTTGGGCGATAATTAACTTCATTTCATACATAGCAAAGGCAGAACCAATGCAACCTCTAGCTCCACCGCCGAAGGGTAGATACTCCGTGGGGGCATATTTTTTTGTGAGAAATCTTTCTGGTTGAAAGTGTTGGGGATCGGGGTAAGTGGCGGCTCGGTGGTGGGCAAGGTAGATACAGGGAACCACGATCGCCCCCGGAGTGAGAGCTTGATCCTGAATTTGTAGAGGTACTTTCGCCATTCTCGGCGTACCAATGAGGGCGATGGGATGCAGACGCATGGTTTCTTGGGTGACAGCGTTGAGGTAGGGCAACTTGGCGATCGCTTCCGGGTCTAGGGTTGCTCCGGATATGGTAATGCTCGCAATTTCTGAGCGGACTTGAGCTAAAACTTCTGGGTGGCGATGGAGGAGATAGAAAGCCCAAGCAAGGGAACCTGCCGTAGTTTCATAGCCTAGTAACAGCAGAGAAACCAACTGATCCCGTAACTCTTGATCGGTCATGGCTGCCCCCGTTTCATCCCTGGCCGAGAGCAGCAGGGTCAGAATATCCGTCCGCTCAGGATCAAATTCTGTCCGGCGTTGGGCAATCTCGGCATAAATCAGGCGATCGATCTCTGCCCGCCGCTTCAGGAAATTTCCCCAAGGACTCCATCCTCCCCAATCCTGTTGCAATGGGGGGAAGAAAAACAAACTAGAAAATAAGGGCTTAGTTACATCTTCTAGGAGATTAGTTAACAGATACTGAAGACGTGCATAGCGTTCTCCAGTGTTGAAACCAAAGACAATTTGAAGAATGATATCTAGGGTGATCTGGGGTAGGTATTGGGGCAGAGAAATTGTAGAGTGCGATCTCCATTTTTTGGTAACTTGTTGAGTAATATCACAAATAGTTGCCCCGTAATAGCGCATTCTCTCTCCATGAAACGGAGGTAAAAGTAATTGTCGGAGCCGTTGGTGCGATCGCCCTTCTTGGAGCACGATCGAGCTATCCCCCATCAAAGGACGAAACACATGGGTAGCCTGACTAAAATCAAACTTCTCACTAGGAATTGCCAAGATTTCACCAATAGCTTCTGGAGAGTTGAAAAACACCACTGGCGGAGAATTGATCCCTAATACTTGGACAACAAAACTATCTTGATTAACTTGGTTATAGCGATCGAGAAATTTAATCGGATCAGCAATTAATCGCAGGGTTTCGATGAGAGCATGACCTTGAGAATTTGATTTTTTTTGCATGAATAGAGTCAAGTTATTTATATACTTCATCGATGACAAACTCTAGAGATTGCCCGTGACTGCTGCCGAACTTGATTTTCATGCCAGATTTTAGTTCTATTTCTTGGTGGTGGACTTTTTGCCAACCTTGGGCAGAGTAGATCAATGTGCCGTAGCGGGAAAAATCCCGGAGGAGGTAAGTCGGGTAGCGGGAAAGGTCTTCTCGGCAGAGAATTTCGGCATGTTGTTGGCTCACCCAGCGCTCTTGGATAATCAGATCATTTTCTGGTCTGCGCCCCACCCGCATCACACCCCCAGAGAGATACCACATTTGATTTGTCCCCCCCAAATCTCGGAGATAGGCTTTAGAAGGTGATCCCTCTGGCAGGCTGGTATATCCCGGCAACTCAGTGATCCCCTCCTCGATCGAGCGGATTAGTTCCCCATTAAACTCTGGATGCATATAGAGAATGGGTAGCGTCCAGGCGGGTTGATTGAACTTGTAGAGGGTGAGGAGGTGCTGACGAGCTACGGTGACGGCTTGATCGATGGGCATCCGTACCGCTAGGGCTTGGGCAAAATTCTGGATAAAACTCAGGGCTTCGTGGTCAGCGATCGCATCCCGCATTCCCAAAACTGCTGGCACGCCATGATGGATTAGCACCTCCGCCAGACTACTCCGGGGCATCGCCTGATTCCCAATCTGTGCCGGAAACGCCAGCCAACAGGCATTAAACACTGCCAAGGTAACTTGATTGCGGACTAATATCTGAGCTAATTCTGTCCCATTCAGAGCAGCATCTTCCCGCAGGAACAACAGTCCCCCATCTGCGGCTGGCACACCATGCCCTGCATAGAAAAAAATATTATAGCCACCATTGTCGATCGCCCGAATTAGCTCCTGGGGAGTGGGTTGGGTGAGGGTATCCACTTGGGCAGGAACGGCAGGAATCAACCGATTGGCAATTACTTGAGCTTGTCTAGGTTGTTGCCAAACCCGACTTAAAGTTACCGCTTCTGCCTGCAAATTTAAAGCCTCAGCCCCAGCAGCCCCCAAGACTACTAAAATTTTCAGAGTCAGCCCCAACCGTTGCGGCAAGAGCGGATCCACATCGCTAGTCGTCCGACTAAAAAGAATTTGTTCCTTCAGGGAAATAGCTTGTTGTCCAGACTGGGGCTGCATAATCTCCCAAGGCAAGGAAATAAAATTGGGATCCCGAATCTCTAGCCGCAAGCGCAGGGGCTTATTTTGTCCCATGGCAATCCCTTGACTCTGGGCAAAACTATTCTGGATTGTCCCCGCAAATAACCACTGCCACAACTGTACTCCCAAATCCTGCATTAATCGATTGGTAGTGCTACCCCCCCCGGTATTCTTGCTGAAGCTGTCCCCTAGATTATTAATTAAATTATTCTCTAATTCCTGCTCTAGCTCCTGCTCTAGGTCACTGTCAGCAGCATTTTCCTGCCCTGGGTTGGTATCTTTTGCTTTTAACTCTGGTTTTAGCTCTGGTTTTAACTCTGGATGGTTTACGGGAGACAGAGGAGAGCCATTGACCGAAAAAACTTCCTGCCATCCCAGCCAACTTTGGCTTAATTCTGGTGTCCAGAGGGAATCATGATGCACATAGCCCCCCGGATAGGGAGACTTGAGTACCCACACAGCAAAATTTTCTGCCCCGGCTTTGGTCAGACGGGCGATCGCCAAACTTAGACAGGGTATTTCCCCAGTAGTCATAGATTACTCAAAATTCTAAAAGGTTTAATCATCAAGGTTTGATATCAAATCCGGTTATAAGTAGGGGTGTAAGGCTTGCGTCCAAAGGATTTAAGCTAAATCATCTAATTACAAGGGCGCATTGATCTGCTCGGCAATTATTGTAGCCTCTTGAAGTAAGTATTCAAAGAAAGTCTGGGCAACGATCGACAGTTGCTTGCCCTGGGGATAGATCATATACCATTGATTTTCGATGGGAAACTCCTGCACATCCAAAACTGTTAATCCCTCCAAGGCTCCTTGTAACACCAGAGTATGCCGAGATAGCACCGAAATCCCCAATCCTCCCCGAATCGCCTGTTTAATAGCTTCATTACTCCCCAGCTCTAGGCGGACTTTCACAATGATTTTGTGGCGATCGAAGACCTCCTGCACCGATCGACGTGTCCCCGAGCCCGGCTCCCGCATAATAAAGGGTTCATGCATCAGGGAAGTGATAGGAATATTTTTCTGTCCAGCTAGGGGATGTTTAACAGACGCAATCACCACGAGGGGATTTTTCAGGACTGGGTGGGAACTGAGAAGTAAGCCCTCTGGCAGTTGGCTAACAATGTAGAGATCATCAAGATTGTCATTAAGGCGTTCTGTGATCCCCAAATGATTTGTCACCTGCAAAGAGATATCAATGCCCGGATATTTCTGGCAAAAAGGCCCTAACAATCGAGGGACAAAATATTTCGCTGTGGTAATCACTGCCAAGCGGAGCCTTCCCTGCCGTAAACCCTTAAGGTCTGCCACCGTCATCTCTAGCTGGTCTAACTTATCAAAGATTTCCCGACTCGATACTAGCAAGCGTTGTCCTGCCTCTGTTAGGTAGAGACGTTTGCCAATTTGATCAAAAAGGGGCAGCCCCACCGCCCTCGTCAATTGTTTCACCTGCATGGATACTGTCGGTTGGGTGAGAAATAATTCTTCTGCTGCCCTCGTAAAACTGTTATGACGGGCTACAGCTTCAAATACCTTCAGTTGGTGCAGTGTTGCTTGTTGCAATGAAATTTCTCCTCTAAACTTCTTCTAGTTCTTCGTCTTCTTCGCCAGAGGGAGGAATCAGGGCAACCGCAGCGATCGCATCATCTTCGTCTAGGCGTTGGACTCGGACTCCTGTAGCCGATCGAGACTGAGTAGAAATGGCATCCACAGACTGACGGATAATGATCCCCCGGTTGGTGACAATCATCAATTCATCCCCCGGATTCACCACCCGCAGAGCCACTAGCCGATCCCCACTGGTTTTAGACTTAAACTTGGTGGCAATGATCCCTTTCCCAAAGCGGCGCTGGAGCCGGAACATACCCACAGGGACTCGTTTGCCGTAGCCATTGCTGGTGACAATTAGAATCCAGGGGCCTTCGGCGGTTAGTTCTACATCTTCCCCCACATCTTCGAGACTAGCAGCTTCTTCCTCTAAGATTTCTGCAATTTCTGCAATTTCTGCAATTTCTGTAACTTCTGCCAGCTCCAGAGCTTCCGCACCTTCAAGTAGCTCCTGATCAAGCTCTAGATTTTCTGCCTCCACATCACTGGCGATCGTCGCCACTACACTACTCGGCAGCACATCCATACTAATCAAGTTATCTCCCTTGGTCAGCTTCATAGCCCTCACGCCCCGCGCCGTTCTCCCCATGGGTCGGAGTTGGGTATGGTCAGTACGGAAATGGATTGCCATGCCTTTGCGGGAGCCAACAATTACACTATCCTCGGCTTTGGCTAGACGTACCCAGCGGAGTTGGTCATCGGCTTCGAGGGAAATGGCAATTAAACCATTGGAGCGGATATTACTAAAGGCAGAAAGGGCAGTCTTTTTCACAAACCCTTGCACTGTCAGCATCACCAAGTATTCCTCATCGCTAAACTCACTCACGGGGACGATCGAGGTAACTTGTTCTTCTCTGGGGATGGGCAGCATTTGAATAATCGGTGATCCCTTTGCTGTCCGGGAAGCCAAGGGAATTTGGTACGCCCGGAGACTGTAAACAACCCCTTGATCCGTAAAGAAAAGAATACTATCGTGGTCGCAACAGGTAAAGAAGTGCTTGATCCCGTCATCGTCCTTCATTTTCGTAGCAGCTTTGCCCCTAGTGGCTCGATTTTGCGCCTCGAAGGTATCCACAGGCATCCGTTTAATGTAGCCCTGTTCTGTGAGGAGAATTAAGGACTTTTCGTTGGCGATTAGATCTATATCAAAGATTTCCCCTTCGCCGGGATCGATCGTGGTTAAGCGGGGTGTGGCGTGGGTAGTTTTAATGGCAAGGGCTTCGGTTTCCACAATTTCCAGAATCCGCTCCCGATTGGCAAGAATATGCTGGAGTTCGGTAATTTTCTGGATTAGCTCTCCATGTTCTGCTTGAATTTTCTGGGCTTCTAAGGCGGTGAGACGGCGGAGTTGCATCTGGAGAATGGCATCCGCTTGGACTTCTGATAAGCCAAATTGGGTCGATAGTTCCAGCTTGGCAGTGGCGGTGTCGGCACTTTCTCGGATCATCCGAATCACCCCATCGAGGTTCCCCAAGGCAATCAATAATCCCAGTAGCAAGTGATCCCGTTCCTCAGCTTTGCGAAGTTCGTACTGGGTGCGGCGGGTAATAGTTTCAATCCGAAATTCTAGGAAAACGGCGAGGAACTGCTTCAGTGTCAAGAGTTGGGGTTCTTGGTTGACCAGAGCCAGCATATTTGCCCCAAAGTTGTTTTGGATCGGGGTCTGCTTGTAGAGGTTATTCAGCACGACCCTAGCGTAGGCATCCCGCTTGAGTTCGATGACAATTCTCATGCCGTCTCGATCGCTCTCATCCCGAATATCAGAAATGCCCTCTAGGCGCTTCTCGTTCACCATTTCGGCAATTTTTTCGATCAGCGCTGCCTTATTGGTTTGGTAGGGCAGTTCGGTAATAATAATAGCCTCTCGATCCTGCCTGCCCGGTTGTTCGATCACCTCAATCTCTGCCACTCCCCGCATGGTGATGGAACCCCGCCCGGTGGTGTAGGCTTCTTTGATCCCCGATGTGCCTAGAATCTGTCCCCCCGTGGGAAAGTCAGGGCCCGGAATGTATTGCATCAGTTCTCGATCGGTAATTTCGGGATTATGGATCAGGGCAACCAGACCATCGATGATTTCTCCGAGGTTGTGGGGCGGAATATTGGTCGCCATACCCACAGCGATCCCAGAGGAGCCATTGAGGAGGAGTTGGGGAATCCGAGAAGGCAGGACTAGGGGTTCCTGTTGGGAGCCATCAAAGTTATCGCCAAAATCTACGGTTTCTGCTTCGATATCCCGGAGGAGAGAATCGGTGGTCAGGGTTTGCAGCCGACACTCGGTGTAACGCATGGCTGCCGGGGGATCATTATCGACGGAGCCGAAGTTCCCATGCCCATTAATGAGGGGCGATCGCATGGAAAAGTTCTGCGCCATCCGTACCAGAGCATCATAGACCGCTGTATCCCCGTGGGGATGGTATTTACCTAGCACTTCTCCCACAACTCTGGCACATTTACGGAAGGGTCGATCGGGACTCAAGCCCAGTTCGTGCATTGCATAGAGAATCCGCCGATGGACTGGCTTCAACCCATCCCTCGCATCTGGTAAGGCTCGCCCGACAATGACGCTCATGGCGTATTCCAGATAGGAACGGGTCATTTCATTACGCAGATTAGTCGGGACAATCCGTTCTGGGGAAGTAGGCATAGGGGAAACTCCGGGAAATAGGAAATGCTGATAATAAAAGACTATAAAATTAATCAAAATCCTTTTGCTGGTCTTGATTCTAACACATTTT
>Ga0105049_10011146_pt1 | contig 10301 bp, 15 predicted proteins | sample MAT06_FD_78087 | JGI IMG/M metagenome (GOLD analysis project Ga0105049, IMG submission 78087) | Freshwater microbial communities from Lake Fryxell liftoff mats and glacier meltwater in Antarctica - MAT-06 | ecosystem: Environmental > Aquatic > Freshwater > Ice > Liftoff microbial mat | place... | reverse complement strand
TGCAGACGGGGATTACGGCGATCGATGCCATGATTCCCGTGGGTCGAGGACAGCGGGAACTGATTATTGGCGATCGGCAAACAGGCAAGACCTCCGTGGCCATAGATACTATTTTGAATCAGCAGGGCGAGAACGTCATTTGCGTCTATGTTGCCATTGGACAAAAAGCATCAACTGTGGCCCAAGTCGTGGAAGTGCTACGGGAGCGGGGCGCACTGGACTACACCGTGGTGGTTTCGGCAACGGCCAATGACCCAGCAACCTTGCAATATCTTGCGCCTTACACTGGGGCATCGATCGCCGAATACTTCATGTACAAAGGCAAGCACACCCTGGTCATTTACGATGACCTCTCCAAGCAAGCCCAAGCCTATCGGCAAATGTCGCTGCTGTTGCGTCGTCCTCCCGGACGGGAAGCCTATCCCGGCGATGTGTTCTACATCCATTCACGCCTTTTGGAAAGAGCCGCCAAGCTCAGCCCAGAACTGGGAGAGGGGAGCATGACCGCCCTACCGATCATCGAAACCCAAGCCGGTGACGTATCGGCTTACATTCCCACCAACGTGATTTCGATCACAGATGGTCAAATCTTCCTGACCACTGACTTGTTTAACTCTGGCATTCGACCCGCTATCAACCCTGGTATTTCCGTATCACGGGTGGGTTCTGCGGCTCAAACCAAAGCGATGAAGCAGGTGGCTGGGAAGTTGAAATTGGAACTGGCTCAGTTTGATGACTTGGCTGCCTTCGCCCAATTTGCCTCAGACTTGGATCAGGCAACCCAAAACCAATTGGCGCGGGGTCAACGGCTTCGGGAACTCCTGAAGCAGCCCCAGTACTCGCCGCTCTCCGTGGCTGAGCAAGTTGCCCTCGTGTACGCTGGTCTTAACGGCTACCTGGATGAAATTCCGGTCACCAGCATTACCACTTTTGCCCGGAGCCTACGGGACTATCTCAAGACCAGCAAGCCCAGGTACATCGAACTCATTCGCACTGAGAAGAAGCTGGGAGACGAGGCAGAGAAGCTCTTGAAGGAAGCCATTCTGGAGTGCAAGGAAACCTTTAAGTCCAGTGCTTCTGCCTAGTTACGTTAGTCTTGTTGGCGACTCAGGGTTGAACTGAGTTAACCCTGAGTCGCTATGGCTCCCTTCCTGCTTATTTTCATCATCTACGGTAAATCTTTATGGCAAACCTTAAATATCTACGCGATCGGATCAAGTCCGTTAAGAATACCAAAAAGATCACCGAGGCCATGCGTCTGGTGGCAGCCGCTAAGGTACGCCGCGCCCAAGAGCAGGTGATCGCCACCCGTCCGTTTGCCGATCGCCTAGCCCAGGTTCTCTACGGACTGCAAAGTCGGCTCCAGTTTGAGGAAGCTGACTTGCCCCTCCTGAAACAGCGGGAAGTGCGAAATGTCGGAATTCTCGTCGTGTCAGGCGATCGGGGTCTATGTGGTGCCTACAACAACAACGTCATCCGTCGTGCAGAGAATCGGGCGAAGGAACTGAGCGCTGAGGGCTTGAACTACCGCTATGTGCTAGTGGGACGAAAAGCCATCCAGTATTTTCAGCGCCGCAACCAGACGATCGATCAAACCTACACAGGTCTGGAGCAAATTCCTACGGCAGCAGAAGCAGCCCAGATTGGGGATGAACTCCTCTCTCTATTCCTTTCAGAAACCGTCGATCGGGTGGAACTGGTCTACACACGCTTCATCTCGCTCATTAGCTCCCGTCCCGTGATCCAAACCCTCCTTCCCCTCGACCCCCAAGGGTTGGAAACTCCCGATGACGAAATCTTTCGCCTAACCAGCCGAGGCGGACAGCTTCAGGTGGAACGTGATAAGGTCGCATCTCCCACCAGAGTATTTTCCAGAGACATGATTTTTGAGCAAGACCCGGTGCAAATTCTGGATGCCCTGCTGCCTCTGTACCTCAACAACCAACTCCTGCGGGCGTTACAGGAATCTGCTGCCAGCGAACTCGCTGCTCGGATGACGGCGATGAACAATGCCAGCGACAACGCCAGTGACCTGATCAGCACCTTGACACTCTCCTACAACAAGGCCCGGCAGGCAGCCATTACCCAGGAAATTCTGGAAGTGGTCGGAGGCGCTGAGGCCCAAGCGTAGATTAAATGCAGCTACTCAGGCTCTCAACGTAATACTGGGTCTACCCTCATCCCCCAGCCCCTTCTCCCTAGGGAGAAGGGGAGCCGGATTGAAGTCCCTCTCCTTGGGGAGAGGGATTTAGGGTGAGGGCAGGCTGAGTCGTCACGATTAAATTTCTGCATCACGTTTACCATGCCTAAAACTTACACCGTTCAAGTTCAGTACCAGGGTCAAACCCACACGTTCTCTGCTCCAGAGGATGTAACGGTGCTAGAGACGGCTCTAGCAGCAGGCATAGAGTTACCCAACTCCTGCAATGCGGGAGTCTGTACGACCTGTGCCGCGCAAATTTTGTCGGGAACGGTTGATCAAAGTGATGGCATGGGAATCAGCCTTGAAGTGAGGGAACAGGGCTATGCGTTGCTCTGCGTTGCTTACCCACGATCGGATTTGACGATCGTGGCTGAAAAGGAAGACACCGTCTATCACTTGCAGTTTGGTCAATTTCAACAACAGTAATGGTTCAAGTTTGCAATCACTCGCGGATGGCAACCCAATTTATTACCGTAGAAATCGCTCTGCCAGATTCCCCCGCAGCCTTGCGCCAAGCGGTTTTGGCAGAATTGCAAACCCATGGGGAACCGCTACGCTGGGCTGTGACTGCTGTGGATAGCGCAGGTCAACTGGCTCAGGTGGAGGCGATCGTCATCCTCTCTACCTGATTCATGTCCCAACGCCCTTACACCGTTCTCTTACTTGTACCCACCGGAATTGGGGCGGCGATCGGCGGCTATGCGGGGGATGCCTTGCCCGTAGCGCGGGCGGTGGCTCAGGTTGCCGATTGCTTAATTACTCACCCAAATGTCTTAAACGGGGCACAACTTTACTGGCCCCTCTCCAACGCCCTTTATGTCGAAGGCTATGGACTTGACCAGTTCGCAGCAGGGTGCTGGGATCTCCAGCCTGTGCGCCAAAATCAGGTGGGAATGGTGCTGGATCAGGGCATTGAACCGGAATTGCGGGTGCGACAACTACAGGCGGCGGATGCTGTTAGAGCGACGCTGGGATTGCACCTCACCGATTATGTCGTCACCGATGCGCCTTTGGGGGTGGAACTACGAACCGCTCGATCGGGCGCGACTTGGGGCACGATTCAACGTCCCGACAGCCTGCTCAGGGCGGTGGAGAAAGTCATCACTCAGTGCAAAGCAGAGGCTGTGGCGGTGGTTGTCCGCTTCCCCGATGACACCGACAGCGATCTGCTTCAGCACTATCGCCAAGGTCAGGGCGTTGATCCCCTCGCTGGAGCAGAAGCCGTGATTAGCCACTTGGTTGTCCGCACCTTTCACATTCCCTGTGCCCACGCCCCAGCGCTGTTGCCCTTACCCTTGGAGCCACACCTGTCACCGCGATCGGCTGCCGAGGAATTGGGGTATACCTTTTTGCCCTGTGTGCTAGTGGGACTGAGCCGCACTCCCCAGTTTGTGGTGCGATCGGAACCCCAATCTGGAGTTGCCCCTCGTTCCCATCTCATTACCGCTGAAGATGTTGATGCAGTCATTGTCCCTGAAACGGCCTGTGGCGGCAGTGCCCTCCTCAGTTTGAGCCAGTCCCAGTCCACAATTATTGCTGTGGGCGACAATCGCACCCGAATGCAAGTATCCCCAGAAATGCTGGGAATTCGGGCAGTGCGAGTAAACTCTTATTTAGAGGCGTTGGGTGTATTGGTTGCCGATCGCGCTGGCATTTCCCTCGATGCTCTGACTGCATCTATTTCTACCCTCCGTCAACAGCTTTAGCGTTTTCTTCCCGTGAGCGAACCCATCCCCGATCGCCCTGATGCCGAAGTCTTGACCCGGACTCAAGTCCTGATTGCGATGGGCGTGACGGCGATCGTGTTGCTGATTATTGCTTCGGCGTGGCGCTACCTTGGCGCTGTGCCGCTGCTCTCTGTGAAGTGGCGCGGACTTGATCTCCTGACAGGGCTGGGGTTGGGACTGGGAATCACGATCGCCAGTGGCTTAGCCTATCGGATCTGGGCGGCATACCGAGTCAGCGCTGATTTCTACATGGCAATGGTGCTGAAGCCGCTGCTCTGGATAGACCTCATCTGGCTAGGATTGCTTCCCGGCTTGAGTGAAGAGTTATTATTTCGAGGGATTATGCTGCCAGCATTGGGGGCAAACGGAGTGGCTGTGATCGTTTCCAGCGTGTGCTTTGGCGTATTGCACCTCAGTAGCCCTCGCCAATGGCCCTATGTGGTTTGGGCAACAGTCATCGGGTTGCTTCTGGGCTATAGCGCTCTCCAAACCGGAAATTTGTTAGTGCCGATCGTCGCCCACGTCACAACCAACCTTATGTCTGGCGGCATCTGGAAACTAGAAAATCGACACCTTGTAGATAATTAACTCTCACCAAGGGTCTCAAGAAACTGTTTGTAAACACAAATTGCGCCCCGATCCGCCCCCCAACCCCCCAATTTTGGGGGACTTTCGAGCCATTTTTGTTCAAAATCCCTCAATTCTGGGGGATGTAGGGCGCGAGTGTAAAACGACATGTTAATTTACAAACACTTTCTAAAATCAACATGCTATGGCATTGCGATAACTTCTCTAGAAGTAGCACGGGCAGTAATTATCTAAGGGGGCTGTTGGAGGGCCGTCAGGATCGCTATACTTCGATAATAGAGATGATATTTTATTATTAATTTCTGAGATTTTAACGCTATGACCTCCTACGCAACGTCTTCTGCCAGAGCTGAGATGAGTGAGCTACGACGGCTCAAGACACTGTTACCTCCAGAATTACAGAGTTGGGTTTCTGTTGAATCCACAACCGCAGTCAATCCTCAATTAATTGTGTGTGAGGAAGTTGGTAAGGATCAGGTCGAGGTGCAGATTGATTTAACTCGCTGGGAGCAATTAGCCACGGATCAGCGCAATCTCCTCTTTTGGCATGAAGTAGCACGGGTGCAAAACGACACAATCCCCAAGGATGGCTGGGAAATGGCAGCCTTGGCGATCGGTCTCGGTGGCGCAGTCGGCGAGCTTTGGGTACAAGATGGGCTGTTGCTATTGCTAGCGGTTGGACTCTCTGGCTTTGCTGGCTGGCGGCTATACCAAAAAAACAACAACGAGCGGAATGTCAAGGAAGCGACGGATGCGGACGAAAAGGCGATTGCCCTCGCCACTCGCTTTGGCTACACCCTCCCCAATGCCTACAAAAGCTTGGGCAGTGCCATAAAAACCTTGATTGAGCAAACCCCCAAAAAGCGGTTACGCTCTCGCTACGAGGCACGGTTGGATGCGTTGAAGCGCAGCGCAGCTAGGGCGAAAGCGAAGGCAAAAGCAGTACGGGGCGAGTAAATTTCAACATTGTTCCTTGCAGCTCATGCGGATTCTCATTTACTCCTACAACTATTATCCAGAGCCGATCGGTATTGCGCCTCTGATGACAGAATTGGCAGAAGGGTTAGTAAAGCGGGGGCACGAGGTGCGGGTGATTACGGGAATGCCCAACTATCCCCAGCGGCAGATCTACGACGAGTATAAGGGCAAGCTATACCTGACCGAGGAACGCAACGGAGTCACTATTCAGCGCAGTTACGTTTGGGTGCGTCCGAAACCGGGCTTAATCGATCGCATCTTACTGGATGGCAGTTTTGTCACCACCAGTTTGCTGCAAGCCTTGAGGGGATGGCGACCGGACGTGATTTTGTTGACCGTGCCACCTCTACCTGTTTCCCTGCCAGCGGCACTGTTGGGATGGTTTCGGCGTTGCCCAGTTGTGCTGAACTTACAAGACATTTTGCCGGAAGCAGCGGTGCATGTGGGCATTCTCAAGAACCGATCGATGATTCGGATCTTTGAGGCTCTAGAGAAATTTTCCTACCGTATCGCTAACACGATTAGTGTCATCACCGATGGGTTTGTGGAAAACTTGGTGGGAAAGGGCGTGGCAGCCAGCAAAATTGTGTGCATCCCCAACTGGGTAGATGCCAATTTCATCCGCCCGTTGCCCAAAGAAAATAATGCCTTTCGGATCGCCCATCAGCTAGAAGGTAAATTTGTTGTCCTCTACTCTGGCAACATTGCGTTGACACAAGGACTGGAAACCGTGATTGAGGCGGCGACTCGGTTGCAAAACGTCCCTGAAATTGCGATCGTCATTGTGGGCGAGGAAAAAGCGTTGGCAGACCTGCGCCAATACTGTGAAACATGCAATGCCCAGAACGTGCTGCTCCTCCCTTTCGCTCCCAGAGAACAACTCCCCGAAATGCTAGCGGCAGCGGATGTGGGATTAATTGTGCAGAAGAAGAATGTGATCTCGTTCAATATGCCCTCGAAGACTCAGGTGCTACTGGCCAGTGGGCGGGCGATCGTGGCCTCGGTGCCCGCTACGGGAACGGCTGCCAGAGCGGTGGAGCAAAGTGGCGGCGGCATCGTCGTGGCTCCAGAAGCCCCCGAAGCCCTAGCAGAAGCAATCTTGGACTTGTACCACCATCCCGCCAAAGCAGAATCACTGGGGCAGCAGGGGCGTAAATTCGCTGAGACACACTACGCATTTGAACAGGCGCTCAACCAGTACGAGGCATTATTCGCGGCAATTACGAAAAAACCCATAGGTAGCCCGATCGCTGAGCCTGTCGTCACAGATATAGCCAAATCCCTATCGATTGGGTCTACAGACCTTTAATGGTGCGGCTCTCCTGGACTTAGGGTTATAAGTTTGTCTAATCAGAGAAGCAAGCTAATAACCGAGTTCGGAAATTGTCAAAGTTAGAGAATCCATATCCTTGACGCTTGATTAACTTAATCCGGTTGTTAATTCCCTCCATGACCCCACTGGTTGTGCGACTGAGAAAATAGTTACAGATCCCATCAAGATGGTTGCGAATGGTTGGGACTGCTTTGGCAAAAAATAGTTGAGCCAATTGTAACCACTGTTCAAATTGAGCCTGCCCACTTTCAACAGTATGATTTGTTTGATAAATTTTACGAAAGGATTCCTTGAGTTCATAGGCAATTTTCAAACAGGGGAAACGTTCTAAAATCGAGGCTAATTTGAGCGTTTGGGTTGCCGTTAAGTCTGGCCTATTGTGGAGCAATAAAAACTTACTTCCCCGGTCTGTCACACCTAAAGTCCGTCGCAGTTTATTCAGGTCTTGATTGACCGCTTTCATGAGATGAAACCGGTCAATTACTAAGGCAGCATTCGGGAAAACCTGCTGGACTACTTTGGGAAATCCCCCCATATATCCACACTCACTTCTGTCACGGCTTGCCGAACCTCTAAGGGTTGCTCCATCAGCACTTCAATAATCTCTTCTTGCCGATGGGAATCAATCACCTCAATCACCTCACCCCGCTCAACATCACTCACTACGGTGACAAAATCTTGATGTCCTTTTCGCAGACTAATCTCATCTATGCACAGCCGTTTGCTCGGCTGCCAAGTGTTTTTTTCTCTGTTGATACACGTGGTCAAATATACTCTTAATCTCGTCATAGCTTAGTCCTTCTTCGCGCCCAATTTGCTCTAAACTCGACTGCTGCACGCGTTGATAAATATTGACTTCGTAACGCTGAGTGTGACGACGTTTCTCCTGGCAAAACTCTAAGCGTTCCGTACTATAGCGTTGACACTCACAACAGTAAAATTGACGGCGGGGCACTTGCAAATACACTGCCCGTCCAAAGGTCGGCAAATCTCGCACTAATATGGGTCTGTTTTGATGTAATTTCTCTGTGTAATTCTCGCAATGAGGACACCTAATTCCTGACGCTAAGATATCCACGCTTAAAAAAATCGTTCCTTCCACTTCTCTACACGTTTCAATCCGAATTCCAGGCAGATCTAATAAATAGTCCAGATGAAAGCTCATACGATTATGTGTATTAGAAAATACATTTTACACCAAAAACCCAGGAGAGCCTACCTTATAATCCAAGTTGCGATCGTCGGTGACAGGTGTGCATCAATCCAGATAGTTGTCATGCGACCAATACAGGATGATTTAATTTGCGAGAGGCATACATCAGCGATGCTCTTAAATCATCCATTTCTAGATCTGGTAGTTCCTCTAAAATTTGTGCTGCACTAAGTCCGGCTGCAAATAGGTCTAAAACATCTAATACCCGAATCCTCATGCCACGGATGCATGGGCGACCGCCACATTGCCTAGGGTTGACAGTAATGCGTTCTAGTAGTTTTGACATTTGGCGCAACCTCTATAAATTAAATATTCGTTGCTTGCCCCTCTGCAATGTCTCGCTTTGCTTGTCGGGCTGCCGCAATCAAACTATTTTGGGTTTGCTTAAATGAAGACTCCCACTGCGCTTCATCTGCTAAATCAGTAATAAACTCGCGAAGGCGCTCTACAACTCGCGCCTGCATGTCATCAGGCAAGGACTCAACCATTGTAATGAGTGTAGTTATGTTGGCAGAAGACATAAGCTATCTAGGAAAAAAGAGAGATACATCACTACTTTACAAGTTGAAAATCGAAATATGCCTCAATCGCCTTGGGGCACCTCATTCCACAGCGCCGTGGTTTGACGCAAGCTACAGTGATCCCCGTTGCCCAAAATCAGGTGATCGAGCAGCGGAATCCCCAAAAACTGGGCCCCGCTGAGCAGTTGGCGGGTGAGAACAATATCTTCTGTACTGGGTTCAACATTGCCAGAGGGATGATTGTGGGCCACGATCACCCGTGTGGCTCCCTGTCGAATCACTTCCCGAAAAATATCTCGTGGGTGCGCCAGAGTTTCCGTTGCTGTGCCGATCGTGATCACCTGGGTGCCGATGAGCCGATGCTTCACATCCAACAGCAGCACCGCAAACCGCTCTTGCGTCTGCCACATCAGGTCATTGCTGAGGGCGGCGGCGGCAGCAGCGGGGCTGTCCATCGGAATGCGCTCCAGTGGGCGAGATTGAAACGCCCGTTTCCCCAATTCGATCGCTGCTAAAATAGTCGTCGCTTTGGCCGGCCCCACTCCCGGCACCTGCATAAGTTCCTGGGCATTGACATCCCGCAGCACTTCCAAGGCATCGCGCCCATGCTGGCTCAATTCTTGCAAAATATATTGCCCCAACCCAACCGCAGAGAGCTTGCCGGGCCCCTGCCCCGTACCCAACAAAATGGCGATGAGTTCAGCCGTAGCCAGACCCTTAGCGCCCTGAGCCAAGAGGCGTTCACGGGGACGCTCACTGGTCGGTAAATCAGCAACCCTGAGACAGTAGGTCATAGAATACTAGCGATGCGGGTAAAATACTATCCCTATTTTGCCCGATCCCGGAGTTTAAGTCGATGGGTACTCATTTACGATCGCCAACCCATCCTTACGGTATGACATCATCCAGGCACAGCACCAAATTGGGGAGCAGCGTGGAGGCGATCGGCTCACCCAAGCGAAATGGCTGTTGGCGATACCCATCGTTGACAAGTTGACAGACTGTAAACGTTGGCTGCTTCGGCTTGCCAATAGAGTCAACGCCGCCCAATGCCCGAAAATCCACAATCCAATATTCGGCAATGTTCAGCAACGCATATTCTTCCACCTTACGGGCATAATCATCTTGCCAGTTGCGGCTGACGACTTCGACAACCAGTTCGATCGCGTTGCCACCCGTCAGAATGGGTTCCCGCTGCCATAGCGGTTCAGCGACGAGTTGCGCCTCATTCAAAACAATCACATCCGGGCGCAGTGCCGTTGCCTCTAGTGCCGTTGCCTTAGCCGCAGGCGGTTGAATTAGGCAATTCTTGGGGATTGTCCAACCCAAATTCCAGCGCAAAACTTCCATAAACAGCCGACCCGCCAGCTTCCCTGCTACAGACTCATGGGGCCCGGTCGGTTCCATGTCTCGTAGTTCCCCATCGATCAACTCGTAGCGTGGATCATCCCCATATCGGGCAACAAATTCTTCAACTGTGAAGCGTTGCGACAGGATGTAAGTCATAGGACAATAATCACGGATTATATCTTTTTAGAGCATTTGCGATTTAGCCCACACTTAGTCCACAAATAAAGCAATTCCGGTCTCAAGGTCAAAGCAGTGAACTTTGTCAGGGGCGATCGACAGCCACAACTCCTCCCCTAGCTTCACGGGCAGATCAGGAGCCACACGAACTTGTAGCGCTGAGGATTCACCTTCCAGACTCACAGTGAGATCTGTTTCATTGCCCAAGGCT
>Ga0105049_10011140_pt1 | contig 10303 bp, 11 predicted proteins | sample MAT06_FD_78087 | JGI IMG/M metagenome (GOLD analysis project Ga0105049, IMG submission 78087) | Freshwater microbial communities from Lake Fryxell liftoff mats and glacier meltwater in Antarctica - MAT-06 | ecosystem: Environmental > Aquatic > Freshwater > Ice > Liftoff microbial mat | place... | reverse complement strand
CAGGACTACATGGAAAGCGGCACACCAGGGATTAAAAATACGAAAGATGGCTGGATGAATCGGCTCCTCGTTCAAATTGCCAATCAAAGCCCGGTCCAAGCCCTAAATCTGGGGAACACCACTCCCCGCATTCTCACAGGATCCATGGCTGTGGCGAGTTTGGCTCCAGGAAAGCGATCGGTTAACCCACAAGTGCTCGATCGGCCCCAGGTGGGTTCGGCGTTCGATCGGCTGTACAACGGGAATGATGCCATGAGCCGGATTTACCGTGAAGGTCGCGAGGCCCACAAAGTGATTTTGGCAGATTTACAAGCGGAGATGATACAAGCGGATGGGGGTGCGCCCACGGCTCAAGGCTTTGCCAGCGATGCCAAACGTCTCGCTCAGTTGATGGTGCGTAATCCAAAAATGCAATTGGGTTTTGTGGCTCTAGGGGGCTGGGATACCCATATCAATCAAGGCAGCAGTCAGGGTCTATTGGCATCTCGGCTCAAACCCTTAGGCGATGGCTTAGCTGAACTAGTTAAGGGGTTGGGTCCAGTGTATCGGGATACCACGATCGTGGTGATGTCAGAATTTGGCCGTACCGTTCGTGAAAATGGCAATGGGGGCACAGATCACGGTCATGGCAATGTGATGTGGCTTTTAGGCGGCGGCATTCGTGGGCAAAAAGTTTATGGTGAATGGCCGGGACTGGAAGACGGGGAATTGAATGAAAAGCGGGATTTGACAGTCACGACGGATTTTCGAGAAGCGATCGCCCCCTTAATTACGAATCATTTACAGCTTGGAGAAGGCGCTCTATCAAAGGTCTTTCCGGGGTATCGAGTGATGGGAAAGTTAGGAATTCTGTGATGTTAAAAAATTCCAGAAAAAAGCTCTAGGCACTCCCAGAGCTTTTTCAATGATACAAATCAATCAACAGAATCCAGACCATCTATCCAAAATCAGACGTTAGATCATAGGCCGCGATCGGTCATAGGCATTACAAGTCAAGACCAGCGCAACCTCCTGGGCCGACAGATGCAACAGCACCAGCTCATCTTGTCGCAATGTCACTGGCCTATGCCAATACAACGACAACACCGCCAGTACCTCATCGCCCCAAATAACAGGTACAACAAGGTGGGCTTGAATATCCTGTCCCACATAATGGGCTTGGGTTGCCAAGTTGGGATCCAACGGAATATTCCCCACAACCTGCATCTTCCGACTCTCGATCGCGTCCTTGACTAAATCATCATCTCCAATCCAACTGACCGCAGCCCCATAAGTTCCTTGAGTGGCTCCCAACTGCAATGACCTAGGAGCAGTCGGAGACCATCCTTCCACCCTTTGCAAGACAGCCCCATCGGTTGAAAAACTTCGACCAAAGCACTCTGCCAGAGGATTCAATGCCGTCTCAGCAGATTTCGCATCCTGAGCCACCCGAACGATCGTCGCCAGCAATGCCATTTGCGCCTGCGATCGATTTAATTCCTCTGTCCGCTGTTTGAGTAATTCATAGGTTTCCGCCGCCCGTTGTACCACCGCCTTTAATTCATCAGGATCCCACGGCTTCGTAATATATTTGTAGACTTGACCAGAGTTAATCGCCTCCACCAAATCTTCCACATCCGTAAAACCCGTCAAAATAATTCGTACCGTATCTGGAAACTCAGGCACAGTGCGGCTCAGAAACTCAGTCCCCTTCATCTCCGGCATCCGTTGATCGGAAATAATCACCGCCACCTCTCCCTCTTGAGCTAGGAGTTCCAAAGCACGCACACCACTTTCCGCTTTTAAAACCTGAAAATCACGGCGAAAGGTGCGATACAGCAGATCCAAATTATCTGGTTCATCGTCCACCACCAACATCTTTGCTTTTTTCGGACGTTCAAGACTCATCAACTGCCGACTGATGCTGTCCAAATCCGGAATCGTATATTCCATAAGTTCTATAATTTCTATGATGATGGCTGAATTTTCTGTTGGTCTAGTTTTCCCCTAATTCCGTTCAAAATTAACATCCTTAAGCCACACATTCACAAAAACCCGGCACAATGGGAAAATCAAGTTCCTTCCAACCTCCTACTTCCATGCCCCAGTCCGACCTCCCCAGCAACCTTGAACAAACCGCCGCAGATCTTCAACTCAGCGACAGCCAATACCAACAAAAAATGCAACGTCGCCAAGCCGTCCAAGCAAAACGCCTGGAATCCTGCGCCGAACCCAAGGGTCTCATCATCGTCCACACTGGCAATGGCAAAGGCAAAACCACGGCAGCCCTGGGTATGGTGCTGCGATCGCTGGGTCATGGCTTCAAAGTCGCGATTATCCAGTACATAAAAGGAGCCTGGGAACCTGCTGAAAAAGCGGCTTTTGCGACCTGGGGCGATCAGCTTACCTTTCACGCCATGGGAGAAGGTTTCACTTGGGACACCCAAGATCGCGATCGGGATATTGAGATGGCCCAAACTGCTTGGGTAAAATCTCTCGAATATATCCAAGACCAAGATTACGACGTAGTCCTTCTTGACGAGGTTAACATCGCCTTAAAGCTGGGATACCTAACCACCGAGCAAGTTTTAGAGGGACTCGCACTAAAACCTGATCTAAAGCATGTCATTTTAACGGGACGTGGGGCACCAGAGGCTTTGATCGATCGTGCAGATCTTGTCACTGAGATGAAAATTATCAAGCATCCATTTAAAGCCCAAGGCATCAAAGCACAAGCAGGAATTGAATTCTAACTTATCTGAATCGCATAGCAAAAATCCCCGATCGTACCTTGAGTAGGTTCGCGATCGAGGGATTTTGTAGGGGAGTAGATAAAGCTCTACACTGAATGGAATGTAATATTTTCTTCCCAATATTGGAGTGTCATGGCTGTCGATCGTCATTTTTGGTCTAGTTGGCTATCTCGGGTAATTGCTTTTGCGATTGCGATCGGGCTTAGTTTGGGAGGATTTTCGGGGAGCGCATCTGCCGCTGCATCTGCCGCTGCAAGTGGAAACCCCTTAGCTGAGGAAGGAGGAACCTTAGCTGGAAAAGACATGTCCGGGGCACAATTGCCGACAGAAGAATTTGCTAATGTTGATCTCGATCGTACAAATTTGAGTAAAGCAAATCTGATTGGCACCGTCTTTAGTACCTCGACCCTAACTGGGACCATTTTTCGAGGCGCTAATCTGACCCAGACCATCATGGATCAAGTCAGACTGTTAGATGTCGATTTTAGTGACGCTATTTTGGAAGATGCCATGATGCTGCGCACCGAGTTCCGAAATGTGAAAATTGAAGGTGCAGATTTTTCCGGTGCAATTCTCAATGCATTTCAGGTCAAGCAACTTTGCGAGTTTGCCAGTGGCACTAATTCCAAAACAGGGGTTGATACAAGAGAGTCTCTTGGCTGTCGAGATTAAAAAACAGTATGTATAAAAAAAGCGGAGGATTTTTAAAGTTCTCCGCTTTTTTAGTGTCTATCAATTATTGTTCAAGACTCATTCCCATTCTATTGTCCCTGGCGGCTTAGACGTAATGTCATAAACTACCCGGTTTACGCCTTTTACTTCATTAACAATACGGGTCGATATTGTCTCAAGTAGGTCATAAGGAACTCTCGCCCAATCTGCCGTCATCCCATCTTCGCTTTTCACCATCCGAAGCACGATCGGGAACGCATAGGTTCGCTTATCGCCCATAACCCCAACACTTCGCACAGGTAATAAGACCGCAAATGCCTGCCAAATCTCATTATAAAGACCTGCTTTATTGACTTCTTGACGAACAATGAAGTCAGCGTCTCGTAGAATATCAAGCTTTTCTTCAGTAATTTCACCCAAAATTCGGATCGCTAACCCAGGACCGGGGAAAGGTTGGCGTTTAACAATTTCGTCCGGTAAGCCCAGAATTTGGCCCACTTTTCGGACTTCATCTTTAAACAGCTTACGGAGAGGTTCAATCAGCTTAAATTGTAGATCCTTGGGCAACCCGCCGACATTGTGGTGACTTTTGATCTTGACCGCAACCCGTTCACCTGTCGCAGGATCAGCATTAGTATCTGCCGATTCAATCACATCAGGATAAAGAGTTCCTTGAGCCAAGTAGTCAAATGGACCTAGCCGTTTCGATTCTGTCTCGAAGACGCGGATAAATTCGTGGCCAATTTTTTTACGTTTTTCTTCGGGATCACTGATTCCTTTGACAACGCCTAGGAATCGATCGCGAGCTTGAACATGGACAACAGGAATATGGAACTGTTCATCAAAAAGCTTAACCAAGCGCTCCGGTTCCCCTTTACGCATGAAGCCTTGGTCAATAAACATACAGGTCAGCTTATCGCCGATCGCCCGATGCAATAAGAAGGCCAACGTTGAAGAATCAACCCCACCGGACAATGCAAGGAGGACTTGCTTATCACCGACTCGTTCCTTCACCTCACGAATGGCCTGCTCCACAAACGCTTCAGTTGTCCAAGTTGGCTTACACCCACAGACTTGATAGACAAAGTTGCGAATTAGGATCTGGCCGCTTTGGGAATGGACCACTTCCGGATGAAACTGTACACCGTAGAAGTTTCGGGTGGTGTCCGCGATCGCAGCACAGGGAGTATTTTCAGTATGGGCCAGTAGCTCAAAACCATCTGGCATTTTCATAACTGAATCGCCATGGCTCATCCACATGACCGAACGATCGGGCACAGCATCAAGCAATTTGGATGTGCTATCAACCAGAAGATTTGCTTTTCCATACTCACCCCGTTCGGCACGCTCAACTACGCCACCCAACTGCTGAACCATGAGTTGCATCCCATAGCAAACCCCGATCACCGGAATCCCTAGATTCCAAATTTCAGGATCACAAAGGGGGGCACGATCGTCGTAGACCGAACTAGGACCACCCGAAAGAATAATACCCTTAGGATTAAGCTCGCGAAGCTGATCGGCAGTTGTCCGGTAGGAAAGGACTTCGGAGTACACTTCCGTTTCCCGGATTCGACGTGCAATCAGCTCAGAATACTGAGACCCAAAATCTAAAATCGCAATCATCTGGCGATCGAGTGAACCGAAATCTGAGGAATTAATAGTGTCCTGTTCTATCGGCTGAGCCGAGAGGACTGAGGAATCAACGGGAGAGGTCACGCTCGTTTTCCTATCTTTAGTGATGAGGGGGGACTATCGAAAAATATATACGTGAAATGTAAATTTTGATCGGTATAAATCAGAATTTGCAGCACCTTTAAAGCGATCGCAAAAGTGAAAAATGTAATATCTATGAGTTTTAAAGTTTAGTTATCTTATGCCAATTCGTAAAGTAAACTCAACTTAAGACTAGGCTCCAATCAAGGCTTATGAACATTTCGTATTATGATTTGTACTATAATTTTGCAACCAGAGAGCCTTCATGGATCCTCTGGCGAAACCTTTCAGCAAGCTCTAGAACAAGCTTTGACCCATGCCAGTGGAGTAATTGTTGATTTACTCTGGGTGGGAACAGTCGATAGTGATGGGATTAATTTGTTGGCTCAATCCATGATTCGATCGCAAGCTTCCGGCAAAGATATTACATTTCTTGGCTTGGAGCATAATGCCAAGCTTGAACTAGAGCACCGGATTCAATGCTCTGTAGAATCCTCATCCTGCAATTCAACCTTAGGCCATGGAGTTTTTGCCCCAGATTTTGAAGCGTTTCTCGATCGTCATCGTGATTTAAAAGCCTCTGAAGCCTTAATTTAAATTTTCTTCAAAGCGAGTGTAATGCCGTCACCCAAGGGAAGAAGACTGACTTGAACCCGATCGTCTTGGGCTACTTTCTGATTAAAAACTCGCATTGTCTGAACAATTTTATCGGTTGATTGTGGATCCGCGACCCGTCCAGACCATAAAACATTGTCAATGGCCATCAGTCCGCCCGGACGCAGCAGCTTCAGCGCACGATCGTAATAATTGGAATAATTAGCCTTATCCGCATCAACAAAAGCAAAATCAAAGGTCTCCGCTTGTCCAGATTCGAGAAGGGAATCTAATGTCTGTAACGCAGGCGCTATGCGCAAATCGATTTTGTCCTGAACACCAGCCTGCTGCCAATAGCGTTTTGCTATTGCAGTGTACTCTTCACTAATATCACAGGCCACCAGAACTCCATCGATCGGCAGGGCCAAGGCGATCGTTAATGAGCTATATCCGGTAAATACGCCAATTTCCAACACGCGCCGTGCAGACATCAGCCGAATTAGAAGCGAAATTAGTTGCCCCTGATCAGGAGAAATCTGCATTCGGGCTTGTTTATGGCGTTGAGTTTCCTGTCGGAGTTCCGCTAAAATGGGCAGCTCTTTTAAAGAATTGTCTAAAATGTAGTCATGCAGCGGATCCGGAAGTCCAAGGGTATTTTTGAACATTATCGTCGTAGGAAAACTGTTTTAAACGAGTGTATGGACTGAAGCCAGGTCTTAGAGCATGTTTGAAGAGTCTAAGGTTGTGACGACTAACACCCGATCCCCCTAGCCCCTACGCCCTCCGGGCAGGCTACGCCACAAAAAAGGGGGGACCGGAATTCAACTCTTAGTCCCCCTTTTTAAGGGGATATAGGGGGATCGAGTCTTTTGATACAAACAGAAAACCTTTTCAAACGCTCTCTAGGAGTCTAGGAAACGATTGCACTAAACAAGAGAACGATCGGTCAAAATTTCCGATCCCGTCTCCGTCACTAGGACCGTGTGTTCAAACTGAGCCGATAATTTTGTGTCCATCGTCACCACTGTCCAGCGATCGGCTAAGATTCGCGTTGCATTAGATCCTGCATTGACAATAGGCTCGATCGCCAAGGTCATGCCCGCCTTCAGTTTCACATTGGGAATTTCATTGGTTCGGAAATTAAAGACATGTGGCTCCTCATGAAGATTGCGTCCCACTCCATGGCCCGTATATTCTTCGACAACACTATAACCATTTTCTTCCACATAGGTCTGCACCGCGATCGCCATATCTAGTAAATAGGCTCCAGCGCGGACCTGTTCGATCGACTTATATAGGGCTTGTTCGGCAACTTTGATTAAATGAGCCGTTTTGGCCGGAGCGTCACCACCCACGACAACGGTGATACAGGAGTCGCCATGAAATCCTTGGAAATAAGCGCCAGTATCTAATTTCAGGACATCTCCCGATCGTAAAATTTTCTTCCGACTCGGAATCCCATGCACCACTTCATGATTAACAGAGGTACAAAGTGAGGCCGGAAATCCGTGATAGCCCTTAAAACTTGGCGTTGCACCAAACCCCCGAATCCGTTTTTCGGCGAACGCATCCAAGTCGGCGGTAGTCATTCCCGGTTCAACCAACTCCCCAACCTCCTTCAGTACCGTTGCGACGATCCGACAAGACTGACGCATGATGGCGATTTCATCAGATGTTTTGACCATCCCACCTCGGCGCTTACGAAGCAGGGGCGCGGGAAGAAGATTGCTGAAGATGTTCATGGAGGTCGTGCAACTTAAAGATATGGACTGGAATTGAGTCTTCTTCTAAATTTAGCCTGAATTGGAAGAAGTTGACGACATCGCAAGCCCGAACGATCGTTCTAGGATTTGCCAAATTATATTGAAAAATAGATAGACGATTTTCACTTTATACGATACATTTAGCAATTGTGAGTTTTTGGCCTCCCTCTATGAAAGCGAAAGCGCAGGAAATCATCCGCTCAATTGATGCGGAACAAATGAAGAGTGATCTTCCCGTTGTTCATGTGGGCGACACCGTGCGTGTCGGCGTGAAGATTCGTGAAGGAGAAAAAGAACGGACTCAGCCCTATGAAGGCGTTGTCATTGCTAAACGCAGTGCTGGCATTACTCAGAACATTACTGTTCGCCGAGTATTCCAGAACGTCGGCGTTGAGCGGGTGTTCTTAATTCACTCTCCTCGAATTGAAAGTGTTACAGTTCTGCGTCGCGGTAAAGTCCGTCGCGCTAAGCTGTTCTACTTACGTCAACGCACTGGTAAGTCTGCTCGCTTGAAGCAGCGTTTCGATCGAGAGATTTAATCTCAGATCTCGCTAGGTTTTGTCTTTAAGAAACTCTGTTACACTAAAGACAAAACCGGGTTACAATGAAGCAGTTCATAACATGCGTCCTTAGTTCAGTTGGTAGAACGCAGGTCTCCAAAACCTGATGTCGAGGGTTCAAGTCCTTCAGGGCGCGTTGAATTGCTTCATTTAAGCTCCTAAAGATAGGTATAGTCTCCTGGTTACAGGGTCAGGCTGTACCTATCTTTTCTGAAAGGAGTTAGAGATTGATTGATTGTAGAATTAGAATGGTGATTACAAATGGCAGACGAAGAGACCTCCCGTCCCGAACCGGATGCGATCGCTCTCAAGGATAAAGATCCTAATAAAGCGTCGTTGAATCCAAATATATTTTTTCAAGAAACAAAGAAAGAACTTAGTCAGGTCAGTTGGCCCAGTCGTCAGCAGTTGATTAGTGAATCGATCGCGGTGATTGCGATGGTTGCACTGTCTGCCACCGTCGTATATTTCTTAGACCAATTGTTTGCATGGGCACAAGCGCAGGTATTCCCCTCATGACTTACACCACTGAAGAAGAATCACAAGAAATGGATCCACGAGATCTAGTTGATCTTGAAGTACTGGGAGAGGATGAGTACAATCGGAAGGCTCTCCTGAAGCAGTCCCGATGGTATGCCGTTCAGGTCGCGTCCGGTTGCGAAAAGCGCGTCAAGATGAACCTAGAGCAACGCATCCAAACCCTAGATGTATCCAATCGGATTTTGGATGTCCAAATTCCAGAGACTCCTATTCTGAAACATCAGAAAGATGGAAAGGCAAAGGAAGGCAGTGAAAAGGTGTTTCCAGGTTATGTATTAATTCGCATGATCATGGATGACGATGCTTGGCAGGTAATTAAAAATACACCTCACGTCATCAACTTTGTCGGAGCCGAGCAAAAACGTCGCTATGGGCGAGGCCGTGGCCATGTAAAACCGATGCCTTTGGCACATTCGGAAGTGGAGCGCATCTTTAAACGGACTCAGGAGCAAGAACCAGTTCGTAAAATTAACCTGGCAACAGGTGATAAAATTATGGTTCTGTCTGGACCCTTTAAGGAATTTGAAGGGGAAGTTGTGGAAGTCAGTGCTGAACGGAACAAACTGAAAGCACTACTCTCAATTTTCGGACGGGAAACTCCTGTGGAGTTAGAAATCGTTCAAGTTCAAAAGATTGAGTAGTGGTTTTGCCATTGCTTGAGTCTCGTTATTAGCTAGTGAGTAGTTCGATCGATGGCCAAGAAAGTCGTAGCAATGATTAAGCTCGCAATTAATGCGGGCAAAGCTAACCCAGCACCCCCTATTGGTCCTGCATTGGGTCAACATGGTGTGAACATCATGATGTTCTGCAAAGAGTACAACGCACGCACCTCCGACCAAGCCGGAATGGTTGTGCCTGTTGAAATCTCTGTGTATGAAGATCGTAGCTTTACCTTTATTCTGAAAACGCCTCCAGCGTCTAAGTTGATTGCAAAAGCCGCTGGAATCGAAAGCGGATCCGGTGAACCCAACACTAAGAAAGTTGGATCGATCTCCCGCGCTCAACTCGAAGACATCGCAAGAGTCAAAATGCCTGACTTGAATGCGATCGATATCGAAGGCGCAATGAAGATTATTACTGGAACTGCGAAAAACATGGGCGTAACCATCAACGACTAGTCGGAAAATATTTTTCTACTGATTCGCTGAATTTCACCCAAACCGTAAATTTTAGGGGAAGAGAGGAATCTCGTTTGCACCCCAGGAGTAAGACAATGACTAGAAAGCTTTCAAAGCGGACACGCGAGTTACAGTCCAAAGTAGAAGATCGAATTTATGCTCCGCTCGAAGCAATTCAATTGCTGAAGGAAACGGCTACAGCAAAATTTGCTGAGTCAGCAGAAGCTCACGTTCGTCTCGGAATCGATCCGAAGTACAACGACCAACAGTTACGGACAACCGTCGCCTTGCCTAAGGGCACTGGACAAACCATTCGCGTGGCGGTCATCGCACGGGGTGAGAAAGTCGCAGAAGCAACTGCCGCTGGTGCAGACATTGCGGGTTCGGAAGAATTGATTGAAGAAATTCAAAAGGGCCGGATGGATTTCGACCTCTTGATCGCAACACCTGATGTGATGCCACAAGTGGCGAAGCTGGGTCGTGTTCTGGGTCCACGGGGTTTGATGCCTTCTCCGAAAGCTGGAACCGTTGCGACAGACTTGGTTCGAGCGATCGCTGAATTCAAAGCCGGGAAAATCGAGTACAAAGCCGACAAAACCGGAATTGTT
>Ga0105049_10011139_pt1 | contig 10303 bp, 8 predicted proteins | sample MAT06_FD_78087 | JGI IMG/M metagenome (GOLD analysis project Ga0105049, IMG submission 78087) | Freshwater microbial communities from Lake Fryxell liftoff mats and glacier meltwater in Antarctica - MAT-06 | ecosystem: Environmental > Aquatic > Freshwater > Ice > Liftoff microbial mat | place... | reverse complement strand
GAAAGTGATGGTGTGCTGGGCTTTTGACTCATTTTAACTACTATCTTTGCACATTTTCAGCGCTAAAACGACCCCAAGTCTTTTGATGTAAGGGTTTTAGGCTTTTTCAGCAAACCCTATTTAAGATTTATAAATTCACAGTTTGCACAATCCTCAACAAACGGGTAGGAACTGGTTTACCCATAACATTATTCAACAGTACCAATAAATTAATACAAACCCGTTTCCACTCCCCGATCAAATCCTTTACTAACATTAGTGCCTGATATCAGTAGAAACTTATATCAGGCACTATCTGCAATCCGATCGCAAATTGACTCTTTTTTACCGGATGACGGCTAAAGCACCAGCGCCCGCAGCGGCAAAGGCCGAGGAAAGAGCGGTGAAAAACAGCCACCAAGAGGCAACTTCCGCTGCTTTCCGAGTTTCTTCAGCTTGTTTTTCGGCTTGCACTTTAATGCTTTCGAGGCGAAGCTGCGCTTCTTGCTGCAAGCGTTCTGCTCTTTGCAAGACGGTGTTGCGGCTTCTTTCAATTTGGTCGATCAAGCGGTTGGCATCTGCTTCGGAAATGTCCTCGCGGGAACTCATTAATGCTACTAAAGTATCGCGGTTGAAATGACCCAGCCGATCGCGCAAAGCATCAAATCCGGCTTGCGGATCGTCAAATAATTGGCGCACGTCCCGCGTAATGCCTTCGTAATTTAGTTCAGGGCGATCGAGCGAATTGAGGTAATCCCGAACTTTTCCGAGAATCCCGTCAATTACCGACTGAATACCCTCCTGTATTTTCTGAATTTGCAGTGCGAATTCATCGCGCACCGACAAAATTCCATCGACAATGCGATTGGCTTCTGCTTCAGAAATATCCTGCCGCTGAGACAGCAGAGAAACAATTGTAGCTCGATCGATGTGCGACAGACGCTCGCCCAAGCTGTAAGCGCCGACTTTTGGGTCGTGCAGCAGCAGTTGCAAGTCGCGCTTGATGGCTTCGGGATTTAATTCATCCTTGCCCGTATTTCGCAAATAATCATCTAAAACGCTCTGAAAATCCTGCACTTGGGTTTGCACCCGCTTCGCCAAACGGCGAGGCGCTTTCACAATCGAGCCGAGAGTTTCCTGCACTTGGTCGATAATTTGATTGACTTGTTCCTCGGTCAAATCTTGCCTCTGAGAAAGCAGTTTGACCAAAGTATCGCGATCGACCTGAGACAGGCGGCCGCGCAGTGCTAAAGCCCCTTCTTTGGGATTTTCCATCAGTTTCGTCAAATCGCGCTGAATCCCTTCAGGATTGAGTTCTGATTTGCCAGTATTGCGGAGGTAATCTGCCAGGGCGGTGGTGGTTTGGTCGTACTGATCCTTAGCTTTTTCTGCCAGTTGTTGCGGCGCGTGCAGCACACTGTGCCAATTTTCTTCGGCGCTGTCGATAAGCTGATTTACTTGGTCTTCGCTGAGGTCTTTCCGCTGAGATAGCAATTGTACCAAAGTTTCGCGATCGAACTTAGAAGCTCTAGCTCTCAGGGCCCACATTCCCGCTTCTGGGTTATCCAGCAGCGTTTTCAAATCGCGCTTGATGCCTTCGGGATTAAGTTCTTCTTTGCCCGTAGACTTCAAGTATTCTTGTACTCTTTGCCACTGGTTGTCTAGTCGAACTTGCGCTGCTTCTTGTAGACCTTTAGCATCTGCTAAAACTACATCTCGCGTCCTTTCCAACTCTTGAACAATCTGTTCTACTTCCTGGAAGCCGAAGTTTTCGCGGCCTCGGAGAATTTGCACAAAACTGTCGCGGGTGTAAGGAGAAAGCCGATCGCGCAACTGTTCGTAACTTGCATCGGAATCATCTAAGATTTTTTTTAAATCGCTCCCGATACCTGCTGCTGTCAGTTCCTCTTTTGGTGTCAGCTTCAAATAAGTTTCCACCCGCCACTGCAAATCGCGAGATTTTTCTTGCTCCTCGGCAAAGATCACGGTTTGTAAAACGCGCTGTCTAATTGCTTCTAATTCCTGGGAAATTTGTTTAATTTTCTCTTGGGTAAAAACACCTCGACTAGCCAGAATTTCGGCAAAATTCGCCTGTTTGAGTTTTTCTAATTCGCGGCGCACAGTTCCTGGATCGGCTGTAGGATCGTAGAGAACGTCCCGAAATTCGCGCTCGATCGCTTGCGGGTTCATCTGCCACGAATAAGTGTTGAGTAGGTAGTTTTCTACATCCGCACGAATGGGGCTGTAAGTTACGGGTTCGCCTTTGACTTGAGCGGTAACTTTATCAGTTTGCTGACTAACTTTGTCTTTAGCTGCTTTGAGCTGACCGACTACTTTTTCAACATCCAAGTCAGAAATATCCGTGCGACCCAATACTATTCCCATTAAAGCATTGACTGCCATTGTCGTTGCTTGGGACATCATGTTCGGGCTTTCTCCGGAATTTTGACCGCCCAGATTGCCGAGGGCTTTTTCTACCCTACTTGTCAGGGTATCAGAGAGCAAATCTCCCGATTTGGCAGATTTGAGATAGTCTACTAATTGGCCGATGCCGTCTGATTGCTGCCCTTGTTTTCCTACTTGTTTCCAAGCATCTTGAAGTTGGTCTACAATCCGGTTTACATCGCGTTTTGATAAGTCAGATCGCGAACTTACTAAATCTACGAGAGTTTGCCGATCGAGATTTGGCAAATTTTCGGCTGCAATGGTTTTTAGTTGCGGATCATTAAGCAATTTTTCAAACTCGCTACGCATCCCTTTGATGTCTAATTCAGGCGGTTTGAGGCTTTGGATGTAGTCTTCGACGTTTTCGCGCAAGCTTGTGGGGTCGATCGCGCTACCCAGTTCATGGCCCACTGCTGCTGCTGCTGCTTTGGCTGTGGCGACGACTTGGTTGCTAGCTGCTTTGGCGCCGATGGCCGAGGCTGCGGTGCCGACAATGGCTTGAAAGCCTGATGTCGCGGTGTTGACGACGGAACCAATCAAGGAACCGACGGTGGTAGAGCTCACCCAGACAAGCATTGAGAAATAGGTGGCCCACACGACTAAACCGACGATCGCACCTAAACCGGGACTGCTAATCAAGCTGAGCTTAACTGCTAGCAAGCAAGCAAAGAATAGGGCAATGGTAACGGTGATTAGCGTCCAAGTGCCTACTTTTCGGCCGATGTGACGGACTGGGGGGCTGCCGCTATCCGAGTGGTTGTCGTCGTCGTGGGATTGTCCCATGTACGAAAGGCCGGCTGCTACTGATAAATTTGTTAGCAAGAGTTGGAAAGCGCAGGCGAGCACGACTCCAGCTATCAAGGCGATAAAAAATTGCGGCCCGGAATAGAGGAGTGCTGCGTCTTCTACTGTGGTTGTGGTTGTAGTCTGTTCTACTGGCACTTGGGCCAGCCAGAACCCGATGTTATACATTCCTGGATTTATTTGCAAATTTTGATACATAGTATATGCCTCGTTAAAGGGTGGGTGCGCGCGATCGTTGGCGCAAGTTAACCAATGTATAGTTTTAGACTTATGCCCCCAATGGCAAGCATCGCCTTATTGACGAGCTAAAGCATCCCCCTACAGTTGGAAGTGTAAAAATATGTCTGTGGTCGGCTATCACTTTAGGAATATTTATGCTATGTAAGTTGGCAGTTGTTAAATTGTTAGTTCTGAGTTATGAGTAAGGTGCGCTGCGGCGCATCCGAGATAGATGGTAGTAATGGTAAGTCGGATTAAAATAATCGCAGAGGAAAATCTTTGGTCGATCGATATTAAGAGTCGGCACAGAAGCCCAGACAAATTGTTCCCAATTCATCAACCAATGCCATAGCAAATTAGCTTTGAAGGGATTCGATAGTGCAGCGAGAAAGTCATGCAATTATTATTGGCGGCAGTTTAGCAGGACTGTTGGCCTCTAGAGTATTAGCAAAACACTTCGACCGAGTAAGTATTGTTGAACGAGATTTTTTTCCCGAAAAACCCGCACCTCGCCCCGGTATTCCTCAATCCCGTCATCTTCACATCCTTTTAAATCGGGGGAAAATGATCCTAGAAGAGTTTTTTCCCGGCTTGGAAAACGAATTGGTAGCTGCTGGTGCTCCTAGGTTAGATCCGAGGTCAATTGGGTGGTTTAGTCCAGCGGGTTGGGCTCCGCAATTTAGCCCGGATCTAAATGATTTAATTATGTTCAGTCGGGATTTACTTGATTGGCACATTCGCCGCCGCTTGGCTGAAAATACGAACGTGCATTTCCTTGAAGGAGGCACAGTAACGGGACTCCTGGCGAATGCCTCGCGGGCGAAGATTGCTGGCGTATCGGTGCGTTTTCGCGATCGCCACAACCCAGCTAACATCCATGAAGAGAATTTGAATGCAGATTTAGTAGTCGATGCTGGTGGCAAAGTTTCCAAAACACCTCAATGGTTAAAAAGTTTGGGCTATGAACCTCCACAAGAAACCGTTATCAATGCTTTTGTCGGCTATGCCAGCCGCATCTATAAATGCAGCGGTAAATTGTCAGACACAGCACCATTATTTGTCTCACTAGGACCGCCATTTCGCACCCGTGGCGGTGCAATTTTCCCGATCGAAGGCAATCGCTGGCTGGTGAGTGTCGCCGGGGGCGATCGCGATTATCCTCCCACCGACGAATCAGGTTTTGTAGAATTTGCGCGCACTCTGCCAACCCCGACAATTTATGATGGGATTAAAGACGCAGAAGCCATCACACCAGTTTATAGCAGAGGTACAGAAAACCGTTTGCGACACTACGATCGCCTCCCTCGTCACCCTGAAAACTTAATAATTATCGGTCATGCAGTTTGCGCTTTTAACCCGATATACGGACAGGGAATGACGGTTGCGGCATTGGATGCTCAGATCCTAGATGAATGCTTGCTGCATCAGCGGCAGCGCTATCCTGAAGGCGATTTAACAGGCTTGGCACGACAATTTCAACAAAAACTAGCAAAATTACATACTATCCCTTGGACGTTTGCTATCAGTCAGGATTCGCGCTATCGGGGAAGTGAAGGTGCAAAACTAAACCTTGCTACGCGGTTGATGATAGATTATATGGATCTGGTGTTAAAAGTCCTTGTCGGAGATGCTAAAGTTTGTCAAGCATTTTTGGAAGTTCTGCACATGATTGAGTCGCCGGCTGTACTTTTTCATCCCAGTATTGCGGTTAAGGCGATCGGGCAATTAGTCACCGTTCGGCAGAAGGCAGAATTAATATAAAGAGTTTATACAGAATCAGGTTAGTTTTGCCAATTCTATTTTTTCCCCGCCGAGGAACGAAGATAAACGCAGATGAAATCCTATTCATCTGCGTGGATTTAACCTGATCTTATGTCCGCTAGAACGCAGGGCGGTTTCATTCTCACGAAAATCGCGATTTTGACTCTTGTAGTGCCAAGAATGTCTACCCCCCACAGACGATTTCACAGGCGTTTCAGACATGGGGGATCTTCACGAGGGATTGCCCCTAGGTCGAATGAAACATCCCTGCGCTAGAAGCGGGATGATAAAAAGCGTGACTTTTGCGACTGCGGTTTTCGGATATTTCACGTAATTAAGATGGGTAAAATCCGATTTAGTACCGCAAGTGTCGGTTTTTGAAATAAATCATTAGATTTATTTCAAAAAATGTTTGTGGTCACGACTTACCCACAGGAGTCAAGAAACCGGGTTTTTTCCCCATATCCCTCGCGCTTCACGCTATATTGTCGTAAAAAATCGGTTTCTGCCGCCTAGAATAATATAGACTTGTGCAATTGTCACTTGCCAGCCAAACAATCTAATTGTTGTTGCATTTGATTTGTAACTAAATCGAAACAAGCATCGACATAATCGCGATCGCGCGCCGCCTCGGAACCATACCTCTCAAATACGATCGGTTCACACACGCGAGTCCGAATTTGCACTGGCAAAGGCAGATGCGGCAAAGGCCCAATCCCCAATCCCCAAGGCAATCCTAAATACACCGGAAATACGATCGGATCGATGCCAAACAACCACGGCATCCCCAATTCATGCAATTGCTTAACTTCTTCGTAAAAATCTGCCAAAACTATTAAAGTATCGTGGGCACCGTGGGATATAATTGGTACAATTGGCACTTCTTCTCGCAATGCTAATTTAATAAATCCCTTGCGTCCGGCAAAGTAGATTTTATTGCGTAAGTGATAGGGGCGAAAAGTATCTTCTGCGCCGCCCGGATAGACGAGAACCGGGACATTTTTTCGCAAAGCTGCGATCGCCATTTTCGGATGCGCTTTGATCGCGCCACACCGCACCGCCATACCAGCAACATCAGGAGAAACCTTCCAAACCGTCGGGTGCATCAATCCGTAGGCTAAGCGCTCCGTGCCGTACCTGTGGAACCATTCGTATAGGAACATAAACATATCCGGTGTGGCGATTCCCCCGTTGTGAGAGCCGACAATGAGCATTTTTCCGCGTGCGGGGATGTGGTGCCAGCCGTCGCTTTGTACGCGAAAATAGTAGCGGTACAGCCATTCCCAGATTGGCAGCAAAAGTTGAATGAAGTCGGGATTGCGATCGTCTAAAGATAGACCGTCAAAGGGATAGTTAGAGGCTTGGCCGTCTTTTTTATTAGTAGTTTTTGTCACTGCAAAAATATTTAACGCTTTGGTCATTATATAGCAGAAGGAAGAAAGCTTTAACTCTCGAAGAGAGAAGGCTTTAGTTATTTGGGAAAGGAGGAATAAGGGAGGAGATTAGTTGGGCTTTTCCTCTACTTGTGCGTGCGCTAATCGCCATCGCCCTGCGAAAAAAAGATTTTTCATATCATTAATATGCTCCCATTCCGCAGGAATCTACCGCATTAGTTTCAGCAAGTGAAAACCTCATAAACATCGAACACGGTTGCTATAGCAATATAATTAAATCAGAATTGGCGCAAATATTTGGTTTCTGATTTGAGCGGGCTGCTTTTGTTCGGAGGTTTTATGCTGGTTGTCTATGTTGTTGGCTAAACCCGCCCCTTGGATTTTTAAACTGAGATGTTGCACCATTCTCAATAAGACTTTTATGGGCGGGCTCTCCTGCCCATCCCCTACTCCCCAGAAGAAATTCATTCTTTGTGGAACAGGCTGTCGGGGGCTTTTAAGCGATAATGCTGCTCTGGGCGTGAGTTTCAACAGACTGGCGCTCGAACCGTAGCAGGCAAAGTAAAGCGTCAGCGAGTAAATATCAAGCAACCATCCAAGTTTCTTACGTAAGAGTCAGCACCAAGGGCATCTGAAGTCCGGGAAGTACAAACCGGCGTTGTGACGACTAGAATCCTGAATGGAAATGTCTCCACAGGAACAAAACCGTTTGGAAACAGCTACAGCTTTATTTGTCTTCGCTCAACTCACCTAACATTAAATTATATAAATAAAGCTTGACTTGCGGTCATAAAAAAGTAATACAGCTTTTTTGTGGAAGACAAATCGATTTTTTTGCTATATTGACCTGCAATTAAGATAATGATTGTGGTTAAGTGAGGAGTTGAACGGATGAAAAACTTGAATTGCTGGAATAAACCCGCTGCATTGCTGGGCGCGATCGCGATCGTAGCCGGAAGTTTGCAGGCGAATGCCATCGGTGTTGCCGCCCCATCAACATCCACTGTCAGTCAAGATGCGGAAAATATTTCCTTTGAAGATAGCGCCACCTTTCAAATAGCCCAGGCTGGCAACCTTTGCCGTAAAGTCACTCCCAAAGAAGGTTTGACCGTTCGCCAGAACCCAGACCCCAAATCCCCTAGAGTGGGCGGCGTAGCACTTAACACTCAGGTAACGCTGTCCCAAGGCGCTACTTCTGTTAAAGCCTCCGACGGTCGCCTCTGGATTCAAATTACCGCTCCCGTCACAGGGTATGTAGCTAGCGGCTATCCCAATGACGAAAGTAATTTAGGTTCGTGCACCATTAGTCAAACTCCTTCCCCAAGTCCCGCACCGGCACCGGCACCGGCACCTGCACCAGCGCCTGCGCCTGCACCTGCACCTGCACCAGCACCAGCACCCGCAGCGACACCGGCACCAGCACCAACACCGGCACCGACACCTGCACCTGCACCAGCACCCGCAGCGACACCGGCACCAGCACCAACACCGGCAGCGACACCAGCGCCAGCAGCAACACCTGCACCAGCTCCTGCACCAGCTCCTGCACCAGCAGCGACACCAGCGCCAGCAGCAACACCTGCACCAGCTCCTGCACCAGCTCCTGCACCAGCGCCTGCACCAGCGCCAGCACCAGCTCCTGCACCAGCAACGGGCCCCGTAAGTCTGTGCCGCCAAGTAGAACCTCGCGTAGCGCCGAGGGGTCTAGCTATCCGCACCGAGCCTTCCAAGACTTCTGTGGTTAAAGGCGGTGTAGCGGCTAACGGTCAAGTAACGCTTGTACCGAATTTCCAGTTAGTGAGAGATAAGAATGGAGAAGACCGCAATTGGGTTGAGATTTCAGGCCCTGTGCCCGGATTCATCTCGGCTGGAAATTTGATCATGTGTAAGTAAACTTCAGAGTTCGATCGCTCTTTTTGACTACAAGAGCGATCGACACCGAAAATAGTTTTAAGATTGTCGCGCACCTAGGAACGCGGAGCCCAGATTCATTCCATGACTTACCCAGGAATAATTTATTGCTGTCGTCGCGAGTCAGCGGTAGCGAATCTTTCTGGGCCTCTGTTTTTCATCATCGGTTGCGTCCAGTCCTAGCTTCCTTCCTCGCAACGAAGGCGGGGTGAAGAAATTTAAGCAAAAAGCCGATCGACCTTTCTACTGACAGCGCCCGCTTGCCCAATTTTGGTGTCCGCGATTTGGTTGACACTTCGATTGTCGGCCAATCCAGACAATTTCCCACTTATTTTGCCTGATTCTGAGTTCGATGCGGTGTCGCATTGCAGCAACAGAATCGTCAGCTAAACCGATGACTGTATGCACAATTACTGCTGTTTCTCGCGTGGGATATTCCACTGAAATTTGGTCGCTCTTTCTGCCTTCAGATTCTCGATCGCTGCTGAAGAGTTTGGCCGCGATATCTTTGGGGTTAGAGACGTTGATTTTGCGATCGGTAACGAACTGTTTAGGGTTAATTGCTTCGTAGCCAGAGCGCGTTGCAGGCTGCGCCAATGCTGCGATGGGAATTTGGATGCAGGTAAAAACAGCTAGGAAAAAGAGCGATCGCTTGACAATTGATTTGTTCATGAGGCCTCAGCTTGTGCCAAAAATTTTTGTCTTCGAGATGCGAAAGCCGCCAAATCTGCCTCGGTGAATTGAGTTTGCTGCCATGAGGGGCGGGCAAGCAGTCGATCGCACCAAGCTTGAATTTTAGGATAGCCATCTAGGGATACACCCACCCAAGATAGCAAGGGCACGACGGTGCCGGCAACGCACTCAGCAAACGTGACACTGTTGCTAGCGAAAAAAGGGCGATCGTCCAACAAGCCTTCAAAGAATTTCAACACAGTATCGACTTTTTCCTTAGCCTTTGCGATTTCCTGCGCTTGGGGAGTTCCCCATCCCATTATTTCACTGCTTAGGGGATAAAGTTGCGGTAGAAGTTCATTAACCGTGACCAATTCTACCATCTTCACAACTCCCAAATCTTTCGGTTCTTTTGGCAGCATTGCCGGTGCGGGATACTTAGTTTCTAAATAATCAAGAATTGCCAGAGACTCGACGACAGTGAAGTCATCATCGACCAAAACAGGGATGCGGTGAAAAGGATTCATTGCGATAAAATCAGGCTGTAAGTTATCGCCGTCCAAGTGAATTTCTACTAATTCAAAGTCGAGGTTTTTTTCTAAGAGGGCGATCCACACGCGGCGGGAGTTCGGGGAAATGGGAGTATGGTAAAGTTTCATAAATGGTGTGCCTGGTTATTGAGAGGTAATAGAAGCCACATTTTGATTATGCACTTAGGCGGATCAGTTTTTGCTGCCTTCTCTCAAAGTTATTCGAGAGCTTGATCTGAAATTACTCTGATCCGTTTACAGGCTTCCTCCGCCGTCATCGCCTCGCTAGTTTCCCACTCTGCAAAAGTCTCTTATAGGGCTTCAGATAGCGCTTGTTCATAAGCGATATTTTCCCGTCCAGTATGCTGCTCTAAACTTGTCGTCATGTCTGCGATGAGTAGCTCTAAAAATTTAATATCATTCCCTAGATCGGCAGCCTCATCTTCATCTACCTCTTCAATTACCTGCAAACGTTCTTGATAGGCATTGATTTGATGTTCAATGGCTTCTATAATAAACCTTAAATCTTTAAATGATAGATTCATGTTAGCTTACTATCCTATAAATCACCTCTACAGGTAGTATGAG
>Ga0105049_10011138_pt1 | contig 10303 bp, 6 predicted proteins | sample MAT06_FD_78087 | JGI IMG/M metagenome (GOLD analysis project Ga0105049, IMG submission 78087) | Freshwater microbial communities from Lake Fryxell liftoff mats and glacier meltwater in Antarctica - MAT-06 | ecosystem: Environmental > Aquatic > Freshwater > Ice > Liftoff microbial mat | place... | reverse complement strand
CCTCGAAGGGCTGGAACCGGTCCGCGTGCGACCGTCGATGTACATCGGCAGCACCGACACGAAGGGGCTGCACCACCTCGTTTGGGAGATCGTCGATAACTGCGTCGACGAGTACATCAACGGCTATGCCGATCACATTCAGGTGACGTTGCACAAGGGTGGCGACTCGATCACGGTGCAAGATAACGGCCGTGGCATCCCGATCGACCTGCACCCGAAGTTCAAGATTTCTGGACTCGAACTCGTGCTCACGAAGTTGCACGCGGGGGGCAAGTTCGGCAACAAAGATTCCAATTACTTTTACTCCGGCGGGCTTCACGGCGTCGGCGCGTCGGTCGTGAATGCCCTTTCCAAGAAGCTCGTTGCGAATGTGAAGCGAGATGGCTTCGAGTACACGCAGTCGTTCTCGAAAGGCATTCCGACGACGAAGCTCGAGAAGGTCGGGCCGTTCCGCGGGCACGGTACGTCGATCCATTTCCGCCCCGACGACACGATCTTCCGCAACACGCATTTCGACGCCGACGTCATTCGCGTTCGCCTCGAAGACATGACGTACATCCACAGTGGGTTAAAGGTCACGTTCAAAAACGAAATTACCGGCGAGACGTTCGAACTTGCGAACCCCGCTGGCCTGCCCGCGTTCCTCGCAAAGCTCGTTGCCGACGCACAGAAGCCGACCGTCACGCAGGCGATATTCTCCGCCGTACGCTCGACCGGCGAGCGGATCGAAATCGCGCTGCAATGGACCGAATCGACCGACGAAACCTTTCGTTCCTACGTCAACGGCATCCGCACTGCGGCCGGTGGTACGCACGAAAACGGACTGAAAGCAGCGATTCGCAAGGCGATCAACAATTACATCGACACGCACGACGAAGCCAAGAAATCGACGAAGGGCCTGAAAATCACCGCCGACGACATCCGTGAAGGCATCGTGGCGGTACTGTCGGTGTTCGTGCAGGAACCGATGTTCCAGGGGCAGACGAAGGAAAAGCTCAACAACCCCGAACTCGAAGCGACGATCGATAACTTCATCCGCCCCGCGATGGAAACGTGGCTGAACAACAACAAGAGCATCGCGGACGACATCGTCGGCCGGATCGTGCTTTCGGCGAAGGCACGGCAAGCCTCGCGCGAGGCGGCGCAGGTCGTGCGGAAAACGCCGGGCAGCCGACGCGGGAGCCTGCCGGGGAAGCTCGCCGACTGCAAGGCGACCGACCTCGGCGAGAGCGAATTGTTCATCGTCGAAGGCGACTCGGCAGGCGGTTCGGCGAAGCAAGGCCGCAACAACAAGACGCAAGCCGTGCTTCCGTTGCGCGGCAAAATCCTGAACGGTGAAGACCTGTCGACCGCGAAAGTGCTTCTGAACCAGGAGCTATCGGACCTCGTCAACGCGATCGGCACGGGGGCGGGCGACAAGTTCCACTACGACGGACTGCGTTACGGGAAGATCATTTTGCTGATGGACGCCGACGCCGACGGGTGCCACATCTGCGCGCTGATCCTCGATTTCTTTTTCCGCCACGCGATCGAACTCATCCGCAAAGGGCACATTTACATCGCGCAACCGCCGTTGTACCGGATCGACGTGGCGAAGGAAACATTCTGGGCGAAGGACGACGAACACAAGGAAGAAATCATCGCCGGACTGAAGGGCCGCAAGCACGACATCACGCGCTTCAAGGGCCTCGGCGAGATGCCGTTCCGGGTACTGTCGCAGACGACGCTCGACCCGAAATCGCGCAAGTTGTTGAAGGTCGAGATCAGCGAAAACATCGACGCACACAACACGTTCAAGGATCTGCTGGGGAAAGACGCCGAACCCCGTTACGAGTTCATCATGCAAAAAGCAGGCCTGGCAAACCTGGAAGAGCTAGACGTGTAGCCGCGAACCCGCTGCTCGCGTTCGTGTCGTATCTCGCATGAGTACGCCACTGCAACGCTATATCGAAGACCACAAATTCATCCTCGATGCCATCTCGAAGGCCGCGAACATCGTGGACCCGGTGGCCGTCGATCTCGATGAATTTTGCAACCCGCTGATTTCCAAATCGAAGCGCGGTGCGGTGCTGCCACTGGATGGCGTGCTCATCCGCGACTGGGATCCCGATTATCGCAAGTTCTGGCCGGGGTTACGCTTCGGCGTGCGGATGTACGAGATCGAAGGCATCCGTTTCGCACGCGCTTACGCGGGCGTCAGCGAGGACGTTCACGATCACGGCTACAACTTCTTCGCCGTCGCCCGGCAAGATTATCACAAGTTCTACCGCATTGCACTGACGTGCCGACGCAAATCGAAACCGCCCGGCCCGCCGCCCGTTCTGCCTGCGGCGCAGATCGAAATCCTGCGAAAAAACACGCTCGATTACCTCGACCCGAAGAACCTGCGCCGGATCAAATCGTATGGCGGTCGCGCGAAACGCGGGTTGCTGCTCGATGGCCCGCCCGGTAACGGCAAGACCTCCGCCTGCCGTTGGGTTTACCACGAATGTTTGCGTCTCGGCTACGAAAACCGCTTCGTCACGCCGGACGATTATCGGGCCGCACGCAACGCCTGCAATCCAGCCGAGGCGATCCGGCGTTTATTCGAGTTCGACAAGGCAGGCGTCGTGTTCTTCGACGATATGGACATTGCTCTGCGGGATCGTGATAAGGCCGGTGAAAGCGAAGATCAAGCGGTGTTCCTGTCTGCGCTCGACGGCATTCAAAGTACCGAAGGCGTCGTCTACATGTTCACAACCAACTGCTCGCTGAATCTGATCGACCCCGCATTCAAGCGACCCGGACGGCTCGATGTGGTTTTACATTTTCCGCTGCCCGATGCCGCACTGCGCCGGGAATTGTTTCAGCGCTGGCATGCCGATATCCGGAATGCCATCGACTGCGAGACCGTCGTTCGCGATTCGCAAGGGAATAGTTTTGCGGAACTGGAAGAATACAAAAACCTCCTCGTGATGCGGTTCATCGAGTGCGGCCAGTGGGATTGGGACTGGGCGCTCAGACAATTCCAGGCGAACCGTGCGGAACTACAAAACCAGAAGAACGGGCGTCAGGTGGGGTTCAACGCGATCTTGTCCCACGCGGTCAACGGAACCCATTGACACGCGATCGAGCTACCCCATCATCGTGCGGAATTCTTCGAAGAGATAACTACTGTCGTGCGGTCCGGCAGCGGCTTCGGGGTGGTACTGCACGCTGAACACGGGCACGTCTTTGGCTCGCATTCCTTCGAGCGTTTGGTCGTTCAGGTTGATGTGCGTGGCTACGACATTCGCGGGCAGCGTGTTCGCATCGACCGCGAAGCCGTGGTTCTGCGTGGTGATTTCCACGCCGCCAGTCGTGGCATTGAGCACGGGTTGATTTGCTCCACGGTGGCCGAACTTCAGCTTGAACGTCTTCGCACCGAGTGCCAGCCCGAGTAGCTGGTGGCCGAGGCAGATGCCGAACATCGGCTTCTTACCGATGAGGTCGCGCACGGTGCGGATCGCGTACTCGACGGCGGCGGGGTCGCCGGGGCCGTTGGACAGGAACACGCCATCGGGTTCGTACGCCAGCACCTCATCCGCCGTCGCTGTGCCGGGCACGACGGTGACGCGGCAACCGACTTGCGTGAGGCAGCGCAGGATGTTCCATTTCATGCCGTAATCGATCGCGACTACGTGCTTCTGGATCGCCCGTTGCGGCAAAACGTGTTCGCAGAACGGGCCGAAGCCTTTGTTCCATTCGAACGCCTTTTCCGGCACCACTTCCCGCACGAGATCGCGACCGACCATACCTGGAGCGCTCTTCGCTTTTGTTATCAGCGAGGTGTCGTCGAGATCGACCGACGATAGCACGCCCATCATCGCGCCGCGAACCCGCAGCCGACGAACGAGCGCTCGCGTGTCGATGCCTTCGATACCGGTGACGTTGTTCGCCATCAGGTAGGAATTCAAATCGCGATGGCTGCGAAAACTGCTAGGGACCCGCGTCAATTCGCGAACGACGAAGCCTTCGACTTGCACCGCATCGGATTCAGAATCCTCTGCCGTGGTGCCGTAATTCCCGATCAGCGGGTACGTCATGGTGACGATTTGCCCGCGATACGATGGATCGGTGAGGATTTCCTGATACCCCGTCATCGACGTGTTGAAAACGATTTCCCCAGTCTTTTCCCCGGCAGCACCGAAGGCCAAGCCAGTGAACACGGTACCATCTTCGAGGGCCAGTTTAGCGATAGTCGTCATCGTACCTGCGGCGTGAAGGTTCCTTCATTGCAAAACAGTTTCAGTATATGAACGAAGCATTCTGGGGAAAGTGTGAATCGACGTTTGGCTTCGGATTCTAAATTATAAAAGCTCCCACGATCTCGCACTCGTTGCCACACGCTACGTGGCAATCGTTCATCGAATTGCGCGAACAGTTAAGACACGCCATCCCAGCATCTCAACAGCCTGTATTGCGGTCAAGTTGAAAATGCTGCGGCCATCGGTAGTCCAGGTGCGGCCTTTTTGGTGGAATAGCGCGAGGATGGGGCGGGGGGTTCGGGCGGCGGGCACGTCTTCCATATCCGAACCGGGGATTGGCTCGAACGACACGCTCAGCGGTAACAATGCATGAAGTTGGCCCTTGGCATCGTGGGCGAATGTCGGTTCGCCGTTCGGTTCGACGCGGAGCCAACGTAACCCGCGTGGCTTGCCGGCTGCTGATGCGATCGCGAAGAATCGTTCGCGGCATTCGTGCGATCGGAACGCCGGGCGGAACCAGTTGCGGAGCCAGTGGATCATCGCGGAACTGCCGTGCGGAAGTAGCCGATGCCGGCGTTTTGAAGTAGCGGGATGCCGACGCGAATTTGCTCGTCGCGGTCGAGTTGGCTGAGGTAGCGGTTACGTCGAATCAGTTCATTCGTAGGCAAACCGGAACGCACATCGGCTTCCATCGCGTCCATGTCTTCCTCATAACTGCTCGCCCAGCCGTAGCCGAACTGTACGTTCTGTGGCAGTGACAACACTGCCGCACTGATGAGAATCATCGGGCCGAATCTTGCCCATTTACCACCTGTTTGCAGGAAGACGATATACGCGATCGCCAGCACTGGCACGGTGAGCAACGAGTAACGCGACCAGAGGCCCATCGTGTCCGAAGGAAAGCCCGATCGCCCGATCCCAATCGCGATGGCCAGCCCCACCGCGCCTGCAAGCAGCATAATCAACCCGAGCGATCGGCTGCGATTTTCGGCACTCCGAATCAGCAGAAACAGCGTAACGGCAACGACACCTATAGCGTAAGTGGCCGCAATTGGCCAGTTCGACATGGCCGGCGTGCCGACCGACATTCCGAGCACCTGCGCAGCCACGACACCCGCACGTTCGGGTTGCGACCAGTTCGGCGACGGATGTGCCAGTGGGCGGGCGTACCCCGATAAATAGAAGCGAATGTACGCCATCGCGATGGCCACGATGACGAACAAACCCCATGCTCGTTCGCGATAGCCGAGGTACAACAGCCACATGCAAACCGGCGGCACGAACGCCAAACCCGAACCACCCGTCGTGGCCAACAACAACAGCACGCCACCGGCAATGTACCCCGAACGGACTCGGTTTGCCTCGGTGGTGTTGGCGATAATCGCGAGCAAGCCGAAAACACCACAAGCGGTGAGCGCGAAACAGATCTGGTAGCCCATCACGAAGTTCTCGACATGGCCCCAGTGCAGTAGCACAATCGGGAAGAACGCATCGGCGAGATTCGACCGTCCACGAATGCGACGGGCGAGTTGTAAGAAACCGAATGCTGTGGCTGAGAGTAACAGTACTTGCAGCACCATCCCGGATCGGAAATCGTGCGTAATATGAAAAAGAATCCAGAAAATTAGTCGCGGCAGCGGTAGTCGGTGTTCGTTGTGCTGCACCCATAGCCACGACAACAACGACGTGCGGTTCAGTAGCCCCGGTAGCGTTTCCCACTCGTCGGCCCACGGGGCATTTCGCCCGAAGTGCATCACGAAACCCAGCGCCGAAAGCGTCATCAACGCCCAGATGATGCCCACGAACCGCGTGGTCCACCTTGTCGCGCTCGGCGGAGAAATATAGGATTGACTCACTCTAGAACCCCGAGAGTATCGTTGAAGGAGTGAGTATATGGTCGAGCGGCGAATCGAGTTGGATCGGCGTTACATGCGTAAAGACAAAATGTTCAAGCTCAAGAAGAAGCTCGGCACCGCACTCGGCGCGGACCGCGAGAAGATTCTGTATAAGATCAAGCGCCTGAGCCCGTGGTGGACGGAAGACTGCCTGAAGCAAGCCGAAGCCGCGAAGGGCACCGCCCCCGTCGTCGCCGCCAAGCCGAAGGTCGAGAAGGAAAAGAAGCCGACCCGCGCACCGGCACCCCGCGCCAAGAAGGCGTAATCGCTCAACGATCGATGTGAAACCGCTGGCGAATCGACGACATGACTCGGGTTAGCTCCTTCGTGAATCGAGCACCCGCGGTTAGCCCTTCGCCCGCCTCGAATCCCAATCGGCGGGCCAGCTTCTCCCGATCGTCCTCCGCGTCCGGCACAACGGTCAGCGGGCGATCTGCCACCATTCGCAATCGCGACTCGACCAATCGTAGAAATGAATATCCATCGCGTAAAACGTCCGCATCTCCGGGCGATATCAGCCCCGTTACCCGTAGCGATTCGAGCGCATCCCAGACATTCGCCTGCATGATCTGCGGGTAGGCTTCGCCGTGTTTCAGTTGCATCGCCTGCACGAGAAACTCAACATCGACCAGGCCACCGGCGGCGCGTTTCAGGCTACCACGCCCGTTGGCTTCGAGTTTCGTTCGCATCGCGAGAATTTCCATTACGACATCGGGCTGCCACGGTTGCGAGACGATGGCCGTACGAATCGCGACGAGCACTTCGTTGGCAAACGCCGCGTCGCCGCGCAGCACGCGGGCGCGGGTGAGCGATTGGCGTTCCCACGGCTGGCTGTTTTCCTCGCGGAAATAGCGTGCGAATTCCGTGAGTGGCACGACGAGGCTGCCCGATTTCCCCGTCGGCCGCAACCGCATATCGACGGCGTACAGTCGCCCCATCGGGCCGTTTCGCGTCGTCGCCTGAATGACTTTCTGCGCGAGATCGGTGTAGGCGTGGTAGTTCGTCGTCACTTCGATGCGCGTATCCGGGTCGGGTGCCACGGTCGCGCCGTCGTCCTCGAAAATCAGTAGTAAATCGAGGTCGCTGTGGTAATTGATCTCGCGGCCACCGAGCTTTCCCATGCCGAGAATCACGTACCGGCACGGCACCACCTCGCCATCTTCCCGCGTGATTGAAGGAATTCCGTAACGTGCGCGAACATGCGGTTCTTGCAGGTCGATGACCGCGTTCAGCACCGTTTCGGCGATGTCGCTCAACCCCGCAGTCGTTTCGCGGATCGGTGCTTTCCCGAGGAGATCGCGGACGCCAATGCGCAGGAGTTCCTTGTCCTGGAAGCTGTGCAAGATCGGGTCGGGGTCGGTCGCGCCGCGTAGCAATTCCGCGAGTTCGGTGCGCAGTTCGTCGGCCGAACGCGGTTGATCGAGCACGAGGCTATCGAGCAATTCATCGATCATTCCGGGGTTGTTCATCATCAGTCCGCACAAGAACGGGCTGCCCGCACAGAGATCGACGTACAACTTCAACGTGGCCGGGTTGAAGCTGAACAGTTCGTAAAGCACCGCCTTCGCTCCGAGCGACGCAGTCACTTTTTCCAGCGTGTTCAGCGTCTCGTCGGGGTCGGGCGTTTCCGCCACCGCGCGAAGCAGTTGCGGCGCGATACTGGCGAGGAAATGCCGACAGCGACGATGCGATAGGAACCTCACCGACTCGCGCGCGAGTTGCGATAAATTCTGGTACGCCTTCGCCACATCGGCGAACGGGTACCGCCCGAGAACCGCCTTCACAGTCGCATCGTCGGGGTCGGGGTCGAGGATCAAGTCCGATTCCGGTTCCGCCAAACCGTCCGCATCAGGGAAGGTCTGATGCAATAGGTGATCGAGAATACCGCGGTCGAGCCGCGTCTTGTCTTGTAGGTCTTTCAGGAACTGATCGAGTGGATCGACGAGCAAGCCGCGCATGTCGATCGCGTTCCCCGATGGCTCGTCGAGTGGCGAACGTCGTTGCGGCGACAACGACGTGGGCGGGGGCCGTAACATACTTTCCAAATAGGCTTCGGCACGTCCGTGAACACGCGCCGGTTCGGCGTAACCCATTCGCAATGCCAGCTTGCGCAACTCCTCGCTCGAGTCGGGTAGTCGGTGCGTTTGCATGTCGAACAGAAGCTGTAAGCGGTGTTCGGTCTTTCGCAGAAATCGATACGCATCGGACAAGATATACGTTTCGTTCCCGGTTAAGCACCCAGCGATTTCGAGGGCTTCGAGCGATAGCAACGTGTTACGTTGCCGCACGGCGCGAAGATCGCCGCCGTTGAGGAGTTGCAGAAATTGCACCGTGTATTCGATGTCGCGAATGCCGCCACGCCCAACTTTTACATCGCGGTCGTCGACGCCGCCACGGATCGCACGTTGCTCCATCTGACGTTTAAGCGCTTTCACTTCGTTGATTTCGGAGAAGCTAAAATACTTGCGATACACAAACGGCTCGATCGAAGTCACGAACTCACGGCCGAGTTCGGGGTCGCCCGCACACGGCCGCACTTTAATCAGCGCCTGCCGTTCCCACGTGCGGCCCATCACGTCGTAGTAGCTCAGCGTGTTCGCCAACGTCCGTGCGAGTGGGCCGCGTTGCCCCTCGGGGCGCAGCCGCAAATCGATGCGATACGCAAAACCGGTATCGGTGTGCGAGGACAACAACCGCAGAATTTCCGACACGACCCGTGCGAAGAAATCGCCGTTCGTAGTCGGCGAGCGTTTGCCGACCGTTTCGCCTTCTTCGTCGTAAACGAACATCAGATCGAGGTCGGACGAGTAATTCAGTTCGTCGCCGCCGAGTTTCCCGAACGCCAGTGCCGCCAGCCGTGCGGAGTTGCCTTGCCCCGTAGTCGGACTGCCGAATTTCTTCGCCGTGATCCGCAACGCATGTTGCATCGCGACTTCGATCGACGCATCGGCGACCCGTGCGAGATCGCGGCTAATTTCTTCGAGCGGCCTGTCGCGAATCACATCGTTGATGCCGATGCGCAGCGCCTGCCGACGACGGAAACGACGGAACGCACGCAAAACGTTCGCATCGTCGGTCGCGGCTTCGACGGCCAACCGCAACTGCGTCGTGAGTTCCAACGTCGAGGGGTTTCGACCAGGCGGTTGCAACAGCGGTTCGAGCGCATCGGGATCGATGGCCAGCGTGTCTGCGAAGAACTGCGAAGTCGCGAGCAGGTGCAAGATCGTTTCGAGGTTCCGCGATGGAACATCGAGCAACTGTGGCAAGTAACTCCGCGCCCGCGGCTGCGCGAGCAATCGTTCGAGGTTGTTTGCGGCCATGTCCGGGTCGGCCGTCGTCGGCAGATAATCGATCAACAGTGGCAGCAAAATCGCATGGGCATCGGGGCCAACGTGCCGCGCCAGTGCCGCAAGATTCTCGCGACCACGGATCCCATCGCGAAACGGTATCGGAGTGTGCATAGCTTAATTCTGTCAGAACCAACGGACCGGTGGCGAAACCTTATCCGCCAGTTCCTGTAGAGGATTTCACTGCCATCGGTTGTGCCACAGCGGACAGTAATCGGGCCAGCGACAGCGAGAGTTGGTCGAGCGTCGCCCGGTCGGGCAGCGTGATCGTGAGGCGCGGTTTATCGCCGCCTTCGACGAACGCTTCGAGGCCGGAACGCAAACTCGACACGAGGGCATCAGGCGGCGCTGCGGACGCCGACGAGTTCACCATCTCGCCCAACAGCTTGAACGCGGCCCCTAACAATTCGCCACCCGCAGCGGCGATGCGGTCGCGACTCGGCACGTGGAGTTCTTCGGCGATCCGCTCTTTCATTTTCTCGACGACGGGGGCTTCGGGTTGCGAACCGAGAAGCACTTCGAGACGTTTTTTGAGTTCTTCCAGGCTGCTGTGCAAGTCGACATTTTCGACGTCGGATTCCACATCGAGTGCGGCGAGTGCGAGATCTTTCTTCGCGGCAATCGTGCTCAACAAGTTCTCTTCGAGCGTCTGTTCGGTAACGAGAACGAACACCTGCACGGGCTGCGTTTGGCCCATGCGGTGTGCGCGGGCAATACGCTGTTCGAGCACGGCCGGGTTCCACGGCAAATCGACGTTGATTACGGTGTTCGCCGCCTGTAAATTCAGGCCGAGCGAACCGGCATTCGTCGCGAGGAATACCCCGCACGCCGGGTT
>Ga0105049_10011137_pt1 | contig 10303 bp, 11 predicted proteins | sample MAT06_FD_78087 | JGI IMG/M metagenome (GOLD analysis project Ga0105049, IMG submission 78087) | Freshwater microbial communities from Lake Fryxell liftoff mats and glacier meltwater in Antarctica - MAT-06 | ecosystem: Environmental > Aquatic > Freshwater > Ice > Liftoff microbial mat | place... | reverse complement strand
GTCAGAGCGACGAAGAGGCGGCGTTGTAAGCGTTGCCGCAGCTCCGCCGTCAACTGGCGGCTGCGCAGGCTTGGCCGCGCGCGCTGGCCACAACGCATTTCAGGAACCCGGTCGGGTTGACCCGGTGCCACTGACCGGCAACACTCCTCGTTCCGATTGGGCGAGTCCTGGCAGCCCATGACGCTTTAGAGTTGGCCCCATCGTCTAGCCTGGTCCAGGACACCAGGTTCTCATCCTGGGAACATGGGTTCGAATCCCATTGGGGTCATTCGCACCACGAGGGACGCTTTGCGTCCCTCGCTGTGTTTTTGCGCGGCGTGGGGGGCGTGGGCGGTGCTTGCGGGCCGCCTCAGCCGGACTCCAGTCCGCCCGCGCCGGCCAGCCAGTTTTTCCCGCACTCGGGGCAGCGGAGGCGGCTTTCTTTAGGGGCGAGTCCAGCCAACGAGTAGTTGCAGGCCGGGCAGCGGTCGCGTTTGATCTGTCTGGCGATGGCGCGGCGGAGCCAGCGGTCGCGCCAGAAGACGGCGACCGACAGCGGCACCGCGGCGGCCAGCACGGCCGTCAGTACCGCGCGGAGGAACCCACCCGCGAGGTGGTCGTCTGGACGTGTCAAGGCTGCCCCCAGCCACTGCGCGGGCCAGATCATGGCCAGGGCCCCGCCCACCGCCAGGAGCGTGCAGACTATTAGCATCCGGCTGCGCGAGCCGCGGTGGGCTCGTTCGGCGCCGCGAACGTACGCCTCGCACTGCTCGTCGCTGAGCGAGTCGAGTTCGCAGAACGCGCGATAGACCTTGTCAACCGGCAGCCGCACGTGTGGACCTCGATCGTGTATTGAGGGGAGTTCCATTCGCCACTTGGGCGGTTAGCGGAGCGACTTGCTCATGATGAGACTGGTGTAGTTGGTGACGCCCCAGTCGAAGCGGTCGATGTCGCGGTAGCCGCGGGCGCGATAGAACGCGACCAGTTCGGCGTCGGCCTCCGCCGTTGAGAGCGCCAGCTCGGCCATGCCCAGTTCGCGGGCCCGCCGCTCGACGCCTTCGAGCAACAGACGCCCGATGCCCTGGCCTTGACGCGAAGGTTCGACGGCAAACTGGGAGAAGTTGGCCACATCGGGCCGGCGGAACCAGCGGGGGCCGCTCTCGGTGGCTGAACCGCCCCAGGATGGCTCCTGGAACATGATCGATCCGATGATCTGCCCGCCAACTTCATCGACGGCCACGAAGCACTCGCCTTTGTCGACACGCCGCCGCGTCACCTCGGGGGTCTGGTGGCTGGCCAGGGCGTGCATCCCGAGTGTGACCTGCTTGGCGTAAGCACGGTGCAAGAGGCCCGTGAGTTCGGTCATCGAGTCGGAAGGGCGCAGCCGCCGCACCGTCATTCGGGCGGGCGGCGCGAAGGTCGGCTTGGTCTGGGGGGGGTGGGCGGGGTCGGTCATCGGGGTTAACTCTAGTGCGGCTTTTCGCGGTCATCAGCGCTTGTCGCTATCCTCACGCCGATGTTGACCCTTGCCGCGGGATCGTTCGCCACGCTCGACTGGATCGTGGTGGGCGCGTACATGCTGGTGCTCTTGGGCTCGGGCGTCTGGTTCGCGAGGATGGAGCCCAAGTCCGCCTCCGAGTATTTCCTGGCGGGCCGGCGGATGCCCGCCTGGGCCGTTGCGATCTCCATCATCGCTTCGTCGCTGAGCGTCGCGACCTTCATCGGCGTGCCCGAGCAGACGTTCAAGGACGGCGGGAACCTGACCTATCTCTCGACCAACATCGGCGGCTTCCTGGCCGTGCTGGTGGTGGCGTACGTCTTTATCCCCGCGTTTTACAAGCAGAACTGCACGACGATCTACGAGGTTCTGGAGCATCGTTTCGGCCAAACGGGCAAGCTCGCCGCGTCTGCCACGTTCATGATCGGCCGACTGTTTGCCTCGGGTGCACGCGTTTACATCGCCGCCATCCCGCTAGCGATGATCATGTTCGGCGTAGAGGAGAGCCGCGAACCGGTTTATCTCATCAGTGCCATCGCCGCGCTCTCCGTCGTCGCCGTGGGCTACACGCTCATCGGTGGCATCGCCTCGGTGATCTGGACCGACGTCATCCAGACGGTCGTGCTTCTCACCGCCATCCTCGCCGGCGTCGCGTTGATGCTTGCCAAGATTCCCGCGCCGATCGACCAGATCGTCGCGACGCTCAACGCGCCGGGGCCGGGGCTGCCGAGCAAGCTCACGGTGCTGGATTTCTCGCTCGACCCGGCCGCCGAGTTCACGGTCTGGACGGCCCTTTTGGGATTCATGTTGCTGAATCTCGCCGCGTACGGCACCGATCACGACATGGTGCAGCGGATGCTGACGTGCAAGAACGCCGTGCAGGGCGGGCGGTCGGCCATCACCGCGATTGTGCTGGCGGTGCCGATCGTGGCGCTGTTCCTGATTGTCGGTCTGCTGCTGCACGTCTTCTACAAGCGGCCCGACTTGATGATGGCCAGCGCCCCAACCTATGCCCCGCCCGACGGCCAGCGGACGCTGCTCACGTTTGTCCTCAACGAGTTCCCCACCGGGCTGGCCGGGCTCATGGTGGCGGGCTTGTTTGCGGTTGGGCTCGGCTCGCTGAACTCGGCCATCAACGCCATGGCGGCCACGGCGATCAAGGACTTCTACATGCGGATCGAGCCGGGGCGCACCGACCGCCACTACCTGGTGGCCAGCCGCTGGGCCACGCTGGCGTGGGGCGTGGCGCTGGCGGGGTTCGCGGTGCTGTGCATCTACTGGATGCGGGCCCACCCGCAGACGACACTGCTCTCGTTCGCACTCAAAGTCATGACGTTCGCCTATTCGGGTCTGCTGGCGGTGTTCGTGACGGCCCTGTTCACACGCCGCGGGAACACCCAAAGCTGCGTCGCCGCCCTCGTCACCGGCTTCGTGGTCATCGGGTTGATGGATCCGATTGTGTGGTCGCTATGGGCCGGGCAGATTGCGTTCCGTGGCGAGACGCTCGCCGATCTCAAGATCGCCTTCCCTTGGCACATGCTGCTGGCGACCGTGCTGGCGACGACCGTCTGCTGCATCCCCGGGCCAAGACCGTCTGACAGCCAAACCCCGCTTCCCACTGCGTAGGTCCTTGACGATGACTGCGGGCGAGCTGGTCCGCTAAGGTTGGGCATGGATCTTTCTCTTCAGAACAAGCGTGCGATCGTCGGCGGTTCAACTCAAGGTCTGGGCCGCGCGTCGGCGGTGGAACTCGCGTTGCTCGGGGCCGAGGTCGTGCTGCTGGCGCGCGATGAAGCGCGCCTCAAGGAAGCCGTCGCCGCGTTGCCGACTCCGCACGGGCAGTGCCACTCATATGCCGTGGCCGACGCGAGCAAGCCGGAGCAGGTGCGCGCCGCCGTCGAGCGGCTGATCGACCCTGCGCGGCCGATCCACATTCTCGTCAACAACACCGGCGGCCCGCCGCCGGGCCCGGCGCTCGATGGGACGCTCGATCAGTTCCGGGCCGCGTTCGAGATGCACCTGATCACCAACCAAACTTTGACGCAGTTGCTGGTGCCGGGGATGAAGGCCGCCCGGTTTGGCCGGGTGATCAACATCATCTCGACGAGCGTGAAGCAGCCGATCCCGAACCTGGGCGTGTCGAACACCATCCGGGCGGCCGTGGCGAGTTGGGCCAAGACGCTGGCCGCGGAAGTGGGCCCGTTCGGTATCACGGTCAACAACGTCCTACCTGGTTACACCCAGACCGAACGCCTGACGAGTCTGGTCAAAGGCCGGGCCGTCAAGAGCGGTCAGAGCGAGGAGGCGGTCGCGGCGGAGATCCTCGCGACCATCCCCATGGGCCGATTCGGGCTGGCCTTCGAGCTGGGGGCGGCGGTAGCGTTCCTGGCCTCCCCGGCCGCGTCCTATGTCAACGGGATCAATCTGCCCGTCGACGGCGGGCGGCTGGGCTCGCTGTAGCGGCATGGCTATCATCTCGCCCGACGTGCACCGGGTTGCGCCTCCTCGGCCAAGTGGTCTTGACAGACCCCCCGTCAGCTCGGATCTGGAGTTTCTCCCATGTATGCAGTAGTCCAAGAAGGCGGCGGCCAGCGCATGGTTCGCGAGAACGACGTCCTCCTCTTCGATCTCATCGACGAGGGTCTCGCCATCGCCGGCAACAAGATCACGATCGACAAGGTGCTCATCGTCGGCTCGGCCGACGGCAAGACCGAAGCCAAGATCGGCATGCCCTATATCGACGGGGCCTCCGTGATCGTCGAGGTCATCGAGGGCGTCACCAAGGGCGACAAGATCTACATCCAGAAGTTCCGCCGTCGCAAGGGCTACCGCCGTCGCACCGGCCACCGCCAGCGCTATACGAAGGTCAAGGTCCTGTCGATTAAGGGCTGAGCACGCGGCGGCTGAGCGAGCGTCGGTTGATCACGCGATCAACATTCCCAAGAATAATCAACGCCCCAGGCCACGGCCTTGGGGCGTTTTTCGTTTTGTTTCTAATAGCCGTAAGCGCCGATGGCTCAGCCCGTGACCTTGAGCAGGATGAACGTGATGTCGTCCTGCGGCGGGAGGTCGCCGCGGTGAGAGTCGAGCGCGGCCAGCAGGGCCTTGCCGATGTCGTCGGCGGATTCGTTGGCGTGCTTGCGGATGATCCGCTTGAGGTTTTCCTTGCCGAAGAACTTGTCGGCGGCGTTGCGGAGTTCCCAGATGCCGTCGGTCCCGATCAGCACGATCTGGCCCCGCCCGAGTGGTCCGTCCCGGCGGCAGGTCGTGAAGCGCGTGTCGGGGTCGACGCCTAGCGGGAGGTCCAGGCCCTCGAGTTCGCTGAACTTCTGCTCAAGCGGGTCGAAGATCAGCGCCGCGTCGTGGCCCGCGCTGACCCAGCGCAGTCCCTTCATGTCCGGCTCGACGGCCAGCAGGAACATGGTCATAAACCGCCCCGTCTGACCCTGCACGCACAGCTCGCGGTTGACGACTCCCACGAACTCCTGCATCGATTCGTGCGTGAGCGCGTTGGCGCGGAGGATGGCGCGAGCGGTGGCCATCAGGAGTGCGGCGGGCACGCCGTGGCCGGTGACGTCGCCCACGACCATGGCCCAGCCATCGCGGCCGGGCTGTTCAACCGGGCCGAGCGGGAGGTAGTCGTAGTAATCGCCGCCGGTCTGCTCGCAATAAACGCAGAACGCGGCAATATCGAGACCGGCCACCTTCGGCGGGCAGTCCGGGAGCAAGGCTCGCTGAACGTCGCGCGCGATGCTGAGCGAGCGGCGGAGGTCTTTGCGTTCGCGGAGCTGGTTGAGTGCTTGGTTGGCGGCCCGCGCGATGTCACTGAGTTCGTCGTCGCCGGTTTCATCGAGTGGTGCGGTGAGATCGCCGGCGCCGACACGCTGCAGGCCCTTGACCAGTGCTGGCAGCCGCGCGGTGACAATGCGCCCGGCGACCAGACCAATCAGCAGCGTGCCGCCAGCCGCCGCGAGCATGCCCAGGCGTGCGTCATCGAAGAGGCCCAGCCATTGCGAGGCGAGTTCGGAGCCGTGGGCTTGGACGACGACCCAGCCCACCTGCTGGTTGGAGGTGAACTCGGCAATCGGCGCGGCCACGACGACATAGCCTTTGAGCGAACCGGATGTCGGCGTGTGCGTGAATGGTTCGCCTTTCTCGAGGAGCGGCTCGGGGAGGAGCACACGATTGTCCTTGCTGGTTCCCGTGAGCGTTGCAAAGGGATGCTCGCCGTCCGAGATGCCGGCCGCGGAGCGCCAGAGCTGCGCGGGGCCTGTCGATGGCGTGTGCCGCAGCAGCGCGGCTCCCGTGATCGGCGCTCCCGCACGGATCATCCCCGCCACGGCCGCGTTGAGTCGCCGCTGGGCCGAGTCAGCGCCTTCGTCCGTCAGCGCCTCTGATCCGAGCGCGCCGCTGAGGGCTTGGGCGTGGGCCAGGAGCTGGGCCTCGGCCCGGGCGCGGCCGGACGCCGCCGCGAGGGTGTACCACCATCCCAACACGCCAACGGCCAGGGCCGTCCCCAGCAGGAACACCCAGACCGCGAGCTTGTTGGCGACGGAGAATCGCATGATCGGGTCGAGTGTATCGGCGGACGCGGTGCCGCGATGCCGCCGCACCCGACGCGGGCTGATTTTCTCACCCCAACTTGACGAACGTGCCCAGTTGGCGGTCCTTCGTGACGCCCGGGAACCGCAGGGCCCGCCCGTGAGCCGCGGCATAAACGCCGGGCTTCATCACGGTCGTGGCGAAGATCGCTTCAGTGAGATTCTGGAGGGCGTCGGATTGGACCATCTCGTAGGGCCGCATAGCCCCGGTGAGCACGATGGCCACCGGCGGGTCGGCGATCGCGGCGGCGAGGGCCTCGCCGGTGACGCAGAGCGTGTCGGTGCCGTGGAGGATCACGACGCCGCCGGTGGGGCCGGGATTGGCGCGCGTGCCGGCGGTGGCCATGACCACCTCGGTGATCCGTCGTCGGTCATCGTCGGTCATATGCAGGCTGTCCTTGGACATGAGCTCGATGATGCCGATGTTGGTGTCTTCGAGTCGCAGCCGGCGGAGCATCCGCTGGACGATGGACCGGCGATTGAGCAACTGCCCCGACTGCTCGTCGTAGGTCTTCTCGATGGTTCCGCCGGTTGTGATGAGCGTGATGTGTCGCATGCGCTGGGCTGGGGCGCTCGCGGGTTTTCCTATAGCCGCGTGACCGAGGTGATGACCACCGCCGTCATCGGTACATCCGAGTGGCCGCCCTTGGAGCCGGTCTTGACGGCCTTGATCTGCTCGACGACTTCGAGCCCCGACGACACCTTTCCGAACACCGCGTAGGCCGCGCCGTCGCGGGATTGGTCGAGGAAGTCGTTGTCGGCGGTGTTGATGAAGAACTGGCTGGTGCCGGAGTCGGCGACCTGCGTGCGGGCCATGGCGACAGAGCCGCGCACATTTTTGAGCCCGTTGCGCCACTCATTTTTGACCGGGGCACGAACGGCTTTCTGCTTCATGTCGGCGGTGAACCCGCCGCCCTGGATCATGAAGGTCGAGATGACGCGGTGGAAGATGGTGCTGTCGTAGTGCTTGTCGTCGACGTATTGAAGGAAGTTGGCCACGCTAAGGGGGGCCTTTTCGTCGTCGAGATCGAGCACGAGATCGCCCAGCGAGGTCGAGAGCTTAACTTGCTTCACAATGAACCTTTCCTGACCGGCCCTCGGCTAAAGCACGCGAGGCCTCGGGCCGAGCGTGCGCCGCTCAGACGGCGGGAGTGATGGGAGTGGGGGGTGCGAACATGGATTACTTCTTCTCGGGGGCCTTGGTCCGGGCGATGGTGTTGATCAAGACGTCTTGCAGCGGCTGGTCGGGCATCTTGTCCGGGTTGACAAGGCTGGCCCCGCCCGAGGCGCCCTTGGCGCGCTTGTTGGTCTCGACGGCCTTGATTTTGTCCACGACGCCCATGCCCTCGACGACCCTGCCGAAGACCGCGTAACCGGCGTTGCCCGTGCTGGAACGGCCGGCGTCGAGAGCGCTGTTGTCGTTCACGTTGATGTAGAACTGGGCCGTGGCGGAGTTCGGGTCCTGCTTACGGGCCATGGCGATCGTGCCGCGGGCGTTCTTGAGCCCGTTCTGCGACTCGTTGCGGATGGGATCGCCCGTCTGCTTCTCCTTGCCGTCGGGCGTGTACCCGCCGCCCTGGATCATAAAGTCGCCGATGACACGGTGGAAGATCGTGCCGTTGTAATGGCCCTTGTCGGCGTAGTCGAGGAAGTTCTTGACCGAGATCGGGGCCTTGGTCTCGTTGAGCTCGATCACGATGTCGCCCATCGAGGTCGACACCTTGACGTACACGAGCTTGTCGGTGTTCTCGGCGGGCTTGGCCTCGCCCGCGGGCTGCGGCGAGGGGGCGGCGGGGGCCCCACCCTGGGCCAGCACCGACCCGGCGAGCACAAAGATGGACAGGGCGGACACAATAAGGGTCGATGAGCGCATGGGGAGCCTCCGTGAGAATCTTGGGGCCTGAGTGTAGCGACGGCCCCGCAGGCTTGTCTTCGCTCCCGGCGAGCTCCCCGATTCAACCCCGACCCGCGAGGGAACCCCCGGGAAGGATCCGGCCCGGCCGGCGCGTACACTGCCCTCAACCGCCGCCCCAAACGAGGATCCCGACATGGCCACCGCCGCCCCTGCCAAGCCCGACGCCGCCGCCGCTTTCGCCAAAGGTCTCGAAGGGGTGATCGGCGGCCAGACCGCCGTCTGCTCCATCGAGCAGGACAAACTCATCTACCGCGGCTTCGAGATCCACGACCTGGCCGAACACGCCACGTTCGAGGAGGTGGCTTTCCTCCTACTGGTGGGCCACAAGCCCGATGTGCAGGAGCTGGGGCAATTCAAGGCCGAGATCATCGCCGAGCGGGCCCTGCACCCGGCGGTCGTGTCGTTTCTGGGGTCCGCGGCGGGCTGGCTGGCCTCGGGCCGGGCCGTGCCGATGGACGTGTTGCGAACGGCGGTCTCGATCCTGGGTCACACCGATGCGGACTGTCAGGACAACTCCGCGGCGGCGAATCTGCGCAAGTCCAAGCGCCTACTCGCCAAGATCCCCACAATTGTCGGGCACATGCAGAACGTCATCGACGGCCGGGCGATCGTCGGCCTGGAGCGCGGCGGCGACCCCAGCCTTTCCCACGCCGCCAACCTTCTCTACATGATGACCGGCCGCCGTCCCTCCGCCGAGGAGGCCCGCGTGATGGACGTGAGCCTGATCCTCTACGCCGAGCACGAGTTCAACGCGTCTACGTTTACGACGCGCGTCATCGCCGGCACGCTCAGCGACATGCACGGGGCCGTCGCCGGGGGTATCGGGGCGCTCAAGGGCCCGCTGCATGGCGGTGCCAACGAGGCCGCGATGGACATGCTCAAGGAAATCCTCGCGTCTGTTGGCGAGCAGGGGATCGGCACCCCCGCCGTGGACACCTGGATGCAGAACGCCTTCGACACCAAGCGGAAGCTCATGGGCTTCGGCCACCGCGTCTACAAGAACGGCGATCACCGAGCCGGCATCCTTCACGGGCTCGGCAAAAAGATGGCGGCGACCTTGTCTGGCACCTTCGGCGGGATCCCCGCTGGCAAGTGGTTCGTGTTGGGGGAGCAGGTCCAGAAGATCATGCTCACCAAGAAGAACATCCATCCCAACGTCGACTTCCCTTGCGGGATGACGTACTTCACGATGAACATCCCGGTGCCGCAGTACACGCCCATTTTCGTGGCCTCGCGGATCACCGGTTGGTGCGCCCACATCATGGAGCAGCACGCCGACAACCGCCTGATCCGCCCGCTGAGCATCTACACCGGCCCGGCGCAGAAGCCCTGGAACGGTTGAAGCAGCGACCGGTGATCAGCCCTTGACGCCGCGGTAGACGAACGCGGGGGGCGTGTTCTGGATGACCCACTGGCTCCGCTGCACGTTCTGGAACCGCTTCTCGAGGAAACCGCGCCAGCGGCGGGCCTTGGCCATGACCTCTTCAATGCAGTAGGTCAGCATCGTGAAGGTGCCGCCGGGCCGCAGCACGGCCAGCACCTCGTCGAGCCCGCGCTCCTGCATCGTTGGCGTGAACAGCAGATACGGCACGCTGGTGATCACGCAGTCCACCGTCCCCGCCTCGATTGACTGCCGACGGCAGACACCCTGCAGGTCCAACGCGTCGTCTTCAAGGAACGTGTGCTGCGGGAAACGCCGCTTCAGCTCGCGTACCAGCCCGGAGTTCTGCTCGATCCCCACAAACCGCGTTTGGGCACCCAGCAAAGGCAGGATCTGAGCCGTGATTGGGCCCGTCCCTGGCCCCAGTTCAAACACGAGCTTCGACTCACCCAGCGGCAAGCCTTTCACCATCCTTCGCGCCAGAGGCTTGGAGCTGGTGAAGCACGTTCCGAGCTGCTTGGGGGCCTTGAAAAACTCGCGCCAAAAGACACTCGTGCGGCCCGGCTTGATCTCCGCAGCGGTTTGTGTGGAGGTGGTCGGAGGGCGGGAAGGTTCTTGAACGGTGGAGGTCGCCGAACTCATGATCACCACTGCTCCTTGGCTTTGCTCAACGCTCTCTCACTACAGACCCTCGCGGCCGCGTGGAAGCCGACGCACAGGATACCCGCGCGGGCGCGCCTCGGGCGGCCCGGCCAGGGTAGAGGAGTACCTGATTTCGCCCCAGTGGGGGGCGTCGGCCTTCCTCCCGCTCCGAGGCCCGTTAACATGGTTGGCATTACTGCCCCAGCAGTTCTTTGGCCAGCCCGTCGGCTCCGTACACCTTCCGCAGTGCCTCGATGATGGCCCGCGAATCAACGGCAACGGCCCGC
>Ga0105049_10011133_pt1 | contig 10304 bp, 13 predicted proteins | sample MAT06_FD_78087 | JGI IMG/M metagenome (GOLD analysis project Ga0105049, IMG submission 78087) | Freshwater microbial communities from Lake Fryxell liftoff mats and glacier meltwater in Antarctica - MAT-06 | ecosystem: Environmental > Aquatic > Freshwater > Ice > Liftoff microbial mat | place... | reverse complement strand
GGTTTGAAGGTTTGAAGGTTTGAAGGTTAGAAGGTTTGAAGGTTTGAAGGTTAGAAGGTTTGAAGGTTTGAAGGTTTGAAGGTTTGCAGGTTTGAAGGTTTGAAGGTTTGAAGGTTTGGAGGTTTGGAGGTTTGGAAGTTTGGAAGTTTGGAAGTTTGAAGGGTTGGAGGTTTGAAGGTTTGGGGGTTTGGAGTTGAAGCGGGTTGAATATTAAATAGGTTGAAGGTTAATCCCATCACAAAGGAAGCTGTGGGTTAATGGTGTACCTGACAAAACTTTGCTCCTCATCTCCTAACCCTGCTTCGACTAATCTCAGGACATCGCTTCTCCCACAGAGGGAAGCAAGAAATTTATAAGGGCTTTCAAAACCCCTCTCCCGCTCTGGGAGAGGGGTTTGGGGTGAGGGTTTCCGAGTTTTATCAGTCAATCAATGGTATACCCAGTGGTTAGGTTTCGACAGCGCTCAACCTTCAGTGATCGAGGGCTGAGCGCTGTCGTTCGCGCAGCGTCTCCCGCAGGGAGAAAGTCGGCTCGGCGGGTATGTTATTTTCTGGCGAGTCCCCAACCTAACCTTGAGGGAAAGGGCATTTTGCGGGGGCAGCAGGCTCCAAACGCTAGGGCACCTATGGGGATTTTTCGAGCATTCTCAGCGATTCATTGACCCTCTTTGCTAGCTCGCATCCGAAAGATGGAAGCGCCAGACTAAACGTACATTGATTCTCCCCTAAATTCCCGAAAATCGCGGACTGAGTTGTATGAATTTCATTCATGCACACGATGCACGTTACCTTTTGAATGATTCGGTTAAAGTCTCTACAGTAGAGAAATCCAAGGGAAACAGCAAAGCGATTCATCCGCTTTCCTCCCATCACAACTCCCAAAGGACTCTAACCTCATGAAAAGCATTTCTACTTGGGATACCCAAACCAACCGCTCGCAGATCGCCCGCTCCTTTGAACTGCCAGCCCTTGAGCGTCCCGCCGCCCACAAGCCTTCTTTCCTTCAGCGCCTCGCTGGGTTCTTGACCGGAAGCTCAGACCCCACAATTTCGCTCTCGCAGCGCCATGGCCAAACTGAATGGAATGTATACGATCCTCAGTCCGGGCGCAAGCAGCGCTTCTCTAGTGAAAAAGAAATTCGGTACTGGATGGAAGAACGCTACAACCACTAGAGCCTAATCGCAATACCGCCAATTTAGAAAAGCTCTGGCTACCTAGGGTAGCCAGGGCTTTTTGGGATGACATATAGCTGTAGCCATGATCCATAGGACATTTACCTGTCATGCCTGCGCAGGCGGGAATCCATCTTGAGAGTCATGCAGCCCATGGATTCCCGTTTCCACGGGAATGACGTTGGTATGTCCTAACCTTTGTGACCATAGCTATAGAACCTGATTACATTGAACCTGCGCCTGTAGCAATGAGACGCTTGAATAGTCCTTCGCTCCAACCTGTTTCGCGCAGTACCGCTGCAGAAGAGACCTCAATATATGCTTGCTCAATGAAAGCCAAATCAATCATACAGATTTTGCCAAGAGAATCGCGTAGGGCTTCAGATTTTCCATCCACTAAAGCCCGCTTACCGGCCTCATGGACAACCGTTGCCATTGCAGGTACAACATGCTGCGGCCCAATGCCAATCTGAACATGAACAAGCCCGATTTTCCAACGCCGATCAGCATAGGCATCTCCCCATTGATCCATGCCCGTAAACATTTCATGGAACCACTGAATAAATGTATCTTTGAGTCGATGCATCCGACCTTCTGAGGCATTCAAAATAGCACTCATTTCTGCATCACGACCCATGTAAGTATAGAAATGGTCAGACATTTCTGAGGCAATAGACAATCCCCAGTCAGAACTGCTGATCAAAAGATCTTTATCACTAGATTGAAACTCCATCCGAGATTCCATCTTTGCCATGAAAGTGTGGGGGTCTAAAGTCATAACGCCTCCTAAAGGGTGATGCAGATATTCTTTTATGATTCAATTTCATACTAATCATTAGCCTAGAATATTTGCCAGAGAAATTACACCGAACTTGATTTGTGTTTTTCCACAAATTTAGGACTCAATTTATCAACAGAAAACCTACATTGTTAATGTAAACTTAGAAGTGTTTCTTTTTACAAAGAAGACCTCTCCCTGAAGTATCAAATAATATTAAGTACCAGTTTACCTAAAGAAATAAAATCAATATATCAAAGCACGCTCAGTCTCTCTTCCACACAAAAAGTCTTTATTTATTCTCGATAAGAAGCCAAGTATGGCCTGGGCTATTGATCCCAAGGATCATAAAAACTTAAGGCAAGAAGTATCGGTTCTCTTTTATAGGATTTTAAGGAGACTCAGATATGTGTTTTTGATAGGGCGATCGCCCCATCAAAACAGCAGAATTCCTCCATTCATTTACATTTTTTGAATTCTGATTGAGATAGATATCAAAAACCACTAAAAACCCTCTCAATATAGTGATCAAATCTAGGCTAAAACAGCAAAGTTTTATGATGAACCTATTAATGAATACTTCCCTGCAATGACTCAAAACGTTGGGAAATATCCGTATCTCCACGGGAGGTACCCCGATTTATCCCAGAATCTAGAATTTCCTAGCCTTACCTTTTTGAGGGTGTATCCCCAAATCAGAACCCGACACTAGATGCGATGCCAGGGTCATTTCATGCCCATAGAAGCCTTAGCCTACTGAGGTTTCAGGCTATACCCAGCTTTGAGGGTGTCATGAGTCTAGCCGCCCCAGTTTCACCGGAACGAATTGAGATGCTAGAAGCGGTTGCCAAGATTCCTGATGTCTTGGCTACCTAGAGTAGGCAGAGCTTTTTGGGATGGCGCAGAGCCTGATGCAGAACCGACCCCACCCTCTTCTAATCGGGGCAGTGGGCAAATGCCCAGCATGATCCCCTGCTGCCGCATTGACGCTCAAACGGAGGTGGGTAGTGCCCACCCTGCTGAGCGGCTGAAGGTGATTTTGAGGATCGAGATTCGCTGGGTTCGTCCCATGAATTCCATTCATGAACGCGATGCATATTAGCTTTTGAATGCTTGGGTCATGATCTCTAGAGTAGAGACATGCAAAGGAGACACGAAACAATTCATCGGCTCCTCTCCCAATCTCTTTCCTAACCCTACGCCCCAAGGACTCTGACCCATGAAAAGCACCTCAACCTGGGATAGTCAATCTAGCCGTTTACAAACTGCTCGCTCGTTTCAACAACCTGCCCAAGAGCGTAGCCAGGTTTGCAAGCCCTCGCTGCTGAAGCGCTTTTTTAGTTTTTTAGCGGGCAACTCAGACCCCGTGATTTCGCAATCGAGCCATGACGGGCAGCCCCTATGGCATGTGTATGATCCCCAGTCTAGACAACACCTTAGTTTCTCTAGCGAGACAGAAGTGCGGCATTGGCTAGAGCAACGCTATTACCAATAACGCCAAGGGTAGGTTTGAGCGTTTGGAGGTTGTTTCTCCTGGGCATTCAATCAAACCTTACGCCTTGTTGGATCGTGAACGCAGTGAAAAAGACTCCAGCTTCTTTGAAGAAGCCGGAGTCTTTTTTGTGGGGGTAAAGGTTGACGATGAGAATTGACTGAAGCTCTTATTCACTTATATAAGAAGCTCATGCAAGCTACTGGCCAATAGGAGCCGTACCTGGAGAACAGTCAAGTGTACCGGGTGTACCGGGTGTGAATGTTGGGGGAAAGGCTGTTTTTGTGGTGGCGGTTGTTTCACAGGCAATGGCTGGGGTGGTGTTGCCGTCTACTGCAACCATGCCAGCGTAAGATTTAAGTGCAGCTTTCTGTGCAGAAGCAGTAACGGCAACGGCTATGTCTGTAGGTGCGGGATCAGCGTCAACAATGGCGTACTTGTAGTTTTGGGTCTGAGTAGCAACGCCTCCTTCTAGTTCAAGTTGGCTACCAAATTGGCCATATTCTACAAAATAGGCTTGCTGAGAGCGGTTGATGGCACCCACATAGGTCTTGGCTTCAGACTGACGTGCTTTGTTGGCCTGGTTCAGGAAAGATGGCAAAGCAATAGCTGACAAAATGCCGATGATGACAATAACGACCAACAATTCGATCAGAGTAAAGCCACTTTCTTGATGCTTTTTCACAAAATGGTGTAAGAGGTTCTGATCCAAGGTGGTTTTCATGGCAGGTATTTTCTAGGAACAACTTAAGGATATTTATATCCATTAAAGTCTATAAACTAACTAATCTATTTGATAACCAGTGCAAGGATCTGATAGTTCATCAGAGCTTTAAAATTGGAAGTTCAAGCCCTCATATATCGGAAGTCAAAAAAATCCAGTTGCTTTCGATTGAAAGCAACTGGATTCAGCTACACGAGCCATTCGTAAAGGCTGCGAAGCTTCAGATCACTATTGACCGATGGGAGCTGCTCCAGCACCGCAAGCAAATGTACCAGTGGCACCAGGGGCACCCGGTGCAAACGTGGGGGTAGGAGGAACTAGGGTTGTACCTGCCGTTTCGCAGGCGATAGCAGGAGTGGTGTTACCGTCTACTGCGACCATGCCAGCATAGGACTTCAGTGCCTGTTTCAGAGCTGATGCCTTTACAATAGCGGTAGTAGCGGCAGGAGTAACGGCGTACTCAAAGTTCTGTGTTTTAGCGGCTACACCACCTTCCAATTCAACCTGGGTACCAAACTCACCGTACTCAACGAAGTAGGCTTGCTGGGAGCGGTTGATAGCACCCACATAGGTTTTGGCTTCAGACTGACGCGCTTTGTTGGCTTGGTTCAAGAAAGAAGGTAGAGCGATCGCGGATAGAATACCGATAATAACGATAACTACCAACAGTTCAATCAGGGTGAAACCAGATTCTTGGCGCTTGCCGACGAGGTGCTGGAGGAACTTAGCTTTTAGGTCAGATTTCATGTGAGTGAGTCTCCTTGAGGTGCGGGATAGGTGTTTCTAACTCCTGTCTATAACTTGCCCACCCCTGATTCGTTTCATATCACCTCTTCCCAAAAAACTTTCACCTTTTTGTGGAGACAACGACAGCATGAGGCTTTCAGGCTTGTAAATCATTTTTAAGGGCAGGCTTTGGCGGTTTCTGCTGCTTCAAAATCGGCTCATTCAAAAACGCATGTCGTCGCAACCCTGCATCCTCGCATCCTCCAAGCCTGCATCCTCTAAGGATTAGGGAGACGATCAGGATGGGAAGTGGCAGGTAAACGGCTGTGGCAGACACAGGACGAGCGTAGGAGGCTTCTATGCATCGTGGCTGTGGCCAGGGAAAAGGGAAGCCCCCTAAAAACCGAGGTGGCTTTAGGGGGCTATCCGTTGGGGATGGATTGCAGCAACTCCATAGGAGCGTTTTGCTGGAATCAGGTTAATGAACTGACCTTATATAGAGGGTCAATCAGGATATAGAGGGTCAATCAGGCGTTTTATAGGAAAGAAAGTCTCTGACAGCCCACCTGAGTGAAAAATGGGTTCCCGTTTTCACGGGAATGACAGAGGTATTTTTGGGACTAGAAATCATCTGAATAAACGGTCAATAAACTGACAAAGCCAGAGAACAGCGGGGTTTCTCTGGCTTGTGCCTAGTAATAATCGGCTTCGGCTTGGGTTTGGGGTTGAACCATCTCAAAATTAGAGGAGTCGTAGAGATACCGGATGGTTTCTTCTTCGAGGCGATGGATGAGGTAAGGTTCGAGGGCATTTGCGTGCCGGAGGGCGGCTAGGTAGCCGTCGAGGTAGAGCCGGAGGTCATCGAAGCGATAGCCGCGATTCCATTGCTCATTGAGGGCATCGGTCATGCGCTGGTAATAGCGAATTGTGAGGGTATCCTGCAACATAGGGCAAGTGAGGGACTAAACTTTAACTTGACTACGGTTCATGCAGATGAGTGTAGAAAGTATTCTGTTTCTTGGGCGTTGCAAGTAGGTTGTTGGATAAGTTGGCAATTCGATATGTTGGTTATCCCTTTGATAAGCTATCTAACTCTATTCTACCCTTAACCCCATGGGAATGGGCGATCGCCCCTAGCCTTATCAGGGGTATTTCCCAAAGACAATTTTGAGCTTGATCCTAACTACAGAGCCGGGATGCTCCGTTTCTGTAACCCCTCCTATAAACCCAGAGATGGGAGGGGCGATCGCGCGCCGCAATGGCTCAACAGCTTAGCTTGGCGGCTTTTTTAGCGAAGTCTGTGGCTTGCAGAGTCTTTTATGGTTGACACAGAATATTGACAGATAGTTGACACAAGATAAAGGTACCCAGGATTGAGGTGGGGGTAACGCTAGTTACAAAACCCTGACAAGCGCTCTGCTAACGTGTGGATGCTGATTCGCATAGGAATCGGATACTGTGGCTCCTGTCACGATTCAACCCGTTACGATTCGACCGATTTCGATTCAAATAGTCGAAGGCAATCCTCATCTGCGATCGCTCCTGGGCTGGCACCTACAGCAAGTAGGTTGCGTTGTGCATCAGTCTGCGGGCTTGCAACAAGCGCAGAACACGTTTCAGGTGCAACAGCCGAAGCTGGTGGTGCTCGATCCAGATTTGCCTGATGGTGATGGTCTAGAGTTTTGTCGGTGGTTACAACAAAACGGGCAACCGCTCATTCTCATTTTGTCTGCTCGCAATGCTGAGTCTGACGTAGTGACAGGGTTGCGCGCTGGAGCCGATGACTACCTCAGCAAACCATTTGGGATGCAAGAGTTTTTGGCACGGATCGAGGCGCTCAGCCGTCGCAGCCGATCGATGGCTGTGCCGGTTTCGTTAGATTATGGCAGTCTTAAGATTGACTTGATCCAGCGGCGCGTGCGGCTGAATGACGGCTCCATTGACCTCACGCCCCAAGAATTTAGCTTGCTCTACGTGCTAGCCCAGGCTGGGGGCGCTCCTCTCAGCCGCTCAGAGCTATTGCGGAAGGCATGGCCAGACGAAATTGATAACCACCGTACCGTTGACACCCATGTGCTGTCGCTACGCAAAAAGATTGAGGTTGATCCCCGGCAGCCTAACTTGATCCAAACGGTGCGGAATGTGGGCTATCGGTTTAATGCAGATTGGGTGACGGCGGTGCCGGGGAGCAATGGGGCGCGGATGTCTAATCATCGCCCAGATAATGGCTCCGATAATGGCTCGGCTCACCTACCTGCCCCTGGCTCGTCAAATGCTGGTGGATCAAATAATGGCTCGGCCAATGGGAAGACGGCGGCTAACGGTGTGATGCCCCACCGCAACGGCGCTTCCTTGCGATCGATTGCAATGCGGGGCGATCGCCCTTAACCCTATGTCTTCAGTTCTCTCCCAAGCACATAGCATGGCTGTGTTATGGTACAAACGGCTATCGGCTAGCTAGGAGTGAGGATGCCATGAGGATCGCCATATTGACATCGGGCTTTTTGCCTGTGGTGGATGGAGTTACTGTGGCAGTGAGCCATCGGCTGCGACACTTGAGTTCTTTGGGGCATTCGGTGTTGGTGTTATGCCCCAGCTATGAAGCGATCGCCACGGTTTATCCTAACTGGCGTGCCTTTATAGGAGACTGGGTGCCGGGGGTAGACGTGGTTGGGTTGCCCAGCGAACCCTTTATGGAAATGACCTTTGAGCGCAATGTGAGCAGTGCAGCTTACGCCAAAGTTTTGACCGAACTCACGGACTTCAAGCCTGATGTGATCCATGTCGATGAGCCAGATCGCATGTTTTTGGGGTTTGGCAAACTCCCAGCCGTCGAGTGGGCGCAGGATCACGGTGTGCCTTGCTTTGCCTTCTACCACACCAATTTTTTAGAATACATGGAAGACTTTTTTCCGCTGCCGTTGGGGGCGATCGCCCCGCTCCAATGGGCGGCCAAAAAAGCCATTACCTGCTGCGTCTTCAACGCCTACAAAGCGACCCTGACGGCCAGCCCGACCACTTATCAAAAAATCCAGCAGTATGGCATCCGCAACGGCCACCTCGGTCAGTTTTTGGGAGTTGATCTCGAAACCTTCAAGGGTGTGACCCGCCAAATCCATTTTTGGCGATCCTACGGCCTCCCTGAGTTAGATCGGCCCGAAGACCCCAATGCGGGGCGCATCATCAAGCTCCTGTTTATCGGACGGCTCACCCCCGACAAAGGCTGGGGGTTTACCCTCAAAGCCCTAGAGCAATGGCCCACCAACATTGATCGAAAATCTGTGGCGTTCATCATTGCGGGGGATGGTAGCCTGCGGCTTGACCTCGAAGCCGCGCTCAAGCAACTGGGGTTCCGGGTTCATCTTTTGGGGCGGGTTGCCCCCGAAGCCGTGCCCTCTCTGCTCACCCACAGCGATATCCATGTCACCACCTCAGTCAAAGAGACGTGGGGATTGACAGCCTTAGAAGCCTCAGCAGCAGGCATTCCTGTACTTGCGCCAGGAGCTGGGGGCTTGTTAGATACAGTGCAGAACGGGCAGACTGGCTTACACTTTGCCCCAGGGAACGCGACTGATTTCCTCGAAAAACTGATGCAGCTAGTGCAGTCTCCTGAGTTGCGCCACTCCCTTGGCGAAGCCGGGAAAACATTGGCGGCTCAATATAGTTGGCGGCAGGCTACCGAAAACTTGCTGGCGGTTTGGGGCGATCGCCCAACCCCCTCTCAGCCCACACCCACAGATCCCTAAGCCTCGGAACCTGATGATGCGATGGCAACTGCCCCCCAATCCGGCGCAATTAGCGGCAGAGTTGACCGCTGATCGGGTTGATCTATGGCAGCTTGCTTGGCCGCAGTGGCGCGATCTGGTTGAGTCACAGGCTCATGTTTTGTCGGCGGATGAACGGCAGCGGGCGGCGCGGTTTCGGCAAGAGGGCGATCGCCAGCGCTATATTTTGGCGCGCATCGGTCTGCGGGATATCTTGAGTCGATATCGGGCGATCGCCCCCCAAGCCCTCCAGTTTTCCTATGGCGCGAAAGGGAAGCCTTATTTGGAAACCCAGCCAGGAGTGCCGCCGTTAGAGTTTAACCTGTCGCATTCTGGAGATTGGGTAGGAGTGGCGATCGCCCGCCTCCCCGTTGGGTTTGACCTCGAAGCCATCCGTCCCATTCCCCAACTCGATGCCATTCTCCGCCGCCATTTCACCGCCTCAGAACAAGCAACCTTGCAACCGTTAGACGAAGCCGCCAAAACCCTCGCATTCTTTCGGGGCTGGACGGCGAAAGAAGCTTTTCTCAAAGCCACCGGCCTGGGGATCAGCGCAGCGCTGAACTCAGTGGCGATCGCCCTCGAACCCGGTACGGCTCCCCACTTTTGCCAACTTCCCCCGCCCCTCCACCTGGCAGACTGGAGCCTCCATACCTTTGACCTAGCCCCCCACTACCCTACAGCTCTAGCCATCGCTCACCCCTCGCCAGTTCTCCACTTTTGGCAATGGTCGCCTAATCCACTTCCCTCTGATTAGGCAGCACTATAATTCTTAGATGATCGTCGAGAGCGTTAGCAGCCAAGTCATCTAGTAATGAATCAATCTGCTTCCCACGGCACTGTCGCCCTCGAATGTGACGCGGCTTTTTGTAGGTATCGAGGAAGTTAGTTAAATCGGCTAGGGTTTCGCGGGTGTGCTGAAACTGTTTTAGGGTGCTGAGGTAGTAAAACCCAGACGGGCAGTTATTGCGCCAAATCTCAATGGCTGCACAGCCTTGATGCTCGGCAATTGGCACTAATTCAAGTGCTGCCCTGAGTAGATCGCGATCGCCCAATACAGAACAGCGCAACAAAGATGGAGATTCCATTGTCAGGAAGATAGGGAGAGGGGAAGAACCTTAGGAAAGTCTAAGCAGGGAGCCGGAATTTCAATTACAGGTGTGCGTTTAGGGCTTTTGGGCTTTTAGCATCACAATCTTGCTCTAATTCAGGCTCTCTACTAAAACCCTCCAACTGTATTATTTGCAGATAGAATCAACCGTTTATTAAGTAGTTTTTTGGTTTTGTAAAATCTTCATGTCTGCGAAGAGTCAATGAATTCTATGAATCTGGGAGGTTCCTAGAAACAACCCCTAGAAATGACCTAGATAGCCTTTTTTGGATCGACTTTTTTGGGCATCTGTATAGAAATTCCACTCGATTCCATCTCTAGATTGAGAGGGTCATAAAGTGGTCATGCGGATGAGCCTAGTAATCTGAAAGACAACAGTGGGCTGAGATGATTTTGGCAATTTGCGTTGAGGGAATCTAAATCGCAAAGCTAACTTCACCAGGTTGTATCGCCTCTAGATTCAGTTTTGTGGCCAAGTAGGTGGGCTAAATTAAATTAAGCTTAGTTACTGGGTTTCGACTCCGCTCAACCCTCTCCT
>Ga0105049_10011132_pt1 | contig 10305 bp, 10 predicted proteins | sample MAT06_FD_78087 | JGI IMG/M metagenome (GOLD analysis project Ga0105049, IMG submission 78087) | Freshwater microbial communities from Lake Fryxell liftoff mats and glacier meltwater in Antarctica - MAT-06 | ecosystem: Environmental > Aquatic > Freshwater > Ice > Liftoff microbial mat | place... | reverse complement strand
TCCTCCCCCAGCACCTCCTCCAGCCCTTCGGCCGCAAGATAGGCCGCGCCGATCAGCGTCCGCGCCGCCGGAAAGCGGCGACCAACAGCATCGCCCACCCGACCATCAGCATCACCCCACCAAACGGCGCCACATTGCTGATCGGCAGCCCCGGTCCGAACACCCGGGCATAGATGGCACCACAGAAGAACAGCAGCCCAAGCACAAAGAACCAGCCGGCAAAATTGCACCACCGCCCGCCCCGCACCCCGCACACCAGTAACGCCAGCGCGTGCCACCCCTGCATCTGCACCGCATCGCGCAGCGCCGCCGCCGTCGCAGCGTCCAGCCGCAGATGCGCCGCCGCCGCCGACAACCCAACCGCCCCCAGCCCCGCCAGCGCCCCTAACGCGAACCACATCCTGTCCATGGCTCCAGAATACCGGCCCCTCCCCTATTCCGCCATGCCGCACGCGTATAGGATCGCACCATGCCCCGCGGTGACCTGTTTCCCGATATCGGCCCGTTCCAGACCGGCACCCTGCCGCTGTCCGACGGCCACACCATGTACTGGGAGCAGGTCGGCAACCCGCGCGGCGTGCCGGTCCTGTTCCTGCATGGCGGCCCCGGCGCCGGCGCCGGCGTCATCCATCGCCGCTTCTTCGACCCCGGCTTCTGGCGCGTGGTCATCTTCGACCAGCGCGGCGCCGGCCGCTCCCGCCCACTCGGCCGGCTGGAGGCCAACACCACCCCGCATCTGGTGGAAGACATCGAGGTGCTGCGCCATCATCTCGGCGTGGAAAAATTCCTGCTGTTCGGCGGATCCTGGGGCTCAACCCTGGCGCTCGCCTATGCCCAGGCGCACCCCGCCCACGTCGCCGGCTGCGTCTTGCGCGGCATCTTCCTCGGCCGGCCACGCGAGGTCGACTGGTTCATGCACGGCGTCGCCGCGGTGTTCCCCGAAGCCCACGCCGCCTTCGCCGGCTACCTGCCCGAAGCCGAGCGCGCCGACCTGCTCGGCGGCTACCTCCGCCGCCTGACCGACCCCGACCCCATGGTGCACATGCCCGCCGCCCGCGCCTGGTCGATCTTCGAGGGCTCGTGCAGCACCCTGCTGCCCAGCCCCGACATGGTCGCCAGCTTCGCGCAGGACCGCACTTCCCTCGGCCTCGCCCGCATCGAGGCGCACTACTTCGCCCACGACCTGTTCCTGCCGCCGGGCGGCCTGCTCGCCCACATGGACCGCATCGCCACCATCCCGGCCGATATCGTGCAGGGCCGCTACGACATGGTCTGCCCGCCAGTCAGCGCCATCGACCTCGCCGCCGCCTGGCCCGCCGCCCGGCTGACCATGATCCCCGATGCCGGGCACTCCGCCCTCGAACCCGGCGTTCGCCGCGCCCTGATCGCCGCCGTCGAACGGTTTCGCGACCGGCTGTAGCGGCACCACCAGCAATCCAGGAGACAAGCCATGCGCGTCGGCGTGATCGGTCTGGGCACCATGGGCATGGGGGCGGCGCTGAACCTGGTGAAGTCCGGCCACGCGGTGCATGGCTGCGACCTGCGTGCGGCAGCGCGTGACGAGCTGATCGCCGCCGGGGGCCAGGCCTCGGGCCGCGCGTGCGACCTGCCCGCCGGGCTCGATGCCGTCGTGGTGTTCGTGGTCAACGCCGCCCAGGCCGACAGCGTGCTGTTCGGCCAGGAAGGCTGCGTGGCCCGGCTGGAAGCGGGTGCGGTCGTGCTGTGCTGCACCACCGTGGCGCCCGAGGCGGCACGCGCACTGGGCGAGCGCCTGAATTCCGCCGGGCTGCTGATGCTCGACGCCCCGGTTTCCGGCGGCAAGGTGGCAGCCCATGGCGGCAGCATGACGGTGATGGCCTCGGGGTCCGAGGCCGCCTTTGCCCGTGCCCAGCCGGTACTGGATGCCATCGCCGGCAAGCTGTGGCGCCTGGGCGACGCCGTGGGCATCGGCAGCACGGTGAAAATGGTGAACCAGCTGCTGGCCGGGGTGCACATCGCCACCGCCGCCGAGGCAATGGCCCTGGGCATCCGCGCCGGCGCCGACCCACAGACCTTGTTCGACGTGATCTCCACCTCGGCCGGCAGTTCCGGGATGTTCCTGAACCGGGTGCCGCACATCCTGGCCGGCGACGACACGCCGCTGTCCGCGGTGAACATCTTCGTCAAAGACCTCGGCATCGTGCTCGATCAGGCCCGCGCGTTGACCTTCCCGCTGCCGATGGCCTCGGCGGCACACCAGCTGTTCCTGGCTGCCGCCGCCGCCGGACATGGCGAGCGCGACGACGCCTTCGTGATCCGCTTCTGGGAATCGCTGGCCGGCATCACCCTGCCGGAGAAGAAGACCTAGCCTCTTCAGTCGAACGCCGGCACGTCCCGCGCCACGCCGCCGAACAGGTCGAGCATACGCTCGCGCCAGGCATGCACCGGGTCGGCGGCGTCCAACAGCTGGAACGGGCTGGTGCAGCGCGCCCACTGAAACGCGCCGAAAACCGCGTGGTCGGCGTAGTCGGGCTCCTCGCCGCCCAGGAAATCCTGTGCCTCCATCACCTGGCGCACCGGCGTCAACAGGGCGCGGAACTGTGGCAACTGCGCCGCGCGCCCCTCGGTCACCTGCGCCAGGGTCATGCCGAAACGCTGCTCGCGGCTGGCGATGAAATAGCTGCGCGCGGGCTCGTCCAGCACCGCAGGGATATCCGACACGATCAGCCGCACCAGCGCCGGGTGCAGTACAACGTTCGTCCATGCCAGTACGAAGCGCCGCGCGGCCGCGTCGCCATGGAACAGCGACGGTGCGTTCGGATAGGCAGTATCGAGATACTCGGCAATCGGCGTCGAGTCATGAATCACGCGCTCGCCATCGACCAGCACAGGTACCTTCTCGGCGCCGGCAAAGGTGAGGCGACTGGTTTCAGTGAAGCGCCAGGGAACAATCTCGGCTTCCAGCCCTTTATGGGCCAGCGCCATGCGGATCCGCCAGCAATACGGGCTGAAGCGCCGCGCGGGGTCAGCGCCTGCGAGTTCATAGAGACGTCGGTGCATGGCGAACTCACAGGTGGCAGCGTGGCGGACGAAACGGCGCGATGATAACCCTGTGATATGGACGAACCATCCACCGGCGCAAGGCGTAGCTTCGTGCGATTGGCTCTGGCCGGCGCGGCGGCGACGTTTGCCGGCAACGGGCTGGCACGCTTCGCCTATGTGCCGATCTTCCCGGCGATGGTGGGGGCCGGCTGGGTGGATGGCGGGCGGGCTGGGTTGCTCGGGGCGGCAGCGCTGGGCGGCTATCTGGTCGGCACCCTCGGCGGGCGGGCGGTGGCGCGCCAGATCGGGGTGCCGCGCACGCTGGATCTCGGTATGGCGCTGGTGGTTTTCGCGCTGGCGGCCTGTGCATGGAACGGCGGGTTCGCCTGGCTGATCGGCTGGCGCACGATGGCCGGGGTGGCCGGCGGGCTTTTGATGGCGTTGGCCGGCCCCGCCACCCAGGCCAGCGTGGCGGCCGACCGGCGTGGCACCGCCGGTGGGCTGGTGATCGCCGGGGTCGGCATCGGCATTGTCACCGGGGCGCTGCTGGTGCCTGCCCTGTTGCCGCACGGGCTACCGGCAACGTGGCTGGGGCTGGCGGCGCTGGTCGCGGCCGTGTGGCTGGCGGTGCGCGGCCATTGGCCCGACATGGAACTGCACGGCGCGGCCGCACAGGCACCGCCCCGCGCGTGGCTGTTGCTTGGCACGTATGGCCTGCACAGCGCGGGAATGGTGCCGCCGATGGTCTACCTCGCCGACCTCGCGGCGCGCGGGCGCGGGCTGGGGCTGACGGCGGGTGCCATGGCGTGGTTGCTGTTCGGCCTGGGCGGCATCGCCGGCGGCGTGCTGAGCGGCCGGGTGGTGGACCGCATCGGCGGGCGGCCGGCGATGCTGTTGTGGGTGGGGGTGCAGACGATGGCCCTGGCGCTCGCCCTGGTGCCCGGCGGCACCGCGGTGCTGGCCTCGGCGGTGGCTGCCGGCTTCGCGGCCGTCGGCGTCACCACCGTGATGCTGTCGGTCTGCCGCGAGATTGCACCAGCGCAATCGGCGGCGCTGTGGGTGCGTGCCACCGCGGTGTTCGGCATCGTGCAAACCAGCGTGGCGTTTGCCGCAGCACCGTTGTTCGCCGCCACCGGCGAAAGCCACGACGCAGTGTTCGCGGTGGGGCTGGCGAGCTCGGTGGCAGCAGTGGTCGCGGCGGTGGCGCTGGCGCGCATGCCGGCGCGGTTGGCCGATCAGGGATGAAGGTAGGCAAGGCCAGGGCGAAGCCCTGACCTTGCTTGGCCATGGGTCATCCCAAACAGTGATTGGTATCAGACGAGGTCCAGGGGCTCCGCCCATCGCGCGAAGCAGCACTCGGGACCTGGCGGGTCTGGGCAGCGCCCAGCCTCCCGTATCTTCGTGACTTTAGGGCAACGCCCTGGCCTTCCCTTATCTCTCCAGAAACCGACTGCATCGACCCCAGCCATCACCGCCACGACGCGACATCTTCCATCGGGAAGATCGGCCGCGGCACCCGGCGCCAGGGCAGGCCTTTCACGTCGGACTGGCCGGGGCCGCTTGTGTCCACGCGGATGACCTGCGTGGAGATCGGCGCGAAGAACTGGAAGTTCGAGGCGGTTTTCAGCACCGCCATCTGGTAGTCCGCCGGCTCGATGCCGAAGGCGCGGTAGACGTCGGGCACATTGCCGGCGGCGCCGGTGCGCTCGGTTACGAATAGCGTCACCGGCCCGATGTCGAAGACGACCGTGATGCCCTGGTCGAACTCCGGCTGCTGGAACACCGCCACCTTCACCTTCCCCGGCGCCACCTTGCGCACCCGGCCGGTAACGGTCAGCGGGGTGAAGAATGCCGGGCAGGAATCGCCGCCCACCGTCAGGGTCACCTCCGCCCCTTCGCCTGCTGCTGCGAGCAGCCTGGCGGTGGCGGGCGAGATCAGCGGGACCAGCGCGCGGCCCTTGATGCCCTGGCGCAGGATTGATTCGAGAATGAGGGTGCTGTCGCCCGCGGTGCCGCCGAACACTGTGTCGCCGGTGTCGCTCAGCACCACCACGCCGCGCGGCGCGGCATCGGCCTGGCGCACGGCATCGTCGATGGCCACGGCTTGCTTCACCATGAAGCGGTGGCGGCGCGCCCAGGCGAAATCGGCGGAGTCGTCGGCCAACTTCTCCGCCAGCGCCATATCGCCGTCGGTGGTGACGATGGTGGCCCAGCCGCCCTCGGCGACATCGAGCCAGGGCTGCATCGGGCAGGGGGCGACGTGCAGCACGCGGGGGTCGGCTTCCATGGCGCGCGCCTGGTCGAACCACTCCTTCATCGGGCCGTGCGCGGTGAGGTACTGCTCCTGGTGGGTGATCAGCCGCAGCTTGCGCCCGGCGATCACCGGGCGCACCTCGCCGCGCAGCATGCGCACCAGCAACGCGCCGGACAGGCGGCCGGTGTCGTAGACGTCGTGCGGCTGGGTGCGGTGGCCGATGATCGCGGTGCTGTGGGCGACCATCTGGTGGGTGACGTTGGCGTGGTGGTCGAGCGTCAGCAGGATCGGCACATCCGGACCCAGCACGGCGCGGGCGATGCCGAGTTGCGCGCCCTCCACGTCGTCGACGCCTTCGGCGCTACAGGCGCCGTGCAGGTGGGCGACCAGGGCGTCGATCGGGCCGGCGTTGCGCAGGCCGGTGCCGATGCGTTCCTCGAAGTACAACCGGGAGTCGGTGTCGATGCGCCCGCCGGCCATCGCCCAGGCCGAGATGATCGGCACCCAGTCGATGGCCATGCCGGTTTCGGCCACCGCGTCGACCATGCCGCCGACCTGGCCGCTTCCGGCCATGCGCGTGAGGATGTCGGGGCCTTCGATGATGCCGAACTGGTGGAACCCGGCGAGCGTGGTGGGCACCGGGTTGAAGTCGTTGGTTTCCTGGCCGATATGGATCACTGCGACGCGCATTGGCCTCTCCCGCTGGATGGCGGGATCATGGCGTTATGGGCGTGCCGGGTTCAAGTGATCCCGGCGCCCGGTGCGCTACTCCGCGGCCTTGGCCGAGTCCTGACCCTGCACGGTGAAGAACGAGGCCGTCTTGGGTTGCTGCGGCAGTTCCACGCGGGTCTCGGTCAGCCGGGCGAAGCGAGAAGGGTGGCCACGCACGATCGCGCCCTCATGCGGGCTGGGCATTGGGTTGCGGGCCAGCGGAATGGCGTCGGCGGCGGAGTAGACGCAGATGTACAGGCCGCGCGGGCGGTCGCCGCTGTTCGCCGCCGAACCATGCGCCAGCTTGGTGTGCATCAGGCACACTGCACCGGCGGGCCCGAAGCAGGGGATGCTCTGCGCCAGCAGGGCGCGCTCGGTTTCGGGCGCCACCGCGCCGGTGAAGCGCGCGCCGTCGAACAGCGAATGCATCGGGCCCTTGTGTGAACCCGGCACCACGGTGAGGGCGCCATTGGTCGCGTCGATGTCGTCGAGGAACAACAGGGCGGTGACGACATCGTCGTTGGTGTGCGGGGTGTAGGCGAAGTCCTGGTGGTAGAGCACCTCGGTCTTGGCGCCGGTCAGCTTGAGGTTGATTTTGCAGTGGTGGAATTTCACATCGGGGCCGATCAGGTCGGCCACCATGTCGGTCATGCGGCTGTCGCGCATCACCGCCAGGTAGGCGGGCGAGATGTCGGACGGGTTGTTGATGCGGCGCAGGGCGGGCTTGGCGGCGCTATGCTCGGCCCCCATGTCGAAGCGTGGGCGGCCGTCGATGGTGGGCGGGCCGAAGGGGGCGGCGTGGGCGCGGCTCTGTTCGACCCAGCCGGCGATCTCGGCGCGCAGGGCCGCGAGCTGCACGGGCGTTACGGCATCAAGCACCACCAGGAACCCGTCGCGGCGGAATGCGTCGATCTGATCGTGGCTCAAGACTGTCACGGTGGCCCCCACTCGGTATCGGTGGTGGCTTTATGGAGTGCGAAGGTGGCGGTCGGCAATATCGCAGTCGGATCAGGTTAGGCGGGGGATTGGAGCGGGTGAGGGGAATCGAACCCCTGTATGCAGCTTGGGAAGCTGCCGTTCTACCATTGAACTACACCCGCGAAACTCTGGCTTGGTCCGGTCCTGTGAGATGGTAGCGGCGGGCGGATTTGAACCACCGACCAAGGGATTATGATTCCCCTGCTCTACCGCTGAGCTACGCCGCCATACCAGTCTCGCCAAGGCGGGGGACTTAGCCTCGCCCGGCACGGGCCGTCAACAGGGCGGCGCGAAATTGCAGTGCAACGCCCCCGGCCGCACGGAAGCCGGCGCCACCGGCCTACACGATGTCATCAGCGCAGATGAACCCGCCGCCCAAGACGCGATCGCCATCATAGAAAACGCACGCCTGGCCGGGCGCCGCCAGTGCCGGCTGGTGCAACCGTACCTCGGCGCCGGTGGCGGTGGGCACGACGTTGGCCGGCCGCAGGGTATCGCGGGCGCGCAGCTTCACGGAACATGCCAGCGGCGCCAAGGGGACAAGGTCCGGCACCAGCCAGTTCACCGCGCGCAGCCGCACCAGCGAACTGCCGGAGGAAGCCGGCCCCACCACCACCTGGCGACGCGGTGCGTCCAGCCGGACCACCACCCTCTTTGCCGCGCTCGCCTGGCCGGCTGTGCCAAGGCGCTTGGCCTGGCCCACGGTGTAGAGCGCCACCCCGGCATGGGCACCCAGCACCGCGCCGGCTTCATCCACGATCTCGCCTGGCGCCAGCGCGTCGGGCCGCAGTTTGCCGACCACATCGGCGTAGCTGCCTGATGGCACGAAGCAGATATCCTGGCTGTCGGGCTTGCCGGCCACGTCCAGCCCGAGCCGCGCCGCTTCGCCGCGCACCGCGTTCTTGTTCGCCATGCCGCCCAGCGGGAACATCGAGCGGTCGAGCTGGGCGGGCGTGGTGGCGAACAGGAACCAGCTTTGGTCGCGCGCCTCGTCCACCGCGCGATGGAGTTCGGCCCCGTGTGCTCCGTCGATGCGGCGGACGTAATGCCCGGTCGCCAGCCGCTCGGCGCCCAGGTCGCCGGCCAGCGCCAGCAGGTCGCCGAATTTCACGCTCTGGTTGCAGCGCACGCAGGGCACCGGCGTTTCGCCGGCGGCATAGCTGTCGGCGAAATCCTGCATCACCGCGGCGCGGAACCGCGCCTGGGCGTCGATCACGTAGTGCGCGATGCCCAGCCGGTCGGCCACGCGCCTGGCGTCATGAATGTCCTGCCCGGCGCAGCACGCGCCTTTGCGGCCCACCGCGGCGCCGTGGTCGTACAACTGGAGTGTGACCCCGATCACCTCGTGCCCGGCCTCGGCCAACAGCCCGGCGACCACCGAGCTGTCGACCCCGCCCGACATGGCCACCAGAATGCGCATGGCGCCCGGCCTACCCGGCCAGCATGTTGCGGGTGCCCGCGGGCAGCTTCACCACCAATCCGTCGAGACCGTCGGACATGACAATCTGGCAGCCCAGGCGGGAGGTTTTTTCCAGCCCGAAGGCGAGGTCGAGCATGTCTTCCTCGTCCTCGCTGGGCGTGCTGAGCTTGGCGAACCAGGTGGCATCGACGATCACGTGGCAGGTTGAGCAGGCGAGCGAGCCTTCGCACGCCCCCTCGATATCCACGCCGTGCTTGTGGGCGATTTCCAGCACCGACAGGCCAAGCGGGGCATCGACTTCAAGGCTGGTTCCGTCACGGACGATGAAGGTCATCTTGGGCATGGGCTGGGTCAGGCCTTGGCGAGATGGAAAGCGGGTGGATGGGACGTAGCGGTCGCATGGGCCTGCGCCAGCATCGCGGCGGCGGCGTCGATGTCCGACGGCGAGGTAAAGCGTCCAATCCCGATGCGCAAGGTGCGGGCGGCCTGCGCCTCTGACAACCCCAGCGCCTTCAGCACGTACGACGGCTCCACTTCGGCCGAGGAGCAGGCCGAGCCGGTCGACACGCACAGATCGGGCATGGCGGCCATCAGCGCTTGCGCGCCTGCTGCCGGGAAGGTGAGGTTCAGGTTGCCCGGAATGCGCCGGTCGGGGTCGGCGTTCAGCACAACTCCGGGCAGGGCCCGGCGCAACGCCGCCAGCATCCGGTCGCGCAGCCCGGCGATGCGGTGCGCGTCGTCCGCCATCTCGGCGCGCGCGATGCGGCATGCTTCGCCGAACCCGACGATCAGCGGTGCCGGCAGGGTGCCGGAACGCAGCCCCCGCTCCTGCCCGCCGCCGGAGAACAGTGGCGCCAGCCTTACCCGCGGGCGCCGGCGCACATACAGCGCGCCGACGCCCTTGGGCCCGTACAGCTTGTGGCCGCTGATCGACAGCAGGTCGATGCCCATCGCCTCGACATCCAGCGCGATTTTCCCTGCCGCCTGTGCTGCGTCGGTGTGGAACAGCGCGCCGGCTTCGTGCGCCAAAGCTGCCAGCGCGGCGAGGTCGTGGATGACACCGATTTCGTTGTTCACCGCCATCACCGACAGCAAGAGTGTCGGCACCGCCAGCGCCGCGCGCACGACGGCGGGATCGAGCGTGCCGTCGGGGCGCACCGGCAGCACCACCGGCTCGAAGCCTTCCTCGGCGAGGTCGGCGACGGATTCCAGCACGCATTTGTGCTCGGTCGCCACCGTCACCACGCGCCGCCGCTCGATGCCCGACCGCGCCGCGTGCCTCGCGAGCCCCTTGATGGCGATGTTGTTGCTCTCGGTGGCGCCCGAGGTGAACACCACCTCGCGCACGTCGGCGCCGATCAACGCCGCGACATGGCCGCGTGCCGTCTCAACCGCCGCCTCGGCGAACCGGCCCATCGGGTGTTCGGCCGAATGCGGGTTGCCGAAGTGCTCGGTGAAGAACGGCAGCATCGCCGCCACCACGCGCGGGTCGCAGGCGGTGGTGGCCTGGTTGTCGAGGTAGATCGGGCGGTTGGGACGGGTCATGCGGGCACCCTTACGCCGCGCGGCGCAACAGGCGCCCGGCCATCTCCACATAGGTGGTGATGAAGCGCTGTGCATCCTCGGCCGTGGCATTCCACGGCAGCGACACGCGCACGGCGGCACCGGCCAGCGCGCCCTGCCCCATCGCCGCCAACACATGGCTCGCCGCCACCTTGCCCGACGAGCAGGCAGCCCCGGCCGAGACCTGGAACCCGGCGAGGTCCAGCGCGATCACTTGGGTGTCGGCCCGCACGGCCGGCAGCGCGAGGCAGGTGGTGTTGCCGAGGCGCGCGGCACCGGCCCCCATCACCACGGCGCCGGCCGTCACCGCAGCGGCCTCGATCGCGTCACGCAGCATCGTCAACCGCGAATGGTCGGC
>Ga0105049_10011131_pt1 | contig 10306 bp, 8 predicted proteins | sample MAT06_FD_78087 | JGI IMG/M metagenome (GOLD analysis project Ga0105049, IMG submission 78087) | Freshwater microbial communities from Lake Fryxell liftoff mats and glacier meltwater in Antarctica - MAT-06 | ecosystem: Environmental > Aquatic > Freshwater > Ice > Liftoff microbial mat | place... | reverse complement strand
CTCAATACTGCCCATGCTGATGGCGGCATTGCTCTTCATCTTCAGACGGTCTAGCTTGATCTGCTTTTGGCGATCAAGGAAGCTGACGATTTCACCACGCAAGCGGTAATAATTGGGATGATTGACGGTTTCGAGACGCTTGCGCGGATGGGGTAGTTCAACCGTGAGAACTTGACCGATTTTTGCTTCAGGTCCATTGGTCATCATCACAATGCGATCGCTAAGTAATAGCGCCTCATCCACATCGTGGGTGATCATCACCGCCGAAATTTTATGCTCATCACAGATTTGCATTAACTTTTCTTGCAATCTGCCGCGAGTCAACGCATCCAAAGCTCCGAATGGCTCATCTAGTAATAAAATTTTGGGCTTAATTGCCAAAGCACGGGCAATACCAACCCGTTGCTTCATCCCACCCGAAATTTCTCTAGGATACTTATCCGCCGCATGACTTAGCCCAACTAAATCAATATTTTCCTGAATAATACGATTTCTTTCTTCCTTCGATAAGTTCCGCATCACCCGATTTACTGCTAAGCCGATATTTTGCCGTACTGTTAACCAAGGTAAAAGTGAATGGTTTTGGAAGACCAACATCCGATCAGGTCCTGGTTCGCGTACTTCGCGACCTTCCAAAACAATTCCACCTTCAGTGGCCCGATCTAACCCCGATAGAATGTTTAACACCGTTGACTTACCACAGCCAGAATGTCCAATGATGGAGACAAACTCGCCTTCCTTCATCTCAAAATAGACATCTTTAATCGCGACAAAGGGCTGACCTCGATCATTTTCAAAAACACGACTAACGTGATCAATTTCTAGGAATGCTGTTGACATTTTTCTGTTGGGTAATGGTTCAGTAGAAAATTCAAAATTCATGCGATGTCTAACGCTTCGAGCTAGACATTACCTGAATAATTTATTCAGCATCATCAGCAAGGGCAAAACGACTGTAGAGAAATTCGAGAATGTAATTGCGGAGTGAATAATAGCGAGGATCATCGGCGATCGCTTTACGATTCCTTGGACGGGCAAAAGGCACATCAATAATTTCCGCAATGTTAGCGGCGGGACCATTGCTCATCATCACAATACGATCAGCTAAGAACAGCGCTTCATCGATTTCGTGGGTGATCATCAGGGCCGTAACTTTATGTTCGCGCCAGATTGCCAGCAGTTCCTCTTGCAACTCTTCGCGGGTCATCACATCCAATGCACCAAAAGGTTCATCAAGAATTAGTACTTCAGGACGAATCGATAAGGCACGGGCGATCGATACACGCTGACGCATCCCACCAGAAAGCTGTTTTGGCTTTTTGTGCATCGCTTCCGTTAGCCCTACCATTGCCAAGCTATCTTTGGCAATTTTGATCTTCTCTTCCTTTGATTTGTCTCTATATACCTGCTTTACAGCTAACAGAACATTCTCAAAAGCTGTCATCCAAGGCAAGAGCGAGTAGTTCTGAAACACCACCATGCGATCGGGTCCTGGACGCAGGATCGGCTTAGACTTCAAGCAAATTTCCCCACTAGAGGGACGATTGAAGCCAGCAACCATGTTCAGTAAAGTCGATTTGCCACAACCAGAGTGACCGATTACACAGATAAACTCGCCCTCATACACAGTCAAATTCACGTCTTGGAGAACTACGTAGGGACCTCTAGGCGTGGGATAGACCTTAGAAACATTATCAATCACTAAAAAGGGATCTTGATGTTTGGGTTGTTGATTGTCTGTAATGTCAAGGGTCTGCATAGGAAGATTGATAATTTAGGTTGAAGGGGTTTAATTAATTACGAATTGTTTACTGATTAATTAGATAGGCACAATAAAAACCAAAATCTAAAAATCTGCGGCGCTCGCGCAGCGAGCGCCGCAGATTTTTAGGGTTTAAGTTTTCTTTTGCATACCTACTTACTCGTAATTCGTAATTCATAATTTAAGAATCCGACTGCACGGTGAACTTGCTGATATAGAAAATAAATTTGTCAAGGAAAAAGCCAACTACACCGATGTAGAACAAAGCCAGAATCAATTCGCTGCTCTTTTGGCTGTTATAGCTATCCCAAATAAAGAAGCCGATGCCAACGCCACCAGTGAGCATTTCCGCCGCCACGATCGCTAACCATGACAAACCAACTGCAATCCGTAAACCTGTGAAAATATAGGGTGCTGCCGATGGCATCAAAATCGTGATGAAGTAATCAACTTTGCTCAGGCGTAATACTCGCGACACGTTGCGATAGTCTTGGGGGACTTGCTGCACGCCCACCGCCGTATTCATCAGGATTGGCCAAATCGAAGTTACAAAAATCACAAATAGGGCAGCGGCTTCGGTGACATCTAAGCCAACGGTTTTGAGCGATTCATTAACACCTTGAAAGGCTGACATTGCGATCGGTAGCCATGCGAGGGGCGGGATCGTTCGCAATACTTGGAAGATTGGGTCGAAGGCGCGATATAAAAAGACATTTGTACCGATCGCAATGCCAAGGGCAATGCCAATAATTGCCGAAGCGGTGTAACCAACTGCCACGCGGCGCAAGCTGGTCATGGTTTTGATGCCTAGTCCTTGCTCAATAGTTAGCTTCTCTTTGAGAGCTTGACGGGCTGGGCTATCTACTTTGTCTTTGGTGCTGACATCAAAGTTGGCGCGATCAAAAAATGGATGCCAAATATATTCTTGGGTTTCTTTCCAAACAGTTGTTGGTGCTGGCAATGGTGGCTTCGCTCCAGAGCAGAGAATTTGCCAAATTCCCAATAAAAATATCAGCGCAATCATCGGCGGAATAATAGACTTCGCTTGTTGCTGAAACCACTCAGCAATCTTATTGGAACTAAATCGGGAACTTAAACTACTTGTCGCCATTTTGAATATCTCCTAAAACGTTAAAGATGATTAGTTGCAATGATGACAAGGGGCTTAAGCCCCTTGCTAGAAACTTTGACAGATGAAAATTTCTAAGCTTTCTTGATCTTGAGTGACTCCAAGTAAGCCATAGGATTCTCAGGATCAAACTTCACGCCATCAAAGAAAGTCTCAATACCGCGAGAAGTACTCTTAGGAATGTCGGCTTCTTTACCGATCGCCTTGGCAGCTTCTTTCCAAAGATCTTCACGGTTTACCTTATCCACCATCGCCTTCGCATCGGTAGTGGCATCGAAATAACCCCAACGCATATCTTCAGTAACAAACCAAAGGTCATGGCTCTTGAAAGGATAAGAAGCATTGTCATTCCAGAACTTCATCGACAGATCGGGATTGTCCATGGTGCGTCCATCGCCGTAATCCACCTTGCCTTGTTGTCTACCCAAAATCTCTGCGGCAGGGACTTTGAACCATTTGTCAGCGCCGACAATCTTGCACATTTCTTCTTTATTAGCAGGATCTTCGCACCATACCTGTGCTTCCAATACGCCCTTGAGTAGAGCCATTGCCGCTTTAGGGTTCTTATCAACCCAATCCGAACGCATAGAGAATGCTTTTTCAGGATGATCTTTCCATAGCTCACCTGTGATTAGAGCGCTATATCCAGACTGCTGCGCAATAAGACGAGCATTCCAAGGCTCACCCACACAGAAAGCCTGCATATTTCCCGCCTTCATGTTGGCAACCATCTGCGGTGGTGGTACGACAATAGTTGATACATCCTTGTTAGGGTCAACGCCATTAGCCGCTAGCCAGTAGCGCATCCAAAGATCGTGAGTACCACCTGGGAAGGTTACGGCACATTTCAGATCCTTGCCACCAGCTTTAATCTTGGCGAAAGTATCTTTTAAAGCATCGCTCTTCAGGGTAATCTTGGCATCTTTAAACTCATTGGCAACGGAGATGCCCTGCCCATTTGTGTTTAGCCTTGCCAAGATATACATCGGCACTTTGTTACCATTAGTAACCTTACCTTCGGAAATTAGATAAGGCATAGGAGTAAGGATGTGTGCGCCATCAATACCACCCGCATCGGAACCAAGTACGATATTGTCGCGAGTCGTTCCCCAAGAAGCTTGCTTAAGAACTTCAACATCAGTCATGCCGTACTTTTTAAAGTAGCCTTTCTCTAAGGCAATGATTAGAGGCGAAGCATCCGTAAGAGCAATGAACCCAAGCTTTGCCTTGGTAACTTCAGGAGCATCAGCAGCATTGACAGGAGCGGCGGCGGTAGTTGCCGCAGCAGTTGTGGCGGCGGTGGTAGTTGTAGTAGCGGTAGGGGTTTCGCTAGTACAAGCATTGAGGGCGATCGCGCCAACAGTAGAGAGTCCAGCAGTAGTTAAAAATTTGCGACGTGAAAACATACCCATTTTTTGATTTTCCTTAATTGATCTTGATTAATTTTTTTGTAAGAAATAAAAGCTGTGATTATCCAACAGCAATTAATTCGGCTGAATTAATTGCTGCACCGCCCTGTTTGGGAACTGCACCGAAGCGATCAACAAGCAGTTTGCCGACCACATCGTACAAGTCCTCACAGGGAATTTTTTCCATTACACAAGTGCCAAGGTGAGCATCTTTGCCCACTGTGCCACCCATGTAAATGTCCACCCCATCAACGACCTTGCCATCTTTACGCGCTTTACAACCCGTAAAGCCAATGTCAGCAACCTGTGGCTGGGCACAGGAATTGGGGCAACCACTCCAATGAATCCGCACGACTTGCGGCAATTCGTAGGTGGCGCTGAGTTGCTGGGTGAGGGCAAGGGAACGATTTTTGGTCTCGACGATCGCCACAGGACAGAACTGATTGCCCGTGCAGGACACCAGCCCCCGCATGAGGTTGTCGGGACAGGCGGGAAACTTCTCTAATAATGGTTCTTGCAGAAGTTCAGGTACTAAGGCATCGCTGACATTAGTAATGATTAGATTCTGCTCAACGGTTAGGCGCATATCGCCATTACCATATTTGTCCGCAAGCCGCGCAAACTCATACATATCAGGGGCGTACATCCTACCGACAGGAATTTGTAACCCCACATAGTTCAAGCCCGCTTGCTTTTGAGGATGCACACCAATATGGTCGCGCTTTTCCCATTCGATTTCATCCTTAGCGGCAGCGGCGGCAAGGGGCTTGCCCATTTGCTTCTCCACTTCTTCGCGAAACTTTTCAATACCCCATTCATCAATGAGATACATCAAGCGTGATTTAGCGCGATTTTCTCGTAAGCCGTTGTCTCGAAATACGATCAGTAAGGCTTCACATAGCGCTACGACATCTTCGGGCGCAACCCAAACATTGAGAGGAATCGCGGCGGCGATGCGCTTTGCCGAGAAGAATCCACCCACCAAGACATTAAATCCAAAAGTCTCTTTGCTCTCTTCCTTAAATGCTGGTATAAAAGCAAGATCGTTAATCTCAGCATGGGTGGAATTGTCGCGACAACCCGCGATCGCGATATTAAACTTACGCGGTAGATTCGTAAAAGCAGGATTTCCTTCGCCGTTATTAGTGAGTAAATCTTGTACTTGAATCGCGAGTTCTCGGGTGTCGTATAGTTCATTAGCATCGATTCCCGCTACAGGTGAGCCCGTGATGTTACGAATGTTGTCCATCGCTGACTGCACACTAGTTAAGCCGACAGCGCGAAACTTCTCAAACATTTCTGGCACATCCTCAATAGGAAAGCCACGCATCTGAATATTTTGGCGGGTGGTAATATCGGCAACACCATGTTCGCCGCACTTCTCAACTACTGATGCTAAAACGCGCATCTGATCGCTATTTAGCAATCCATTGGCAATTCGCATTCTCACCATGAAGCGTCCTGGAGTACTTTTGCGAAAGAACACTCCCAACCATTTCAAGCGATGCTGCAAATCATCATCAGCGATCGCTTCCCATCCAATCTCAGCAAAGCGTTCAATTTCGGCTTTGACCGCCAAACCATCTTTTTCAGCCTTAAGGGCTTCAATTTTGTTTGCCATGCTTATTTATCCTTGGCTCTGCCCAAAAACTGTTATTAAAGATTTACTGAAGCGGTAAACCTTTAACTTTTGAATTTCTGGATTATTGCAACTTATCTTGGACTTAACACTACTTAACGAATTGATCTCAATTCGTATAAGAAACTACATAATTTTAAACTTTATTTAATAATTGCAATTAGTTAATCCGATAAATGCATTAACTACAGATGCCGCCAGTCTGATTAGGACATAAAACCCAAAAGAGAGCGCCGCTCCCTTTTGGGTTTTAAATTAGCGAAAAGTACTGTAATTGCTATGCTGAATTTAGGATTACTAATTTGTCATGCTTGAGCGATTACAAAAAATATTATCTAGATATAGCCTTGCTTCTCGTAGAGAGGCTGAGCAGATTATTTTGTCTGGTCGAGTTGTTGTAAACGGAAAAATAATTAAAGAGTTAGGAACAAAGGCTGATTCTGAGAAGGATCTCATCGTAATTGATGGAAAACCTCTAGATAACGAATCTCCTCAACTTATATATCTTTTACTTAATAAGCCAACAGGAATTGTCTGCACCTGCGCTGATCCTCAAAACAGGAAAACAGTAATTGATATTTTGCCCTCCAAGTATCAGCATTTATATCCAGTTGGAAGACTCGACTACAACAGTAGTGGGGCGTTGCTATTGACTAATGACGGTAGATTTGCTAACAGCCTTATGCATCCGCGTCATCACGTTCCTAAGACCTATCATGTGTGGGTGAAAAATATTCCTGAATCAAAGACATTGGAGCGTTGGCGCGATGGCGTGGTTTTGGACGGGCAAGTTACTATTCCCGCAGATGTGAATATCTTGCAAATTGATCGTTTTCAACCCCAATCTCCAAAAACCCTACTGGAAATAACCCTATCTGAGGGGCGAAATCGTCAAATACGGCGTGTAGCAGAACAATTAGGACATCCAGTATTAGGATTACATCGCGTGAAGATCGCTTCGATTTCAATAAATAGTCTTAATGTAGGAGAATTTCGGTTACTAAGCGATCGCGAGGTTAAGTCAATTTCTCCGATCTAAAATCTAAATGTGAAAAATACTTTTATAGCCGTCGCCAATCTTGTTAGAGCGCTTTGCGCCGACATAAACCCAGAAAAATTCCTGAAAGTGCTGCTTCGCGGCACTTTCAGGAATTTTTCTGTACTCAGTAAAGCCTCAATAGACTGTAGGATATAAAACCTGAAAGAGGTTAGCGGCGTGGAGCGCCGCTAACCTCTTTCGGGTTTTGAGTGACGACAGTTATACTAATTTGTTAGCAATTCCAAAACTTATCAAATGTTGTAATAAACTAATTTTAGTTTAGATGTATTAAGCTAATCTATGGATAAACTGGTCGCAAATGATTAGTTTCTTCTTTACGTAAAAGCACATTTGATTGCTCATCTCAATAAGTCCCATCTTTTTCTAAGTGTCTAATGAGTATTGTGAATAGTACAACCTCGAAGCAAGCAGAGAAATTAGCAGAAATCGGAGCGCAGTTTAAGCGAGTTCGAGAAGACAAAGAACTGTCGATTCCTCATCTTACTGCCACCACCCTCATCTCTGAAAGATATCTCAGAGCGATTGAGAATGGTGAGATAGAGTCTTTGCCCGAACCTATCTATGTGCGTGGATTTATCCGAAAGTACGGAACCGCACTAGGAGTTGGAGACTTGTCAGAAGATTTTCCTTTAGATCCTGTGCTAACTGAGAGCAAATGGGCTGGCAGTGCTGCCGCCGAATTACGTCCTCTCCATTTATATGCTCTATATATTGCCGTGATCGCTGGGGCAGTTGGTGTATTGGCTACATTTTTAAGTTCGCCAGAAGCCAATAAGATTAATGATAGTCAAACTAATTTTGGTAAAGCCGCACAGATTGAGCCTAATTTAGCAACTAATTCAGTAACTAATTCAGTAACTAGGTCAAACAAAACATTAGCGCCAAAAGTTGGTGGTTTAGAAGTATTAAGGCAGCAAGTATCTACAGGGATTACTACTCCAAATAACAATAATATTAGTGTTGCCACAAATACCCCTAATGCAGTCACCCTTACTTCGCAAGTGCCGCTGAATAAAGCGCAGTCTGAGGCAGTTTTTGGTGAAGTTAATTCTAAGCTGAACAGTAAAATTCAGGCTTGGGCAAACGGTGCGAGTCTTATGCTCAGTCCTGCGATCGCATCTAGTAAAAGTTTTGAATTTGTCGGCAATAAGCCTGTCAATGTGGGAATTGCCATGCAGGGACAGTCTTGGTTACTCATCACTGTAGATGGTCAGACCGCATTTGAGGGTGTTTTAGAAGAAGGCAAAAAGTTAACTTGGTCTGCTGACAACCAAATCTCAGTTCGTGCAGGCAATGCTTCTTCGGTTGCAATTAGTTATAACAATCAACCAATTAAAGTTTTGGGAAGAGAAGGTGAAGTTGCAGAGCGACTTTTTGGAATTACTCAAACCAGCAACCTCGAAACTAATCGCACATTCCGCTAGTAACTACTAAAGCCCAAAAGCATATAACGCACGCGCAGCGTGCGTTATATGCTTTTGGGCTTTAGTTACTTTCTAAACCACTTTTTTTGACTAGCTCTTCAGGTGTGAGTTTGGATAAGAATTCGCGAAAAGCTCTTCTTTCAGCTTCATCAGCATCTTGATCTACAGGAATCGAAGCCTCCAAAATCACCTCTTCCATAACCCAAATTGGACATTTAGCCCGAACCGCGATCGCGATCGCATCACTAGGGCGTGCATCAATCTCTTTTTTGATATCCCCCTGCGAAACCGTAATAACTGCGTAAAAAGTACTATTTTTGAGGGCATGAACCACTACACGCTCCACGGTTATTGCCCATTCAGCTAAAAAATTGAGCATCAGATCATGGGTCATCGGACGCTCTAGTGGTCTCCCTTCCAGAGCGCCAATAATTGCTTTAGCTTCAGCTTCACCGATCCAAATTGGCAAAGCTCTTCGTTCTAATGTATCTCTTAGTAGAACAATGGGGTTCCGACTAACTGCATCTATAGCGATCCCCACTACCTTCATTTCAATCATGGTTGCCCGCCTTCTCTAAGAAATGAGCGAAAGTAATCTTCATTAATTAAAACGTTATTGTACCATCGTCTTGATGGTCGATCTGGCTCCTGACCTTGACTTATCTACATTCTTGGCAAATTTGAGTCCATGCAGCAACAGGGTCGTTTGCTGCCGTAATTGGTCGCCCAATTACTAAATAGTCGGCTCCCTCCGCGATCGCCTGTTTAGGAGTCATCACTCGACTTTGATCCCCGATGTCAGAACCTTGAGGACGTACTCCAGGGGTAACTAAGCAGAAGTCAACGCCAGATGGTGAGCCAAGTCGCGATTTTAGACTAGCTACCTCGTGGGGAGAACAAACTGCTCCTGTAAGCCCGCAGGATTGAGCAAGTAAAACCATCTGAGCTGTATATTCGGGCAAATCAAGGGAAACCTTGAGATCTGAAGCCAGTTCTAGAGCCGAGATACTGGTTAGGAGGGAAATGGCTAAGAGCTGAGTCGGTGATCCCTGTACTTCGTGTTGAGCAGCCTGCATCATGGCTCTACCACCAGAGGCATGAATTGTTAGGAAATCTGCACCATATTTTGTGGCAACACGGCAAGCTGAACCAACTGTATTGGGGATATCGTGGAGTTTTAAGTCAAGAAATATCTTCTTATTTCTTGACTTAAGTTCACGGATGATCATAGCGCCGTCAGCGATAAATAGCTCTAGTCCGACTTTCCAGAAATTTACTTGGGGCAAGCGATCGCATAGTTTAATAGCATCAGCTGCGGTAGGCAGATCCATAGCCACAATGATCCTTGAAGAGGGATCAAGGTCAGGATTAATGTTTATTTTCATTGTTTTATCGCAGATTTGAACGATACTAGAGCCTAATCCTATTACGTATCGACATACAGAGGATCTATGCGAGCGGTATTAATGGCAGGTGGTTCAGGAACTCGTCTACGTCCTCTAACCTGTGATATGCCAAAACCGATGGTGTCGGTACTAAACCGCCCCATCACCGAACATATCCTGAATTTGCTAAAGCGTCATGGGATTAGAGAAGTTATTGCGACACTACATTATTTGCCAGATGTAATTCGCGAACATTTTGGAGATGGTGCTGACTTTGGCGTAAATATGATGTATGTGGTGGAAGAGGATCAACCACTGGGTACGGCTGGCTGTGTCAAAAATGTTGCCAGCCTTTTAGATGGAACTTTTATTGTGATTAGCGGCGACTGTATTACAGACTTTGACCTCACTGCTGCGATCAAATTTCACCGCGATCGCCAGTCCCTAGCGACCTTGATTTTACGGCGCGTAGCTGATCCCATGGCTTTTGGTGTAGTT
>Ga0105049_10011128_pt1 | contig 10309 bp, 5 predicted proteins | sample MAT06_FD_78087 | JGI IMG/M metagenome (GOLD analysis project Ga0105049, IMG submission 78087) | Freshwater microbial communities from Lake Fryxell liftoff mats and glacier meltwater in Antarctica - MAT-06 | ecosystem: Environmental > Aquatic > Freshwater > Ice > Liftoff microbial mat | place... | reverse complement strand
TTTCAGTAAAAAATCAAAAGATGCACCAGCCGAAGAGCAGCAGCGATTGATAGTTATTCGTGATTTGCCCGATCCGAAAATTAAAATAGAAGATGTAGAAGATCCGAATAAACCGAAGATTGAAGAGATAATTCCGGATGAAAATTTATTAAAAACCGAAGAGCAGAAGCGTGAAGTAAAGCCGAGAAAGATTGTAAAACCTCCTATTGTCAGCAGACCTAACAGAGAGGATAATAAGAAAGACACACTTCCCGATTCGGAGCTTGTGGGAATTCTTGATTCACTGAGAAAGCTGACTGACAGTTCACTTGCTGCTAATACTAATATTAATGATACGGCTTCTTCAGACAGTGTTAGCACAAATTACACAATTCCGGATTCGCTCAGAAATAATTTCAGCGAAAAAGATATCGGGCTTGGAGTGTATTTTCCGAATAACTGGAAGCTGACGGATCAGAGAGAAATAAATAAAAATGAAAAAGATTTCAAAGGTGTGCTTCTCACGGATACAACGGCAGCTCAACCCGGAACGATGACTCTTTTTATTTTTCTTGATAATGAAGGTAAGGATTATAATGCAGAAGATTTTAAAACTGAGTTTGCAATGAATGACTCAAATCTCACTGCGTTTTCGAAACAGCCATCGACACTTGCAGGATATACTGAATACAGAGTTTATATTTATAATAAAATCGGTTTAGAAAAATTGAGTGTGAGAGCTTCTGTGAGGAAGCAGTTTTTTGATCAGTATAAAAATGAAATTGAAGCTGGTGTAAGGTCGATCAGAATTCAGAAGCCGGAGAATATTAAGAAGGATAGTTTGTAGAAGAATCCGCATGAGTTGATAATTTTATGAAAAATCAATTTAACTTAATTTCATAAATACTCTCACCGTAAAAATTAGAATAGACTTTATTAACCGTTAAATTTTTATCTGTTGTCAATTCTTTAATTGTATTTAAAAAATCATTTAATGAATTTTCATCATTACATAAAAACAAAAATTTTTTTGAATTTCTAATTTTAACTTTTTCAACATCTAGGCTGTCAACATTCACAATTTCCTTTGACCATTTGTCATAAAATATACTGTTTGGAAATTTATTATTCAGAATTGAAAAATAATAATTTCTTCTTGATCCTCCATAAGATGCACCTATAAACAAAGCTTCCTCTTTACTTGATACTCCGTAAGTATTTACAATTAAACATTCTTTACAATTATTTTCCAGATATCCAATAAAATTACGGGCTGATTCATTTGTTTGAGACTTATACTCAAATAATTCATAAATTGATTTTATCTGAATTAAAGTAAAGACAGTTAAAACAATTGAAAATATTAGAAATTTTTTCCTGCGGAAAAAGTTTGGTAATAATTCTGAAGCTAATTCATTAATTACAAAAAGGCACGGAATAATCAGTAACTGTGCAGGGATCAGATAATGAAGTTCAAAATGTTTGCAAACAATAATAATTTGAATTGTTATTGCTGTTAAGAAAGCAAAGAGAAGTTTGAAATATCTGCTTTGATGGTTTGGTTTGGTTTGGTTTGGTTTGGTTTGGTTTGGTTTGGTTTGGTTTGGTTTGAATTTTTTAAAATTCTCAGGTATTAAAAATGCAAAAAAAGATAATAAAATAATTAAATAAGACAATGAGAATACAGGTTCTTTAATTATTATTGTTTTGAGATTTACAAAGAAATTAGAAACATTAACATAATTTTTTTCACCACCGCCGTATTTCCCGCTGAACATTATTAATTTCCGAATCCAGTTCAGGAATTTATAAGAATGCTCTGATGATATTGCCGGAAAAATAAATATGAAAAAAGCTATAATTGTAACTAAACAAAAAGATATTTTTACAGAAAATTTTCTTAACAGTATGAATGGAATAATTAATAAAGGGAAAAGAGAAATTTTAGTAGCTAAAGCAAATCCGCAAATTAATCCAAATCCAATTACATAATTAACGGTTGAATTTTTATCTTCTTTTGTTGTGAAAAAAATAATAATAGACAACAATATTAATATTGTAAATATTATTACTGTTTCCGGTGCAAGTTTCGGAATACGAAAGAAAAGAATTGTTGAGAAAAAGGGAGTTAGCTGAAGTATAACCGCAGATTTTAAATCTTTGAATTTTTTAAAAGCTATAATTCCAAAAATAAAAAGTGCGAATGAATTTAAGAAATAAATAACTAAATTTATCTTTGAAAGATATAATTCCGAATTATTGAAAATTTCTGATACTATTTCAATATTAGATACTGACGAAAACATAATTACAATTGCACCGATAATCTGAACAGTAGTTCCCGGATGATCAATATGACCGACGCCAAACCCCTGCAACTGTGAAAGGTTTAAGGAATTGATCAAATACACATATGACGGGTCGTAGTAATTACTGAAGTATAAGGTTTCTTGACAGAGCAAACTTAGAATTAAAAAAAGTAAAGGTAAGATTAATAAAATTATAATATTTAAATATTTTTTCAAAAGTTTATGATTTAATTAATATATAGTTTAAAATTTTTATAGTTTTTTAATATTAACATCATAGGTGTGCCACATTTTAAAAATGTGGCATGAGTAGTTTTGAAACTTCCCTGAAGACTTAAGCTTTCACACAAATTTTTGCAAAAATAAAGAATCTCACTTTCAACAAATACTATCATCCGGTTTTGAAACAGCAGATTTATTTTTATCAAAAACTTTTCTATAGTTTTCATATCTATTAATTTTTTTACTGCTTCAATATAAATCACATTAATAATTCTTAAACTACCATTTGTTGTCTAAGATGAAAATTTATTTTGCTATTTATGTTTAAATATTTTTCATCCCCGGCTATGACATTTTAATATCATATCTTATCCTATTTTATCTTATCTCAAAACATATTCTTTCAAATCCGCTTCACCTTTTATTTCCACACGAAGTCCTGAAGATGAAACGACATTATGAATTACAAAATCTATTGTATTAATTCCATCAGAAAATCCGCTGTTAATTACAAAAGAAAACATTGCATAAAAAGAAGCAAGCGGAGTGAAGTTGCCTGACTTCTGCCCGTTAATTAAAATATCGATTCCCTTATCATCAGAAGTCCATAAGCCATATACAACTGCAGTTTTAGATTTAAATTTCGAAAGGTCGAATGTAATTCTGTAAACATAAACTCCATGTTCATTCGCCAAACCCGCATCAGCTCTGGGTGCAATCCATTTTGAAGTATTATTATTCGGAAACCAGACATTCATCGGATACACATTTGAATTCACAACCTTCGTCTTCGGACCGGAGAAATGTTTATCCGAACTTTCAATTAAACTATAATGTGAATCTGTCTCTCCATCAGCAAGTAAGTTAAAATTATCATTCAATCCTGTGCTGTAAATTCCCGGAATAGTCGCTGCGGAAATATCGGAAGTTATGCAAGACAAAATCGTGAGTAATATGAGAAATTGGATTTTAAATGAATTCATCAAATTAAATATTTTTTCAACGCAAAGACACAGAGGCACAGAGAATTTGTTTTACTTGTTTTATTTGTAACTGCAATAAAAATTTTTATTTTTTCTCCTGATCTCAGCATATCTGTTGTAAATTTTTATTCTAAATTTTTACTTTATCAGCAACATTCTTTTCGTTTCAGAAAAACTGCCGCTTTGTAATTTATAAAAATAAACTCCGCTTGCTAAATTACTACCGTCAAATTCTACTTCATAATTTCCTGCAATTTGCTGCTGATTGACTAATGATCTAACTTCATTGCCCAAAACATCATATACAAGTATCGACACGTAATTCGTAACTCGTAATTCGTAATTGATTTTAGTACCCGGATTAAATGGATTAGGATAATTCTGATAAAGTTTGAAATTATTTACAACATTTGAATTAACAGAATTCACAGAAACAGGATTTTCAAAAAGCTTTCTTTCATAAACACCATTGCCGTAAGTAGTCGCACGGATTTTTCTGTTTGGATAAACAATAGAAAGATCGAAAGTCAGAGCGTATGGCATACCTGTCATATATTCATTCCAGCTTACACCTGAGTTTGTCGAGACATAAACTCCGAGATCACTGCCGGCATAAATATTCTGATTAAACAAAGGATCGATTATAACAGAGTGGTGTGGAACGTCCGGCAAATTTCCGGAAATATTCTGCCAGTTAATTCCGGCATTTACAGATTTAAAAACATGACCACTTCCGAAGCCTCCAAAAGTCACAAAGACTTCAGCCGAATTATTCGGATTCACTGTAATATCAGTTGCATATCTGTTTGGTGTAACGGAGCTGTCAGTAACGTTTGACCAGTTTAAACCGGCATTTACAGATCTGAAAATTCTGCCGTTCACTGCACCTGCATAAACTGTATCAACGCCTGTAAAGGATGAAGCTAAAGACAAAATTTTTGTGCCGCCGATTACAGTTGCGCCGTATGGTCCCTGCCAGTTGCCGCCGCCAGTAGTAGATTTATAAATTGACTTTCCACCAACATACATAATATTCGGATTTGATTTACAATTTATAAATGGTGTGACAAAACAAAAATTGCTTGAACTCCCTGATCCGGGCGGAGAAATACTTAACCAGTCAATACCTTTGTTCACTGATTTATTAATTGCGCCGTAAGTATATTCTGTATAACAAATATTATCATTTTGAGAATTCACCGCACAGCTCATACCGTCACCGTAAAAAGTTTTAAACCATGCAGTCGAGCCCTGATAGAGTGCAGACCTGTTGTCCTGTAATCCGCCGATTGCAAAATTTGAATCCTGATATGAATTTGCAAAAGTTGCATAAAACTGTGATGTAACAAATCCGCCGTTGCACGAATAAAAAGTTTCACCAAAATCATTTGAACGATACAAACCGCCATCAGCGGCGATATAAATTTTATTTGCATCTTTTGGATTGAAAGCATAGAAATGAACATCAGCATGAACAAAATTATCGGGACCTTCCGGATCTCCCGGTGGTGTCGCACCTTCATTCCATGCACTCCAGTCTGACTTTGTGGCAAATGCACTTCCGCCGTTCGTAGATTTTTCGACATTAATTGTTCCGACTAAAATCGTATTCGGATCATTTGATTTTACAATGTGACCATTATTATACCAACCCTGATTTCCCATTGGTATAGTTGTGCTCAGACTCGTCCAGTTACTTCCGCCATTTGTACTTTTAAAATAACCGACATAAGAAAAATCATTCGGAATACTTGCATAGACAAAATTCGGATTTCCTTTATACAATTCTATGGTAGCTTTACCTGACCAGGCAGTTGGTAAACCACCGGCGAGTTTTGTCCAGTCAGCTCCGCTGTTTGTAGATTTAAAAATTCCTTTGTTTGTCTGCGGAACATTATTTGTCAGATTCCCAATCGATGCATAAATTATATTTGTATCATTCGGATTAATTTCCAGATCCATAACCATCTGATAACTCAGCATTTGCGACCAGTTGCTGCCGCTATTATTACTTTTATAAATTCCTTCACTTGTCGCTGCATAAAGAATATTTGAATTTTTCGGATTGATAATTACATTCCAAACTCCTCTTTTATTGTCATAAGTCCAGTCCAGAGATTTCGTCCATGTATTTCCGCCGTTAGTCGTTTTCAAAATTCCGATACCGTACATCCCTCTCGTGACTCTGACATCGAGACCATTTTCAGAAATTTTATAACCGTAATTTTCACCTGTGCCGATGTACATTATGTTAGGATTTGCAGAATCAATTGCGATACTGCTAACAGCCGAACTAGGAAATCCTGTGTTAATCATTGTCCATGCATTTGCACCTAACCCGCCGCTAACCGATTTCCATAAACCGCCTGAAGCCGCACCCATAAAGACTATTCCAGTATCTGACGGATGCACTGCCACACATAAACTTCGTCCTCCAATATTATTCGGACCGATAGAAGCCCAGCTTCCGGCATTATCTCTTTCATTTATTGATTGCAGATTTTCTTTTGAATATTCAAATGCCTTGTAGAATTTATCGGCTGGTATATCAGTTTCGGGATAAGCTCTGACATGGGAAATCCATTGCATCGCATCCATTGCACCTGATGCTCCTTTTTCTGTTTCAATATTTTCCTTTGAAAGCTCTGAAGTTTTTTTCTTAGAATTATTTTTTTCTTTAGCTTCCGGTTTTGAATTTTCAATAACAACCGCAAGCAAATAAGTAAGCCCTGCAAAAATAATTATTGCGAGAAGTAAAATTAATTTTGATTTCATATAGATTTATTTTATACAAAGTATATTATTTAAAACAATAAATAAATTTACTTATTCGTAATTTAAATTAACTTTATAGTTGAATTGATTCTGAGTATTTTGTGAATAGTAAATTGTTTTAAAATAAAATTTAGAGTATTTTTTAACATAAATTCGTGTTGTTGATAAAACAATCTGTTATTATGTTAATTTTTTTTAAAATCTCAACCACTAATTTCGCGAATTTTTACGAATTTTTAAATTATCGATTTGCATTTTTATAAATTTATTAAATTTAATTTTGAGATTTAATTTCAAATTGTTTCTTGAGAAACAAATTTAATCTTTTTAATTAGTGAAAATTAGAGTAGTTATAAATTTAGTATAAAATCAATCTGCTTCTTGAGAAACAAATTGATTTTGTCATTTCAGTTTTAAAAATTCGTCTAATTTTGTGAAATTAGTGTTTTTTGTAAATCTTGAATTTTTGAATAAAGCTGTTTCTTAGGAAACAAATTTAATTTGTGAAAATTCGCTCGCCTTGCTAAAACAATGCGAGGCAGGAGTAATTGGAGATTAAGCCCTTGTTATAAATTTTAGTATAAATTCAAATTGTTTCTCGAGAAACAAATTCTACTCATTTAAAAAATAATGAAAAAATATTACGACATAATAGTAATTGGTGCCGGACATGCCGGAGTCGAAGCTTCAATTGCTGCGGCGAAAATGGGATGCACTGTTGGTTTAATTACAATGGATATAAATGCAATCGGCAGAATGAGTTGCAATCCTGCGATAGGAGGAACGGCAAAAGGGCATTTAGTTCGTGAAATTGATGCACTTGGTGGAGTAATGGGACAAATTTCAGATCAAACCGGAATTCAATTTAAAATGCTCAATACTTCAAAAGGTCCTGCGGTTTGGTCTCCAAGATGTCAGTCAGATAAGAATTTATATTCTTTGGTTGCATCAGAATTCGTGAGAAATCAAAGCGGAATTGAAATTATACAAGACACAGTGAAAGAGTTAAAAGTTGAAAGTTCAAAGTTAAATTGTGATGGTTACAAATATTCTATTTCCGGTATAAAAACTGAATTGGGATACGAAATTGAGTGTAAATCTGTGATAATTACATCAGGAACATTTTTGAATGCGATAATGCATACAGGAAAATCTCAGATTGAAGGCGGTAGAATTGGTGAAAAATCTGCAACAGGGCTTTCTGAATGTATGCTGAATATGGGATTTGAAACAGGAAGATTAAAAACGGGAACACCACCAAGATTAGATTCGAGAACTATAGATTTTAGCAAAACGGAAGTTCAACCCGGAGACCTGAATCCTCAACCATTTTCATACAGAACAGATTTAAGCAAATTTCCATTTCAAAAGCAAGTTGACTGTTATCTTACGCATACAAATGAATTGACACATGAAATATTACGAACAGGTTTTGAAGATTCGCCTATGTTTACAGGAAGAATTACCGGAATTGGACCAAGATATTGCCCTTCGATAGAAGATAAAATTTCAAGATTTTCTGATAAACCAAGGCATCAAATTTTTTTAGAGCCGGAAACATTATTAAATGACACAACTTATATGAATGGATTTTCTACAAGTTTGCCGATTGATGTTCAGGAAAAAGCTGCAAGAACAATAAATGGTCTCGAGGATGTAAAAATTATAAAACAAGGTTACGCCGTTGAGTATGATTTTTTTCCGACACATCAGATTAATTTAACTTTGGAAACCAAATTAGTTTCCGGACTTTACACAGCGGGACAAATTAACGGAACGTCAGGATATGAAGAAGCTGCGGCTCAGGGATTAGTTGCAGGAATAAATGCAGCGCTGAAACTAAAAAACGAAGCTCCGTTTATTTTAAAAAGAAGTGAAGCTTATATTGGTGTTTTAACAGATGATTTGATAAATAAATGTCCGGAAGAACCATATCGAATGTTTACATCAAGTGCTGAGTACAGATTAGTTTTGAGACAGGACAATGCTGATTTGAGACTAATGAAATATGGAAATAAATTCGGATTGATTGAAAATGAAATGATAAAAAATCTAAATTCCAAAAGCGATTTGATCAAAAATGGAATTGAATACTTTAATTCGAATACAATCAGTCCGAAAATTCTGAATGAGTATCTTGCAAAAAATAACGGTAGTGAAATTTCTCAGGGAGAATTTTTATCAAATATTATTAAGCGAAATGAAGTAAAGTTAAACGAAATATTAGAGTTTGAAGCTTATAAAAACAATAGTTTACTTCAAAATATTAGAGAAAATAAAGAAGCTTTGAACCAGATTGAAATTGAAATTAAATACAAAGGTTACATTGACAGACAGACTGAGCAGATCAGTCATTTTGAAAAAAATGAAGAAATTCGAATTCCGGATGAGTTCAAATTTGAAAAAATAAAATCATTGTCAGCGGAAGCGATAGAAAAATTAGGAAAAGTGAAACCAAATTCGATAGGTCAGGCGATGAGAATCTCCGGAGTGAGGCCGTCGGATATATCGGCGATAATGGTTTATATGCGCGGATAGATATTTTTTGCCATAGAGGTCACAGATAAGTTTTTGAAAATTAAAATGATTTATTTTGTTTTTGAACTATGATGAATTGATTGAATGATAACTATGACAATATTTAATTTTGAAAAATGATTTTGTATATGCAATGCGTGTTCTTTTTTAAAAAAGCTAACAATAAATTTATTAACTGCATTTAATTTTAAAAAAATAAAATCAAGACATCATTTCATTATAAAATCATAGTTTAAAAATAAAATCATAGGCATCATTGAATCATTAAAATCATAGTTAAATAATGACACTCGACGAAAAATCAATAAATAAAATCTTAGTTAATTTAGAAACTGCTAATAAAGATTTATCAAAAATTTATCCCGGTGATTTACCCGACAGGCAGCCGGTGCAGACTGTGTATGGAGGTGCGCATCTTTTTAAATTCAATACTGCTGTGAAAATGGGTGAGTTTGCTTTGAAATCATTTTTAGAAAATGCAGCTGATGTAAATGAATTTGCAAAAGCATTAGAATTAAATCCAAAAGATAAATTAACAGAAAAAGTTTATTTTAAAATTATAGAAAAGCTGAAGAAAGAATCTGTCGAAGATTTCAGAATAGATTTTGAAGACGGATATGGAAACAGATCGGACAAAGAAGAGGATGAAACGGCAGAGTTTGCTGCGGGTGAAGTTGCGAAGGGAATGAATGAAAAAACTTTACCGCCGTTTATAGGAATAAGAATTAAAACTTTCTCGGAAGATTTAAAACGCAGAGCAATCAGAACTCTTGACATTTTTCTTACAACACTTTTAAAAAAATCGAATGGAAAATTACCGGAAAATTTTGTTGTAACTTTACCGAAAGTTACTGTAGCTGCACATGTAACGGCATTAGTAGAGATTTTTGAAATGTTAGAATCGAAATTAAATTTACCAAACGGAACATTGAAAATGGAAATTATGATTGAAACCACTCAGTCAATTTTCGATACAGACGGAAAAGCAAATTTACTTTCACTTGTAAAAGCCGGCAAAGACAGATGCACAGGTGCTCACTTCGGTGTGTATGATTACACTGCTTCATGTGATATCACTGCGAAACTTCAGGCAATGGACTCGCAAGTTTGTGATTTTGCACGGCACATGATGAAGGTTACGCTTGCCGGAACAGGTGTCTGGCTTTCTGACGGTGCGACGAATGTAATGCCGGTTGGAATTCATAAAGGAGAAAATCTTTCAGACAAATTAAAACTTGAAAATAAAGAAACCATTCATCGTGCATGGAAACTTATGTATGATCACGTTCAGCATTCATTAAGTAACGCATTTTATCAGGGCTGGGATCTTCATCCGGCTCAACTTCCGATAAGATATGCGGCAGTATATATGTTTTTTCTAAGCGGACTTGAGCAGGCCTCAGCCCGGCTGAAAAATTTTATTGAAAAAGCTGCACAGGCGACGTTAGTTGGTGATGTATTCGATGATGCCGCAACCGGACAGGGATTGCTGAATTATTTTTT
>Ga0105049_10011123_pt1 | contig 10311 bp, 11 predicted proteins | sample MAT06_FD_78087 | JGI IMG/M metagenome (GOLD analysis project Ga0105049, IMG submission 78087) | Freshwater microbial communities from Lake Fryxell liftoff mats and glacier meltwater in Antarctica - MAT-06 | ecosystem: Environmental > Aquatic > Freshwater > Ice > Liftoff microbial mat | place... | reverse complement strand
GTCGATTTGGGCCAGGCCACCGGTCAGGGTGGCGATCACCACCCAGCGGCCGAACGGCTTCAACGCCTCGAGATTGAGCGCCGCATAGTCCGCACCGACCATGTCCAGCACGACATCGGCACCGCCGGCCCCGGCGATGCGCTCGGCCAGGTCATCGTTCGTGGCGTCCAGGCTGACGTCGGCCCCGAGCGCGAGGGCGGCGGCGGTCTTGTCGGCGCCGCGGGAGGTCGCGATGACACGGGTTCCGGCGGCCCGGGCCATCTGGATGGCGGTCACGCCTATGCCCGAGGTGGCACCGTGGATCAGAAGCGTCTCGCCCGCCTTCAGCGCCCCGGCCTCGAACAGATTGGCGAAGACGGTGCATACAGTCTCGGGCAGGGCGGCGGCCTGGATGAAGTCCAGACCGATGGGCACGGGCAGGGCGTGACGGGCGTCGACGACGGCGTATTCCGAATAGCCGCCGCCGCCCAACAGGGCACAGACGCGGTCTCCAGATGTCCATCGGGACACGCCTTCGCCGATCTGATCGACCTCGCCGGCGACCTCGAGCCCCAGGATGTCGGGAGCGCCTGGAGGGGCGGGGTAGCGGCCCTGACGCTGCAACAGATCGGGCCGGTTGATCCCGGCGGCGCGGACGCGGATGCGGATCTGACCCGGTCCCGCGACCGGGTCCGCCCGCTCGGCGAGGGTCAGGGTCTCGGCCGAACCGGCCCCGCCCGCGATCTCGATCACCCGCATTCGTGCCGTCCTGTTCTTGCAATCGTCCGTGTCCGGGCGTTCAGATAGGGAGTTGCCTATCGAATGGCCACGCAGGAGGCGGTGATGTTCGAGGATCTGGAGCCCCGTCCGGCGCGCGGCGCGCCGCTGATCGCCCTGACCCGCGAGGACCTCGACAACTATTCGGTCGAGGACCTGAAACAGCGAATTGCCGGGCTGGAGGCCGAGATCGCCCGGGCGAACGCGGCCATCGACGGCAAATCGTCCCAGCGCAACGCGGCGGACGCCATGTTCAATTTCCGGTCATAGACCGATCGGTGTCTCTCTGGCACAGGCGTTGCAGACCGCCGACGTGCCGCGCGAAACCGTGCCGCTCGTGATACGAATGCGCGTACCCCAATGAGTTTGGTCGAGTTCATGTCTACCGACGACCCCATTCTTTCGCCCGCTGGCCGCAGCCGCGCCGCCGTCGTGGACGATTTCGCGCGCTCCGAATTGTTCGACCGCACCTTCCGCGAAGGCATGGAACTGGTCGAGGATACCGCCGCCTATCTTGACGGTGACGGTCGGCGCGAATCCAAGCTGCTGTCGCGCGCCGCAGCCCTGTCCTATGCGGGTGAAAGCATGAAGCTGACCACGCGGCTGATGCAGATCGCGTCCTGGTTGCTGGTCCAGCGGGCGGTGCGGGAAGCCGATATGACGGCGGAAGCGGCGTGCGAGTCCCGCTACCGTCTGGCGGACCGCAAGCCGGACACCGAGGCGAGCAGCCCGGAGCTGCCGATCGCCCTGGTCGAATATCTGGTGCGCGCCGAAAAGCTCTATGACCGGGTCCTGCACCTGGATCGCCGCATGTATCTGGATACGCCCGAGGAGGACGCGGTCAATCCCGTGCAGAGCCAGCTAAACCGGCTGACGGCGGCTTTCGGGCAGTGAAGCCGATCCACGGGATCGCCATCTACGCCTTCGTTATCGGCGGAATTCCGCTTCCTGCGATCCTGCTGTTCCTTGCGTCGCCCACCAAGCCGGCCATGCTTCGGGTCGATGGCCGGAACGTGAACGCAGTCAAGGTCGCGGCGACGCTGGATGGACCGGACGGCGGGTGGTCGCGGACCATGTCAGCGGGCCGTCGAACGACCTGGCAACCAATCTCTCTGAAGCGATAGACCTCGGTTTCGGTCCGATGTGGCACCGAACCGTGCGTGCGGACGTTCAAAGAGCCTGGCGGCCCATCCACGCTTTTGACCGTGACGACGCCCGCCTGCGGCTATGTCGAGGTAAAAGCCGAACGCTAGCCGAAGAGGCCCTTACGGCCCTACGTCGTTGGCGACCGAGCGACCGTCGTCGACCGGCCGGGGCAGGTTGATCGCGATGCCCAGCGCCTGGGCCAGTTTGGCGTCGCGACTATAGACGTCCTCGCGGAAAGCGACCCGCCCCTGACCGTCGACGAAGGCGGTCCAGTAGAGCAGGCGCACGCTGATCTCGCGCCCGGTGGAGATTCGCCTGGTCTCTCGCGTGTCCTGGGCGTTGTCAAACCGTTCCAGCAGGGCTGGATCGGGTGAAAGGAGCAGGCGTGCGAACTCCACCGCGCCCTGCACCCGCACGCAACCGTGCGAGCGGTGCCGGAAAGCGAGATTGAAGGCGCCCTTTGACGGCGTGTCATGCAGGAAGATGGCGTAGCTGTCGCGCAGTTCGAACTTGACGTAACCGAGCGCCGCCATCGGGCCGGCGCGCTGGATGACCCTGCCGTTCAAAATATACATGTTGTTGGCGGCCAGATACCCGGGCCCCCGCGGCAGGATTTCGGCTCGCGCGATCGAGGACGGGACATACCAGGGCGGATTGGCCACGACCGAGGCGAAAGGCTTTTCGAGGCTGGGCGTCTGGTTCGCCGCAGTACCGACCACGACGCGGTTGGAGTGAACCGGGCGACCGTCCTTCCAGTAGACCATGATGGCGGCGGCGGTGTTGACCTCGATCCGCTCGGGCGCGACCTCGCGCTTCAGCCAGCGGCGACGTTCGAGGTTGAGAGCGATCTGGCGGGCGCGGTCCTCGGCCGACGCGGACAGCGAGCGCTGGCTGCCGGTGCCGAGCCGGCCGTCGGCAACCAGGCCGTGACGGGCCTGGAAACCGCGAACGGCGGTCTGGAGTTCTGGGCCGTAGACGATGCCTTGTTGGGTCAGTCGCGCGCCGTCGGGGGCGGCGAGATCGCCCTCGGCCACCATCCGCTGGATCAGCACCGGGATGCGGGCGTCGCTCATGCCCGGCTCGATGGTCGCACCCTGCCGGAAGGTGGGCCAGCCGCCCTCGCGGATCAGGCGCCGATAGCGAACATAGCCGGCCGAGAGGTTGGAATAGCCGATATCGGTCGGGGCCAGACCTTCGAACCAGTCGACCAGACGGTTCTGGGCCAGTCCGTCGTTCAGGCCGACGGGCAGGTCGACCCGGTTTTTCTGCATCTCCCACAGTTCCTCGACCGCCTCGGGGCGAACCCGGCCCTCGGCCAGCGCCCGGGCGTAGCCGAGGGCGGCGGCGGTGGTGCGCATCTCAGCGGCGGCGGGGTCGCCGGCGAGGGCTTCGAAATCGAAATATTCGCCTGGGGACAGGCCATGGCGCTCTGCGTGGCCGGCGGCGGCCTGCAGCGTGAGCAGCCGCTCTGGCGTCCACACCGGGCGCCAGCCATTCAATTCGTAGAAGGCGCGGACATCCGGCTGAACGGCCGCGGGCAAGCGGGCGAGTTGATCGTTGAAACCGTCGTAGAAGGCGACGGCGGCGAGATCGCGCGTCTGGGCCTGCGCGCCCAGTCCCACGGCGGACGCCATCGCCGTCATGGCCGCGCCGAGACCCAGTTGCCGTCGATTCATCGCCAAAATCTCTTTGTCCGTCCGTCTGCGGGACACCGCGTCCACGCCCCCGAAAACCAACGCCACCACGTTACCGGCGTTCCGGGCAAACCGAAAGGCGCCGGCCCGGGAGACCGACGCCTTTGTGATCGTCTTGCTGAGGGGTGTGACCGGAAAGCCCGACCCCTGCGGATCCTATTTCTTGATAAAGCCGGCGAACTTGTTGTTGAAGCGCGAAACGCGACCGCCACGGTCCAGCATGTGCTGGTTGCCGCCGGTCCAGGCCGGGTGGGTCAGCGGATCAATGTCCAGGTTCAGGACCGCGCCTTCCTTCTGGTAGGTCGAGCGCGTCTGATAGGTCGTACCATCGGTCATCTTCACGGTGATGAAGTGGTAGTCGGGGTGGGTGTCCGCCTTCATGGTCTTCGTCCGGTCTCTGCGCGATGACGATGCCGACCGTCGGAGCGCGAAAATGAGAAAACCCGCCGACAGCCCCAAGGGAAGGGTTTGAGGGCGGGAATGAGCGGCGGCGTTTACACCGGGGGGCGTTCCGGGGCAAGAGGCGCGCGCCATGACCGATGCAAGCTCCACCACCGCCGAGGCCGCCGACATCCGGGGACGGCCCGGAGCCGGGGCCCTCTTGGCCGAACAGATGGATGAGGCCGGCGAGCGTCGTGCCAAACGCCGCGATATTCGCCCGCTGGGTCGCCTGCTGCCCTATGCCCTGCGTCACAAGGGCCATCTGACCATGGCGGGGGTCTGGCTGATCGTCTCCACGATCGCCTCCCTGGCCCTGACGGCCGCCGCCCGCGGGGCCATCGACAACGGTTTCGACAATGGCGGCGCGCAACTGAACCTGTGGTTTCTGCTGCTCGGTGCCAATGCCCTGTTTCTCGGCCTGGCGACCGCTGTCCGCTACTATTTCGTCACCAAGACCGGCGAGCGGGTCATCGCCGACCTGCGCAAAGGTCTGTTCCAGCGCATCCTGACCCTCGATCCGGCCTTCTACGCGTCCATGCGCACCGGCGAGGTGTTGTCGCGCCTGACCACGGACATCGCTCTGGTCGAGACGCTGCTGACAACCTCGGTGTCGTTCGCCCTGCGCAATTTCCTGACCCTGATCGGCGGGACGATCCTGCTGTTCGTGGTCAGTCCCAAGCTGACCGGGCTGGTGCTGCTGATCGTGCCGCTGTTGGTGGGGCCGATCTTTCTGTTCGGCCGCCAGGTGCGCAAGCTTACGGTCGCCTCGCAGGACCGGTTCGCCAACGCCGTCGGCTTCGCCGGCGAGAGCGTCGACGCCATCGAGACCGTTCAGGCTTTTGGGCGCGAGGCCAGCGCCATCGCCCGCTTCGGTCAGGCGGTCGAGGAAGCGTTCGGGGTCTCTCTGATCCGGATGCGGGCCCGCGCCGTCATGACGGCGCTGGTCATCGTGGTGATGTTCGGCGGCGTGACCTTGGTGCTTTGGCTGGGCGCCCAGGATGTGATCGCGGGCCGGATGAGCCCCGGCGCGCTGTTGCAGTTCGTGCTGCTGTCGGTGTTCGCGGCCGGCGCGGTCGGCGCGCTGGGCGAAAGCTGGGGCGACGTCCAGAAGGCAGCCGGTGCCATGGAGCGGATCGACGAACTGATGCGCAGCGAGGCGGCGATCCGTCCGCCCGAGAGCCCCCGGTCCCTGCCGCAGCCGGCTGTGGGCGAGGTGTCGCTGTCGGCGGTTCGGTTCGCCTATCCGGGCCGTCCCGACCTGCCGGCGCTGAAAGGGTTCTCCCTGACCGTGCGCCCGGGCGAGACGGTCGCCCTGGTCGGGCCATCCGGAGCGGGCAAGAGTACCGTCTTCCGTCTGCTGCTGCGGTTCTATGATCCCCAATCCGGGATGGTCTCGGTTGACGGCGTCGACGTCCGTGACGCCGATCCGGTGGAGGTGCGCAGCCGCTTCGCCTGGGTCTCGCAGGAAGCGCCGCTGTTCTCGGGTTCAGCCAGCGAAAACATCCGGTTCGGTCGGGAATCCGCGACCGGGGACGAGGTTCGCGCGGCGGCTGAAGAGGCCCAGGCCTTGGCCTTCGTCGAGGCTTTGCCGGAGGGGTTCGACACGCCGCTGGGCGAACGCGGCAAGAGCCTGTCGGGTGGCCAGCGGCAACGCATGGCCATCGCCCGCGCCCTGGTCCGCGACGCGCCGATCCTGTTGCTGGACGAGGCGACCTCGGCCCTCGACGCCGAAAACGAGCGTCTCGTGCAGGTCGCCCTGGACCAGGCGATGGAGGGGCGCACGACGATCGTCATCGCCCACCGTCTGGCCACCGTCCTGCGGGCCGACCGGATCGTGGTGATGGAGGACGGACGGGTGGTCCAGGAGGGCACCCATCAGGCGCTGATGACGCAGGGCGGTCTCTATGCCCGACTGGCGGAGCTTCAGTTCCGCGCCGACTAGGCGGTCAGCGCCGGATCCAGGAACCGAAGGTTGGCCTCGCGGATTTTCGCGGCGGCCTCATCGTAGAGGAAGGGCAGGAAGGCGAACCGCTCGCCCCGGGTCACCGGCGTGGCCTCGTGCAGAACCGAGCAGGAAAACACCACGGCACCGCCGGGCGCCGGTCGATAGGTGCGCGGTCCGTACTCCGGGAAGCGCAGGTTTCCGCCGTCGTAGTCCGCATTCAGGTTGATGGTGACGGCGAACCGGCGATGCGCCGTGCCCTTGGTCGTGTTGTCGCGGTGCGGGCGGAAAAAGCCGCCCGTCTCCGCATCATATCGGGCGACCAGATAGCGTTCGATTCGCGTTGCACGGAAGTTGAAGGCCTTTTCGATCTGCGGCAGCAGCCGCCGGTTCAGCCGGGCCACGACCTGCTGCTGCAGGGTTTCGTCCTCGATGATGGCGTCCGAGCGGCGCTTGTGCTGGTTGTCTGTCATCAGCCTTGTGACGCCGTTGACCTCGCGCATGAAGCCGGACGGCTCGCCGCCGATCTCGCGGTACTGCTGGATCAGACGTTCGCAGAAGGCGGGCTCGAAGATGCGCGGCGTCAGCAGAACGGGGGCCATGCTCTCGGGGCCGCCGTGACAGCCCGGCGGGGGCAGGGCGGCGGCTCGGTCGACCAGCGCCCCGGCCTGGTCCGGGCCCGCCACCAGCATGACATGCATGGCCGGATCGAGCAGAAACCACTGCTCGGCTGCAGTGACACCGTACAGGGCCGCGACCGAGCCGTCGGGATCGAACAGGAAGCGAAGCCCCGGGATGCCGTCCCGACGGCCCTTGCGGCCCTTGTCCTTGCCGACCACGACGATGAAGGCGCTGGCGTGGATGTCGTCAAAGGCGGCGCGGCGGTGCTCAAGCGTCGCGACCGCCCGGGCCACGGCTGGTCCGGCCTTGACGAAGGTCACCAGCAGATAACGCCCCGCCGCCGTGTCGAGGACATAGCGGGGGTTGCTGACGCCCTCGATCGCGAAGCGGGGGGCGGGATCACCGTACAGAAGCGCCATGGGGCAACGATGCGCGAGGAACCTCTCCCTTTTCAAGCCCTCGCGTTCAGGTCTTCGGCTTCATGCGCAGGCCCGCGATCAAGGCACCGCCGACGGCATGGACCACAAGCAGGTGGCTCCAGTCGATGGGCAGCAGGCCGATGTCCGAGGTCTGGTAGATGAAGCCATACGCCGAGGTCATCAGGGCGAAGCAGCCGCCCGCGACCAGCCCGATCTTGAGCCCGCCCATCCAGCGGGTCGTTCCGTCCCGCGCGACGAACCAGCCGAGGCCGACCACGGTGACGAAGGTCTGGACCAGACCCGGCAACATCCACATCGGGTCGCCGCCGATTTCATCCCTCACTCCGGTCAGGGCGATCCATTGCTCGGCGAAGATCAGCCCCTACCAAAGGAAGCCGACGAAGAAGGCGACCACGGTCGCCACCCCTATGGCGAGCCAATTCAGTTTCGCAGTCATGTCAGATGCCCCACCCAGGGCGCGCGGATCGTCCGCGACCGGAGAAAGGCCACGCCTGTGCGTTCGGGCGTCAAGGAACGCCGTTCAGTCTAGAGCGGCGGCGATGCGGTCGGCGGTCCGGCGCAGGTCCGCCGTGTCGGCCATCGGCGCCTGTCCGTGCCCCTTCAGGAGACGGTCGGACCAGCGCGGAATGATGTGGAAATGCAGGTGAAACACGGTCTGGCCGCCGGCCTCTCCATTCAACTGCATGATCTGGAAGCCCTCTGGCCGCAGCGCCTTTTCGACGGCCCGGGCGGTGCGCTGGACGGCGGCGGTGACGCGGGCCAAAGCGTCGGCGTCGATCTCCCGCAGGGTCCGGGCGGTCGAAGTCTTGGATATGATCAGGACGTGACCCTCGGACTGGGGAAAGACGTCCATGAAGACCAGCACATGCTCATCTTCCCAGACCGTCACCGAGGGGATTTCGCCGCGCAGGATCCGGGCGAAGACATTGTCGGGATCATAAGGCGCGTGCAGGCTCATCTTGAACTCCGTGGACGGGACGCACCGTAGCAATCGATGGAGCGGGTGGGGAGCCCGCGACCGCATTTCGCGCTATTGTCGTGGCCGAGTCGGGAGGGTCTCATGCTTCGTTTCATCGCCCAGTTTCTGGTCACCGCCCTGGGTCTATGGCTGTCGTCGCGGGTCGTGGACGGGGTGGCTTTCCTGTCGAACGAATCGCTGCTGGCGGCGGCGCTGCTTCTCGGGATCGCCAATGCCGTCGTCCGCCCGATCCTGACCTTTGTGACCTTCCCCCTGACCATCATCACCTTCGGCCTGTTCCTGCTGGTCGTGAATGCCGCAGTGATCGGACTGGTGGCGAGCCTGCTCGGTGGGTTCGTGGTCGACGGTCTGTGGGCCGGGATCGGTGCGGCGGTCGTGACCGGCATCGTCAGCTGGATGGCCGGCTGGTTCATCGGCGAGGACCCGAAGCGCAAGGCCGACTGAAGCGTCAATCGCTCTTTCGGAACGGCGACAGGTCGCTGGTCAGGGCGTCGATCTCGGCCGCGACGGCGGGGCCTTCGCCGGCCAGATAGCGCGCCACCGGTCCACGCAGGGCAGGATCGGCGATGTGGTGCGCCGAATACACCGGCGAGGGCAGGTAGCCGCGCGCGATCTTGTGCTCGCCCTGGGCCCCGGCCTCGACCCGCGCCAGGCCGCGCGCAATGGCGAATTCGATGGCCTGATAATAGCAGAGCTCGAAATGCAGGAAGGGGACCTCCTCCAGCGCGCCCCACTGGCGGCCGTACAGGGCGTCGCGGCCGATCAGGTTCAGGGCCCCGGCGATGGCCTGATCGTCGCGAAAAGCCATCACCAGCGCGATGCGGTCGGCCATGGTCGCGCCGAGACGGCTGAAGAAGTCGCGCGTCAGATAGGGCCGACCCCATTTGCGCTCGCCGGTGTCCTGGTAGAAGGCGAAGAAGGCGTCCCAGTGCTCTGCGGTGATGTCGGTGCCGCTCAGAACACGGATGTCGAGGCCGGCCCGCGCCTCGCGGCGTTCGCGGCGGATGGTCTTGCGGCGGTTGGAGGACAGGGCCGCCAGAAAGTCGTCGAAGGTCGCATAGCCTCCGTTGCGCCAGACATACTGCATGTCCTGGCGCTGCAGCAGGCCGGCCTCGCCCATGGCGTCCCATTCCGGCCGGGTCGGGAAATTGACGTGCAGCGACGAGACGCCGAGTCGTTCGGTCAGGGTCACCGCGGCCTGCAACATTGCCTCGCGCACGGTTGTGGCGTCCGCGTCCGGGTGGGCAAGGAAGCGCGGGCCGGTCACTGGAGTGAAGGGGACGGCGGCCAGCAGCTTGGGATAGTAGCGGCCGCCGGCGCGCTGATAGGCGTCGGCCCAGCTGTGGTCGAAGACGTATTCGCCCTGGCTGTGACCCTTGAGCCAGAGGGGCAACACACCGATGACGCGACCGGTCTCGTCCTGCAGCGCCAGATGACGTCCGGCCCAGCCCTGTGCCGGCACTGCGCTCCCCGAGGCCTCGCAGGCGTCGAGGAAATCGTAGGACACGAAGGGGTCGCCAGTCGGGGCCGCGCAGGCGTCCCACGCCTCGCGGCCGATGTCGGCGACCCGATCGTGAACGCGGACGGAAAATCCCATGGAGAGAGGGGTCACCGCACCTCGACGATGGCGTCCACCTCGACCGCGAAGCCCAGCGGCAGCCTGTAGACCCCGACGGCGGAGCGGGCGTGACGGCCCTTGTCGCCGAACACCTCGACCATCAGGTCCGAACAGCCGTTGATCACGGCCGGAATGGCGATGAAGTCGCCGGCGACCTGTACAAAGCCGCCCAGTTTGACCACGCGGACGACGCGTTCGAGGTCGCCGTCCAAAGCGGCGGACAACTGGGCGAGCAGGTTGACGCCGCACATGCGGGCGCCGGCGAGGGCCTGCTCGGGCGAGACGTCGTCACCGACCGTGCCCTTGATCCCGCCTGCGGCATCGTTCGACAGCTGGCCGGAGATGTGGACGAGATTGCCGGTCTGGACGAAGGGCACATAGTTGGCCACCGCCTTGGCGGGTTCCGGCAGGGCGATGCCGAGTTCGGCGAGGCGGGCGGCGACGGTCATGCGGGCAGGCTCCTGAAGGTTTGGCGGCGGTTTAGCGCGGGCGAGGGGCCTCGTCATATATTCCTTCTCCCCTTGCGGGAGAAGGTGGCCCGCGGAGCGGGACTGATAAGGGGCAAGACACCCATCCAACCGTGGTCCGCTCGCGCCTGCCGGCCTGTTGGCGCAAACCGCCCCCTCATCCGGCCCTCTGGACCACCTTCTTCCTCGAGCGGAGAAGGAAAGTGT
>Ga0105049_10011120_pt1 | contig 10313 bp, 6 predicted proteins | sample MAT06_FD_78087 | JGI IMG/M metagenome (GOLD analysis project Ga0105049, IMG submission 78087) | Freshwater microbial communities from Lake Fryxell liftoff mats and glacier meltwater in Antarctica - MAT-06 | ecosystem: Environmental > Aquatic > Freshwater > Ice > Liftoff microbial mat | place... | reverse complement strand
CGGTGGCGGCCCGCATGGCGCAGCAGCAGCAAGCCGAGGCAGACAGCGAAGAAGTCAAACGGGCCCGCGACACCCAGGTTGAGCGTTGGCGCTTGAGTTGGCAAATCGGCCTGCGCCGCTTGCAGACCTACCAGCAAGAGTTGCTGCCCCTGGCCGCTGCCCGCACGCAAGCGGCTCTGGCGTCTTACCGCGCCGGCTCAGGGCCTTTGCAGGCTGTGCTGGAAGCCCGGGTGGCAGAGCAGGCGCTGCGCCTGGAGCAAGTGCAGATCGAAGGGCAGACAGCCAGCGACTGGATCAGGCTCGAAACGCTGCTGCCCCCCGCAACGACCCCAATCCTGGAGCAACGACCATGAACGCAGCTCAACACAACACCGCGCCTGACAAAGAAGCGCCGGGCCGCCCCAAGTCTCAGCATTTTCTTTCAGGGTCCCCGGCGCGAAGCCGCGGCTTGGCGGGCGCTCAATGGTTGCTTGGCCTGGCGCTGCTTCTGGCCGTCGCTGGCACTGCGTGGTGGCTGGGCATGAAGCAGGGCAGCATGGGTGCTGGCGGTGCAGGCCAAAGCGCCTCAACCAGTGGCGGCACCTCTGGCAGGCCGGCTGCCGTGCAAGACCCTTCCAACTGGGGCATCCCAGAAGGCGAAGAAGCCACGCGCCGCCACATCCGCGACGGCTTGAAGGCGGGCGACATCGACCCCGTCACTGGCATGAAAGTGTTGAACTACCACGACCCGATGGTGCCGGGCAAGAACTTCGATGCGCCCGCCAAGTCGCCCTTCATGGACATGATGCTGGTGCCACGCTACGCAGGCGCGGGCGACACAGACACGGGCGGCATCAGCGTCAGCCCACGCATCCAGCAAAACCTGGGGCTGCGCACGGCAGCCGTGGTCGAAGGCACGGTGGCCGCAGAAGTGACAGCCGTGGGCGCCGTGACCTGGAACGAGCGCGAACAGGTGCTGCTGCAGGCCCGCGCCACCGGTTTCGTGGAGAAGCTGCATGTACGCGCCACGCTGGACCGCGTCACCCAGGGCCAGCCGATCGCCGAAATCTACGTGCCGTCATGGGTTGCCGCCCAAGAAGAGTACCTGGCGCTGACGCGCATGAAGGGCCTGGACCTGGCACCGCTCGTGGACGCAGCGCGCCAGCGCATGCGCCTGGCCGGCATGAGTGAAGAGCAGATCGCGCAAGTGGTGCAGTCGGGCGTGGTGCAGCCCCGCCTGGTGCTGCTGGCGCCAATCACAGGCACCGTGACTGAGCTGACGCTGCGCGAAGGCGCCACGGTGATGTCCGGCATGACGCTGGTGCAATTGCAAGGCACCCGCACGGTGTGGGCAGAGGGCCAGGTGCCCGAGAGCCAGGCCGCGCTGATCAAGGTGGGCACGCGGGTCACTGCCAGCACGCCTGCCGCGCCGGGCCAGCGCTTTGCGGGCCGGGTGCAAGCGCTGCTGCCTGAAGTGGATCCGCTGACTCGCACCCTGAAAGCCCGGCTGGAGCTGGCCAACCCCGCTGGCCGCCTGGTGCCGGGCATGTTTGTGCAGATGCGCTTTGACAGTGGCGGGCGCAGCAAGAGCCTGCTGCTGCCCAGCGATGCGGTGATCCGTACGGGCCAACGCAGTGTGGTCATGCTGGCGCTGGACGAAGGGCGTTTTGCGCCTGTAGAGGTCGTCACGGGGCTGGAAGCCAACGGCCAGATCGAGATCGTCAAAGGCTTGCAACTGGGGCAGAAGGTGGTGCTGTCGGGCCAGTTCCTGATCGACTCCGAAGCCACGCTGCGTGGTTTGCAGGCGCGACTGAACCCTGCGGACACGGCGGCGCCCGCAACCACAGCTCCGGCCACCGCCGCACCCACCTACCGCACTGACGCCTTGGTACTGGGCATCGAAGGCGACAGAGTTTCACTCGACCACCCCGAGATCCCGGCCCTCAAGTGGCCCCGCATGACGATGGACTTTCTACTGCCTGCACCTGCCGACCGACCACGCGATCTGGCTGCGGGCGAGAAGGTAGAGATCGAATTCAAGACCCCAGACGGTGATGTGCCGCAGATCACCAGCATCCGCCGCGTCGCCCCAGGGGCCGGCAAATGATCGCCGGCCTGATCCACTGGAGCATCCACAACCGCTTTCTGGTGTTGCTGGGCGCGGTGGTGCTCAGCGTCTGGGGCACCGTCAGCCTGCTGAAGACGCCGCTGGATGCGTTGCCCGATCTGTCGGACACCCAAGTCATCGTACGCACCCAGTGGCCGGGCCAGGCGCCGCAGATCGTCGAAAGCCAGGTCACCTATCCGCTGACGACCACGATGCTGTCAGTGCCCGGGACCAAGGCCGTGCGCGGGTTCTCGATGTTTGGCGACAGCTTTGTGTATGTGCTGTTCGATGACGATGTCGATCTGTACTGGGCCCGCTCGCGGGTGCTGGAGTACCTGAACCAGGCGCAGTCCAGGCTGCCGGCCGGAACACAGTCTTCGATCGGCCCCGATGCCACCGGCGTGGGCTGGATCTACCAGTACGCGCTGATCGACCGCACAGGCCGTCAGGACTTGTCGCAATTGCGCGCCTTGCAAGACTGGTTCTTGCGCTACGAGCTCAAGACCGTGCCCGATGTTGCAGAGGTGGCCAGCGTGGGCGGCATGGTGCGCCAATACCAGATCGTGCTGGACCCGGACAAGATGGCGGCTTACGGCATCACGCAGGCTGCAGTGGCCCAGGCAGTAACGCGCGGCAACCAGGAAGCCGGTGGCTCGGTGCTTGAAATGGGTGAGGCCGAGTACGCCGTGCGCGCCAGCGGCTACCTGCGCAACTTGGCGGACTTTCGCGCCATCCCGCTGCTCACCACCGACGCCGGCGTCTCGGTGCGGCTGGGGGATGTCGCCCATGTGCAAATGGGCCCCGAGAAGCGACGCGGCATCGGTGAGCTCAACGGCGAAGGCGAAGCCGCAGGCGGCATCATCGTGATGCGCTCGGGCAAAAACGCGCTGCAGACCATTGCTGCGGTCAAAGTCAAGCTGGCGGAGTTGCAGCGCGGCCTGCCTGCAGGGGTCGAGATCGTGCCGGTCTACGACCGTTCGACCTTGATCAACAGCGCGGTGGACAACCTGCGCGGCAAGCTGATCGAAGAGTTTGTGGTGGTGGCGCTGATCTGCGCGCTGTTTCTGTTCCATCTGCGCAGCGCCTTGGTGGCCGTGGTGTCGCTGCCGCTGGGCATCCTGGCGGCCTTTATCGTCATGCAGGCGCAGGGCATCAACGCCAACGTGATGTCGCTCGGCGGCATTGCCATTGCCATCGGCGCGATGGTCGATGCGGCCATCGTGATGGTCGAAAACGCCCACAAACACCTGGAGCGCCACGCGGCGGCGCACCCTGGCCAGCCACTGTCAGACCCCCAGCGCTGGCAGGTGATCAGCAAGGCAGCCACCGAGGTCGGCCCGGCGCTGTTTTTTTCGCTGTTGATCATCACGCTGTCGTTCATCCCGGTGTTCACCTTGGAGGCTCAAGAAGGCCGTCTCTTTGCGCCGCTGGCCTACACCAAGACCTACGCGATGGCAGCAGCGGCAGGCCTGGCCGTGACGCTGGTGCCGGTGCTGATGGGTTATCTGATCCGCGGCCGCATCCCGGCCGAGACGGCCAATCCACTCAACCGTGGTCTGATTGCGATCTACAGGCCTTGCCTGGAAGTGGCGCTGAAGTGGCCGCGCCTGACCTTGGTGCTGGCTGCCGCTGTGCTGGCTTTGAGTTGGTGGCCGCTGCAACACATCGGCGGTGAGTTCATGCCGCCACTGGACGAAGGCGACTTGCTGTACATGCCCACCGCATTGCCCGGTTTGTCGGTAGGCAAAGCGGCTGAGCTGCTGCAACAGACCGACCGCATGATCAAGACCGTGCCCGAAGTCGCCACGGTGTACGGCAAAGCCGGCCGCGCCGACACCGCCACCGACCCGGCGCCACTGGAGATGTTCGAGACCACGATCCAGTTCAAGCCACGCGAGCAGTGGCGGCCCGGCATGACGCCAGAAAAGCTGGTCGAAGAACTGGACCGCGCCGTGCGCGTGCCGGGGCTGACCAACATCTGGGTGCCGCCCATCCGCAACCGCATCGACATGCTCGCCACTGGCGTCAAGAGCCCTGTGGGTGTGAAGGTGGGTGGCACTGATGTGGCCACCATCGACCGCCTGACGGCGCAGATCGAGACTGCCGTCAAACAAGTGCCAGGCGTCAGCAGCGCGCTGGCCGAGCGCCTGTCGGGCGGGCGCTACATCGATGTCGACATCCAGCGCGACAACGCGGCCCGCTACGGCTTGAACATCGCCGATGTGCAAGAGGTGATCGCAGGGGCAGTGGGCGGCCTGGTGATTGGCGAGACGGTAGAAGGGCTGCAGCGCTTCTCGATCAACCTGCGTTATCCGCAAGAGCTGCGCGACTCGCTGCCCAAGCTCAGGGCCTTGCCGATCGTCACGGCGCGTGGCCAGCGCCTGGTGCTGTCGGATGTGGCCACCGTGCGCATCACCGACGGACCGCCGATGCTGCGCAGCGAAAACGCTCGCCTGGCAGGCTTTGTGTACGTGGACATCCGCGGCCGGGATCTGAGCGGCGCGGTGCAAGAGATGCAGCGCGTGGTGGCCGAGAAAGTGCAACTGCCGGCAGGATACTCGGTCAGCTGGTCAGGCCAGTTCGAGTTTTTGGAGCGGGCGCAGGCCAAGCTCAAGCTGGTGGTGCCTTTGACACTGTTGATCATCTTCGTGCTGCTCTACCTCGCCTTCAAGCGCCTGGACGAAGCGCTGATCATCATGGGCACCTTGCCTTTTGCCCTGGTCGGCGGCATCTGGCTGTTATGGGGCCTGGATCACAACATGTCGGTGGCCAGCGCCGTGGGCTTTCTCGCGCTGGCCGGTGTGGCTGCAGAGTTTGGCGTGATCATGCTGATCTACCTCAAACAGGCCTGGGAAGAACGCCTGCGAAGCGGCCGCACCACGCCCGAGGATCTGCTGGACGCGATCCGCGAAGGCGCGGTGCTGCGCGTGCGCCCCAAAGCCATGACCGTGGCCACCATCGTCGCCGGTCTGCTGCCGCTGTTCTGGGGCACCGGCACCGGCAGTGAAGTCATGCAGCGCATCGCGGCACCGATGGTCGGCGGCATGCTCAGCGCACCGCTGCTGTCGATGTTCGTGGTGCCTGCGGTTTATCTGCTGGTGCGGCGGCGTGGGCTGGCTCAAGCCCAGCCCAGCTTGCCTGCTGAATCACCACGGCAGCCGCAGGTCTTGCCTGTGGCGACATGAACGCTTGCAGTCATCCGCCAGGTGGCCCCAGGTCCAGGATACGAACTGTCTGGTTGGCGAGTTGTACCTCGCGCAGAAAGAATGCCAAACCCACCACCAAGGCCAAGGTGGAGCCTGTGAACAGCAGGCCCACGAGCCACTTCAGTGGCGTGCTGAGCACAACTTCAAGAAACAACGCTGCCACCACCATGCACACCAGCAGCGCCGAAAGGGTGGTCGCCGTGATGGCAGCGCTGGCCAAGCGGCGACGACGTTCCAGGTGCGACAGCTCTTGCGCAAACTGCAGGCGCAAACGGTCGGTCTGAGGCCGTGCGACTTCGGTCAGGAAGCGACTGCGGTCGACGGTTCTGGCCAGGCGGCCGGTCATCACGTTGAGGATGCCTGCGATGCCGGTCAACAGAAAGACCGGGCCAACGGCCAGCTGTATCGCCTGGCTGACGTCGTTGATGTTGAGTGTGGGTGTGATCATGGGTGCTGCGTACAAGCTGGTCTGTGCCACGCTGGCCATGGCGGCATGTTCAGGTGAAAGGCCACGCGCTCAATCGAGTTCGAGCGTGAGCTTTTGGTTGCCCACCCTGCAACTGGCCAGCGTCACTTCGATGGTGCCGACGCCTTCACTGACCAGCGTGACAAAACGCTCGTGGCCATTGCCGCGCGTCCAGGGCGCGAAGGTGCTGGGGCCGCCATTCAGACCTCTGCCCCAACCTTCGAGATGGCCGATCTCCAGCACCGCCTCCGAGGGCGCAAGCAAGCTCGGCCCAGCGCATTCGAAACTCAGGCGCAGCGGCTCGGCGTGCGGCAGTGCTTTGGCTGAAGGCAGCCCGCAACTGCCCATGTAGCCGCTGTTGACGATGCGCAGCTTGCTGCGTGTGAGGCTGCCGGTTTTTTGTTGTGACACCAGCTCCAGTTTTATCTGCGGCGTCAGTGCTGCCACCCTCAGGAAGGCGGCACTCTGCTCCTGGCAAGTTTGCGCCAGGCGTTCAAAGGGCGGGTTCCAGATGCCGACCCGGGGGTCAAAGCCATTGAGTTCGACGGCACCGAGTTGGGGGTGCTCAAAAGCTTGCCAGGGCTTGAACATGCGGCCTGCGTTATGTTCACGGTCGAAGGCGGCGAGCTTGCGCATGTCGTCCCGCGAGAACTTGGCGTAATGGTCCACAAAGGGCTTCTTGCGCTCGAGGCCCAACTGCTTGAACAGGTCCCACAGCTCGACCACATAAGACAGAGCACCGCGCTGGTGATAGGCAAAGTCGCTGAGGTCGCCGTGCAAAGGCTTGTCTGGCTCGTAGAGAAATTCGTGGAAGCCGCTCACTGTGGGGTAGCCGGTGTGTTCAGTCATCCAGGCCTCGACCTGGGCGTAGATCGCCAGTTCGGTCGGATCCATCTTGTTGTCCGGCTTGTCACCCAGCGGGCGGATCAGCACGCCGCCAAAGGTGTGCAGGTTCAGCCACACCATGATGTTCGGGTGGCGGGTGGCAAAGTCGATCACTGCGCGTGTTTCCGGCGCGCTGCCGGGGTAGGGCCCAGCGCCGGCCTGCTGCGGTTCGGCTGCCCAGGAAAACGGGAAGTTGCGGTTGAAGTCGTAGAGGTTGTCCGAGAGGAAGTACGGATCGGGGATGCGTTGACCGTCAAAGTTGGCGATCAGGCCCTCGGGGTACAGGCGGAAGAACGGACCTTCGTCTTCGGGCTGCCGGGCGACCATCATCGGCGGCTGCAGCGGTTGGCCTTTGTCGTCGCGCAGTTCGATCAGTTCGCCGTTGGGGTCGGCCTGGCGCATGTAGCCACAAAATCCGTCGCCGTTGATGTCGTCGGCCTGCCAATGGGCGTGGCCCTGTTCTGCGCGGTCGTTGACGGGGCTGGATCGAACGTAGCGCCCTTTCTTGAGCACTTCTTCGGCACCATCGGGAGAGATGCGCGGCACGATGTAGAACAGGCCGTCTTTCAGGGCCTGAGCCATGTGCGTCGGGAAACCCTTGCCGCCCACTTGGCCGGCGCCGGCGTGCAGCGACAGCAGATCCTCTGCAATGGCCAGCGCAACGCTGGAGCCACAGACCTCAGAGGCGTGCATGTTGCCGTCGATCCAGACCCCAGGGCGCAGCCGATCAGGGTCGCGTCCCACGGTCAGCAGCGGGATATCTCGCCCCTGCGCGCTGGTGCCCAGCGAGCTGATGCGGGCGATGTCGGGGAACTGCTCTTGCCAGGCAGCCAGTTGGGCCGCGATTTCAGCGTGGTCTAGATACTTCTGACGAAACATGGGCGGAATACATGACGTTGAAACAAGCGTCAATGTTGCCTGAACTCAAGACCGTCCCCGCGCTCACAGCAGATCAAGGCAGCGCAGACGCCGGCAGACGATCGCGGCTGCGCCCCGGGAGCCAGTGCGTTTTCAGTCGGCGATGCTGCTGAGCTGCTCTGCAGTCTCTGACATGGCCGAGCGCGAGGCGTTTCCAACATGCGCCACCGCCGGCCAGATGTTCTCCGCCATGTCAGCCGTGGGGCCTCGCACCAGATCGAAGTCGACCAACTCGGCCTGACTCAAGGTTCTGACACCTACCATCTGCACGGCCGAAAAATGCGCAACCAGGTTGCCGCCACCGCCTTGGGGCTCGATGAACCCGAAACCTTTGGCGTCATTGAACCACTTCACCATACCTACTGCCATGATTGATCTCGATTTTTTACGACGCTTTGATTTTCTGCCCCGTCGAAACTGATGTCAAGGGTTCGACGATCCTTCATCGCGCGTCCTGTTTGACAAGCATTGGTCAAATCAGCTCTACACCAAAGGACCGTCGATCGTGCTGAAAGCGATGCAACGAGGGCGCTTGCCAGCGACACATCGGTCCATCAGGGCGCCGCGCTGAGCGCGGGTTCCGGGTTCCCGTGACCGACGAAACGATCGAAAACTTGGCTGACCGGCTCTGCCTTCTGTGCAGCAATGGGGCCCAAGGGCAGGCGGATTCCGGGACAGTCGCCTTGCTTCAGCGCACGCATCAATCAACTCGATAGAATGGCCCATGCCCGAGGAATCACCGCCGTCAGTTCCACCCGTCAACAACCCGGTAGCACCACGCCGCGATGGCGGTGGGGCAGTGGTTGCCGAGCGTCGTGCGGCACGTACCAAACCGCCTGTGCTGTATCAGGTGGTGCTGCTGAACGACGATTACACCCCGATGGAGTTTGTCGTGATGGTGCTGCGCCATTTTTTCCAGCGTGATGCTGACACGGCCACACACATCATGCTGAAGATTCACCACGAGGGTCGTGGTGTCTGCGGCGTCTTTCCCAAAGACGTCGCTGCAACCAAAGTCGAACTGGTGCTCACGGCAGCCCGCCGTGAGGGGCACCCGCTGCAATGCATTATGGAGGCCGCATGATTGCGCAAGAGCTTGAAGTCAGCCTGCACATGGCTTTTGTCGAGGCGCGCCAGCAGCGCCACGAGTTCATCACCGTCGAGCACCTGTTGATGGCGTTGCTGGACAACCCGTCGGCCGCCGAAGTGCTGCGCGCCTGCGCGGCCAACATCGATGACCTGCGCAAGAGCCTGAGCAATTTCATCAAAGAAAACACGCCCACGGTGGGTGGCAGCGAAGAGGTGGATACGCAGCCCACTTTGGGCTTCCAGCGTGTGATCCAGCGCGCCATCATGCATGTGCAAAGCACGGGCAGCGGCAAGAAAGAGGTCACAGGCGCCAACGTGCTGGTGGCGATCTTTGGCGAGAAAGATTCGCACGCCGTGTATTACCTGCATCAGCAGGGCGTCACGCGTCTGGACGTCGTCAACTTCATCGCCCACGGCATCAAGAAGTCAGACCCGCCCGAGCCGGCCAAGAGCAACGAGAGCAATTCAGGCGAGAACGAGAAGGAAGAGGGTGGCGACGCCAAAGGCTCGCCGCTGGAGCAGTTCGCGCAGAACCTGAACCAGCAGGCCCGTGAGGGCAAGATCGACCCGCTGATCGGACGCGAACACGAAGTCGAGCGCGTCATCCAGATCCTGTGCCGGCGGCGCAAGAACAACCCTTTGCTGGTGGGCGAAGCCGGCGTGGGCAAGACCGCCATTGCCGAGGGCCTGGCCTGGCGCATCACTGAAAAAGACGTCCCGGATGTGCTGATCGACGCCACTGTCTACTCTCTGGACATGGGCGCCTTGCTGGCCGGCACCAAGTATCGGGGCGACTTCGAGCAGCGCCTCAAAGGCGTGCTCAAGCAACTGAAGGACCACCCCAATGCGGTGTTGTTCATTGACGAGATCCACACGCTGATCGGGGCAGGTGCGGCCAGCGGCGGCACGCTGGATGCCAGCAATTTGCTCAAACCGGCCCTCAGCAGTGGGGCGATGAAATGCATCGGCGCCACCACCTTCACCGAGTACCGCGGCATCTTCGAGAAGGACGCGGCCCTGTCGCGCCGCTTCCAAAAGGTCGATGTGGTCGAGCCGTCGATCGAGCAGACGATCGAGATCCTCAAGGGTTTGAAGTCACGCTTCGAAGAGCACCACAGCGTCAAGTACGCAGTGGGGGCGCTGCAGGCGGCGGCTGAACTGTCGGCCAAGTACATCAACGACCGCCATCTGCCCGACAAGGCCATCGACGTCATCGACGAGGCCGGTGCGGCACAGCGCATCCTGCCGCTGAACAAGCGCAAGAAGACGATCACCCGCTCCGAGGTCGAAGAGATCGTGGCCAAGATCGCGCGCATCCCGCCGGCCAGCGTTTCGAGCGACGACCGCAGCAAGCTCAAGCTGCTGGACCGTGATCTCAAGAGTGTGGTGTATGGCCAAGACCCGGCCATCGATGCGCTGGCCGCGTCGATCAAGATGGCGCGTTCCGGCCTGGGCAAAGGCGACAAGCCGATCGGCGCATTCTTGTTCAGCGGTCCCACGGGTGTGGGCAAGACCGAGGTCGCCAAGCAACTGGCCTACATCCTGGGCGTGGACCTGATCCGCTTTGACATGTCCGAGTACATGGAGCGCCACGCGGTCAGCCGCCTGATCGGTGCGCCGCCGAGCTACGTGGGTTTTGACCAGGGTGGTTTGCTGACCGAGG
>Ga0105049_10011117_pt1 | contig 10314 bp, 9 predicted proteins | sample MAT06_FD_78087 | JGI IMG/M metagenome (GOLD analysis project Ga0105049, IMG submission 78087) | Freshwater microbial communities from Lake Fryxell liftoff mats and glacier meltwater in Antarctica - MAT-06 | ecosystem: Environmental > Aquatic > Freshwater > Ice > Liftoff microbial mat | place... | reverse complement strand
GAAACTCGACGCGGTGATTACCGGCGTCGCCGACTACGGCTTCTTCGCACAAGCCGAGAAGTTCCCCGCCGAAGGCCTCGTCCACATATCGAGCTTGACCGACGACTTTTATCATTACGAAGAGGACGCCCGCGCCCTGATTGGAGGCCGCAGCAAACGTCGCTTCCGCCTCGGCGACCGCGTGCGAGTCGAGGTTGCCCGCGTCGACCTCCTGAAGCGGATGCTCGATTTCCGCCTCGAAAGCATGCCCGAGAAAGAATCGAACCGCCTCCCCGACATCCGCCGAAAAGGGCGATGATTATTTCTTCCGCCAGACGGTGTCGAGCGGTATGTGCAGTTCTTGCATTTTCGCTTGAATCTGAGCGAAGAATCGCTTCGCATCGACGGGGTAACCTGCCGTCGGGACAATTCCCGGAACGTGTTTTGCCCACCAGGCGTTGAACTGCGCCATCGACAGTTCTCGCGTAGATTTACAGATCATCGACGCTATCGCAACGCATGCGGAATCGCCATCGGCGCGAGGCCGAAATGCGACCTCAATCTCGCGCGAATGCGCTGCGATCCGGTACCGGCTCTCGGCGGCCCCTTCCTTCAACGTGACGATCCAGCTATCGGGAAATGCCTCTTGCAGCATCGCGCCGTAGAACGCGCGCCCGCCTTGTTTGTCGCACATCGCGACCATGCATTCGCCGTGCGGCAAGATCGCGTCGGCGACTTGCAACAGCTCAATTAAGCCGCGTGCCAGTACGGTTGCTTTCGAACCGCTTGCATCGACTTCGCGATTGAAATCGACGGGTGACACCACCCTGACAGTTGCGGTGTGTACGAACGGTGCGGACGCCAACGAGAGGACACTGCGTTCGAGTTTCTCGAAGCCGTTAGGCCCCGTATACACTTTCTTCGAATCGTCGACGAGGATGCGATCGTCCTCTGGTTCGCCGACTTTGCGAATGCGATCGTGCAGTGTCATCCAGCCCGCGATGTCGTCGTCTGGCAACTGCATCGCCACCGATGCCTGCACGAGCGGCCCGAGGTTCGGCCCGTAACCGGCTTCATCGATTCCCAAAACCCACGGCATTCGACCACCCCCACGCAGTTCCGCTTGCAACGCTCGTACCCTGTCGGTATACGCGGTCACAGACTTGAACGGATTTCTTCAGAGGGATTCCCATGAAACCGGATACGGCACCGCGTCGGCGTTGGTTCTCGAGCCTCATGGTGGTGGCAATTGGCTCGCTCGCCATCGGAACGATGGCGAATCGCGCCGTCACGCAAGTTCCCGGGGCATTGCCAGCGACTGCACCGGAGCCGACGAACGTCGACCCAGCGAGCAAAGATTATGGCACGCGTGCCGTTGCGTACATCAATAAAAATCGCGTCGTGACGCGCGCTGAACTCGCCGAGTTCTTGATTGCACGAGGCGGATACGAAAAGGTAGAATTGCTCGTAAACAAAATGATTATCGAAGAAGCGGCGCGCGAGGCCAAAATCACGGTCACAACGCAAGAGATGGAAGTCGCATTCGCCGACGACCTGAAAATTTCGAACCCGCCGATCCAGAAAAAGGACTTCGTGAACGTCGTGCTGCCGCGTTACGGCAAGTCCTTGTACGAGTGGATGGAAGACGTCATCCGCCCGCGACTGCTGCTGACGAAGATGTGCCGCGATAATGTGAAGGTGAATCCGGAAGACCTCGCGAAAGCCTTCGAGCGCGAGTACGGCGAAAAGCGTGCGGTGAAGATCATCATTTGGCCAACGGGCGATGGCCTCAAGAACGTCTACAAAGTGTGGGGCACGATCCGCAACGATGCCACCGAGTTCGACCGCGTCGCTCGCGGTCAGGCGAATGCATCGCTGGCGGCGACCGCAGGCGAAATCAAACCGATCGCGAAGCACATCGTCGGCGACGAAAAGGACAAGCAAGTCGAGACAATTGCATACGCTCTCAACGAAGGCGAAGTCAGCCAGATCTTCGAAACGCAACAAGGTTTCATGGTCATGAAGTTGCTGAAGAAGCTCCCCGCCGATGCGACGGTCAAGTTCGAGAACGTCAAGGAACGCCTCGAACGCGAAATGTTCGACATCAAACTCGCACAAGAGATCCCAAAGCAGTTCGCGAAATTGAACCTCGCCGCTTCGCCACAAATCCTGCTCAACGGCCCACCGACACTCTGGAAGTTCGAGCAATCGGCAAAGGAAAAGGCCGAAGACGCGCTCCGCCTTCAGCAGGCGATTCAACCCGTCAGTGGTGTGGCAAAGTAAACTGACATCGCATTGTTATTCATTTGCAATCGGCGTGGTACGTGCCACGCCGATTTGTCGTTTTAATCCATCGTATAAGGCGTGTTTGGGTCTTTCTCATGGCGAAGTTCGTCGACGGGGTCTTGCTTCAGCCAGCCTGCGTACAGGCGGTTTGCGCCGTTGAAAACGAGACCATCTTTGTCGCCGATGTTCTTGTAGGCGTGGACGACACCGGCAGGAACGATCAGTGCGTAGGGCAGGTTTTCGCCGACCTCTTTGACTTCTTTTGCACCGAATGTCGGGGACTCTTTGCGGGCATCCCACAGGTAAACGCGGAACGTCGAGGGGCCGAAAAAGCAAAAATAATCGGCCTGGTCGATATGCTCGTGCGGCCCGCGACTAACGCCCGGTTTCGTCTGCGATATGTACGCCATCACCGGGTGGAAATTCGGGTCGATGAGGTCGTTGCGAAACAGTTCGACGAGCCAACCGCGGGCGTCGTTGAAAAACTTTAACGGGATCCACTTGATATCGTGGATGGCGCTCGGCTCGCAGAATTTCGGCAGGGCGACGTTCATCGGTTGGGTTCCTCAATTCATTGAAAAACTAGTCACTCAAACAGATTCGGGCCGGGTTCCTTGGTCTTTTTCTTCATCGATTCCGGTGGTGCCACTTCTTGAACCGGTATCGTTTTTCGCGGTCGTGGCATCGCCGTTTTCGCGGAAGTTTTCGGCGGCCGCATCTCGAGGTTCGCCAGCACTTCCTCGGCTCGCTGCAACACTGGCGATGGCACCCCCGCCAAGCGTGCCACGTGAATGCCGTAACTCTTGCCCGCATTGCCCGGTGAGATTTTATGAAGGAACACGACATCGTTTTCGAGTTCGCGTACCTCTACGTTGTAGTTGCGTAACTGCGGCAGCGTCTCCGCGAGTTTCGCAAGTTCGTGGTAGTGCGTCGCAAACAACGCACGACAGCCGACCACCGAATGCAGGTACTCCGTCATCGCCCACGCCAACGAGACGCCATCGTACGTGCTCGTTCCGCGGCCAATTTCATCGAGGATCACGAGGCTTTGCGACGTCGAGTTATTGAGAATGTTCGCCGCTTCGGTCATCTCCACCATGAACGTCGATTGCCCGCGGCTCAGTTCATCGCTCGCGCCGACGCGGGTGAAGATCCGGTCCGTGATGCCGATCGTCGCCGATTTCGCGGGTACGAAACTGCCGATGTGCGCGAGCAATGTCAGGATCGCAACCTGGCGGATGAACGTCGATTTGCCGGACATGTTCGGCCCCGTAATGAGCCAAAACATGCCGTCGCTGACGCTGAACGTGACATCGTTGGGGACGAACGTGCCGGGGGGTAAAAGCTGATCGAGTACGGGGTGGCGACCTTCGCGAATCGCCATCACCGGCTCGTTGACGATCGTTGGCCGGATGTAGTTTCGCGATGCCGCGAGTTCGGCTAACCCGGCGAGGAAGTCGAGTGCCGCGAGCGTATCGGCCGTCGCTTGCAAGCGATGCGTCTCGACGGCGATGCGGTCGCGGAGATGCAGGAACAGCTCGAATTCGAGGGCTTTACTCTTGTCCTCCGCCGAGAGCACCTTCTCTTCGTACTCCTTCAACTCCGGCGTGACGTACCGTTTCGCGTTCTTCAGCGTGCGTTCGTGCAGGTAGTTTGCAGGTACGCGAGTCTCGTTTGCGTTCGTGATTTCGATGTAATACCCGATCACCTGCGTGTACGCGACTTTCAGGCTGTTGATGCCAGTTCGTGTGATCTCCGATGCTTGATACCGCGCGATCCAGCTTTTGCCGTCCCGCGAAAGTAAGCGCAGTTGATCGAGTTCCGCGTTGTGCCCTTCGCGGATAATCCCGCCTTCCTTCGGCAGGTATGGCGGGTCGTCCGTCAGTGCGCGTTCGAGCAATTCGCGGAGGTCCGGGCAGAGTTCGAGCCGCTCTTCAAAATCGCGTAGCAGTGCCGCACGGCGGCCGCTCAGCTTCGCCTTGAATTTTGGCAGCAATTTCAACGTCTTCGCAATCGCCGCCAGATCTTTCGGCGTCGCGCGGGCCGTCGAAACTCGCGTCGTCAGTCGCTGCAAGTCCGACGTCACTTGAAGTAACTCGCGTAAATCCGCACGCAGCGAATGTTCCCGCAATAGTTCTTCGACCGCGTCGAGACGGGCCGTGATCGGGCCAGTCGCGTTCAGTGGCGCGAGGAGTTGATCGTGTAAAAATCGCGAACCCATCGGCGTCACGGTGCGATCGATCGCCGAGAGCAGCGAGCCATCGCGAGTGTTATCGCGAAGCGTTCGGATCAGTTCGAGGCTTCGCCGCGTGACTTCGTCGAGTACGAGAAACTCGTCGGTGCGGTGCGGGCGAATCCGGCGAATGTGCGCGAGGCTCGCCTTGAGCGTTTCGTGCAAGTACACGATGATCGCCCCCGCCGCGACGAGGCACGGTTGCGCATCGTCGAAGCCGAACCCGGACATCGTCGTCACTTGAAATTGTTCGTACAGGGCTTCGCGGGCAGAGGTCGGATCGAAATTCCAATCGGGCCGCGGCGTGATGCCTTTCGGCATGTTGCCGTTAAATGCTGTGCGAATCGCGTCGAGGTCGGACTCCGGCAACAGACACTCGGCGGCGTTCAATCGCGAGATTTCATCGGGCAACAGCGACAGCGTCGCATCCGATGCGGAGAAATACCCCGACGACAGATCGACCCAGGCGATGCCGTACATCCCCGCTTTGGATTTGTAAACCGCCACGAGGTGGTTAGGGCGTCGCGGGTCGAGCAAGTCGTCTTCGGTGATCGTCCCCGGCGTCACGAGGCGGTTCACGGCGCGGCGAATGATCTTCTTGCCGAGGCTAGCTTCTTCCATCTGCTCGCACACCGCCACGCGATGCCCGCCACGCAGCAGGTGCCCGAGGTACGTTTCTAGCTTGTGAACGGGGAACCCCGCCATCGGGATTTCCTTGTCGCGCTTGGTCAGCGTCAGCCCCAACACCCGCGAGCCGAGTTCGGCATCGCTCTCGAACAGCTCGTAGAAATCGCCATTACGAAACAACACGAGCATACCGGGGTGCGCATCCTTGGCCTCCCAGTATTGCTGCATCATCGGTGTGAGTGCGGAACGGTCCGCCGGTTCGGCCATGTCGTCGTCGCCCTGTTCGGCCATGTATGTTCCTCAAATATGTATCGCTGCCGGTCGCGAATTGAAATGTGCTTCGACAGAATCCGCCGATGAATCGCGACGTTTGTTCGGGTTGCTCTAATCGTGACGCGCACGACCGACGACGAACTTCCGTTCTCAGAACGCGAACAAATGGAAATTACGTAATCGGTGCGTCATCGGTTGTTTTTCGGCGACGGATTCCTAGCAATTAGTGGTCGGAAGCGACTTGCGTTTCCCCACCCTCTGGAGGCTACTTATGTCCATGTTCATCGGTGAAGGTTTGGCAGGCGATGGCAACGAAATCGCCCACATCGACCTCATGATCGGCGCGAAGACTGGCCCGGTCGGCGCGGCATTCGCCAACGCATTGGCCACGCAATCGGAAGGCCACAACAGCCTCCTCGCCGTGATTACCCCGAACCTGATCTGCAAGCCCGCCACCGTGATGATTACGAAAGTCACCATCAAAGGTTTGAAGCAAGCCGTACAAATGTTCGGGCCCGCACAGGCCGCCGTGGCTCGCGCTGTTGCCGATAGCGTCGCCGATGGCGTGATCCCGAAGGACAAGGCCGAAGAATACGTCATCGTTTGCGGTGTGTTCATTCACCCACAAGCCGCCGACGATTCGAAGATCTACGACTACAACTACGCTGCCACGAAGCTCGCGATCAAGAGCGCGATGCACCAAGAGCCGAACATCGACACCGTCCTGGCGCGTCGCACCGAAAAGCACCCGTTCAGCCCTAAATAAGTAACGTCTCGCGTTCGCGTTCCGCCGGGATTAACCTGGCGGCTCGTAATTTTCCCCATTTCGCCTTCCCCATTTCGTGCGAACCGATGTCTGAAAAACCGACGATTCTCGTTCAGCTCGATACCGATGCGTTGCCGAGTACGTTCGACCGCGTCGTGGCCGTCGATGCAGGCGCGCAACATGTTTTCAGCTACGGTGGCGTCACGCCGGAGAACGTCGTTACGCTCGTTCACGGCTGCATTTTCACACGCGGCGCGAAGGATTTGCACCGCACTGCGATCTTCGTCGGTGGCTCGGATGTCGCAGCGGGTGAAGCTGTTGTGGCCGCGATTCGCAATCAGCTGATACCAGCCGCAAAGTTGTCCGTGTCCGTGATGCTCGATTCGAACGGCGCAAACACGACTGCGGCTGCATCGGTGCGTGCGGCCGCGCGGCACGTCAATCTGGATAGCGTCGAATCGCTCGTCCTCGGTGGCACCGGTCCCGTCGGCCAGCGTGTGGCACGGTTACTGGCGAAACATGGCGGGCACGTGCGTCTCGGTTCGCGACAACTCGATCGTGCCGAAGTGGTAGCCGCGAAGATTCGCCAAGAAGTACCTGGTGCGAAGATCGAAGCCGTCAGCGTGGCAACCAGCAGCGACGGCCCGAAGGCATTACATGGGAGGGAACTCGTCATCGCAGCCGGGGCACCGGGCGTGCTGCTGTTACCGAAAAAAGTCCGCGACACGGCCAAACAACTGCGCGTGATGATCGACCTCAACGGCGTGCCGCCCGCCGGTGTCGAAGGCGTGGCACTCGGCGATCGCGGCAAAGACCACGACGGCATCATCAGTTACGGAGCCATCGGCGTCGGCGACACGAAGATGAAGATCCACAAGGCTGCACTCGCGGCACTCTTCGAGAAAAGCGACCTTTTACTCGACATCGACGAAATCTACGAGATCGCGCTACGGCTGCCGTAATAGCCAATTTTTGACGGAGTGCGACGTCGCTCTGTAGAACAAACTCCGTTGAAGGTTTACCCTTTCCTGGAGTCGTTATGCGTCGAATCCTTTTCATCGCGACATTTCTCGCGTTCAGTTTCGTGGCGCGTGCGGTCGAGCCGGGGCACAAAGTTCTGGCGGCGGATCGTGGCACGGGCAAAATGGCGATCATCAATGCGAAGGGCGAAGTCGAGTGGGAATTCGATAACAAGCACGACGTTCACGACCTGCACATGCTGCCAAACGGGAACATCCTTACCCACACGTCATCGATAAATGTCGTTGAGATTTCTCCCGAGAAAAAGATCGTATGGAAGTACGAAGCCAAGCAAAAGGAAGGCTATAAGGGGCGGATCGAGATTCACTCGTTTCAGCGGCTCGCCGACGGCAACACGATGGTTGCGGAGTCGGGCAATTCGCAGATCGTCGAAGTGAATCCGAAAGGCGAGATCGTTAAAACGGTCCCTCTCAAGGTGAAGAGGTCCGATGCCCACCGCGATACGCGGATGGTGCGGAAGCTCGAAAACGGGCACTACCTCGTGTGCCAAGAGTCCGAAGCTTGCGTGCGCGAATACGACGCCGATGGCAAAATCACTTGGGAATATACGCTCGACCTCAACAACCGCCCGCGTTCCGGTGGCCACGGCCCCGAAGGCCACGGCGTGGAAGTCTACGGGGCAGTTCGCCTTACGAATGGCAACACATTGATCGCGGGTGGCAACAATAACCGCGTCATCGAAGTCACGCCGAAAGGCGAGATCGCATGGAGCGTCGACCAAAAAGACCTCCCCGGCATTACGCTTGCCTGGGTGACCACGCTCCAAGTTCTCCCGAACGGCAACATCGTCATCGGCAATTGCCACGCCACGAAAGAGAACCCGCAACTCATCGAAGTGACTCGCGAAAAGAAGGTCGTCTGGACGTTCAAAAACTTCCAAACCTTCGGCGATAACATGGCCAGCGCCGTCATCCTCGGCATCGAAGGCCACGTGATTCGGTAAACAACGCCGGTTTTTCCTACCGCAGGAATCTTCATTCTTCGACGCACTCTGCGTCGCGATTGGCATTCGCACGATTCGCACACTACATTCGCGTGTGACACATTCCACCGTAAGGCGTTTACACACCTTCCGGAATGCGATACGCGGCGTCGGGACGAGGCGTGCATGATCGGTCGGATATTTCTAGGTCGATACGAAGCCCAAAAACTGCTCGGCGAAGGCGGGATGGGCAAGGTTTACCTGGCCAAACAAATCGATCTCGGGCGGCCCGTGGTGGTGAAGGTCATGCACGACCACATCGCCGCCGACCCGAAATTTCGCGAACGTTTCCAGCGCGAAACGATCTTGATGGCGAGGTTTTCGCACGCGAATGCTGTGACGTTGTACGATGCCTCGCTGACCGATTCGGTCGGCCCGTGCATTGTGATGGAATACGTAAAAGGCGTGAATCTCGAGAGTTTACTACAGAAGAACGGTCGACTCTCGGCAGGGCGTATCGGCAAAATTCTCACGCAACTCTGCGATGTGTTACAGGCCGCACACGATGAAGGCATCGTCCACCGCGACCTGAAGCCGGCGAACATCATGATCTCCGAACCGGAGACGCCCAAAGAGCGCGTCAAGGTGATGGATTTCGGCTTGGCGAAGACGATCGATGAAGCTCACGCGCGGAAGGTGACCGACACCACGGTCGATTTCGCGGTCGGTACGCCAGGCTATATTTGCCCGGAACAGATTCGCGGCGAAATGATGGACCATCGCGGTGATCTGTACTCCGTCGGTGTGCTGTTATTCGAACTCCTTTGCGGACGGCTGCCGTTTCAGGGTGCATCGAGCATGGATGTGCTTTTGGCGCACGCGACCGAAGATCCACCGACATTTGCGGAACTTGGGTTGGCGGGTGTCATTTCGCGTGCCGTGGAAGATGTCGTCCGCGATTGCATGGCTAAAGACCCCGCGAAACGACCGCAATCGGCACGTGAATTATCCGCACGTTTCGCGGCCGCGACAGGCCAGGTTAGTGGCAAGCGTGCGATTGCGGCAAGTATTGCCGCTGTCAGTGAAGGGACCGACAGTAACCCGATTTTACTGTTGCAAAGTGCGGATGTGAATCACACGCCGACTGCGCACGATGTTGGCTTTAGTGCGAATTCGCCGTTGTCGGTACCGCACTTCGCTCCGAATTATCACCGGGTGCAATCGCCGCCGAACACGCCGATGCCGATCTCGAAGCGCGACGTTGATGTGCTACCATTCCGAGTCGATGCCTGGATGCCGGAAAGTGTCGCCGTCATGAAGTTGCGCGGGTTCGTTCACGACACCGCAGGCGATGTGATCGAAAATTTGGCGGGGCTGATTCGCGTACGGCTCAACAAAACGGGGCAGGGCGGTGCGCTCGGATGGCTCGGTTTCGGGAAAAAAGCCGACGGCCCGCTCGAAGTGAAATTGTTCATGAAGCGCGTCGGCACCGGCACCGATAATCGCCTTTGTATCGATGTCCATTTCCTGCCCGGCCACCCGAGTTTGCTCCACGATGAATCGTGGCGAAACCGCTGCACAACGCTGTTCGTGAAGCTACGCGGGTATCTGATGGCTTAAATTTAGACTATCATTTCGCGGCAATGAGTAGCTTCTCGAAGATCACCAAGTTGCTGTTTCGGTCGGCGTCCCAACGCATGCCGACGATGTCGTAGCCCAGTTCGATTGCGAGGTGCAGCATCGGCCGTTGCTGGTTGTAGCATTCCAGGCGGATCGATTCGTATTGCTGTTTGGCGGCCCAGGCTTGGGCGGCTTCCATCAGTTGCGAACCGAGGCCCGAACGGCGATATTGCGGTAATACGCCGTAAAACCAAGCGTAATACGTGTCGGGTTTCGTCTCGAAGCCGAGGAAGAACCCCGCAGGCGCATCGCCTGCTTTTGCGAGCATATACAGCGGGTTGTGTCGGCCTTGAAAGCGACGGCGGAACGTATCGATCGTTCGCGCCGGTCGGAAGATCTGATTGTAAAGTGCGACGATCTGCGGAAGATCGTCCGCATTGACCACGTCGATAATTGCATTGGCCACAGGGTAAACTCCCGCTCGAAACGTTAGTGACCCGGACGATACAAGCCCGTTACGATCTGTTCCCACGATGGCACGTTCCAAGTGGCCACGATGTCACGCAT
>Ga0105049_10011116_pt1 | contig 10314 bp, 10 predicted proteins | sample MAT06_FD_78087 | JGI IMG/M metagenome (GOLD analysis project Ga0105049, IMG submission 78087) | Freshwater microbial communities from Lake Fryxell liftoff mats and glacier meltwater in Antarctica - MAT-06 | ecosystem: Environmental > Aquatic > Freshwater > Ice > Liftoff microbial mat | place... | reverse complement strand
GCGATTCCTCAAACCGCGTCACCGCCATCACCGTCTCAATTCCCGGCACCAGTTGCGCCCCGAAAAAAGCCGCCGCCCCAAACGCCAGTCCCCCGGCCGCGCCGGCGCCGGGAATTTCATGCACCCGCGCGGTGGGCCGAGCGTCCCCGCGAGGCGGTGGTTGTTCCCCGCTCGCGGGGACGCTCGCGCCACCGGCCACGAGTTGCGCAAGGTGACGCAAGCCGGCCTCGAGTTGTTCCACCACTGCCGGCGTCGCGCCTTTTTGCGGGCCGAATGTGCGCGCGGAGCCGTGTTCACCGCAGAGTGGACTATCCACGTCGCAGAGTACTTCGATCTGGGTCTTCACGGTGCCGGGAATGATCGTGGCGATGCGCGCCAGCTCGCCACCACCCAAACCGACCGGCTGACCGTGGGCGTCCAAAAATTTCCAGCCGAGCGCCATCGCGGCCCCGACCCCGCCGTCCACCGTTGCACTGCCGCCGACGCCGAGGAGAATTTTCTGCGCGCCCCGCTGTTGCGCCGCTTGAATCAATTCGCCGGTGCCCAAGGTGGTGGTGCGAAGGGGATCACGCTGGTCCGGTCGCAACAACGCCAGTCCGCTGGCCGCCGCCATCTCGACGACTGCCAGATGCTGGTCCGCCAGCCACAGATACCTGGCAGTGTTACGTATCGCCGGCAGCGGGCCGGTGACGGGGCGTTCGATCCATTCACCGCCGAGCGCGGCGTGGATGACGGCAGCGGTGCCGTCGCCGCCATCGGCCAGGGGTTTCAAGATGATCTCGGCGCTGGGGTGCGCATTGTGGAGCGCGTTCCCCACAATCGCGCACGCGCGCGCGGCAGTGAGGCTGCCTTTGAATTTGTCGAGCGCGACGACGATTTTCATGGGGCGATTGTAGCACGATTTTTTGCGGGGAACCGCGGGCTGAAGCCTGAACTCCGAACGTCGTTTCCTGGTTTGGAGTCCAGCCTTCAGGCTGTTCGGAGCGCTTTCAACCCGTCACACAAAACCTGCGGTGCGCCCCTGTCTGGCGCGAGCTTGACGAAGGGTTACTAAATCTGGTTTGCTCTGCGCATGGCTGACGATGGCGTGGCGGCAAAGCGGCGGGCGTATTGGCGGGCTAATTTGCGGTTGATCGCGGGGTTGTTGACGATTTGGGCGAGCGTCTCTTTTGGGGCCGGCATTCTGCTGGTCGAGTGGTTCAATCAATTTCATATCGGCGCGCTGCCGCTCGGGTATTGGTTTGCGAATCAAGGCTCGATCTATGTGTTCGTGATCCTGATTTTCGTTTATGCGTGGCGCATGGATCGGCTCGACCGAAAATTTGGCGTGGAGGAATAGCCATGAGCGAATGGTTCAACTGGTCGCTCACCACCTGGACGTACGTGTTCGTGACGGTCACGTTCATGATCTATCTCTACATCGGCTGGCGGTCGCGCGTGGCGGATTCAGAGGGATTTTATGCGGCGGGTCGCGGAGTGCCGGCCTTGGCCAACGGGGCGGCGACGGCGGCGGATTGGATGAGCGCGGCGTCGTTTATCTCGATGGCGGGGATGATCAGTTTTCTCGGGTACGAAGGCTCGATGTATTTGATGGGGTGGACGGGCGGGTATGTGTTGCTGGCGTTGTTGCTCGCGCCGTATTTGCGGAAGTTTGGGAAGTTCACGGTGCCGGATTTTGTCGGGGAACGATATGCGAGCAATACGGCGCGAGTGGTGGCGGCGTTGTGCGCGATTTTTATTTCGCTGACGTATGTGGCCGGGCAGATGCGCGGGGTCGGGATTGTGTTCGCGCGGTTTCTCGAAGTGGACATCAACACCGGCGTGGTGATCGGGATGGTGATCGTGGCGTTTTTTGCGGTGCTCGGCGGGATGAAAGGGATTACGTGGACGCAGGTGGCGCAGTATGGGGTGTTGATTTTGGCGTACCTAATCCCGGCGGTGGCGATTGCCAAGTTGCTGACCGGCAACCCGCTGCCGCAATGGGCGTTCACGACCAGCGATGTGATGCACCGGCTGAATCAGATCCAACTCGATCTCGGATTTGCAGAGTACACGCGGCCGTTCGCGACGACGACGAAGCTGGACATGTTCTGCATCACGGCGGCGTTGATGTTGGGGACGGCCGGGCTGCCGCATATCATCGTGCGTTTTTACACTGTCCCGTCCGTGCGCGCGGCGCGGTGGTCGGCGGGCTGGGCGTTGTTGTTCATCGCGATTCTGTACACGACGGCGCCGGCGCTGGCGATGTTTGCGCGGTACAATCTGCTGCAACAACTGCACGGCGCGACCGTGACCGGCATGACCACGGACAAGGCGTCCGGTCGTTCCATTTTGCAGCTGGCGCGCGATGGCCAGCCCATTGAGTGGGCGATGAGTTGGCAGAAGACCGGGTTGATGTCGTTCAAGGACGTGAATGGCAACGGCGTGCTCGAATTGCAGCGGCAAGGCACCAAGTTCGCGGAGGCGACGATTGACCGGGATATTATCGTGCTCTCGACGCCCGAGGTGGCGCGGTTGGCGCCGTGGGTGATTGCGTTGATGGCGGCCGGTGGGTTGGCGGCGGCGTTGAGCACGGCAGCGGGATTGTTGCTGGTGATCTCGTCCTCCATCGCGCACGACTTGTACATCCATTTTGTGGACCCGCACGCACCGGAGAAGAAACGCCTGTTCGTCGGGCGGTTGATGATTCTTTTGGCGATCATCGCCGCCGGCATCTTTGGCATGAACCCACCCGGGTTCGTGGCGCAGGTGGTGGCGTTTGCGTTCGGGTTTGCGGCGGCGAGTTTCTTCCCCGTGATCCTGCTCGGCATTTTTGACAAACGCACCAACAAACAAGGCGCCATTGCCGGCATGGTGGTCGGGTTGGCGTTCACGGCGGTCTATGTCATTTGCACCCGGTCGGACAAGGTGTTCGGCACGGCGACGCCGTGGATGGACCAGTGGTGTTTCGGCATCAGCGCGGAGGGGATCGGCTCGGTCGGTTGCGTGCTGAACTTCATCGTCACCTTCATCGTGTCACGTCTGACTCCGCCCCCGCCGCAATCGGTTCAGGATCTGGTCGAGAACGTCCGCGTGCCCATCGGCGCGCATAAGCCCGAAGCGCACTACGACGAGCAGGACGCCAAAGCCGACAGTCCGTGAGTCTCACCAGCGGTGCGGATGCGGTCCGAAACTGGACTCGTAGTACGGCACCGTCATCCCGCCCGGCGGCGCGACTTCGTTCAGCGATTTGCGATCCTCGTCGGTGATCTTCACGTCGGCGGCTTTGAGATTGTCTTCCAACTGTTCCATCGTGCGCGGGCCGATGATCGGGCTGGTGATGCCGGGTTGCTGGGCGCACCACGCGACGGCGAGTTGGCTCGGGCTGCAATTTTTCGCCTGCGCGAGTTGCTCGACGCGTTCCAGAATGTCGAAGGCCGGGGAGTACACGCGCCACGCCCACTTACCGGTGTCGTCCCGTTTCAACCGGGAATCGGCGGGGTCGGCGCCGGTGCGTTTGTATTTCCCGGTGAGAAACCCGCTGGCCATCGGGGCCCACGGAATGATGGCCAGTCCGTACGTCTGCGCCATCGGGATGAGTTCCCGTTCGATGCGCCGGTCGAGGAGATTGTAGGGTGCCTGCTCGCAGATCGGGCGATGCAACCCCAACTCCTTCGCCGCCCACAACGCCTCCACCACCTGCCACGCGCCGAACGTGCTCGTCCCGATGTAGCGCACCTTGCCGGCGCGAATCAGATCGTCGAGCGCGCGTAAGGTTTCATCAATCGGAATCTCGGGGCTGGGCCGGTGCAGTTGGTACAAATCAATCCAATCCGTCTGGAGCCGTTTCAACGAGGCGTCGCATTGTTGGATGATGTGACGGCGGCTGTTGCCGGCTGCATTGGGTTCGTTGTCGGCCATCTGACCGTTAACTTTCGTCGCCAGCACCACCCGGTCGCGTTTCCCGTTGCGCTTCAAGGCTTCGCCGGTAAATTCTTCACTCTTGCCGCGCGAATACACATTTGCCGTATCGAGAAAATTGATCCCGGCATCCAACGCCCGGTCAACCACCCGGCAGGATTCCTCCAGCTCCGTCTTCCCGCCAAACATCATGCAGCCGAGACAAAGCTCGCTGACTTTCACGCCGGTCCGACCCAAGGGACGATATTGCATGTAATTCCTCCGTGTTCGCGGCATTCAATCAGTTTGGGGCCGGCGTGGCGAGCACGTTCAAGCGCAGCACGGCGACACGGAAGCTCGCGGCGTGATTTCTTCCCCGTATTTGCCCTGCCCGACAAGTGGTTGCAGAAGGCACCCCAAATTTCGCTTGTAGCTTAAACCGGTGCGGATGTAGTCTCGCCGCAGTTCTTTTCATTGTGTCGGCGCAGGGAATGCCGTGAAATTCGGCAACAGTGGCGCTGCTGTAACTGGATACGAAATCTCAACAGCCACCCTTTCGGGGAAGGCGAGAAAGTAGGCTCGAAGCCAGAAGTCAGAACAACGGCCGACGCGAGTAACCCAAAAAAACCTTCGAACCAAAGGAAAACGTTATGTTCCGTCGTCTCACCATCGGGACCGCACTTGCGGCTCTCGTCGTTGTCATCACCCCCGCCCACGCCCTCGTGGAGGATTTTTCCTCCGATCCATTCGCTCAATGGTCGTTTGGCGCGGGCGATAATTCCAACAGCCAATTTGGCTGGAACTCCGCCGCCCCGGCGCAGTATGCCGGCGATGCGGTCGGCTCGCTGGCGGTCCACCTCGACTCGTCGTTGCCCACCGCGCGGCTGGATCGGGCGTTGGGCGTCTCGGTCACGCAAAGCGACAGCTTCGCGTTGACGACGCGGTTTAGTTTCAGCATCACGAGCGCCCCGGTGAATCAGTTCATGCAAATCGCGTTCGGGCTGGTGAACAGTTCACTCACGGGCGGTGACCGGACCGGGTCGTTTGCGGATTTCACGAGCGACAACACGTTTCACACGATTGAGTTTGCGTACTTTCCCAACCTGACCACGTTCACCAGCCCGGCCTCCGGGCGGACGCTGACGCCGGTCGTGTTCGGCGCGCAGAACGGCGGCGGCGACGCGTTCGCCAACTTTGCCTCGATCTTCGGCAATGATTCCAACCTCAGCGACAACCTGACCGGCATCACCGCGTTGCCAGAACTCGTCGTGTTACAGGCCGACCTGACATTTGACGGCATAGCCGGGGTGTTGACCTTGACGATGAATCAAGTCAACCCGGACGGTTCGCTGACTCTGCTCAACACGGAAGTGCCGGCGCTGGATCTCAACACGCAATTCCTCTACGACGTCACGCAACCGTTCGTCGTGGATACCCTGGCAATCATGGCGTACCGCGACGGATTCACCGACCCGAGCGATCCGTCGCTCGTGGCCGACGTGACGTTTGAGCGGTTTGAGTTTGCGGTTGTTCCCGAACCGAGCACCGCGCTGCTGGTGATCTTGGGAATCGCGGCGGCCGGCCTCGCCGGTCAGAAACGACGCTAACCCACCCGGTGCGCGGGGCCGGTCACTAATCGGCCCCGCGCTGACCATCATGAACCCACACAAAAAAGGTTTCACGCTGATCGAGCTACTGGTTGTCGTGGCGATCATTGCGTTGTTGGCCGGGATTCTGTTGCCCGCCCTGCGCCGCGCCCGGGACGCCGGTCGAGGCGCGCTCTGCACCGGCAATCTCCGCCAACTCGGTTTGGCGACCCAGATGTATCTCGACGATTACAACCGTTACTTTGCCTATCAAGAATCGGTGAACGGCACCGACATGCGCTGGTTCTTCGGACTGGAATCGCCTTTCAACCCCGGTGCCGCCCCCGGCGCGCGCAACCTCGACCCGACCCAAGCCAGTCTTTACCCTTATATTAAGGCGAGCCGGCGCGTGGAGATTTGCCCCAGCTACGATTATCAATCGCCCAAGTGGCGGCAGAAATACGATGTCATCAGCACCGGCTATGGAATGAACATCCTGCTCTCGGGCGCGATGCCAGCCGACATCACGCGTCCGTCGGGGATCGTGGTGTTCGGTGACTGTGCCCAAGTCAATTCGTTCCAAGCGCCGGCGTCATCGCTCAATCCGATGCTCGAAGAGTTTTACTACATGGAATACAGCCACACGTCCGCTTCGACCACGCACTTCCGGCATAGTGCCCGAGCCGCGGTGGTATTCGCGGATGGACATGTCGAGATGCTCCGGATGGCGCCCGGCACCCTCGACACGCGGATCCGATCTGCCAACATCGGCCGCCTCAACGCGGCCGGCGATCGGAGTCTGTTCCAGTAGCCCCCTACTGCGAAGCGCCCGTCCACCAGCCGGGTGCGTGACAATTGGGGGGGGCGCGTGTAATCTCGCCCGACTGGAGGATAGATTTTGGATCATTCACTTTCGATAATCGGCCGGGTGGTGTTGGCCTTTGTGCTGGCGGTGGGCGGCGGAGCGTTGAGTATGGTGGCGCCGATGTCGCATCGGCGGTTGTGCGCGTTGATCAGCTTGGCGGCGGGGACGTTGCTGGGCGTGACGCTATTCTCGATCTTGCCGGAGGCCGCGGCGGCGTTGGGCTGGTGGCAGTTGGTGGTGGCGCTGGCGTCGGGGTATGTGGTGTTTCTGTTGATCAGCAAGTACGTCTATCACGTGTGTCCGGCGTGTGCGGCGAGTCATTTTGATGAGGCGACGACGCATCGGTTCAGCGAGATCGCGTCGGCGTTGATTGTGGCGTTGGCAGTGCACAGCACGATGGATGGGTTGGCGATCGCGGCCGGCCATGAACACGGCGGGGAGACGGATCTGACGATGTTGTTGGCGGTGTGTGTGCACAAGGTGCCGGAGGGGTTGGCGTTGGGGGCGTTGTTGCTTGGGGCCGGGTACTCGCCCGGTCGGGCGGTGGCGTGGGTGGCGGCGGTGGAAGCGACGACGATTGTCGGCGGGGTGATCGGGTTGGCAATGTTTAGCCAGCATGATCACGCGCATCACGACTGGTGGTTGGCAGCGGTGTTGGCGCATGCCGGCGGCGGGTTTGTGTTTCTGGCGACGCATGCGGTGTTGGGTGAATTGTTGAAGCACGGCAAGGCCTTGGTGTTGGCAAACTTTCTGGCCGGCGTGGCGCTGATCGGCGCGGCGGCGGCCGCGGTGCATGCATGGTGACTCGGAAACTGCAATGGATCGTGGGCGTGGCGGCGCTGGTGATCATCGGCGTCAGTGTGGTGTTGTTGGCGACGGTGCGGATTCAGAAGTCGCGTGACTTTGGCAGGCCGCACAAGGTGCGCACGTACAGCGGCACGAATTACGTGGTGCGGTTGGCGGAGACGACTATTGGTCGCACCGATAGCGGCCAAGTGGTGATGGTGCATTTGGTGTTGTCCAATCCCAATACGTTCGAACTCACACTCGACCGGAACTGGTTTATTCTGGCGGATCACGACAAGGATTATTACCTGCCGTCCACGACCGGTACGCAGACACCATTGATCAAAATCCCGGCGCGCGGTGTCTTAGACCGGGAGATGCTGACTTTCACGGTGGATACAAACGCATTTGCGGGGTTGCTGGGCTTGCAGGTTGGTCATCAATACTGGGTGACGCTCAAGGGCGTGGAGGCGTACGCGCGGGAGATTGAGGTCGGCGAGTATCGGACGTTTCGCCGGCGGGATTGGTGACGGCGATGTGGCAGACCATCAAGCTCTACACGGTCGGGATCCTCTTTCTCGCGCTGGGCAGCGCGTGCGCCTACTTGTACTTCTTTCCGCGCAAGACCCCGGCAGTCCGCGCCTTGCTGGACGCGCCGGCGGTGTTGCAGGAAATTCAGCAGCTCAGCGAGTTGATCACGGTGAAGTACGGTTTGCAGAAAGTGATCGGTCTGGAAGAGGAAAAAATCCCGTTCGGTTCCGAGAAAGTGTTGCTGATGGTGCGCGCCGATGTGCTGGCCGGCGTGAACCTCGCCCGGCTGACGACGAATGATGTGCAGGTGCTCGCCGACAACTCGCTCCAGATCCGGCTCCCGCCACCGCAGGTGTTGCATGTGACCGTGGACGAGAAAAACACGCGCACGTGGGATCGCTCGAAGACGTGGTGGACGCCGTGGGTGTCGTACAATCCCGAGTTGGAACAAAAAGCCCGGCTGGCCGCGCGTGAAGCGGTGCAAGCCGGGGCGCTGGAGATGGGCATCTTGCGGGACGCCGAGGAGAATGCGGAAAAAACCATTCGTAACTTTCTGGCGCTCACCGGGGTTACATCCGTGCGATTCATCAAGGAACGATCTCCATGAAATGGTGGGTTATCATCGGGCTAGTGGCGGCGGGACTCGGTTTCGGCGGCTGGTATTGGAAACAACGCGCGAACACGGCGCCGCCATACCAGACCCGCGTCGTGGCGCGTGGTGATTTGATCCAAACCGTGACGGCGACCGGCCAGCTCAATCCCGTCGTCAACGTCCAGGTTGGCAGCCAAATCTCGGGCACGATCTTGAAGTTGTTCGTGGATTACAATTCGCCTGTGCAGGCCGGGCAGGTGGTGGCGCAACTTGATCCGGCCACCTACCAAGCCAACGTCCATCAAGCCGAAGGCGAACTGGCCAACGCCCGGGCCAACCGCGAGTTGGCGCGCATCAATGCCGCCCGCGCCCGCGAATTGTTCGAGGCCAAATTGATTCCCCAGTCGGAACGCGATCAGTCCGTCGCCACGTTGCAACAGGCGGAAGCCACCGTGACCATTCGCGAGGCCGCGCTGGCGCGCGCGCAGATTGATCTCGCGCGCTGCACGATCTATTCGCCGGTGGATGGCAGTGTGATTTCACGCAGCGTGGATGTCGGCCAGACCGTGGCCGCCAGCCTCAGCGCGCCAACCCTGTTCGTCATCGCCAACGATCTCGCCAAAATGCAGATCAACGCCAACGTCGCGGAAGCGGATGTCGGGGGCATTGAAATCGGTCAGGTGGTCAATTTCACGGTGGACGCCTTTCCGCGGCGCACCTTTCCCGGCCGGGTCATCCAAGTGCGCAACTCGCCGGTTACCATCCAGAATGTCGTGACGTACGACACGGTCGTCGCCGTGGACAACGCCGACTTGAAACTCAAACCCGGCATGACCGCCAACGTCTCGATCATCCTCGCGCAACGCGAGAACGTACTCACCATTCCCAATGCCGCGCTCCGTTTCCGGCCGGTGGATGAGGCGGCGGCGAAAACAAACCAAACCGCCGGCGCCGGCCGCGGATCACGGCGTCGCAATCAAGTCGATGGTCAGACGAGCCGGACGGTGTACACGCTGGCGAACGGCGGCAAAGGCGCCGCGCCGGTTGCGGTCACCATCGAGACCGGCATCGGCGACGGGGTGGCGACGGAGGTGGTGAGTGGTTTGCAGGAGGGGGATGTGGTGGTCACCAGCCAGACGCAACCCACGGGAAGCAACACCACGCCGGCTGCCAATCCGTTTGGCGGCGGGATGCGGCGGTTCTAGCAGCAACACGCGGCCATGAACGCCGTCATTCAACTCGCAAATGTGAGCAAGACGTACCAGACCGGCGAGGTAGCGGTGCGGGCCGTGCGCGGGGTGAGCCTGGAATTTCTGCCGGGTGAATTTGTCGCCATCATGGGCGCGAGCGGTTCGGGAAAGTCCACGTTGATGAACATTCTCGGGTGCCTCGACCGGCCCACCAGCGGGCTGTATCACCTCGCGGGCGTGGATGTCGCGCAGTTGAATCGCGATCAACTGGCCACGATCCGAAACCAGAAACTGGGCTTTGTTTTTCAGGGATTCAATTTGCTGTCGCGCACGTCCGCGCTGGAGAATGTGGAGTTGCCGTTGTTGTACACGCCGGGACATCTGCCCGCGCGCGAGTTGCGCGAGCGGGCTTTGCGGGCGTTGGCGACGGTGGGGTTAGCCGCGCGGGCCGATCACCATCCCAATCAACTGTCCGGCGGCCAACAGCAACGAGTCGCCATCGCGCGCGCGCTCGTCAACGAGCCGGCGGTGTTGCTGGCGGACGAGCCGACCGGCAATCTCGACAGCCGCACGAGTTTGGAAATCATGGACGTGTTTCAGAAACTCAACGAGCAGGGCATCACGATCATCATGGTCACGCACGAATTGGATATTGCCCGGCACACCAAGCGCAACGTGATCATGCGCGATGGGCTGGTGGTGGCGGACACCCTCGTGACGAATCGGCTTCTGGCCAGCGTGGAGATGCAGCAACTGGATCGCGATCATCAAACCGCCAACCTCGCGCCATGAGAACGACCGCCACTTTCACCATGGCCGCGCGCGCGTTGCGGCGTAATAAACTGCGTTCCACGCTGACCGCGTTGGGCATCATCATCGGTGTCG
>Ga0105049_10011115_pt1 | contig 10316 bp, 6 predicted proteins | sample MAT06_FD_78087 | JGI IMG/M metagenome (GOLD analysis project Ga0105049, IMG submission 78087) | Freshwater microbial communities from Lake Fryxell liftoff mats and glacier meltwater in Antarctica - MAT-06 | ecosystem: Environmental > Aquatic > Freshwater > Ice > Liftoff microbial mat | place... | reverse complement strand
CAGGGCTCCATTGCCTGCCAAAGGCATCGATACAGGCATAATGGGCTTAATATCAACCGGGAGCGTATTTTTGGGGGCACAGCCCAGCAAAAGGAGCAAAAAAAGCGGCGAGATGTTTTTCATGTATTTGGAAATGTTTGTCAGATGCGAAGGTAGATGGACTGATGGAGAAAGTTTATGAACCCCGGAATTTACAAGGATTTTTTGAAGCGCGCTAGCGTGTGTCTGAAAAATGCTACCGGAGATTCAAGCCGTAACAGAAATCGTTTTTTCTACCTTTGCCCTCTTATGTCGCAACTGCATCTTGAAAGAATTATTGGAACATTTGGAGGGGAAACACCTGGTCCATTGATTATCGCCATCGGCGCTCTGCATGGCAATGAACCCGCTGGTTTACGAGCCTTGGAAATGGTTTTTGATGCCTTAGAACATGAATGTCGCGACAATCCGGATTTTCAATTTAAAGGAAAATTGGTCGGTTTAATTGGCAATGCCAAGGCCTTTCTGTTGCGCCAACGCTTCATAGACCAGGACTTGAACCGCATGTGGACAGCTGAAGGTTTGGAAGGAATTGTGAACGCCACACCAACAACATTAACCGCTGAACAGCATGAAGTCAAGCAGCTTTTTGACTGTATTACAACTGAATGTCAAGCCTTTAGTGCAGAAAAAAGGGTCTTCCTTGATTTACATACCACTTCTGCTGACGGCGGCATTTTTAGTATTCCTACCGACGAAGATCAAAGTTTGCAATTGGCCAAACACCTTGGTGCTCCCGCCATTGTTGGCTTGCAGGAGAGCATTAGCGGCACACTTTTGGGCTTCGCCATTCAGGGTGGTTTTTGCCCAAAGGATGCCCAAATCACCGATCAACCAGCTGCAGGAAATCCAATCTGTGTAGCATTTGAAGCTGGCCAACATGATTCCCCACACGCTATTTCCCGCTCAGCCATTGCCATTGTGCGTTGCTTGCGCACCATGGGATGTATCGCGCAACAAGACCTGGCAAATTTCGCAGATAGCCTTACCCTACCCTTTTTGAATTACGTTCCACCCGTGGTTCGATTTCGATATGCACATCATATTGAAGCTGCAGATAGATTTAAGATGCGGGCTGGATATGCCAATTTTCAACCGATCCAACAGGGCGAGCACCTTGCAGATGACATAAACGGGCCAGTGCTTTCTCCTGAAAAAGGCTTGATTCTCATGCCCTTGTATCAGGCCAAAGGCTCGGATGGTTTTTTCATTGTACAGTAATTTTCCAGATCATAGCCAGCCGGTCATCGCCACAAGAAACAAGACCATCAGGCAACCAGAGTAAGCGATTGACCGAGCGGGTGTGACCCCCAAATCGAAGGGTATCTACCACTTTGAGCAGCTCGAAAGTTTCCGCATTCCAGATTTTCAAGGTTTTATCGCGGCTTGCGGTTGCAAAAAGAGCACCATCGGGAGAAAAGACGAGGTGATTAATGGTGTACAAGTGGGCAGGCTGTTCTGAAATCAGCATACAATCTTGCTCCAAGTCCCAAACACGAAGCATGGCATCGCGCCCGCCACTCAGCAAGCGCGCGCCGTTTGGCGAATAAGCGAGGGAAAAAACAGAATTGGTATGCGCGTTTTTCAAAATCCGTTTCACCTCAAGCGTTTCCGAATCTAAAAGATAAATGGATTGGTCGCTGCCACCCACAGCAAGTTCTCGCCTGTTTTCAGCAAACGCAACCGCCCGCAAAGCTTGGTGGGAAAGCTGAAGACTTTCTACCGTTCGGGCATTGGCAGCATCCCAGCGGGTCAAAAACCCATCGCCACCTGCACTAAAAAGCCATCCGTCTTCAGCAGGTTGATCAGAGGTCTGGCCAATAACTTCTAGCGCGTACACGCCTTTTTTGTGGTGCAGCACATTGCGTGTAAGCGTCGGTGATTCGCGATCAATCCAGTGCAGACCACCGTTCATATTCCCGGCTACGATGCGATTTCTGTCCGAAAACGTGCAAAGCGAAAAGCATTGCGTTTCCACGGAAGCCACAAGTTTACCCAGTTCCGGGTCATCTAAATCCCATTCCACCACCCAGCCGTCTCCGCCTGCCGACAGAAAATGTCGATCAGTTTGCCCTGGTGCTAGCGCATAGAGTGCAGCATTATGGCCGGAGCAAGTATGGATTTTTTCGACTTGGAGGAGCATTTTGCTGCTTTTAGATTTTGGATAAGGAACGCGGCACCAATAACTTAGTCATTTGATGCCGCGTTCCTAAACGTTCTCCGGGCTACTTAATATTTACGGTAATCGAAAATCGGATCTCGCAAATCGGATCTCGCAAATCATTACCCAGCTACCGGAAAAATTTGCGCCATAACATAAGCAAAGATGCCAAATGCAATGCTTCCGATCAGCATCCCGAGGGCCGATGCGCGGTCGTCACTTGTTTTTAGCATAAAAAAGCCAGCAACAATACCCCCCACCGCAAGAAAATACCAAGGGATAAAATACTGTAGACCGCAGGATACGGCGAAAACAAGGATGATACGCAGGAGAATTGGTATAAGTGATTTCATGTGAGCATAAGCAAAGTTGAATTTGTGAGCCAAAGGTAAAACGTAGAAAAGTGTGGTACACCTGAAATAGTCTCTTGAAAATCATTGATCTAAAAAAGCTGTGCCACACATTTCTAAATACCCACGAAAAAGGGCTTGAAACTTCCGTAAAATGTGTACATTTGCCCCTCATTTTACAAAAACAACGCACCAATACTCATGGGCAAAGGAGATTTCAAAACAAAGCGCGGCAAAATTCGTCGAGGTACCAATGGTAAAAGCCGCCCCAACCCACGCAAAAACCGTACTGCTCACAAAAAGACAGCGGCATAATGCACCCATAAAGCCTTGCTCGTAGCAAACTCTGCCGAGCAAGGCTTTTCATTTTTAAGTAAACCTGGCGACTATGAAACGTACCCTTATTTTTTTAGGCACTTTTTTCATGCTCGGTGCGCTGCATGCGCAGGCCATCACCGGAACCTGGAAAACCATTGACGACGACACCAATGAGGCCAAAGGCCACTTGGAACTTTTCATGGCTGATGGGAAACTGTACGGAAAGGTAACCAAGTTGCTCAAATCCTCCCCCGACGGACTGTGTGATAAGTGCCCGGGAGAGCGCAAAAACCAGCCCATCCTCGGTATGATTGTCCTGGTAGACCTAAAACAAAAGGAAGGCTTCTGGCAATCTGGCAGTATTCTGGATCCTGAAAAAGGGAAGTGGTACACTTGCAAGATGTGGTTCAAAGATGGCGACCCTAACACGCTCGTTGTTCGGGGCTATATCGGGCCTTTTTACCGCACACAATACTGGTATCGGGTATGACTTGGATTGACTGTTTGCGATTTATAAAGGCCAGGAATGCGCCGAATGGAAGTCGGTCACAGGAAGGTAGCGTGAAAAATTAGAAAAAACTTCCGGCTCATCTTGCACATAAAAAAAAGTAAGAGTACTTTTGCACCCGCTTTCAGAAAGCACACCTGAACTTCTAAGAAGTAAAGGTTTTTTTTAAGCGGCGCATAATTGGGTCATGGTGTAATCGGTAACACAGCAGATTTTGGTTCTGTTATTCAGGGTTCGAGTCCTTGTGACCCAACAAAAAAAAAGCGGCGATGGAATTCCATCGCCGCTTTTTTTCGTTTTAGGAATGGGTAAATAATAACTTGTTCCTTAAGCCAAAACCTTATTCCTTACCCTTCTTTTCGGCTTTTTTGCTCGCCTTTTGTTCCTGTCTTTGCGCTTGCTTCTGAGCTTGCTTCTCTTTGCGCTTAGCCTCTTTTTGCGCAAGCATCTCATCGTATTTTTTCAATTGTTCAGGCTTAAGGCTTGCCTTATGTGCGGCAATCCGCTCCTGATGAAGTCGCTGCATTTCATCTTTTTTGGCATTTTTTGTTGATCGGGCTTTTGCCTTAAACTCCTGATTGGCTTTTTTGAAGCTGGCTTTCTGCTCGGCACTTAAATTTAAACCCTTGTTGTAATCGCTCTCTTTCAGATCGTCGGAGGCTTCAATGGCTTCCTGGCTCAGCGGCTTTGCCTTTACCTCCGTATTTTTTTGTGCCTGTACGGAAAGAGAGCACAACAGGGCCAATAAAACGACCGGCAATGTTTTGAACATCAATTGAATTTGCATTTTTTGTATTTTTGTTTACTTGTACCTCTGTCTGACTGTCCAAATAGGCTTTGGTTTAAAATCGGCAATCAGCCTTTGAAATTTAGCCTTTTTGAAAGCACCACGCCTATCCAGTTCTGCCTACCGAACTATGGTTACGTCGCCTTTGATGTTCAACGAGCGCCCATCCACCAATTCCACTTCGGCCCACCACACAAAAACGGCAGGATTTACCGGAACTCCTTTATAATCACCACGCCAACCGGCTGAAGGGTCGTTGGGCCGAAAATCCTGATTAGCAAAGATCAAAGATCCCCAGCGATCAAAAATCTGTAGCTTTTTGATCAGGGCGATGGACTCGTCCCGGGCAAAAACCAAAAAAGTCGCATTGTCGCTATCCGGATCCTCTGGCCAAATGACGTTGGGCACATAAATATCAGCCTCTCTGTCCACCTGAATCATCGTACGTGCCGTTGCCTTACAGCCTTCTTTGCTCACAATGGTGACAGTGTACAAGGTGGTATGAAAAGGCTGGGCCACCGGGTTTAATAACTCGAGTATACTATTTCCTTCAAAGCTCAGTCCTGTCATTGGCGTCCAGATCACTGTATCTATCAGGGCCAGTGGAAAGGAGGCTGGCACGATCGCCTGAATCTCTTGATTTTGACCCAATTCAAGCGCAAAGGAAATAGGGGTGTTGATGGCTGGAATGGGTGGACTAGGCACTTGAATGGACTCCGCATATTCACACCCATTTGCATCCTGAACCACCAGCGCATAGTTCCCGGGGGTCAAACCTCCAAAGGCCTGCGCGGTAAAAAACGTTTGCCCGCCGTCAATCGAATAGGCAAATGGGCCGACGCCGCCATTGATTTGTTGCACCTCTAGTTCGCCTGCCCTGCCATTACAAAGCGGGGGCTGCAGATTAAAGGCAACGCCAGTAGGTACATTCTGTTCTTGTAGTACCGTTACCGAAGCCGAATTGGTACAGCCATTGATAGCTGAGGTGATCGTGAGCCAATATTGCCCCGGAGCATCCACGATTGGGGCAGGGGTATTGGCCCCGGAAACGATGTGACCTCCAATAGTTGTCCAAAGTAAGGCCGCCTGAGCAGGTACTGTGCTCGTTAAAGGGATTTCAAGCACGGTACAGGTCAAACGAGGGGCTGGCTGCACTTGTAAGGGAGGTGTCTGAATATTTTCTTGTACGGTAATGCCCAGACTGCTCGAGCAACCATTGGCAACATTTAAAGCAGTAAGGGTGTAATTCCCCGGCGCATCTACGGTGGGACTGAGCGAAGTAGCCCCTGCAACTATATTTCCGTTGGTGCTGGTCCAAAGGAGGGCTGGCGCATTTCCAAGACTGGTACCCGATCCGTTCAGTACCACAGCGGTTTGATTACAATCCAGGATTTGTGGGGAAGCTATAGCCAGTAAAGGAGGCTGAATATCTTGTGTTATGGCAACCATATCTTCCTGCACACAACCATTTTGGGTATTCAAAACGCTCAAGACATAATTGCCTGCTGCGCCTATGCTCGGGGTCAGGGTATTCCATCCAGAAATCAATTGGCCATTCTGGGTAGTCCACTGGTAACTGAATTCAGGGCCCTGGCTGGAACCTGTACCATCCAGATTAAGGGTTTGGTTGTTGCAATCGAGTCCTATGCTTAAGCCTGCATCCGCGCCGGGCAATTGCACATCTTCCTGCACCGTTACGCTTAAACTTTGGGTGCAGCCATTGGAAAGATTCGTAATCACTAATTGATACGGACTAGGTTCGTCCACCACCGGGAGTTGAGGATTTTGAGTGGAAACAAAATGCCCGGAAGGACTGCTCCAAACGTATTCGAAATTAGCCCCGGCACTCGAGCCGGATGCATCCAAGGTGGATTGAAGTACCGCACAAGTTAGGATGGAAGGATTGTTGATTAGGACAATGGGCGGGCTGATGTCTTCCGTAATTTGCAACTGATCCACACTGGTACAGCCATTTAGCGCATCCGTTGTGATCACGGAATAGGTGCCCGGAGCGCCGATATCCGGGTTGGCAGTATTTCCCCCATTCAAAATTTGCCCATTGGGGGTAGACCATTGGTATTGAATATTTAGCGAAGATGCGGACAAGATTTCAGCTTGCAAAAGCAGCGCAAGGGTGGTACAAGTCAGCATATTGTCCAGTCCGGCATTGACCACCGGCGCCTGTATATTCTGAAGCACGGTTATGCTGGCCGTTTCAGTACATAGGTTATTGGCATTGGTTACCGTAAGCGTGTAAATACCAGGAGCATTAATGCCCGGCGTAAGGGTATTCGCGCCTGAGGTAATATTTCCGCCTGGATTGGCAGACCACGCATACGTGTATTCCAGTCCAGTACTTGAGCCGGAACCGTCCAATATTTCGCTGGTAAGCGCACAGGTAAGGATTGGAGCCAAACCAGCAGACGCCAGCGGGCCATTGGAATTTTCAGTAATATTTACCTGACTTGTGGCACTGCATCCATTTTGAGTATTGCTAATCAAAAGATTGTAAATTCCTGCCGCATCAACTGTGGGCGTCAGGGTATTGGCTCCACCTGTAATGTTTCCCCCGTTTGAGCTCCACTGATAATTGAAATTTGGGCCGACACTGCCAGTCCCCTGAAGGTTTAAGCTGGTTTGCACACAGGTTAATACCGCACTTTGGCCAGCATCTGCTAAGGGGGGAACAAAATCGGCAAGTACGCTGACCTGATCCGTAGCGCTACAGCCATTTTGGGTATTGGTAATCAGTAATTGATAATCACCTGCCTGGTCAATTTGTACCGTTGGATCGGAGGTAGAGGAGAGAAAATTCCCCGTAGTCGTGCTCCATTCCAGGGTATAACCCGAGCCGGATGGGTTGTTCAATTCCCCGATATCGATTATTGGATCGTAACAATTGAGCAATCCATCTGGCCCAGCCTGCGCGGTGGGTAAAACAATATCCTGATCAACGGTTACGCTGGAGACGTCAGAACAACCGTTGTCATTGTTGGTAATGCTCAAGGTATAAACACCTGGTTCCTCCACTGTGATTTGCAGGGTTCCTTGGCCGAGTAGGATATTGCCCGTCCAGGAATAGCTCAAATTGCCAGTTTGACTGGAGGCACCTGCGTCGATCTGGGTTTGTTGCGACGTGCAATTCAGCGTAGCCGGCAGGTTAATCAGCGCAGTTGGCGCATTGGCATCGTTCTGGATGACTACCGAAGCCGATGCAGAGCAACCATTCCAAGCGTTCGTTACAAGCAAGGTATACGTTCCATCCTGGTCTACCACCGGAGTCAACGAATCCTGGCCGGCGGCAATATTCCCGTCTAAAGTTGTCCATTGATAGGTATAACTCAGTCCCGAAGAAGAGCCTGAGCCATCCAGGATCGTACTTGGGGCGCTGCAATTAAGCGTGACATTCTGGCCTGCATTTGCAATTGGTGCTGCAATATCCTCCGGGACAATTACGGCCAAAGTGGCGCAACAATTGTTGTCCGTATTCAAAAGGCTTAAGGTGTACAAGCCTGGCGCATCCACGGTTGGTAAGAGGGTATTTTCGCCACTTAAAATTTGTCCGTTTATGGTAGTCCATTGGTATAAAAACCCAGAGCCGCTGGAGGAAGCAGAGGCATCAATTAAGGTATTTTGGACGATGCAAGTCAGTACATTCGGAGGCAAGGCACTTGCCGTTGGGATGTTCACATCGGCGGAAACGGTTACGGATGCAATGGCGGTACAGCCATTTAAAGTATTGGTGACCAGCAAATCATACGTGCCCACCGAAGAAGCGCCAGACAGCAGCGAATCACTTGGCCCGCCTAGCAACCCGTTGGGTGTCGTCCATGCATAAGTAAAACCCGGGCCACTACTGCTCCCGGACCCATTGAGCGGCACGGTGCCCATCATACAGGTAATCAGATCGGGCGCTGAAATTTGAACCAAGGGACTTGAAATATCTTGTCCAATGGCAATGCTGTTTGTACTTGTACAACCATTTAAGGCATTGGTAACCAATAGAATATAGATTCCAGGCTGATCTACGCTCGGCGCCCAGGTAAATGCTCCGGAGCTTATGTTTCCGCCAGCGCCTACAGACCAGGCAGGTAACAAGTCCGGATTGCCGGGCGTCGGCACTGGCCCAAGCAATACATTTTGAACCGAACAGGTAAGGATTGAAGGTAGTCCGGGGTCGGCTGGTGGTGCAAGGGTGTCCCGGATTACGACAACCGTATCCCGGGCAATACAACCGCTCAGGTTGTTCACTATGCTCAGCACATAAGTGCCAGGCGCATCCACCAAGGGATTCAGCGTGCTGTCGCCTGAAACAAAATGCCCGTCTAAGGTAGTCCAAAGTTGGGAGAAATTGGGGCCGGTGCTGGAATTGGCCCCATCCAGCGCAACCTGTTTCACCAGACAGTTCAGACTGGCTGGCGCAGAAATAGCTATCGCAGGCGCCGATGCAAAATCTAATACCGTAGTGGTTGAGGTTGTGCAAATACCTACTCCGGTGACTGTTACACTGTATGTGCCTGGAATAGTGGCGATTATAGCAGATGCGGATTGCCCCGAAGACCAGGCATATTGCCCTCCGCCGATAGCGGTTAAAACGGCGGTATCTCCCGGGCACAAGGGGGTACTGTTGATCTGTATTACCGGTGGTAATAATGGAGCAACGGTTACACTATTCGTTCCGGTACAACCAAATGAATTGGTGACGGTTACCGTATAGGTGCCGGCCTGACTTACAATATTGGTCAGGGTCATGACCTGATTTGACCAGGCATAACTGGCAAAACCGCCAAGCACCCGTAGCGTATCCCGCTGTCCCGGACAGAGGCCAGGACTGGATGAGGAAATAGAGAAAGGTGAGACCTCGCCGGAAGGAACCGAAATCGAACCGAAACCCGTACAACCATGGCTTTCGGTTACGGTAACCTGATAATTTCCTGGTTCATTGATTGTGATCTCAGGGGTCATTTCTCCGTTTTCCCATTGAATATTCGTAAATAAACCTGGATTTTGAACGGATACAACGCCCGTATCCCCTTCAGGGCACATTCGAAGCGGTCCGATAAGCGTGGCAGAAACGGGAGGTATATCTATTATAGTGATCTGATCAGAAGTCATGCAGCCAAAAGCATCAGTCACCATCAGACTTATGGTGCCCGGCCCCGAAATCGGATAAGGTTCGGCGATGCCGGCTGGATTGGGTGGGCTCCAGACAAAATCAATAAACTCAGAATACCCATTTATATTGGTCGTGAGTTCCTGTGGATCATCATAATCACAGAGCGACGTAGGCCCCATTATATCGATAGAATCTTCGAAAAAAGAACCCTCAATAGTGATTGAATTGAAAGAGTGCCAGGGCTCACAAGAGCCAGCAGAGGTTCCATTGGCATCCCAGCTCCAGGTGCCCGGAGGGCTAACCGATATTTTATGGGCGGCTAAACCATTTGACCAAATAGGAACCACGGGTTGGCGGATTCCCGTAAAAGTCCAGTCTACAAAAGCCGAAAGCGTAACTTTATGGGTGGCACAATTCGTATCGGCCACAATTACTGTAGTGCAATGCCCTAGTCGGGCAAGTGAATCTGGCCGAGTTGGATCTCCTGCAAGGTGAGCAAAGGCCAGTCCTGGCCAAATCCAAATGGCTGCAAATAAGAGCCGTTGAACCCGACTAAAATTGTTGAAATTGGTCATATCGCTTAGGTAAAAGCTTAAAAGTTAGTTTAGGAACGGGTAAATAATAACTTGTTACTTTCATCTGATTTCTTTCCGCCCATACCGCCCATCTTTTTGATAAAAGAGCCCCGCTATTCGCACAAAAAGATAGTTGTCTGAGCAAAAAGTAATCTACCTGAAAGTAACCAGTTATGATTTACCCGTTCCTTAGTGCCAAATAATGTCAGAGCATTATTTGAGCGCAATAAATGGCTGTCAGGAAATCGGAATTTGGAAAAGAATCGGCGGCCAAAACTATAACCTTTAAAAGAATATTTTTCAAGTATTTAAACTGCGCGCTGCCATGTTTTGAATTGTGGGGAAAATGGTCGGATCGGCAGCAATCAGCAGGGCAACAGCGGCCTTACCTGGTACGGAGCGGAATTCCCGGCATTTGTGCAGTAGAAACGGAGGGCGGCTTAAGGTCGTTAAACCGCATTT
>Ga0105049_10011111_pt1 | contig 10320 bp, 12 predicted proteins | sample MAT06_FD_78087 | JGI IMG/M metagenome (GOLD analysis project Ga0105049, IMG submission 78087) | Freshwater microbial communities from Lake Fryxell liftoff mats and glacier meltwater in Antarctica - MAT-06 | ecosystem: Environmental > Aquatic > Freshwater > Ice > Liftoff microbial mat | place... | reverse complement strand
TTTCCCTCCTTTGGTGGCATTGGTAGCGCGGGTTCGCTGGCCAAATTTTATGCCATGCTGGCCGCAGGCGGCGAATGGGACGGACGCCGCTATTTTTCCCGCCGGGTGTTGGGTTGGATGTGCGAACCGCTGACGCAAGGCCTGGACAAAACCCTCTGCGACGAGACCGCGTTTTCCGCAGGCTTCATGCTGGACCCCGTGGATGCTGCCGGAAAGAAACGCCGCAGCCTCTTCGGCCCATCGCCCTCCGCCTTCGGGCATCCTGGCGCGGGGGGAAGCCTGGCTTTTGCCGACCCGGTAAACCGCATCGGCTTCGCGTACGTCATGAACCAGATGGAACCCGGGGTGCTGCCGAAAGCCCGGGCGGTGAGCCTGGTGCGGGCGTTGTATGGAATAAGGGGGGCAGGCTGATGGGGCTGCGGGGTCCCATCTTCCCGCATTCCGCCCTGAAATCAAGGGATGCGAGGGCCCGCACCCCTCCATGTTCTGTCTCTCTGCCCTCTTGGCGGACTTGGCGGGCGCTCTTTCTTCTGATTTTTCCCGTGATTTCGCATTGACACCGCCGCCTTGGGCGATAGCCTCCTCCTCCCGCCAAGTTACGGGTTTTATGGCACACTCCGAAGTTATTCTCACAACAAACATTCCCAGCCTCGGCGCTGAAGCAGACATCGTTAAAGTCCGCCGCGGCTACGCGCGCAATTTTCTCCTTCCACAGGGCAAGGCCCTCGAAGTGACAAAAAGCTCCCTCCGCCAGATCAATCACCTCAAGGCCAAGCGCGCTGAGCGTGAAGCCCTCGAAGTGACTGCCGCTGAGGAACTGGCCACCCGAATCACCAAATTTAACCTCAAGTTCACCTTGGAAACCGGCGAGACCGGCAAGGCCTTCGGGTCCATCACGGCCAAAGATATTCACGACCGTTTGACGAAAGAGTTGGGCGACATCGAAATACCCAAGCACGCGGTGGAACTCGACAAGGCCATCAAGGAGAGCGGCGAGCACGAAGTGTCCGTCCGTTTGCACCCTGATGTGACCGCGAAACTCCGCGTTCTTATTTCCTCTCCGAAAGCCGTTATCGCCACTCCTACAGAGGAAACGGACGAAGACGCCCCCCGCAAGACCGTACGCAGAAAGACCGCTTAAGACCGCTTAAGACAGCGCGTACCACCAGACAATGGCCACCGATTCTCCGGCAGGGACTGTCGAGAATCCCGTGAAGTCCAACGGGTTTGGTGAGGGTAAAGGCAAGGAAAAGCGCAAGGGTTTTTCCCAAAAAAGCGGGGCTTATTTACCAGATATTCACAGGTCTCTGCCGCAAAGTCCTGATGCGGAAAAGGGCATCCTCGGTTCGATCCTTTTGTCGCCGGGCAAAGTCCTCGACGAATGCATCCAGCAGCAGGTCGGCGAGAAGTATTTCCACCATCCCGCCCACGCACGCATTTTCACCATTCTGGTCGAGATGCGTGAGACGAACCGGCCGATTGACCTCATCACGCTGACCCAACTTCTGGCCGACCGGCATCTTTTGGAGGAAGTCGGAGGGGCTGCCGCCGTCACCGACCTCTTCACGTTCGTTCCCACGGCCAGTAACGCCGCCTATTATCTCGAACTCCTGCGGGAAAAATTCCTCCTGCGTGAAATCATAGGCACCTGCACGGAATACGGCGCGCGCGCCTATGACGAACAGGGTGACGTCGCGATCCTCCTCGACGAAGCCGAGGCCAAAATCCTCGCCATCGGCGACGACCGTTTCAAGGCCAAGGTGCCCGAGATGAAGGAGCTCGCGATGGAAGCCCTCGACAGCATCGAGAAGCTCTTCCAAAACCGCGGTGCCCTCACTGGTCTGCCCACCGGTTTCAGCGGCATTGACTCGATGACCAACGGCATGCATCCGGGCGAAATGATCGTTATCGCGGCACGTCCTTCCATGGGAAAAACCGCCCTGGCCATGAACATCGCCGAACACGTCGCCATGGAGGCCGGTAAGGCCGTCGCCGTTTACAGTCTGGAAATGAGCACGCAGCAACTCATGCAGCGTCTGCTTTGCTCACTGGCCAAGGTGGATTTGAAAAAAATCCGCGACGGGTTTATCGCCAAGAACGACATGAGCAACCTCATCACGGCCACGCAGAAATTGTCCGACTGCAAGATGTTCATTGATGACACCCCAGGCCTGAGCATTCTCGAACTCCGCGCCCGCGCCCGCCGGCTCAAGGACCGCCACGACCTCCAGCTCATCGTCATTGATTACCTCCAGCTTCTCAAATCGCCCTCGAAACGCGGTCAGGAAAACCGTCAGATCGAAGTCGCGGAAATTTCCTCCGGCATCAAGGCCCTGGCCAAGGAGCTGAAAATCCCCATCGTTGTCCTCGCCCAGCTCAACCGGAATCCCGAGTCCCGCACCGGCAACAGCCTGGGTCGGCCGCGCTTGAGCGATTTGCGCGAATCCGGCTCGATCGAACAGGACGCCGACTTGGTGGGCCTGCTCTGGCGCGAAGATTACTACGCCGAGGATGACGAGGAAAAAAAAGAACACGAAGGCAAGGCCGAACTGGTCATCGCCAAACAGCGTAACGGCCCCGTCGGCAACGTGCCCCTGACCTTTCTCAAGCAAATCACAAGATTCGAAGACCGCGCCTTCGAGCGCGAAGAGCCGCCACGATAAGGAGCGTGGATAGTTTGGCCGCGTGCACTTCGCGTCTCCATTTTCCAAGCCAGGATGCTGATTCCTGGATAAAATTACGCTTCAGTCGCGCACGATGCATCCCGCCATATCCACTCGCCCCGGCAGCAGCATGGGCAATCCCGGAGTTGACCGATGAGCACCGGTTTTATCGCCCTGTTAGACGACGGAAATCATGGCGATCACGCTCGCCTCGGTCGCCACCGCGCCGCTCTGGCTGCAAGGACTGGTGCTGGCGGTGATCGGCATTGGCATGACTTTACTCGTTTACGGCCTCGTGGCCATCAGTGTGAAGGCCGACGATGCCGGGGTGGCTCTTGCTCGCTCCCGGCAGAGCGCACGTGGCCGGAGGCATCTCTTGTTGTCAACGTGGCATTTCCGCCTTGAGCCGTGATCGATTGTTCCACCAGTAAGGGCAGGGTGGATTGCGCGTTTGCTATGGTCAAATTCCCATTTTCGTGGCGGGCGTCTTACTTTGGTGCTTCATGATATGCATCAGAAATTATCGTATCCCAGTGGTAATCTTAACGCGGGTTATAGAGCGGCTTAAACAGGATTTGGGCGGTGGGACAACCGTCCCGGTTACCATAATCAGCGACCCGCCCGGAGGGTCTATCCGGCATCCAGTTCGCTTGCGTAAGACGGGCCGGAGAGGCGTTGTTCAAGGAGTCGGCGATGTTTCGTGACCCGGCCGCTGACGCGCTTGCGCCACAGGCGAAAGCTGGAGGGCTTTAGTTCGCGGCGCATGATCGTGATCACTTCGCGCTCGACGAGTCCCGTGCGTTTCTGGATTTCCTCAAAGGTGGTGCGATCTTCCCAGGCGAGACGAATAACCGTGGAAATTTGGGTCGGCGTGAGAGAGGATATCATCGTTAGGCGGAGAGGCTACCTTGCTGGCGTAGGTGATTGCTCATCTTTTCCCAGAATGGAAAAAAGCCTCTCCCCGCCAATGTGAAGGCATGGGCATCTGACGCCCGACGGATCAGTGTGAGTTTGATGCCTGCGGAGGTGAGGAGATGCCGGAGAGACGGCACAAGATCGGCCACGGGGCCAACGGTCGGCGCAAACGCCACGACTTCGTCGAGCGCATGAGTAGTGGCCCACGTGCAGAGGCTGGCCGCGGGATTGGCATCCTTGCCAAGCGCTGTCGGACATCGAAAATGCGCCGCCGCCCGCCCAAGACCGTCGCCTAGCACGGCAGCATGAGCCGCGATGCGCTTCTCGCTCAGGGCATGGCTCTGCCCGGTCGAGAACGCGGCGATAGTGACCGGCGTGAAATTCGCGAATGGGCCGACTTCAGGAAGCAAATCGTCGGCATGAAGCCAGAGCCCGATCCGACGTTCGCTGCGCGGAACTGTCGCCGGATAATCCGGCAACGCCTGCCGGGCGGTTTGGGCAAACTCGGTGGCGACCATCGGCGAGACTGCTCCATCTGCGATTCGTTTGCTGCCAGCGAGATCGTTGAGCAATTCGGGCGCGTATTTTTCGATGTTCGACTGCCTGACGAGGTAGGTTTTCCCGGGAGTCTGCAGACCGGCGACCCACCGCCATGAGAGCGTATTGCTGGCCGGATCGGCGTCCAGCAGGTGACGGAAGAACATGTCCGCGCCCAGTTCCCAAGGCAGGCGTTCGACGTGAATCCAGTAACTGGCCCACCACATGCGGGCGTGATTGTGGAGATAGCCGGTGGCGATCAGTTCACGCGCGATGGCATCCATGCACGCCACCCCGCTCTCGCCTGCCGCGACGGCCTGCGCGCGCTGCATCACGGTATCGGGTAAAGTCTCGCTTAGCTCCCGCACCCGCCGCCGCCAGGTTGGCCACACGTCCGGGCGCATCTCCAGCCAGCCCTTCCAATAGCGCCGCCAACAGACTTCCTGCAGCCATTTTTCTACTGGCTGAAATTCATAAGTCCGCAGCGTGTCGCTCACCACTTCGTCCTCCAGCAGCAGCCGGTAGCGCAGAGCGACGCTGAGGCGCGAGACGTTGCGGTGGAGCGGCTCGACGTGATTTCGCTGGCTGGAATAACGACCCAAGGTTGGCAGGAAATCTTCCCAGGCAGTGAGCGCGTCGCGGCGAGTTAGTGGAATGGAAGACATATAAAAGGGCGACCGAAGGGTTACTGTGTCGTCGGAGTTTGAACCGGTTTGCTCAGGCGGCAGCGGTCACTGCAAAATTTCACCTCGTCCCAGACGCGTTCCCACTTTTTCCGCCAGGCAAATGGACGCCCGCAAGTGACGCATACTTTCTCCGGCAGATGCTGTTTCTTTACGCCTTTCATTGCGCCGGGACATCCGCGTTCATCTGCCGCGGTTTCTTACGAAACGCCGAAGAGCAGACAACCACCGCGAACGGTCCACGCCAGCGTTCGCCACCAGTTGGTGGCCACAAGCTGCCGGTGCGCCTCGGGATCAAAGCCCGCTGCGAGGCGGGCGTGGAGGGGGATCTGCACCCGCCAGGTGGCGAGCCAATTGAAGAGAAGTGGTCCGAAGCTCGCCAGCAGCCACGGCTCGCGCGCGCCGCCAAGAAAGAGGAGGACGGCGGTGAGGAGTTCAACCGCCATGAGGGGCGCGACAATAAACGTGATCTTGCGCGTGTGACGGGCGTGGTAGGTTCGGAAGGTCTCGACGCCGACTTGCGCGAAAAGCGGGTAGTGAACGAGTTGAACCGTCCAGATGAGACCGACGAGCGCCCAGGTCGCAGCGCAGTGGACAGCGAGCAGCGTAGTCATGCCGTCGCGGGAAGGCGGGATAGCTCGACGTAGTCAGGACGGTCGGCTGCGGTGGCGTGCAGGAAGCGACGCACGACCTGGCCGTCGCGGATGAGAAAGACACCTGGCATCTGCGTGCCATCGCCTTCGAGGGGTCCGATTCGATGTCCGGAAAAGAACGCACGCGCTCCGCGGACCCAGACGCTCCAGCCGAGCAACTGCGCGAGTTTCCCCCGACGCAGGCCCAGCCCGCGGTAGAGCCGCCGCTGGGGGTCGGAAACGGCCGGCACGTCGGCGAGATGATAACCGCTGGCAAAGTCCGCGAAGGCTTCCGCCGTGCCCATGTGAACGAGCGCGAGTTTTGTCCCGCGTTTCTCGATCTCCGCGCGCCTTGCGGAAAGATCAGCGAGCGCTTCCCGGCAGAAAGTGCAGCCTGCATGGCGGAGGAAAACGAGCAGCACCGGCCGGCCACGCGACACTTCCGAGAGACTGCTGCCTGCGCTGGTTCGTGCTGCGGCCAGAAGTGTGGCCTCGTCGGGGAGATCGCCTGCGCCGGAGTCGGCCTGAAAGTGATCCCACGCGTTTTTTAAAATGAGTGCGAAGGGCACCCACCAAATCACATCATTGGTCACGCAATTCAGCGCGAAACCCCATGGGAGCGCTCCGGTCCAGAGCGCCTGCACCATGCCGAGCGGGCCGAATACTTTGCCCAAAAAGCCGACCAGCACGATGGGCCAGTGTCGTACCGGGTCGGATGCAGCGATAAGGTAACCGATCCCGTAAACGCCGACAATCATGCCGATGCACTGCCAGAACTGCGGGTAGTTGGGCTGGACCATCCCCAGCCAGCGAAAAATCGCGCCGGGGAAGACGACGACGAAAGCGCCCCAAAGCAGGTTGTAAATACCGGCAGCAATCAAGACATGGCGCATCCAACGCGGTGCGGATAGGGTCGGAGTCATGGGATTCTGGTAAGGTAACGACACAGGCGGGTGTTTCAGACGCCAAAACCGATTGGACCTGGACCATGATAGATGGAGGACGAAGCAACTTCCGCGCGTCCTTCGCGTCGCGTCCAACGTTTATAGGAGGGATGACATTGGAACAGGTAAAACTGGCCCGCAGCCGACTGCGCCTCGGCATTGTGAACGTCGGATTCTGGGTCGTGACGGCATCCGGCGGGCTCTATTGGCTGGCGAGTGGCGGTGCTCATGGCCTCGATATCCGGGCGTGCGTCCTCATCGGCCTGGCGGCGATCGTCGTGCAGGCGGCCTTCGATGTCATCGGAGGCGCGTGGTTGATGCCGCCGCCTGCGCCCGCGCCGGGAGAATTCCTGCGGCGCTGGTTGCGCGGCGTTTTTTGTCAGTCTCTGGTGCTGGCTGGCGTTGGGCTGCTGAGTTATGCGAGTTTCAGACTGAGCTCGGGCTTTGCGCTGGCGGTTTTGTTTGCGACCGTCGGGCTTGCTCTCGGGCGCTTGCAAGTCTTCCGGGCGATAGCTGGAGCATTCCTTTCGATGACAGCTTGTGAGGGACGAAAGAACCTCACTGCCGCAGTGAACGACCCGGCCTTTACCGGTGGTATCGTCGGATTCGGACGCCGTGCACTGAGCCTTTGGCCTTTGCGTTGGCTGGAAGGTTTGCCGGAGTCGGAGCTCGCCGTGGAATCGTGCCGGCGCGAATGGCAGATCACCAAGGGCCTGAATGATCGGGCTCTCATCGCTGTCCTGGGCTGGAATCTCATTGGCACATCGCTCGGAACATTCGCCCTCGCGCTGGCCCATCGGACACCGGCCGAGGCGCTGTTTGGCCACGCCTGCTGGATGACACTTTGGGCGTTTGTCGGTCTGCTGCTGCTTCCGGCGTTGAGTCGCAGCGCCGTCCTCGCCGCCGACCGAGCCGCAGCCGATGCCGGCCTCGCACCCGCAGGCTGGATTACGCGCTTTCCTGACTTGACCGGGGAGGACGGCAGCGCAAATGCCGCCGTGCAAACAATCTTCTACCCTATTCCCTCGGTCAAAATGCGGCTCCGTTTGATCAACGATGCACCAGTCGTATTCGGCAGCCTTGCGCGCAACAACCTCTATTATTCGTGGGCGACCCTCACGCTGCTGGGGCGCGCCGTGCACTGCAATGTCGGGCGCCCCGCGTTGTGGGTCTTTCCGCCATCGGCTTGAGCGCGAGATTCAATTTCTGCTAAAATGGAGTTAAGCTAAGGCGGGTTTGGGACATAGTTATTCGCTGTAAACCGCCATTAAAAGCGCAGCAAATGGGCGTTGCGGACCGCCTTGTTGACGGTGCTCTCCCTCTGAATTCCCGGCGACGGATTCCCCAGAGAGAATCAAACTCAAGCGGCCATCCCCTAAAGAGTAAATTTTTTCCAAATCCTCCTTATCTTGGTGCCATCCGGGTCGGTTCTCTAACACAAATATCGACAGCGGGTGATCTTCATTTCACCCCGCACCCGCAATCTTCCCCGCATCGCATCCGCCGCGCTGTTCGTAACCATTGTGTGGACACTCGTCAGCAAATCCTCGAAGCCTACACGCAATACCTCCGTGAACAGGGAGAGCCGCCCGTCAGCACTTTTCGTTTCGCACAAAGCCTTGGGCTCGATGAGCGCGCGTTTTTCTCTGTGTTCTCGAACATGGACGCGGTCGAGAGCGCCATGTGGGCAGAGCTTGTCAAAAAAGTTTCGACGGCAATCGAGACTCGCAGCGAAGGAGCGGGCGAGTGGGCAGCCTTTTCAGCCAAACAGCGGATGCTCACTTTCCACCTTACTTTTTGCGAAGAGGCACTCGCCTGGCGCTCGCTGCTCCTTCACCGAGTGGGCAAAATCGGATTCCTCGCGCGCCCGGCCTACCTCAGAGGTTTCGAAAAGGAATTTCGCGCCTTCGCCTCCCGCATCATCGCTCACGGCGTGGCCAAGGGCGAAATCGCCGAGCGCGGGCCGGCGGCCTCCCTTTATCCTGAAGTCTTCTACGTGCACTTTCGCAGCGTCATAGATTTTCATCTCAAGGATGAAAGCGAGAGCTACGAGCGCACGGATGCCTACATCGAAAAATCCGTCACACTGGCATTCGAACTCCTCGGCAAGCAGGCCATCGATGCGGCCGTGGACTTCGGCAAGTTCCTCCTTTCCCGCCCGTGACCCCGACACAGGACTCGATCCGCACAACTCCGATCGCCCGAATGGCCTCGCTGGCCGGTGCCGGCACCCGCGTCGGGCTCAACTATCTGAAACACTACGGCAGCCGTGCCCTCGCGCAGAACCCCAGCGAGGCCGATCTCCATGAGCGAAATGCGGGCGAAGTTTACCGCACGTTCAGCGAGCTCAAGGGCGGGCCGCTCAAGCTTGCCCAGATGCTCAGCATCGATCAAAACCTTCTCCCTGCCGCCTACGCACGGCTCTTTGCCCAAGCCCAGCACTCCGCGCCTCCCCTCTCCTATCCCCTCGTCGCGCGCACCTTCCGCCGGGAGTTCGGACGCGACCCCACGGCAATGTTCGACTCCTTCACCCGTGAGGCCGTGCACGGCGCATCCATCGGACAAGTCCACAAAGCCTCGAAAGACGGTCGCGACCTCGCCGTAAAAATCCAATACCCCGGCGTGGCCACCAGCCTGCGGAGCGACCTGCGGTTCGTAAAGCCCATTGCCCTGCAGGTGCTCGGTCTGCGCGAGAGCGACATCGCAGAGTATTTTCAAGAGGTCGAATCAAAGCTTCTCGAAGAAACCGACTACGTTCGCGAACGCGAATCCTCCGAGGAACTCGCCGCCGCCTGCGCCCACATCACGGGCCTGCGCTTTCCCCGCTTTTATCCCGACCTCTGCTCCGCGCATATCCTCACGATGGACTGGGTGGAAGGCGTCACGCTTGACCGCTTCGCCGACGGGCCCGCCACCCGGGAAGAACGCGACAAAGTCGGACAAGCCCTCTGGGATTTCTACGATCACCAGGTCCATCGTCTCCTCAAATTTCACGCTGATCCGCACCCCGGCAATTTCGTCATCCGCAACGGCGAAGTCTGGGTGCTCGACTTCGGCTGCACCAAGGAAATCAGCCCGGAGTTTCATGGCAAAATGTTCCGCTTTGTCGATCCAGCCTTGATCGACAACCGCCCTGCGCTCGAAGCCGCCCTGCACGATTTTGCCTTGTTTTTGCCAACCGACCGGGATGCCGACAAAGAGCGCGTCGTCGCCTCGGTTCAAAAATGGCTCGCTCTCCTCGCCCGACCTTTCCACCATGGCACATTCGATTTTGGCGAAGAAAGTTTTCTTCGGGAAATCTACGAAATGGGCGAGCAAAACCGGCGCGATGACATTCTTCGCACCATGACCGGCCAACGCGGCTGTGCCGACACCGTTTACGTCAACCGCACCTTCTTCGGACTCTACAGCCTGCTCAGCCGACTCCGGGCCCACGTTCGCATTCTGCCGCCCTTGACGATCCGTTGATTCGCTTTTCGAGAAGGAAGTAAGGGTCCGCCATTTCAGATGAAAATTTTGATTCGAGGGAACTTTTTTCCGCGAACAAGGGGAGAGACCCTGCGCCTCTCGAGTTACGGCGGGGTGGGTTCGACCGAAGGCGGGGGTGCAGTAGCCGGTGTCGGAGTCGGTGAGGGTGCGGGAGCCGTGGCACCCACGAAAAAGCACAGGTTGCCGGTGGCGGCGTTGCCGTTGCCATCATTGAAGAAAACAAAAATGCGGTATGCTGCGGGCTTCGTGGGCGCGGGAAATTGCGCCCCGTCGTTCTGCGGCATGTTGCGGTGTTCCACCAGGGCGCGGGGCACGGACTGATAACCGTTTTCCGGCGTGAAGGGCTGGAACTCCTCGGTGATTCTCCAGGAAACGCCCATTGGATTCCGCTCGGGATCGGATGGCCACCAGGAGGGCTGTGATTCTCAAGGATATCACTTGCGGAGTAGTCGCTCTC
>Ga0105049_10011108_pt1 | contig 10322 bp, 9 predicted proteins | sample MAT06_FD_78087 | JGI IMG/M metagenome (GOLD analysis project Ga0105049, IMG submission 78087) | Freshwater microbial communities from Lake Fryxell liftoff mats and glacier meltwater in Antarctica - MAT-06 | ecosystem: Environmental > Aquatic > Freshwater > Ice > Liftoff microbial mat | place... | reverse complement strand
TTTCGAGAGAAGTGCCGTAACGAGCGCGACAAACTTCAGGCAGATGAAGAGGACCTCTCCTAAGTACTAAGATCGAGTGAATGCGGCTCGGCTTCGACTTTCGATGGTGAAGGTGGAAAAGAATTACCTGTTCGATGGCCCGAAGGGCAAAGTGAGTGTTAAGGATCTTTTTGAGGGCCGCTGGCAGCTCATCGTCTATTTCCCTATGTTCGACCCGGCTTGGGAGAAAGACTACTCAGGCTGCACTACTTTCTTGGATGCCCTGGGCTACCTTTCACTGCTGAAGTAACCCGACGCCATGTTCGGGGCCGCTTCCCGCGCTCCCTTGGCAAAGCTTGAGGCCAAGCAACAACGAAAGGACTGGAGCATTGCGTGGATTGGGTGCCACGAAAGTCGTAATTGATCGATTCTGAAGAATAGGCTCAAAAAATGCTGCCGGCTTTCCGTGTTGACGGGGTGTACCGCTGCTGCCACCGGCTCCGCCTTCTTCCGGTCATTCGAATCGTGCGTCACATGAACATATTTTCTACAACTACGCGACCTAGACGCGCGAGAACGAACCGCTTACTGACGCCGAACCCAATGGGATCGTCCTAGGCGTGAATCATATGCTCTCGACCCCATAACCTCAATTGCCTGCATTTTGTGACAAAGTCAGCAATTCCACTCTGTGACAGGTTCACGCAGCCCTCATCGAGATCGGCTGGAATACCGGCCTTCTCGAATAGCGGAAGGGCCGCATGGGTGTAGGCGATGAACTTCAAGTGCGCAAAGGCGTCCGCCGCAAAGTCGCGCGCAGCCGAGCTCTTCAGAAGCTCGGCTGCGCCGCCAGTTGACGGCAAGATTGCAACGGCATCGAACAAGACCGACGGGCCGCCGCCGAGCTTGTGATTTATCTGAAGGGGCTGACCATCGCTTGCCGTGACACCGCCGATTGCTGGTGCTATGAGTAACAATTGCGCACCTTCGGCTTCAAGTGCGGCTCGCAAGGCATCGACAGTTGCCCGATCAACGCCGTCAGTGACAAGGGCACCCACCTTCCGGCCCTTGAAAGTCTGCGGAGGATTTTTCGCCATACTCAGCGCAGGAGAAGATGGTAAGTCGGCCAATGGTTCGCGCGCCGGAATTGCAGCCTTCGGCATTTTCATTCCGAGGCCGTCGGCGACCCGTTGGGCAAGGCCGCGATCAATATTCGGTAGGTGGGATACCATGCGCTCCCGAATGGCGAGTGCTTCCACATTGCTAAGTTCAAATACCAGAGCGTCCGCGATGTGGCCCTGCTCACAAACGGTTTGGCTGATGAAGAACTGCCGGGCTTGGCTGTAATGGTCCGAGAACGTCTCGGACCGAATGCGGAGCTTGTCCCCGTTTTCTGGCGCCGGGTACGATCGAAAGCCAGTGTCCGGACTCTCGCGTGGACCCCCCGCTTCGCCATGAGACGAGTTAGGTTCAAAATTGACGCGTCCTTTTGGATTGACCATCGCCATATGGCCGTCCTGCTGGAAGTGATGCATCGGACATTTGGGAGCGTTGATGGGGATCTGGGTAAAGTTCGGCCCACCCAAACGTTTAACTTGCGTATCTAGGTACGAGAAGTTCCTGCCCTGGAGAAGGGGGTCGTTGCTGAAATCGATGCCGGGCACGATATTGCTGGTGCAGAAGGCGACCTGCTCAGTTTCCGCGAAGAAATTGTCCACCATGCGATCCAAAACCAGCCGCCCCACACGTCGAATGGGGACTTGTTCTTCGGGAATCAACTTGGTCGGGTCGAGCACGTCAAACTCGAAAGAGTCCGCAAACGTTTCATCGAAGAGCTGCAGCCCAAGTTCCCACTCGGGATAATTGCCAGCTTGAATTGAGTTCCATAAATCGCGACGGTGAAAATCGGGATCTGCGCCATTGATTTTGACTGCCTCGTTCCATAAGACCGACTGCATGCCCAGCTTAGGCTTCCAATGAAACTTGACGAAGGTCGATTTCCCTTCTTCGGTAACTAAACGAAAGGTGTGCACGCCAAACCCTTCCATAAACCGAAACGACCGCGGAAGTGCCCGGTCAGACATGATCCACATCACCATGTGCATGCTCTCCGGCATCAGCGAAATAAAATCCCAGAAATTGTCGTGGCCAGTTTGGGCCTGGGGAAATCCGCGGTCGGGCTCTTCCTTGGCCGCGTGAATGAGATCCGGAAACTTGATCGCGTCCTGAATGAAGAAAACGGGGATGTTGTTGCCGACCAAGTCCCAGTTTCCCTGTTGGGTATAAAACTTGACCGCAAAGCCGCGAACGTCCCGCGCCACGTCGGCCGAGCCCTTGCTTCCCGCTACGGTGGAGAAACGCACAAAGGCAGGCGTCTTCGTACCTTTGCGCTGAAATAGATCCGCTGCGGTAATATCGGCTAGCGAATCATACGTCTCAAAAAAACCGTGGGCTCCATAACCGCGCGCATGAACCACGCGCTCCGGAATTCGCTCATGGTCGAAGTGAAAGATCTTCTCGCGAAAATGGAAGTCCTCCAGGAGCGTGGGGCCGCGAGCGCCGATACGCAGAGAATTTTGATCGTCAGATACTGGCATCCCTTGCTGCGTTGTAAGCGGCGGTGTCTCCCCACTTGCGGTTTGATGAATTTCGCCTCCTTCGCCGGTTTGGGAGGGTTTCTGGGCGGCTTGCTTCTTGGTCATAAAGGATCCTCGGAGGCGGAATGGTCGGATTCACTTGGGAAAGACGTTTGGAGGAGGGCAGGGCCGTCCTCCAAATGAAACAGAGGTGCGCGGTGGGTTCTTGAGAACTTAGGCGTTCATCGCGTTTGAACCAACCGCGACCTCACCGGTGGCGGAAATGTCCTCCGCGCCAGAGTCTTTCAGGAGATCCTTAGCCCTCGCCACTTCATCGGAGGTGTCGCAGTGCACGGATAGCAGTACGCCCCCTTCCTTCACCCGGCCTTCATAGCGATGAGCTTCGTATTCAGGAATGCCCATTCCGACCAATGCGCCAATCAGGCCGCCGACCGTGCCACCCATACCCAAACCCGCCAAAGCTCCCATGATGGGGCCTGCGGCGATGAATGGGCCTACGCCAGGAATGGCTAACGCGCCGATGCCGGCGAGCAAGCCGAGCGTTCCTCCTACAACTCCGCCGGCGGTAACGCCGGTAGCGGTGCCTTCAGGCGCCTTAGTGTTCTTCTCGTGGGCAAAGTCCCTGGTGCTCTTGTTATCAGGTAGAAGCACCGATACATCAGCGTTGGAAAATCCAGCGGCAACTATGCGATTCACTGCACGTTCTGCGGCGTCGGTGTCCCTGTAAATGCCGAAAACGGAAGTATTATTGTTACTCATGTTAATTACCTTTTCTCTTTCATTCGAACGTTCTATCGCTTAACTGAAATCTCATTAGTGACTTTGTCAGCGCTGTGGGTGACATTCGACGGCCTTCGCCATCACGATCTTCTTCTCGGCATCCGATTTTACCGGGCCTTTCAGTGTGACCATGCCATCAAGCGTGATGATCTTGACGTTCTGCGCGTACGTGGAAAGTGACTTATCGGCAATAATTGCTTGCCGAATGGCGCGGGTGCACTCTTGATCCGCGGCGTTCGTTTGTTGCTGGTCCGCCGTTTTGGCGTTAGCGTTCTGAACGCGTTTCTTAACTTTGGTGTTATCGGGAGCAGTACCGCTCGAGGGTGTTTGGGCGGATCCCAATGCCGCCACCAGGGATAAACCAACGAAGATGTTCTTAAGGAGTTTCATATAATGTCCGCCTCCGCCCTATTAAGGCGCCTTTCAGCTTTTTCGCGCCGTTCGTATCTACTTTCTTTCTGCACGAATAACCCGGGTCTCGGACCAGTGCAGCATCTTCGGTTGCAATTAGATGGCCATCGGGCTCGTCAAACTGTCTGATTGTCGTGAGTACATGCCAATTTTACAAACCGGATGTGCTCAATTCTGGCAATTAGAAACGGTGCGGGAAAGATGGACGTAGAGAAAGGCCTCGCCAATAATACGCAACCGAGGGCATAACCCGCTCCGCGCGAATCCGAATAGAAGTTACGCGCGACATCCGCCCAAATTTGAGTTTGGCGCAGATACTTTAGTCGAAAACTTCGGCAAGCTTGGCCACCGCGAGATCGACGGCGGTGCGGGAGGCCGCGGTGTCGGCGAGATTGTTCAGCATCACGAAGTCGTGAATCGTGGCTTGAAACCGAACGGCCGTCACTTCGACGCCGGCCTGAATCAGCTTCAGAGCGTAGGCTTCGCCTTCGTCGCGAAGGACGTCGTTGGCGGCGGTGATAACGAGGGCCGGGGGCAATCCGCTGAGTTCTTCGGCGGTGGCACGGTTGGGCGATACGGTGGGCTCGCTATGCGTGGCGGGGTCCGGCGCGTAGGCTTGCCAGAACCAGGCCATGGCGGCTTTGGTGAGCCAGGGTCCATCGGCGAACTCGCGGTAAGATTCGGTGTTCATTGCCGCCTCGGTGACCGGGTAAAACAGCACTTGGCAAAGAATGCGTGGCCCTTCGCGCTGCTTCGCCAACATCGCTACCGCGGTGGCCATATTGCCGCCGGCACTATCGCCGACAACAGCAAGCTGCCCACCGTCGAGGCCGAGTTCGTCGCCATGTTCCGCGATATACACCGTCGCGGCATACGCTTCCTCAAGGGCGACCGGGTAGTGGGCCTCGGGGGAGGGGGTGAACTTAACGAAGACCACGGCGGCGTCGCAGCCGATGGCGAGTTCGCGAACTAGACGGTCGTGCGTGAGCTCACTACCGAGGATCCAGCCGCCGCCGTGAAAGAACAGGATGACCGGAAGGCGGCTGCGCGAGGCAGTGGGTCGGATTATACGTACGTGGACTTGGCCGCTCGGCCCGGCCGGCAAGGTGCGGTCTTCGATGTCGGCGGGAAACTGGTCGTTGAAGCCGGATTGCGCTTTTTCCAGCACTAAGCGCGCTTGCGCGGGCGGAAGGGTGTAAATGGGCGAGCCACCTTCGGCGGCGACCGCTTTCAGAAATTGTTGGGCTTGGGCTTCGAGAATCATGTTGATCATACGAATTCCATTTGGTGCCTGGATGTTAATAATCTGAGGCAGGGCGGTGATTGGCGTTTCGCACTCGTTTTTTGTCGCCTGAAGCTGCCCTGAGGGCGCTCAATCGCAGCGGGGGCTGTGTGACGATCTGCCGGACGAGTGCCGATGCCGCTTAACCGCGGGCACCGATTTCAACGGATGGTGCGCGGCGCGCAGGTATTGTTACCGGATTTTGTGACGGAAGTCGAGTATTTTGGATTTGCCGAAATCTTGTAGATAGCTGAGGATGGTAGGTTCTGGGATGGCACTTTTTGCCGCGGAGCAAGAACTTGCAGGTACCAAGTCGCCCTAAACTCACCGGGTTCCCCTTGCCCGTGGCCATCTATGTCGTTAATTATCCTCATCTTCGTTTCAATCTGTCCAAGCGCCAGGATCTCCCAAACGCCTTCGCGAAAGAGTGGGTGTTTGATTGCAAGGAATGTGATTACCAAGCCCTCACCTAAAGTGCGCTTGGGATGACCAAGAACAAGAAAAGTGAGGTTCCATGAGTCAAGAGTTGCAAACGTTTTATGACCTGATTGAAGACATGAAGATCGCGATGATGACCACGCGTCGCGGGGACGGACATTTAGTCTCTCGCCCGATGGCGAATCAGAAGCGGGCCGATGGCGCCGACCTTTGGTTTGTGACTTCCGCAGAAACGCAAAAGCTCGCCCATTTGGATCAGGATCCTCATGTGAATTTAACGTACTTTCGAGACGGAAACATGGAATGGATATCAGTCTCCGGAACCGCGATTTCAACCCCCGATCCGCAGAAGATTCACGAACTATATGCGGCGGACTGGGAATTGTGGTTTCCCAAAGAAGGAGACCCACGGCATGGCACGGCGGACGATCCACGATTGGTATTGATCGCGGTAACGATTCACGAAGCTCAGTTTCTCGAAGTGAACAAACCGAAGCCGATAATCCTGTACGAAATAGCCAGGGCCTGGTTAACCGGCAGCGCGCCGGAAATCGGCGAAATACACCATTTGACGGAGCCGCGCCGCCCTGGCCCGAATTAGGCGGGGCACGAAACGTCTGGCAGGTAGGGCACGTTAATGGCTGCCGAGTTGGTATTTTCCGAATCTCGCCAGATGTAAGGAGCTAAATGAGACCGCACCGGTGCTTTACCCGGCGCACCAGGTGTTGGGCAGCGTGCAGGTAGGGGTGAGCCTGTAAATCACGAGTAATCTCGCTGTGCGCCCGTAACTCTGCTTGAAGTTGCAGCGTTCGGTTGGCGCATTCCTCCAACTCAGCGTCTAAGTTTTGGGCCCACACTGTCCGCGCCTCCAGATCCTCCAACCGCTGCTGGGCGATCGCAGAGATCGAAGCGCCCTCATCCCGCAGCCTGTGGGCCCAAGCGGTTCTATCCTCCAGTTCCTTGTCGGCCTGAATCAGACATTGCCTGCAATTCGAAATCTCCGGCTCCAGTGTGCGCGCCCACTCGGTTCGTTCGGTGAGGTCTTGCTCCGCGCGCAGGAGATGCACCTGCGCTGCTTCGAGGTCCGCCTGCAGGCTTAATGCCCAAGCGGTCCGCTCGCGAATGAGTTGACCCGATTTGGACTGGACGTTTGCCAGCCGCGCACAAGCAATCTCTAATTCCGTTTGTGTTGAGTGTGGCCAAGCAGCCCATTCATAGGCAGTCCCCTCAGTGGAACTCTCCACCGGCCCAGACAAGATGTCGGCGCGAACGTAGCGCCGCAGTGTTTCGGTCGGAATCGTCCGTGCGTCCTTTTGCGGTCTCATCACAGCCAGCAGGTGCGTGGGCGTCAAGCGTCCGGCGTCTATCTCCTCCACATCACGCGCATGTACCCGATCTAAAAAATCACGATCCCACTGTGACTCCACGTTGAAGTGGTTCCCGAAGGCCCGGTCAATAAAAGGATCGATCAGATTTCCGAAGGGTAGGAATAATTCAAAATGGAAGCGCTCGAGTAGTTGCGAGAGAATATCCTGGGCGCGCACGCCTTCAAAACCCTCACCAGAGCAATCCCAATCGGCGAAGTTCTCCTCGTAAGTCCCAAGTATTTGATTTTGCCGATAAGAGGGGGGCAGGGTTCTCCAGAACTCGCGCACCAAGTGGAGAGCCTCCGGCCAACGCTGATGGCCATTGCGGCCGACCATGTCAGAAATAACAAATGCCCCGGTGGCTCGCAGACTGCGTTGGATCTCTCCGAACAGACCTTCTAGATTTACTACATGATGCAGTGCTTGATTCGCCATCACGGCATCATAGTCGAAGATCGAAGTCCAGTGGTTAAAGTCGCCTTGAATGAAATCGAATCGCTTCGCGAGCCCCGCGGCCTCCGCCGCCGCACGTCCGCGCTCAAGCATCTGTGGATTCAGATCTAAACAGTCGATGACAAAGTTTTCATATCCGGACTTCGACAATTGGCGTGCCAACTTTAATTCCAGGTCACCATTACCGGCCCCAATACTCAAAAAACGGACCGGCAATCCAGACGCACACTGTTCGAGAAATATCTTGAGGAATAAGGCATCCGGCGAATCAAAACCATGCTCCATCAGTAGCGGGCGTAAGTGCCGATTCGACCAATAATGAAAAGCAGGTGGCAAATTGTGCACTTGCTCGCAATGCGCGTAGATCCGTTTTTCTGCTTCTAGCGCATGGGCGTAAGTGTCGTTCAGTGGGGAATGCATCTCCTCTACGATAAGCAAAAATGAGCGCCGAAAAAAAGTATGGGCAGGCTCAATATGGAGCGGAGCCTGCCCAATGCCTCAAGTAGCGAGATTTAGCTGCGCTGAAGGCGAAGTACGACCGACGCCAAAACATTCGCCTGGCTGGCCGTTTTACCGTTGCTGACATCCACTAGAAAAACCGTGGTGCCTTCTTGAACCCATGTGCCGGTCATCATGGAACCAGTGGGGCCTTGCATCGCAAAAAGTTGGCCCGTCGGGCTACCAATGCGAATTTCCACCACACTGGCCATCGGCGCGTTCCAGGAGATGTTGGTGCGTCCAAGATTGCCGGCCAGTACTGGGATCGGATTGGGGCTGGCGGTAATCGAGTTCCCGGAGGGCACAGTCGCTGTAGCGGACGCCGTCTTGATGTTGCCATTGACGCCGGTGGGGAAGAATCCGCCGGAGGTGGCGTTCGACGTTCCGCCGTAGACGATTCTCAGTACCTCTCCCGGCGAACGTACTTCCGAAAGTGCGTTAGCGTCCGTTGGGAAATACAGAGTGCCGGAAGGAGGTGGGATCCTGTCCACCGCATCGACCGCGGTCGTGGTGATGTTTAGCCGGGCAATCTGCGTGCGGATGGCGCCGGAGTGAAAGGCTTCCACAGCCAGGATCCGCGTCGCGGAACCCAGGATCGCTTTGTCTTGAATCAAAGGCGCTGCGCCGGCGTAAGCGGTGACGCCAACATCTTCGAGGGCGCGCGCCACCACGAGAAAGTCAGATTGGCTGCCGAAGCCGATGCCTAACGCCGCCAGATTGATCGCAGGCTTGGCCACCGGAGTGCCGCCGTTTGCAGTGATCAGGTCACGCAATAACCTGACATGCGTCTGTTCATTGGAGGCCAATTCCAAAGCAATATTGCGGATGGCCGCATCGGCGAAGGTCACCTGCGCGCCGCCCGTGGTGGGGCCGGTGGTGCCTGGGCCGCTTACCGCCATGCCCATCTGAGTAATCGTCTGCCCGGTGGTAGCAGCCGTATAGAATTCGGCCTCCAGGTATTCCAGGTTCAGGGCAAACTGTGCGATGTCGAGATCGCTAATGGCACTTTGCGCGCGCAATTGCTTCGATCCCGATACCGCGGCCGTGGCCATGGCGCCAGCGAGGCCCAGCCTGCGGACAAAATTCCGGCGGTCCGGTGACGCTTCAATCATGTCCCGAATGAGTTTATTTTCAGTCATCTCGTATTTCCTTATTTCTGTCCAGTCTTAATTAGCAATACGAAGTGCTTGTGTGAACGGCTTGAAAATAATCGGGGCAGACTTCAAGCCGACAGTCGCCATCGAAGTGCCACTTGGGACTGGTTGGAGATAAGAAAGAGAAGAGCTAGTGCATGGGCCAGATACTCGAGGTTTGGTTATTGAGCGAAAACACGACTCTGTAGCGGGCGAGTCCCCAATGGTTCATCTTGGACGGGTTCAGTGGGCGCGCCACCGGCAAAGTCCTGCACCGAGAGCTGCTTACCGTCCGTGTCCGGAGAGAAGAAGCGACTTGCCGTCTGCGGTGCAGTCCATCCCGAGGCAATCGCGAGCCGCCGGATCCCATACTTCTCCCGGCTCAAAGAATCGGTGTCACAAAGAATCGGTGTCAAGAATTGGAGTGCACCCCAAAGTTGAGACGAGTAAACTGGTGACAGTTCTCAGGAAGGAGAACCGTTATGGGCGAAAAGGGCGAGTGTTCCCGTTAGACTACAAGCTGACGGTGGTGAGGCGATGGAACGCCGGGGAGAGCGTGTCGGCCATGGCCGGCCAGGGAGTTGGGGATCCGGCGGAAGGTGCCTGTACGAATGGAAGGACCGGTATCGGAAGCTGGGGGAGGCGGGATTGCGTGCTGCGCGGTCTGCTACACAAATTATCGTTGGAGAATCGCTACTACGGGCATTGGCGCCTCACGGAATTAGTGCAGCGCCAAGGCTGGGCCGTGAATCGCAAGCGGGTACTGCGTCTAATGCGGGAGGATAACCTTTTATGCCTGCGAAAACGCGCATTCGTGCCGGCTACGACGGATTCGAGACATAGTTGGCGGGTCTGGCCCAACACGGCCCGTGGGTTAGTCACTACGGCGATCAATCAGCTTTGGGTAGCCGATATCACTTACATTCGATTGGACGAGGAGTTCGTCTATCTCGCGGTAGTTCTGGATGCGCATTCCCGGCGGGTAATTGGTTGGTCTCTATCGCGTGACCTCGGCGCGGGCCTAACGCTCGCCGCATTAAAGATGGCGTTGGCGGCGCGAAAACCACCGCCCGGAGTGATTCATCATTCCGATCGTGGTGTACAGTATTGTTGTCAGGACTATATTGACTTACTCGTGCTGCACCAATTGCAACCCAGTATGAGCCGCGTGGCTAATCCCTATAACCATGCGAAAGCCGAATCCTTTATGAAAACCTTGAAGCAGGAAGAAGAAGACGGCAGCACCTACCGGAATCTGGAAGAGCTTCGGGATCATTTGCAGACTTTCCTCGAAGCCGTCTATAACGAGCGCCGGATCCACTCGTCTTTGGGCTATCGGTCTCCGGTCGAGTTCGAGTCGGCCTTGGCTTCGGCGAAGGTGACC
>Ga0105049_10011107_pt1 | contig 10322 bp, 9 predicted proteins | sample MAT06_FD_78087 | JGI IMG/M metagenome (GOLD analysis project Ga0105049, IMG submission 78087) | Freshwater microbial communities from Lake Fryxell liftoff mats and glacier meltwater in Antarctica - MAT-06 | ecosystem: Environmental > Aquatic > Freshwater > Ice > Liftoff microbial mat | place... | reverse complement strand
TCCAGGTCTTCGATCAGGTCTTCGTGATTTCGAGCGGTGGCCCGGCCAAGACAACAATCACCATCGCCTACATTGTCTACCAGAACGGGTTTAAAAACTCCGAGATGGGCTTGGCGGCGGCTTCAGCGATCATTCTGTTTGGGATTATCTTCGTCTTCACCATGATCCAACGCCGGATCACGAGTGAGCATACAGCGTAAGGGAGGCCACTATGGCGACTGTCACACAGACTCAAGCTGCACCAGGCGGTCTCTCGCGTCATACTGTCATGAGGATTCTCAGCGGCATAGGCATTGTGTTTCTCGTGTTCTTCGCATTTATCCAGTTTATGCCCTTTGTACTGACGATTGCAAATTCGTTTAAGTGTTTGCCTGCCGCCGAACAGGTTCCCCAGGCATTTATACCTGTGCCGCCGTTCAATATCGAGTGTCGCGGTGGCGGGGGCGCAATGCTGCCTGCTGATGCCACCACCGAAGGCGTAACCTTCAACAGCACTGTTGAAGGTTACAATAACATCTTCGAGTTTGATCTGCCGCGCTGGTTTATAAACACAGCGATTTACGCCCTGGCGATCACGCTCTTTCGCGTCGTCTTCGACTCGATGGCAGGTTATGCACTGGCGCGTCTGTCATTCCCTGGCAATCGCGTGATGTTCTTCATGATGCTTGGGACGATGATGATTCCCGGCGTTGTGCTGCTCATCCCGCGTTTTATCATCCTGCGTCAGTTGGGCATGCTCAACACGTATCAGGGTGTGGTGTTTGCGCTGGCAGCGGATGCCTTCGGTGTGTTTTTAATGAAGCAGTTCTTTGAATCGGTGCCGAAAGAGATTGAAGAGGCCGGTCAGGTCGATGGGGCCAGCCATTTCACGATCTTCTTCCGCATTATCCTGCCGATGGCGACACCCGCTCTGACGGCGCTGACCATCTTTAGCTTTCAGGGAACGTGGAACAACTTCATGGATGTGCTGATCATCGTGGGTGGCAAACCCGATCTGTATAATCTGCCGTTGGGGTTGGCGCTGCTGCGCGGTCAATTTGGTGACACGCTGGAATGGAACACATTCCTGGCAGGTGCGGTCATTACGACGCTGCCATTAGCGCTTGTCTTCTTCATGTTTCAGCGATACTTTGTTGAAGGCATCAGCTATTCAGGTGTGAAGGGTTAACAGGCATGGGGGCAGCACTGCGGGCAATATTCCAAGCACTGAATGATGTGCGACAAAATGGCTACGCGTACATCTGGGCCAATGTTGCATTTTGTGCGCTGTGCTTGCCTGTGGTGACGGCCCCTGCTGCCTACAGTGCGCTGTGCCATGTTGTGCGCGCGGCCCGTGTGAACTCTTCGGAGGCCGATCTCTCGTTATTCTGGGAGGTCTTCCGCGCCAATCTGTGGCGGGCCATGCCCTGGGGATTGGCGCATCTGGTGTTTATAGTCGTCAATCTCAGTAATTTGAGCGCCTATGCGGGGCGTCCTGAGCCGATCTGGGTGGGGATGCGAGTTATCTGGTGGGCAGCGACACTGGTGTGGTGGGGCGTTTTTCAATATACATGGTTTCTGTATGAAGAAATGGAACATCCCTCTTTATGGGGTGCGACCCGCAATGCTCTGGTCATGGTGCTGCTTAATCCCTTTTTCACCCTGACCATTTTTGCGGCTCAAATGATCATTTTCGTGTTGAGTATCGTGATGCCTCCGACATTTGTTCTTCTGACATTTGGGATTACGGTTGCGATCAGCAGCGCCGCAGTGCAGAATCGGATGACAGACTATCGACTTACACGAGCGGAATTGTAGCTATGGCAGTCCCACCAGTTATCGCGGACGTTGCAGAACTTGCTGGGGTTTCGGTTGCAACCGTTTCGCTAGTTTTGAATGGCAAAGGCAATATTAGTGATGCCACCCGCGCCCGTGTTACGGCAGCGGCAGACACGTTAGGCTATACACCGAGTGCCCATGCCCGCAATCTACGCGGCAATCAGGCGCGGGTGGTGGGTTATGCCTATGATCGCAATCGCAGTCGGTTTAATCCGGTGCTGGATAATTTTCTCTATGAGATTTTGCGCATCAGTGAGAGTCACGGGCGCAATGTGCTGCTGTTCGCACACGAATCGGGCACAGGCATTGAAGCCTATCGCAGCCTGGTGAAAAGCCGCCGCGTGGATGGTTTTATTCTCTCGCATACACAGCAAGACGATGAGCGTTTCGCCTATCTTCAGACCAACTATATCCCCTTTGCGGCGTTTGGTCGCAGCAATTCGGCGTTGGATGCCCGCGCCCATTGGGTCGATGTGGACGGTGAGGCGGGCATGTGTGATGCCGTGCATCATTTGATTGCCTGTGGCTATCGGCGGATTGGCTTTATTGGCTGGCCCCCCGGCTCTGTGTCAGGGGATGCGCGGTACACAGGCTATATTAAAACGCTGCAAGCGGCAGGCCTGACGGTCAACTTTAATTGGATTCGTCGGACGCAGAACGACATTACCAGCGGCTATGAGGCGGGACAGGCCCTTATGGCGCTGCCCGAACCGCCGGATGCCATTGCCGCTGTGAGCGATATTGTCGCGGTTGGCATTCTGCGCGGCCTGCTGGAACAGGGCAAAAGTGTCGCGGTCACAGGCTTTGATGATACGCCGATTGCAGAGTTCAGCCATCCGCCTCTCACATCGCTGCAACAGCCTGTTGATGAGGTGGCACGCTTATTGATGGAGATGCTCATTGCGCAATTTGACAAGCAGCCTGTGGCCCAGCCGCATCACCTGCTGAAGCCGCGATTGGTTGTGCGTGCGAGCAGTACATTTGCTTATTGATATACATCCCATATAGGGGAGATAAGACCATGACGACGCTCTTTGAAAAACGCCAGTGGGAGGTCAGCGAGAAAACATTTCACGCGAGTACGATGCCGCACCATGAAACGATTTTTACGATTGGTAACGGATTCATCGGCACGCGAGGCACATTTGAAGAAGGCTATCCCGGCGATGATTCGACCACATTGGCCGCTGGCATTTTCGATCATGCCGAGGGCGATCTTGTTCCGGTATTGGTGAGTATCCCTAATTGGCTCTCGCTGGTCATCTCGATCAATGGAGAAGAGTTTCGGCTGAACAGCGGTAAGATTCTTGGTTATGAGCGCACGTTGGATCTCAAGACGGGGATGCTGCGGCGCGGTGTGCTGTGGTTGAGCCCAAAAGGAACGGTGCTACGTCTGGCCTTTGAACGCTTTGCCAGCCTGCATCATCAGCATGTCTTTGCGTTGCAAGTCCTAATTCAGCCCTTGAGCGAGGGCGAGCACGAAATTCGTGTGACCAGTGCCCTGGATGGCACGATCAAGAATCCTGGCGTTACTGGTGGCATCGATCACTGGGCCAGTCTAGAAGGCCGTTCTGAGAACGATCTCCTCATCATCGAGGGACTCACGCAGCAGAGCGGTTATGAGGTGGGAATGGTCTCACAGCTTCAACTCAGCGTGAGTAATGCCATGATTGAGGATGTCTCTGTGCCCCGGGGCCCCGCGCATGCGGCTACATTTAAAGCCAGTGAAAACGAAAAAATCTGGATCACAAAGTATGTGGCCTTACATACAAACCGCGATAGTGTAAACGCACGTTCTCAAGCCCTTGATACACTCTATGAAGCAGCCCAGGCCGGATATGATGCCCTTAAAGCGTCACATATTGCAGAATGGGCCAAATACTGGGAGACAAGCGATATTGTCATTGAGGGCGATGAGATGGCACAGCGGGCCGTGCGCTTCTGTACCTATCATGCGCTTATTGCTGCGCCGCGCCATGATGAAGGGGTGAGTATTGCTGCCAAGACCCTGAGCGGCTTCGGTTATAACGGTCATGTCTTCTGGGATACCGAACTGTTTATTTTGCCACCGCTGGCGCTTTTACAGCCCGATCTCACACGCCGCATGTTGATGTATCGCTATCACAATTTGCCAGGAGCCCGCGCCAAAGCCAAAGAAGCCGGCTATGAAGGCGCGATGTATCCCTGGGAGAGCACCGATACGGGCGAAGAAACAACGCCGCGCTGGACGAATCCTGATCCAGTGACGGGCGAACGCATTCGCATCTGGACGGGCGATCACGAGCAGCACATCAGTACCGATATTACCTATGCCCTGCTGAAATATTGGCGCTGGACAGGTGAGGATGAGTGGTTTGCGCAGTATGGCGCGGAAATCGTGCTCGATACGGCCAAATTCTGGGGCAGTCGCGCGGAATATAACGCCGATAAAGACCGCTATGAACTGCGGATGCAAATTGGCCCGGATGAGTATCACGAGAATATAGATAACAGTGTTTTCACCAATCGCATGGTTGTGTGGCATTTGCAGCAGGCGCGTCAGGTGTGGAACTGGCTTAAATCCACCTCACCGAAGGATGCACAGCGTTTGCAAGAGACGCTTGATCTGACGCAGCAACGTTTCGCCATGTGGGAGAGCATCGGGCAAAAGATGTGGATTCCCATGAGTGATGACGGTGGAGTCTTCGAGCAGTTCGAGAATTTCTTTACGCGGCTTATTCCCACCAACCTTGAGGACTATACTCCGCGTAAGACCAACATGGATTGGATCATGGGCCATGAGAAGACCCAACGCACCCGCATCATTAAACAGGCTGATGTCGTGATGCTCATGGCGCTTCTGGGGAATGAGTTGGGCGATGAGGAGTTTCTCAAGCGCAATTGGGCGATGTATGCCCCGATCTGCGATCATGGCTCGTCACTCAGCCCGTCAATGCATGCCTGGGTCGCGGCCCGATTGGGCTATGTGGAAGAGGCGTATGAACTTTTCATGTATTCGGCCTTGCTCGATCTGGAAGATAACAAGGGCAATGTGCGCGATGGTATTCACGCGGCGTGCTGTGGGGGTGTGCTGCAAGCGGTGTTATTCGGCTTCTGCGGCCTCACGCTCACCGATGAGGGCATCAGCACACAGCCTGCTTTACCTGCTCATTGGCGGCGGGTGTCTTTTAACCTTGTCTATCGTGGACAGCGTCAGCGCATCGAAGTGACTGCTTCGGGGCAGGTGCTGCCGGCTATAGAATCTTAAGCAGCACACTCTTCCTCCCGTGTAGAGTGCATCAGAGCTTGAGGGCGCACATCGCGCCCTCTTTTTATGTCTCTTTAGACTCACACAACAAGGGCGACCCAGCGGGTTGCCCCTACGAACCTAGTACGATGACCACCTTAAATTGCAGGGCGCAGCATGCTGCGCCCCTACAGAACCACCCGTCATTCTCATCTTGTTGGCGTACTAGCATTTGATTTTGGGCTTTTTAAAGAAGGACAGGGCTGGTCCCTACACAACTATGATTTTGCAGGATTTTAAACTCGACCAAACTGTACATGTTGTGCTACGACCAGAGGATCAGTTGACATGATAAAAGGCTATATTTTCGATCTCGATGGTGTAATCACCGATACCGCTGAATTTCACTATCGCTCGTGGACACGGTTGGCAGGGGAGATTGGTGTGCCCTTTACGCGCGACGACAATGAGGCGCTGCGTGGAGTCCCGCGTCGAGCCTCGCTGGAAATTTTGCTCAAGGGCAAGGTTTATCCCGAAGCGCAAATGCTGGACATGATGGAGCGCAAAAACAATTACTATCGCGAATTTCTCACTGAGATTCAACCGTCTGATTTGCTGGAAGGGGTGGACGACTTTTTGCATGAGGCCAAAGTCGCTGGCATCAAGATCGGGTTGGGATCAGCCAGCAAAAACGCCCGTGATGTGTGCGAAAAACTGGGTATTTTGGCGCTGTTGGATGTGATCGGGGATGGTAACAGCGTCGTCAATCAGAAGCCTGCCCCTGATTTGTTTGTGTGGGTGGCGGGTGGTATGGGCTTCAATCCGACAGAATGCATTGTGTTTGAGGATGCAGAGGCAGGCGTGAAGGCAGCGCGTGATGGAGGCTTCTGGACAGTGGGTCTTGGCCCTGTGGAACGCGTTGCCCAGGCCCATCGGGTACGGGCCGATCTCGCAGGCGCGATGGTGGGGGAATTTGCCGCAATTGCGGGCTGATGATGCTCTCATTCATCAGCCCATACACATTAATCAGCTACATTATTCAGAATCAGATTTATCAAACGCGTGTGCCGAATAGCCCCATCTCTCCAGTGCTCGCGGATCGTAAAAACCACGTTTCGGCGCTGGCGTTACGGGATTATCCTGTCCAGGAAGCGGCGGGAGCGTACACAGGCATAACGCAACCAGAGACCAGACCTGGAAAATGTAACCGTTACTCTGCATATGCTGGAAGATGCAGTAGAAAAGTAACGCGGGCATCCATAGAAAGCCATCATACAGCTTGATCTTCTGGATTCGAATCGCGCATGACACATAGAGTGGATGATCACCAATCATACAGATGTAGGTACGAGAAATATCTTGTTCCTACAATCATCAGTAAGTTATTCTTTTACCGACCCTTAGATGGCCTATCCATTAAATCGTGTACATGTCTGGCGGTGCAAGCTGATGGCCGCGAGATCACGACGATTGAAGGACTGGCCACAAACGGCCAGCTTCATCCCATGCAAGAAGCCTTCTGGGAAAAGCATGGCCTCCAGTGTGGCTACTGCACCCCAGGCATGATTATGGCGGCCACTGCCCTCATCAATGAAACCCCTAACATGAGTGAGGCGCAAATTCGTCACGGTCTGGAAGGCAATCTCTGCCGCTGCACCGGGTACCAGAACATCGTGGCTGCGGTGCAGTTGGCCGCAGAGAAGGCGAAAGAGGCTTAACATGGGTGTGGTCGGAACAAGTATTAAACGTGTTGAAGATCCCCGCCTGATTACAGGGGAAGCCAAATATATCGATGATCTTGAGCTGCATGGTATGACTTATGCGGCTATTCTCCGCAGCCCGTATGGCCATGCGCGGATTACTTCGATTGATACCAGTGCTGCTAAAGCGCTGCCGGGTGTGCTGGCGGTATACACCGGGCATGACTTTGCAGACCTACCTCCTCTCCCCTGTGCGTGGCAGGCGGGTGGCGTCAAAAACAATGTGAATACGCCGCGTGTTCTTGAAATTGAGTATGTCACCTTTACAGGTGCAGGGGTGGCGGTTGTCATCGCTGAAAATCGTTATATCGCTGAGGATGCGCTCGCCCTGATTGATGTTGAATATGAGGCGCTGGATGTGGTGGTCGATGCCAAAAAAGCCACCGAAGACGGAGCCCCACAGCTTCATGAAAACGCCCCAAACAATATTGCGATGGAATGGTCATGCGGTGATCTGAGCGCGGTGGATCAAGCGCTGAGTCAGGCGGACATCATTGTGCGCCAGCCCTTGATTAACCAGCGTCTGATTCCAACGCCGATTGAGACACGGGGATGCATTGCCCAGTATCTGGCGGCCACCGGGGAGTTTACGGTCTGGATGACGTCGCAAGCGCCGCACGTTATGCGTCTGTTGATGACAGCCTTTGTGTTTGCCATCCCGGAAACCAAAATGCGCGTGATCTCGCCACAAATCGGTGGCGGCTTTGGAGCCAAGATTTTTCTCTATCCCGAATACTGCTTGATGGCCGCGATTGCTCGTAAAATGGGGCGACCCGTTAAATGGGTGGAAACGCGCAGCGAGAACTATATTGCGACCACGCATGGCCGCGATCACATCACTGAGATAGAAGTGGGCGCTAAGAAAGACGGGACAATTACCGCGCTCAAGGTGCACACCTATGCCAACATGGGCGGCGTGCTCTCCACGATTGCCCCCGGCATTCCCACGACGTTGTACGGACGTATGCTCTCCGGAGTCTATAAATTTCCCAATATCTACTGCCATGTCACAGGGGTCTATACCAATACGGGCATGGTCGATGCCTATCGTGGGGCCGGGCGACCTGAAGCCACCTATGTCGTTGAGCGCACGATTGATCTGGTGGCGGATGCCCTGGGCCTCGATCCGGTGGATGTGCGTCGCACCAACTTTATTCCGTCGGACGCCTTCCCTTATGATCCGATCATCCTCAGAGGGCTGAAATACGACAGCGGCGATTACAACAAGGCCATGACCCGCGCCCTCGAAATGTTTGATTATGCGGCGTTCCGCAAGGAGCAAGAGGAAGCCCGTCAACAAGGGCGTTATCTGGGCGTTGGCTTTTCAAGCTATGTGGAGATTTGCGGTGTGGCTCCTTCAGCATGGATTGGCCTGCCTGGGGAGGGGTGGGGCGCTGGTTTGTGGGAAAGCGCCAATGTACGCGTGCATCTAACGGGCAAAGTCGTTGTGACGACAGGCTCCCAGAATCATGGTCAGGGCCATGAAACCAGTGTCGCCCAGGTGACGGCGGATGAACTCGGAGTGCCGGTTGAAGATGTGCTCGTGCAGCACAGCGATACCCAGGGCACGCCCTTTGGCTATGGAACCTATGGCAGTCGCAGTACGTCTGTTGGCACAGTGGCAGTGTATGTGAGTTTACAGCGCATCAAAGAAAAAGCGCGGGCGCTTGGGGCGCATATGCTCGAAGCGGCGATTGAGGATGTCGTCTTTGAAAATGGCAAAGCCCATGTCAAAGGCTCACCGGATCGCGCCAAGACTATTCAGGAAATTGCCGGGGCTGCGGCGCTGGCCTATGACCTGCCACCCGGAATGGAGCCTTTCCTCGATGACACGGCCTATTATGATCCTCCCAACTGTACATTCCCCTTTGGGACGCATATTTGCGTCGTCGAAGTGGACAAAGAAACGGGTTGGGTGACACTCAAGCGGTATGTGGCTGTCGATGATGTGGGCAACGTTATTAATCCGATGATTGTCGATGGACAAACGCACGGCGGCATTGTCCAGGGGATTGCGCAGGCTCTGTGGGAAGGCGCTGTTTATGATGAGAATGGGCAGTTGATCACGGGGTCATTGATGGATTACGCGCTTCCGCGTACCGATGTGCTGCCCCATTTTGAGCTTGACCGCACAGTCACCCCATCACCTGTAAACCCGCTTGGCGTCAAGGGGGCGGGTGAAATGGGGACTATTGCATCAACGCCTGCGGTGGTCAATGCTGTGATGGACGCTCTGAAACCCTTCGGTATCAAACATGTCGATATGCCGCTGACGCCTCCCAAAATCTGGGAAGTGATTCAAGCCTCGGAAGGAGCTTAAGCGATGCGTCCCGCAGCCTTGAACTATCAGCGCTCGACATCCCTTAACGAAGCGCTGCAAATGCTTGCCCATCCTGGCGCAAAACCCATCGCGGGCGGACACAGCATCATTCCGCCGATGAATCTGCGTCTCTCAGAACCGGAGCTGCTCATCGATATTGGTCGCCTGACCGAACTCAAAGGTATCCGTGTCGAAGGAGGCAGCCTTATCATTGGCTCTCTCAGCACCCATGCCGACGTCTCCCGCTCATCAGAGGTCCAGGCCCATGCGCCCGCGTTGGCCAAAGCCGCCAGCGTCGTGGGCGATCCGCAAGTGCGAAATTGGGGGACATTGGGCGGCAATATTGCCCATGCAGACCCGGCGTCTGATCCGCCGACTGTGCTGCTGGCGTATGATGCCCGGATTCATGTGGCGGGTCTAAACGGCAGCCGTGTCATCGCAGCAGCGGATTTCTTCAAAGGCTTGTTCACAACGGATTTGCGTGCGGGTGAGCTTGTGACCGCTGTTGAAATCGCCAGTGCCAGCAGCAAAAAATCAGCCTACGCAAAGATGGCTCATCCTGCCTCGCGTTATGCGGTTGTAGGTGTGTGCGTGGTGCTCGATGTTGCTGGAGGGCGTTGCACAGGGGCGCGTGTTGCCATTGGCGGCGCTGTCGCGAGTGTCATGCGCTCACAAAGTGCTGAAGGAGCACTGGCAGGATCAATGCTGGATGATACAGCGATCAATAAGGCTGCGGCAGGTCTTCAGCAGGATATTGCTGGGAATGTGATGGGTGATTTGTTCGCTCCTGAACATTATCGATCTGCGATGGCGGGTGTCTATCTCAAGCGTGCGGTGCGTGCCGCGCTGGCTTAGACGGATAACTTAAGCACGGGCGACCCAGCGGGTCGCCCCTACAAACCATCATTTTGCAGGTCACAAAGGACCCAATTTTTTTAGGGCGCGGCATGCTGGTCGGTGTGCAGAATAACGTGGTGTCCTTGTAGGGGCACGATACATCGTGCCCAAAATGTGGATTTTAAGCATGGGCGACCCAGCGGGTCGCCCAAACCAGTAATCATTCAGCTAGCCGTGAGAATCGTGGGTATGTTGGGGCAGGATGCATCCTGCCCAATGACAAATATCCTTCAAATCAATCAGGGCGCGATACATCGCGCCCCTACAACCGCCTTCATCGCATGGATAGGTGAATGATTAC